>Ga0209486_10000649_pt1 | contig 15301 bp, 25 predicted proteins | sample NCCompost_FD_187518 | JGI IMG/M metagenome (GOLD analysis project Ga0209486, IMG submission 187518) | Agricultural soil microbial communities from Utah to study Nitrogen management - NC Compost (SPAdes) (version 2) | ecosystem: Environmental > Terrestrial > Soil > Agricultural land | place...
CAGCGGCGCGATCTCGGTCGGCGCATCGTCCGACAGCCGCTTGACGGTGCCGGCACGGATCGCCGCCAGCGCGGCCTTGATCTCATCCAGCGGCCGCAAGCCAACGCGCACCTGCAGCACCAGCGCGGACACCAGGCCGATTCCGAGCACGGCCAGGGAGACTCCGAGGATGCGCGAGAACTGGCGCACCGCGGCGAGCGCGGGCGCGAGGTCGGCGGCAACCGAGAAGGTCACCCGAGCGGCCGGCTCCTGGAACTGCAGGCTGCGCTGTGCCAGCCGCAGCTGCTCCGAGCGCGGGCCCTTGATCTCGCGCCATCGAATGTTCCCCAGCTCCCCGTTGGGAGCGCCTTCCGGCAGGCGCGCATCCCACAGCGAGCGCGACCGGATCGGTGGTTGGCCATCGACTTCGACCTGCCAATACTGGCCCGACAATTGCCGCTCGTATTTGGGCACGTCCGGCGCCCGCGCCATCACGAAGCCGCCGTCAGCCGTGGTTTCGAGGCCCGCGGCCAGATCGTCCAGCCGGTCGACCAAGTCGGCATCGACGCCGCGCCGCAGATGCAGATCGAACAAGGTGGTGAGGAGGACATAGGCGGCGAGCAAGGAGGCGCCGCACAGAAGCGATGCCCCCACGATCAACCGGAAGGTCAGCGACTTCCGGTCCGGCAGCGGAATGCGGCGACGCCCCAACTCAGCCGGTCCCGGTGGTGTCGCGCCCGGCGCCGGTTGGTTGTGAACCGTCCCCCTGCGGCATGCGATAGCCCTGCCCGCGTACCGTCTCGATCGAGTCGGCGCCGAGCTTCAGGCGCAGGCGCCTGACGAACACCTCGACGGTATTGGAATCGCGGTCGAAGTCCTGCGCGTAGATGTGCTCGATGATCTCGCTGCGCCCGACGATCTGGCCGGTGCGGTGCATCATGAACTGCAGCAGGCGCTGCTCGAACGTGGTCAGGATGACGGGCACGCCGTCGCGCGTCACCGTCCCCGAGCGGGTGTCGAACTTGATCGCGCCGCTCGTCAGCACCGGGTCGGCGCGGCCGGCGCTGCGCCGGATGAGCGCCCGCACCCGGGCCAGCAACTCCGCCATGTGGAACGGCTTGGCGAGATAGTCGTCGGCGCCGGCATCGATGCCGGCCACCTTGTCGGACCACAGGTCGCGCGCCGTCAGGATCAGCACCGGCACGTTCCGGCCGGCATCGCGCCATTTGCGCAGCACTTCGATGCCGTTCATTCCCGGCAGGCCGAGGTCCAGAACGACCGCGTCGAAATCGGAGGTGTCGCCGAGATAATGGCCCTGCTCGCCGTCCATCGCGGATTCGACGACGTAACCCGCGCTGTCGAGCGCGCTAGCCAGCTGACGACTTAGGTTGGGATCGTCCTCGATCACTAGAACGTGCATATCGACAGCCGGACGAAAAGGAATAATCTCTCGCAACTACACCAAAAGTATTAAGCAATCGTTGATGCGAAGAACGCCTCCGAAAGCCGACTTCTAGGTCCTCGCTTCACCCGGCCCACCGTCCGTAACTCAGGCTCCTGATTCGTCCGCGTCGACCTCAAAGCCAATCTCTGCTGCCAACGCCAACACCAGCACCCTACCGTCGTTGTCGCCTTTCGGATGCCAATGAAGGGGTATTCGCCAGCGGTGCTGGCCGTTGCCCAGAACACGATATCGCCAACTTGATAGGTCATGGCCCAGCCTTGTTCTTCCGCCGACAGTCGTCAGCTCATCACAGCCAGCACAACGGTGAAGAAGAGGCATGTCAAACCTGTGCCCAGCAGGAGAGCGCCGAATGCTACTCGGCGGTTCGTGGAAGGCTATGGCTGTTGCTTTGTCGCCATGTATCCATTGAGCAGTAGAACGGCACCAAGACCAGCCAGGATCGACCCGACCAAAAGCAGCAAAGATAGATTCATGTTCTGCAATCATGGCCACCTCGGATGAACCGGGAGTGAACGGGTGGAAGCAGCGGCACGGTTGTCTGGCTGGTGTTGCCGCTTCCTGTTGAAGGCAGCAGAGACCGGAACGGCGGTCACTCTCACCAGGGAGCCGAGCGGCCAAGTGTCGCTCTGCGTCTTGTTCGGTCGCCACGTTCCTCCGGCTGATCTGCTACGGCAGAGCGGTGATAGGGAGCTTGCGATCGAAGTCGCGCGGCGGCTGTTCTCGTCACCGGCAGTGCAGCGCAAAGAGGGCGGCGGCACCTGAACCGAACTAAAGATGCAAGTTTGCATATTGGCCCCGCTGGGGTAACTGGCGGGGTTCTTCTTACACAATCCGCTGTTCATTACTGCAAAGGATTGCGTGGTCATCTCGCATAGATATCGAAACGCAAATGATCCGTTCGAACGCAGCCGCCCTCAACGCAGGGATGCCCGATGCCTGTATTTAGGCTAACGCCGGTGCCTGCCCGTTTATCCGACCCGCTTTGGCAAGCCAGCCAAGCGCCGCATGAAGAGTGCTATGCCGCAGCTGAGACTGAGCAGAAGGCTCGCGCGGCGGCTGCCAGGCACTTCCGGATGGATTCGGCAATAAGCGCCACCGGCAAAATAGTCAACAGTCCTTGGCAGACCTCGGAGTTGACGAAGTGCGCTGGGGTCGCGGAGGCGATTGGGAATATGCCAATTGGCTTGGTATACAGAGCTAGCAATTTCCCATACGCGCGCCATATCCCGCAGAAATGAAATCGGGAAACCGGGCCACACGAATTACACGATTAATTGGCCACATCTTCAATCTTATCGCCCGCTCCGTCCACAGTAGCTTCAGGCCAGCAGCTCCGGCACATTTGTTTTAGCGGGCGCTCCACCTAAACCCCGCTGCTGGCGGAGTTCTTTTGTTGGAGACAGGGTGGTACCCTAGGAATACCATTTCTCGGCCTTCAGCCGCTGCCCTTCGAGACAACTTTCGTTAGCTCAAACACCCGCTTCCGCACCGCCGGATCTTGGATCTTGTAATAGGCGCGCACGAGCTCGAGCGTCTCGCGCTTGACCATCGGATCTTTCTCATCATCAGCCTTCGGCAGTTTTTTCACGTCCATTAGCATCGCCGGCGTTTGACCCTGCACCGTCAAGAACATCTCTTCGAAAAAGAAGGGGACTGAAACGTCGAGGGCGTTGGCTAGGTCAACCAGCCGGCTTGAGCTCACGCGGTTGTTCCCCTTCTCGTATTTCTGGACCTGTTGGAAGGTGAGGCCGATCGCCTCAGCCAGCTTCTCCTGGCTAATCCCCAGCAGTGTTCGGCGCAGCCGAATGCGGCTGCCAACGTGCACGTCGATCGGATTGGGAAATCCCTTGCTGGCCATGCGGCCAGATGATTTGCGCTGCCGTCGTGCCATTCGCTTCTCCGATTGACCAGGGGTTGTAGACCACGCGCGCTGGGAGAATCGCTGCCGCGGTTATAGGGCCGTAGCGGGCGAAATGAAACGGGAGCAGGAGTATGGGTTCCGCGGTCGCTGGCGCCGGCAGCGCTTTGCTTCCTAGTCTTTCTCGACGCGCAGGCGTTTTAGCTTCTCGATCGCCGCAGCACGTGCATCAAAAGCTCGATCGCGCTCGGTGCTCTCGCGGCTTTGCTTCGTGCCCGGCTGTCTGGTCGGCTTGAGGCTGATTCTATCCAATTCGGTAAGCCAAGAACGTTCTTTCACTGTCTGATCTTCCCTTAGAGTTCAAAGCGTGACCATCACTACGATGGCATCGTGCCAATCAATGCCGCGATCACGCGCCCACGTCGGATTGTCCCGGATTTCTATCAAGCTGCGCGGTGCCGACCCTCTCGGCGCCGTTGTTCAATTCGCGCGCCCGGTTCTTGGCGTGCCGCAGCGCCACTTCGGCAGACTCACCCTCGGCCCGGCAGCCGTAAAGTCCGGCAGGTAAGCCCGCCACGTCTCGTCTTCGCCTCTCACGAGGATATTCAGCAGGAATCCTTCACAGCCTGGTTTTGCGGTCGGGGCGACGTTGGCCATCCAGTTCGCAATGCCGTCATCAGGGACGCGATAAGGGAAAGGCGCTTCGCAGTCGGCGCAGTAGCCTCGCGCCCAGTTGCTTGTGTCAATGCGCCGCTGAATCTCGGCGCGGATGTCTTCGACCGAACCGATAGTCTTCATTGCGAGCCCCCGCCGCAACGAGTATGCCATCCCACTAAGGACTAACCACCGATGGTGCGATTCGTTGCGCTGGTCGATCCTTGTTGCATCGCCTCCAGCAACTCTGGCCCGTTATTGCTGACGTCCTTCGACACCGGCCGGCTGATCAGAAAGAGGCAACCCCGCTGGTGCGAACCGGTGGTTTTCTCTTCTCCCTGTGTACGCAGTGCCTTTCGGTGAGAGCCGGCGTATAGTCATCGCGAGTAGCGGAGCTACGCGCATGACGGCTGACGAACGCGGGATCGAGTTCCCATCGACCTGTCATCCGAGCACGATAGCATTATACGAGTACTGGCTGACCGCGTGCGGCGGCCGGTGCATGCCGATGCGATCGGATATCGATCCAACCAAGATGCCGCGCCGCGTGCTGCCCGGAATTTCGATTGTTGAAGTTGTCCAGGATGATAGGCGATACGTCTATCGTCTGGTCGGAACCGGCGATGTCGAGGTGCGGGGCAATGATCCAATCGGGAAATCCGTCTTGGAGGGATTCTTCGCCCCAAGTGCGGAGGACGCGTTAGCTTGCTATGACCGGGTTGTCGCGACCCGAGCGCCCTTGTTGGACCCAGTTCCATTCACGGCGCCCAGCGGGAAGTATGTGACGGAGGAGACGCTGTTTCTTCCGTTGTCTGAGGACGGCGTCAAAGTCAGCAAGATCTTGGTCTATTCCTATTCTCGCGAAACCGTAAATCAAGCCGCAAGCTGGCGGACGTAAGGTTGTCGAGACTCGATTTTGAAATGTAAGCTGCTCTGCGGTGGTACCCCAAGACCACCTCACGCGAAATGCTCGGGCAGTTCTCTCGGGGAGGGACTGCCCGAGTTCCTTCTGTAAACAACGAACCGCCTACGACGAAGGACACCCGATTCCAGCCTGGCAACTCCGGACGCAAGCCTGGCAGCCGGAACAAGCGTACCGTACTCATGGAGCAGATGCTGGAGAGCGACGCGTTTGGCAAGCTCGATCACCTTCTGGGCAACGGCCAAAGGCGGAGACATCCAAGCCGCCCGCATCATCTTCGATCGCTGCTATCCGGCGCCCAAGGGCAGGTTCATTGAAATCGAGATGCCGGAGATGAAAACGACCGCGGACCTGGTGGCGGCACACGGCGCAATCATGTCGGCCATTGCTGATGGCGCGATCACGAAGATGAGGGCTCGTCGCTTTCCGGCATTGTGGAACTGCGGCGAAAGGCCATCGAGACCTCGGAACTTGAGCAGCGGATCGCGGCGCTGGAAGCGCAGAAGGGCAAGGGACGATGAAGGCGATCGAGAAGCGAGTGCAAGAGCTTGAGGCTGAGCGACTCTACGAGACCAGACCTCCGCTGCACATTGTCGAATATGTGGTCAGATATGGCGATGACGTGGAGGCAAAGCAGGCAGAAGCCGAAGCGGAGTTCAACAGGCTCAACCCGGTCGGTGTAATCTTCAAGCCTCGGCCCTCTCGCTGTGCATCAATGCGGCAAGAAATTGCACCGATTCTGAGTGAGTTAATTGACGCCCCACTTGCTATTCTCGGTTCTTGATTCTGAATTTGCAGGCTGCGTGATCTGCATCACAGCGTTAAATGGCACACGTAAACTATATATCGCAACATCGCCTTGAGCCCTAGCTCGGCGTAAAGACCAACGAAATTGGGACACGGAGACGGCGCTATGTGGCAGCTCGACTCCTATCGAGATTTGCTCAGCGAGCGTATTCGCCCCGGGCATGTCGTTTTGAGCGCTTGGTTCATTGTTGTGGCCGTAGCTGTGTTCCTAGTGGCAAGCGCTTGATGGCGAGAAAGTTTTGGTACGCCAGTTCGACCTGGTCTTTGTTCGGCGATGTAATTGTGGGAGGTATTTATGATACGTCTATCCTTGCTAACGACCCTGCTCGTAGCTGCTCTTTCGGCTGCTGCTGCAAATTCCGCATCCGCTGTCACTGCGGAACAGTGCGAGACCATTGCGACAAACTGTTTGGGCATATGTGCCGGATTTGACCTATCGACAGCCGAAGGCAATACCCAATATGGGAAGTGCGTGAACAGATGCGACGGAAGGCGAGGCAGTTGCCTAATGGAAGCAGAATCGAATCGCAGCCTGACCGTTGCCCCTGACGAGCCCACCAAGCCCGGCTTGAATCTTATCGTCCCTGGCATAGAACCCGCGCGTTCACCTTCAGATGCCCCGTGACACGCGGCCGGAGTATAGGCACTCACTGACTTGGCGGAATTAGAGTGCCTCAGTCGGGATTTGCCCTGCCGGCCCTGTACCGGCAGGGCCATTCTAGGAGCATGCAGCTGTAGCAAGCGGGCCAGTTCGGCAGCTCGGCATCCGCACAAGCGAACACTACAAATGATGGCGCACAACGCGCGGCGCGGGGACCCTCATTTCAGGTTGCCTCGCAAACTTGCCCAAGTGAGTTTCCCCCATTTGGGGGATGCCGGAACACCCGTGCCTCTGGACATTGGACGCCAAGGACTCGGCCGCGCTTGTTGCAGCTGTGAACGACAACCAGATGGAAGCGGCTATGAACCAGTATTGGTGCTACGTGCTCAATAGAGAGGGTCGCGTTAATGCACGCGAGACGCTTGAGGCCTCCAACGATAACGACGCGTTCGGAAAAGCGCAAAGCTACCTGATACAGAATCCGTCAATCCGAACTGTCGAAGTTTGGGTAGAAGACCGATATGTGGGGAAAATACACAGCCATTAGCCGCGAGCTGAAGTGGTCCGACGCCAAAAGTGGTGGCGCGCCCTTGATTAGTCGCTTCGATCGCGCAGTGCACCCGCGCGATACGCGGGTTCTCCTACAACGCTTCAGCGACACTTACTGATTGGGATTGTTGGTAGAGGTCAATCTGACTGCGCGCCAGACCATCAATCGGCATTCAGGAAGGGTCTCAATTATGCGGGAGTGCAAGCTTCTACTGACCGACGCAAGCGGAAGTATTACCAAGCAAGTGAGCGTGGCTGCGGGTGACGCTCTCGCGTATGCCAATTTCGCGCTAAAGTCTGATCTATCCATCTCCTCAGTTGAGATTTGGAGCTTGCGTCAGGGTCATCTTGCAAGGTTGATACTCCGCCTCGATAGAGCGGCCGAAAAGGGAATTGACTCGTAAAGACCCGGACACACCGGATTAATGTTCAAAATAGAATTGTTGTTCGGCTGTCCCCTTCAAAAGTAGTTTGCACCTATCCGGAAGGAGATCGACGCCCCGACGCGACGCCGAGCCAGCGTGCGGGCTATTGACCCGCCGCTGGCTCGGGGCAGTAGTTGACTTGTTCCTAATCGCAAACGTGGCCCGACCAATCAAGATTGAACATTTCCAGCTGACGGGATGGTGGATGCTGCTAGACAACGCGCGTAAAAGCGATTGGCCCTTTAGAATCTGCATGGCGAATCCTAGCCGCGACATAGAAGCAGAATTGACGCGCTGGGCCGCGGAAATTGTCGCGCTGCGCGTAGTCTTGTTTGCATTAACTCAACAGATCATTGATACCTCGCCGCGGAGCAGTGAATTGCTGGTAGCGGCGTTCGATCAAGCTGACCAAATGGCGAAGACATTGGTCCTTCGGGTGGGCAAAAATGCTCGTCCTGATGCCCGCCAAATTCTGTTGATGATCAAGAAGCTTCGAAAATCGATCCCTGACGGGCCCAAGCGCAGGCGCCGCTTCCTCCACTAATGAATTGCTTTACGATCTTGGCCAGATGAAGGTAGCGATGATCCGACTATATTCTAGAGTGTCACCGCTTCGCACAGTTCAAACAGGCCGCCCTATCAGCCAATGCCGGCGATGATCCGGGATCTGAAGCCCGACGATATCGGCAAGGCAAGTCCGCGATCCGCAATCTGTCGGAGAAATGCACGCGGTAGACATTCGCTGAACTGCAGCCACCGCGCCCAACGCCGTCCGCAGCAATGCCGGAGAGGTTCCTTCTTCAAGCGACAACAACCTGGAGAGTGTATCTCGCCGCTCGTTCATCGGCGTATCGGCTTGTGCGGTCTGAGGGCTGTGGCTGACGTGGGCAGGGCTGCTCGGGCACGGCAGATGAACATACATTCATAATTGAAAAAAGCAGAGTACGCGCGGAACGTAGAAGTCGGTAAGTCTGTTCGTAAGGCAGCTCCTTTTCTATTCGGGAGTCGCGGCCCTGCATTTCCCCCCGAAATCAGGGCCGCTTTCTATTCTGGACTAATGCCTCGTGGCGGGAAGGCGCAGGCCGGAAGCCGGGACCGGGCAAGGGGAGCAAGGATGCCCGCGATCTCCGGGACCGGTTGCTGCAAACCGGCAAGACCCCGGTGGAGCTGTTGGCGGCGAACATGCTGGCGGCCCAGGCTGAAGCGGACAAGCTGGATGCATTGCATCTTGCGATCGACTTAAGCCAACTCAGAGCAGACGACGCCAAGGCGTATATGGAATCTGCTGGGCAGGGCGAACGTGCTCAAGGACGTTGCGCCGTACCTGCAACCGAAGGTGACGCAGAAAGGATGATCGCGGCGCAGCGATGCTGCGCACCAATCCTGCAAGCATTGAGGCGCTTGGGCTGGTCGGTGGAGTAACCCCTTCGGTGCAACACACCCTGCGATCCAGAGGCATCAATCAGCTTACTGACTTGGAGGGGTTCACTATGAACCAGCTGCTGACCTGGCCGAAAGTTGGCAGGCAGCCGGCGGCATCGTTGTTGGAGGCGCTAACCAACTGAAGAAATCCCAGCTAGGTCAACTGTGATCGGCTCAGTCGTCGCTCATGTGGAACCTTTCTCCATCCACAATGCCGACCTTCCGCGTGCGGACGGCTTCAGGCGGCAGCCCGACGCCGCGTCACGACGCCTTAAGCGTGGTATCGGGGGGCAGTGATGCCCGCTAGGTGGTTCTTGAGATACCCGAGCGAAGCCGTCATCTCGCGTCGAGCTTTGTCTTCAGCATCAGTTTGACGGCCGAAAGCTCGCATTAGAGTGATTTTGGCCCGTTGGGCGGCAAGCCGCGCCTCCAATTTTCTGATATGGAGGCTCGTCAGTTCCAGGTCTGCTTGCAGGGGGCTCATAAGGTCAACTCATGCAGCCTTGTTGAGGTCGTATCGGCTCACTCCATGAACACGCCGAAACCTGTTTCGGTTGCTGGCTGCATCGGCGGGTTCGTTACACTCTGCCCAGGGCCATCGAAATGTTATTGCGCGGCATTCTTACGTCGCAGGGGGCGCGGCTCCGCGCGCGGGGACGTGGCGCTTATTGGAGCCTCAGTAATGGATAACTTGCAACGTCTGCTTGATACAGCCTTTGGTCAACCAGCTGCCGAGCGAGCACCTCAGGCACCGACTGAGTTTACGCTCGAACGGCAGCGGATATTCGACAAAAGCGCGAGGAAGATTGAAGCCCTACGTCGCGCGCGAATGGCGCAACAAACAAAATGAGTACTTGGTCGTCACCGTCCCTTCCTGCGGTTAGGCCAAGTCGGCGGAGCGGTCAGGCTCCACCAAAGACCGCTTCGCCGCTCTTTCTTTATGGAGAGCTAAATGAACATCTTCTACATCATCGGAGTCATAGTGGTCGTGCTGGCTGTCCTAGCGTTCCTTGGCTTTCGATAAAGGGCCGCGCCATGCAGAGTGTCGCAAGACACCTGTCTAGTTCTAGTTCGAGCCTGATACCAAGTAAGCCTGCATATTATCCTTTCCGGAGGAGGTGATGTTTTGGTGGTTGCCTTTCGCACCTCTATTCGACCCGTTCAACATCGCTTCCGATCAGAGGCAATATGCCGACAAGAAAGCCAAGTCCGACCAAGGCGACAATCGCAATCGGCCACAGCGAAAATTCCAGCCAAGGAGTAAGCGCAAAGCCGCCAGCAAAAGCCGCAAGAAAGTCATTAGTCGGAAAGGCGCCACTCAGAAGTCTGCCCGCAAGAAAGGGGCGAAGCGTCGTTAGTAATCTTCCCGACTTCATTCCCTTCGCCACCTGCCTGCTGGTCGACAGTCCGCCGAACGGTCCCGACTGGGTCCACGAAATCAAGCTCGACGGCTGGCGCATCCAGATCCGCGTAGAGGACGGAGCAGCCACGCCTCGCACGCGGAATGGCCACGACTACAGCCACACTTTTCCAGAGCTGGCACGCATAGCCCAACTGCGTCATCGATGGCGAGGTCTGCTCGGTCCGGAAGGACGGCATCACCGACTTCTCGGGCCTTCAGGCAGCGATGAAAGGCGGCAAGACGGCTAGTCTCATCTTCTTCGCGTTCGATCTGCTGTTTTTGGGTGACCAAGATCTCCGCGCGCTGCCCCTGATGGAGCGGAAGAAGCAGCTGCAGGCTCTGCTCGCGGAGAACAAAGACCAGACCATGATCCAACTGGCCGAGCACTTAGACGTCGCCGGCAGCGACGTGCTGAAGGCCGCCTGCAATCTGAAACTCGAAGGCATCCTATCCAAGCGCCTGTCTGAACCCTACATCTCTGGTCGCACCGGGATCTGGACCAAGGCGAAATGCCGAGCCACGCAGCACGCAGTCGTGGGCGGATGGACTGTCAGCCCGAAGGGCTTTAGCGGGCTCCTGTTGGGCGTCCAGCAGGAGAAGAAGCTTTTTCCGATCGGCCGTGTCGGCACAGGCTTTCCTCGCAAGCTGCTCGCCTGGTTAGTGCCGCGATTGAAACAACTCGAGACGGATATATCGCCCTTCGCGGCGCCGATCCCCCGCAAAGCCGGCCGCACGATCCATTGGGCCAAGCCCGAACTGGTGGCTGGATTCGAAATGACCAGCTGGACCAATGACGGCGTGATCCGGCAAGCGTCGTTGCAGGAAGTGCGCGAGCGGACTGACAAGAGCTTTCAGCCGGATTGGATCAATCTGCCTGAGGGAATGAACGCCGATGAGCGCCGCTTACAAATGAAATCACCAATTGGCTGAACGATGCGCCAATCAATAGCCACTCCCTATCGTGCCATGCGCCAACGCGACTTGCGCCAGCAGTGCAACAACTATTCAGTCGGGAACGCTACGCCGTAATGCGAATGTAGTTCGCGATCCTTTTCGGGATCAGACCAGTCCCGGTTCTCGCTCCGAGAAAAAGTAGGGGCGCTTACAATTTGGTCCTCGGTGATGCTTGTCCGGTATCCTTGGAGGTGCGTGTCGTAGGTCAGTGCAGCCCACGGAATGAAACACACACCCTCTTCTTCTAGTCCGAGAAAGCCCCGGAAAGACATCACTACATAGTAGACCCGCCCAGAACTCTTCTCGATCATCAACCGCTTCACGACTCCCATATGCTTTCCGTTTGCATCATACACGCTCGTTCCTTCCACTTGGTCGGCCTTGATGACTGGGCTGTTCGCTTTCCCCGCATCATCGTGTGGACCGCGAGCAATAACAGGATCGTTGCGGTCTAACGGGTTTTGGATAGTGGCTGGTTCTGAATGGCCAATGATCTCCGTCTTTTCAGCCATATCCGTCGCGTTGTTTCGAGCGAGAATAGCTCTGACCTCTTCGTACCGTTCGGATGCGATGCGGACTACGACAAGGGTGCCGCCTCTTTGCACGCCCTCTGAATAGACACGCGCCTCTTCGGCGCTGAGCCCTGCACCAATAAGCAATCCACTCATACCGCCGGCAGCCGCGCCGGCGGCAGCTCCCCCTGCTGTGGCGGCAAGCCAGCCCACTGCCGCCAACGGTCCAAATCCGGGGATTGCCAGAAGACCAAGCCCTGCTAACAGCCCGGCAGCGCCACCGAGAGCGGCCCCTACCGCCATACCAGTACCCGCGCCTGAAACTGCATCATCGGTTGTCCCGATCGGAACGAGATGGGGATGCGCTTTGGCATTCGAGATGACGCTAATGTCGCGGTAAGAGATGTCCGCATCTTCAAGCTCTCGTACCGCCTTAGCGGCGCTTTGGTAGTCACCAAAGAGAGCGCTTGCGATCAGTGTCATCGCAGTATCCTCCAGACTACAGTCCGGTGGGCAAGATGCGGTATCCACGCGTTAATGTTTGGAGAATTGGATACCGGCTTATGATGCCAACCGGAATAACCCAGATGCGTACGAGTGAACCCCCCACCTTTCAAACTGTTCCGCCTTCGTGCCCGAACGTCATCCAAGCCGCTCAGCCCAATTCTCTCCCTCTACTGAAGACCGAAGAAACCCCGCTGCCCGGCGGGGTCGAAGTTGCGGATACATGAACGTTGCCGTTCGCGGTCGCTATTCGCGATTGCCTTCGATCACGCGCATGTCGACCAGCTAGCGGGTTTGAAATGACCTTTGCAGGAAGTCCGCGAGCGAACGGAAAAGGCTTCAAGCCGGACTGGATTAATTTGCCGGGCCAGTGATCCGGTCATTGGCGAGGCCGCCAGTGGTCTCGCGCATAGAACCCTGCTTTTCCTTCCGTTCCGGCGTGGAAGCCTGATCCTTCTGGTAGTCAGCGCGCTCGTTCTCACGCTTCTGCTCTTCGTCCGTAAGACCGTTACTCTGCTTGTCTTCGTTCTTTTGGTCTCCTATGAAACTCTCCGGCTTAGGCTCGGCCCAATTGGCCGATCAGCGAACATCGCCAGCGGAGGTTCATTGCGGACAGCCCCCCCTGGTCGCGCCCTTTGTCAGGCACCCTACCGTAGTCGCTGTTGACCAACGCTTCGCGCCGGCTCTGTAATAGCGAGCAAAACATGGCTGGAGGGCACCGATGGCCATCAAATACCGTTGTTACCTCACACGGGACGAGCACATAGCCGCTCAGGAGATCATAGACTGCGATGACGACGCAGCCGCTGTCATCGAGGCTGATCGGATCCTGTACGCAACGACGACCTACACACGTGCCGAAGTCTGGGAGCGCGCCCGCATGGTGTCGTTCATCAGCAGGAAATCATCCGCTGCGTGGTGAACCGCAGCGCTACGCGGCTGTAAAGACGCGAACGTTGCCGCGGCGATTGAGGAGATGCACGGCTGCTTCCTCCCCGCTACGGCGCACGGCCACGTCGGCCGAAGCATCGCCGACCGCGAGCTTGCGCAGTTGGATCTCCTCGAGGAAGTCCGGCATCACAGGCTGATGGAACGAGATACGGGGAGGTTCGAAATCGAATCCGAGTCCCAGGACCGATTGGATGAGCGATAGGGGCGCGGCCGTGGCCCAGGCCTGCGGCACACACGCCACAGGATATGTGGTGGGGGCGGAGTTGCGCTGGCGAGGGAATCCGCAGAACAATTCCGGCAGGCGCCGCAGGTCCATGTGGATCGACGCGGCGAACAGGCCTTCGAAGATCCGCGCCGCCTCGCGCCGGAACCCATAACCCGCGAGGCCAGCAGCGATCAGTGCATTGTCGTGGGGCCAGATCGAGCCGTTGTGATAGCTCATCGGATTATAGCGCGCCTCACGCGAATCCACGGTCCGAACACCCCAGCCTGAAAAGGACGTCGTCGCCATCAGCGCCTTCGCAACGCTAGCCGCACGCTCGGGCAGGGCCGCACCCGCGAACAGCACATGGCCAGCATTGGAGGTGCGGATACGACATGGCCTTTTCGCGCCATCCAGCGCGAGCACATAGGTGCCAAGCTCCTCATCGAAAAAGCTGTGATCGATCGCTTGCCGCAGCGCCTGGGCCTTGTTGTCCAATGTGACCGCCCGCCTGGCGTAGCCGAGTGCCTGCGCGATCCGCGCCGCGCCGCTGAATGCGGCATAGGCGTAGGCCTGGACTTCGACCAGCGCGATCGGCCCGACCGCCAGGACTCCGTCCGTATGGAAAACGGAGTCATAGCTATCCTTCCAACCCTGGTTGATCAGGCCCTTTTCGTTGCGCCGGCCATATTCTAGGAACCCGTCGCCGTCGCGGTCCCCGTGCTCCTCCATCCAGGCGAGGGCCGCTTCGATGTTCGGCCAGACCGCTTGAATAGTGGCGATATCGCATGTGCGCTTGAAATAGGCGCCGGCCAGCATCACGAACAGCGGCGTTGAATCAACGCTGCCATAATAGCGGCGGAATGGGACCTCACCCAGCTCCGCCATCTCGCCGTGGCGGACCTCGTGAAGGATCTTGCCGGGCTCGGCATCTGCCTTGGGGTTGATCGTGGTTGCCTGATGCGCGGTCAAGTGCCGCAGCACGCCGCGTGCAATCGCGGGATCAAACCAGAGGGTCTCGAATGCGGTGATCAGCGCATCGCGGCCGAAAACGGTGCTGAACCACGGGATACCGGCATAGGGATACGGCCCCTCCTCTGTATCGGTGATCAGCATGTAAAGATCGGAGACCGCGCGGCGCACGGCCTCGTTGAAAACGTCGCTCGACGTTGCGATTGATGCGGCCCGCGCTGAGGCGCGCCGGAGGGCGCGGCGAGCATCACGCATCGCGGTGAGGAAGCGAACGCTCGCAGTGACCCTGCCAATGGGTTGGGTGTCGCAGCGGATCTCAATGAACAGGCTTGCGGTTTCGCGAGGTTTCAGCGTGATCGCGAAATCGGCTTGGTCGGCGGACAATCGGCTCGGCTGTGGATCGAACGCGAGCTCGGTCTGCCGCCTGCGACCATCAAGGCCGGTGTAAGAGATGGTCGCCGCAGTTCTGCTCAATTGGATGCTGTGCGTTGTTCCGCGCCTTTCCCGTCGCATGCCACGTGCTTCGAATATGTCGGCGAAGTCGGCCGCGAAGACGATCTCCACCCGCAGGGTGCAAGACGCCTGGTCGAAGTTCCTGATCGACAGGCGCTGATAGCAGGTCGCATTCCACAGGAAACAGGAGCGTCGGATATGGATCAGATCGTGCTTCAGCAACCTGTCTGCCTCGTCGATGTCCGGGTTGGTCAGATCGCAGGTCAGAGTCGCGTTGTCGTCCCGCAGGGTCGAGCCCAGGAGCAAGGGTCGAACACCATTGATCCTGAGCTGACACCAGGACAGGTAGCGCGTGTCCCGATAATATAGCCCATCGGATCCGCCCGGACCGCCGATCGCATCCCCGTAATGGTCGAACACGGCGAACATGTCGCCATGCTTTAAGGTCCTGGGACGACGCTCCTGCAGGGAAATCGTAGCCGGAATCTGGAATTGCGGCGGCTCGGCGACGACTTGGGCGGCCCCCGCTTGTTTCACCAAGGGATCGATCGGCATCTCCAACTCCAAACAGTGGCAACGCCTATTTGGGCGAATTGGGAACGACTTTCCTGAGCCGGGGCAAGCGCGTTTTCTTCAGTCGCACACCGGGCAGGTTGCTATAAATTTCCA
>Ga0209486_10000650_pt1 | contig 15293 bp, 15 predicted proteins | sample NCCompost_FD_187518 | JGI IMG/M metagenome (GOLD analysis project Ga0209486, IMG submission 187518) | Agricultural soil microbial communities from Utah to study Nitrogen management - NC Compost (SPAdes) (version 2) | ecosystem: Environmental > Terrestrial > Soil > Agricultural land | place...
TGGCCGGCAAGCCGCGACGGCGAAATAGCCATGGTCGCGCGGCAATTCGCTCAGGACGTGCCTTTGGCGACACACCGCGGAGTTTTGCCACTCGTATCGGGCTTCCCCACGATCCCCGAAACAATGCCGCCCATTTGACGGTCGATCATGACCCTGGCCGTCACCTCGGGTGCAAGGTCAAACAACACGAGCCAGTCGCCGAGCAGGCCGGTGGATCCGGTATTCTCGGCGACGACTACCCGGACGCAAAGCGGGTTGCGCGGGTGTCCGTTGGCGCGGAGATAGGGGCGCTGCTCCCATTGCTGTTCGAGGGTGCGCACCGCCGCTTCCACCAGGCTGCATCGCAGGCCGCTGCCTAACGTCCGGTCCACGAGTGTCCAGCTCGAGGGGACTGGTGTAGGGCAGGGCGCCAGCAGGGCGACGCGCCGCATAACGAGCGAATCGCGGAACGAAACCGGGCCGATGTCCTGGGCATGCAGGGCGATCGGTGCCAGGAAAAGAATCGATGCGGCCAGAGCGTTCATGGAATGGCTGCAGGGACGCAGCAAGAAGCAAGAAGCAAGAAGCAAGAAGCAAGGAGCAAGAAGCAAGAAGCAAGAAGCATTACCTGCGCATTCGGGTCAACGAGTGTGATTTCGTGGGATCCCACGTCCCTTCAAACCCTTCCCTGGTTGTCGCGCGCTTCAGGTCATAGTGCCGGGCGCGCATCACCGTGTCGGCAACGTCCGCATATGTCTCAACCGCGGTCAGCGAATCGATGTTCACGAGCCAGAATACGCGCTTGCCGGCCTGCTGCCAGCTGCCTTTCAATCCTCCGCATTGCGTACTGGCCAGTGATCTCGTCAGGCGTTGAGTTTGCGTAGCGCGTGCGAGGACCGTGCTGGTGAATGAAAGAACGCAACCAGTCGTCGTGCGCCAGCGCGTGCCGGCTACGGTTACTGCTGATCCTGCACCAGGGCGGGTCGCCCAATCAGTTTCACCAATCGCCTTGAGCGGACGCGTGACCTCGTACGCTGACTTGGCAATCGCACTGACATCAACAGTGCGCGTAGCACGGGTAACTGCGGCTGCGTCGCGGTTCGCGCGCCACGTTCGAGGTCCGCTCCGGCGTAATGGCACCCTGCTCAACAGCATCGTCGAGTCATCGACAAGGTCACCGTAGTACTCGACGCTCCAGTTGCCGGCGAGTGGCATCCAGAAGTACACCCGCCCGGCCGACATCTGCCAGAATCCCGTATGACCGCGGCAATCGTCGGCGGCGAGCTTCCGTGTCGGAAGCGGTGCTGACTCGCTCGCGGCGAGAACATCCGCCTCGTTCGTGAAGTGCACTTCACACGAGTCACCCAGCTTCCAGCGCGTTCCTTCGACTACGACGCCCGCGACGGAACCCGTCATTGCAGCTTTCGCCCAATCATTTTCTGCAACTGCTCTGAACGCCGTCGGTGGTTCGAATGTGAACGAGTCGGTGACCAGAGCCTGCTCGAACGTCAGCGCTGCCGGTGTTGCGGATCCGGATGCTCCACCGCTCGCGCCGGCGCACGCTCCAATCGACACGACAACAAGAAAACTCGAGAAAACCTGCAAACGACGCGCTGCAATCAACGTCATGAGTCGAAAGTCCCCACTGATCCTCCGTCAAAGAACGACACTGTTCCGATAAACTGTCGAGCGACCCGCGGCAGATTCTGCCAGTAGTGCTGTCACGCAGCAATGGTGGCTCGACGCCTGCCAACAATCGCCAAAATCTCGAAATGGCGGATGGCGAGCAGTCGACTGAATGCGGTCGCGGAACTCGGCTTGCGCCTCGCGCGGTGTGGCGATCACACCACCTTTCGGCCAGTTTGCGGTGTGGCGTAGCTTCCACGGTGGCAGGGAGACGACCCTTATCTCACGGTGCCGCAACGCATTAGTGCGCTTCCACAGTGGCACGGTGGCTGCTTCTCCGCCAAACCGAGGGGGTGTGCGCACTCTTCCGTTTCGGCGGCTGCGGAACAGCTTTCCGGCCGGACTGATGCGCACTCTCCCCTCGCCACGCTTCTTGTCGTACGAGACCACACTTCATTCCCGGTTCGCGTGAGTAGACCCGACAGCCATCTACGCGTGTTGACCCGCATCGCACTGCTCGTCGCCATTGGTGACTGGGTGACGAAGGCGGTTGCGTCACGAGTAGTGGGAACCGATGCGGTGGTCCTCTCGGAGCGACTGCGCTTCGCAGTCGTGCATAACGACGCCAGCGCGTTCGGATTGAGCGCGGGCGCGTATACATGGCAGTTGAACCTGGCGCTGACGTTGGCGGCCATCGTTCTGATGGTGCCCGTCGCACGCGACCTGGCGCGCATCGACGATGCCGCCCCGCGAGCACTTGGCTTGATCATGGGTGGCGCAATGGGGAACCTGGCCAGCCTCCTCCTCGGCCCACCCGGCGTAGTCGACTTCATCTCGATCGCCATGGGCGCCCACTCGGAGCTGGTCCTGAACGTGGCAGACATTGCCGCGTACGCCGGCTTGGCGATGATGCTTCGGACCGGATACCTGATTGTGGCCGAGATGCGCAAGAACGCGCAGCCGCGCCGGATCGTACAGGTCCAACACTGGAAGACGGTGGCTCGCCACACGTTTGCGGATCGGGAAGTTCCGCGGCAGGTGCCGCTCGCCGATCAGGTCACCGATGAAACTGAGATTGTGGTGCCGCGGCCGGAATCGGTGCGTCGTGCGGAGTTGATCGACATTGGCAAGCCACAACACCCGCAGGTCATCGACATTCGGCCTCACCTGAACCGGATGGCCACGCGTCCGACTTCGTTTGAACAGTTCAGGTCGAGGGCGGACTAAACACCCTTGAAGTGCGCTGACTTCGAGAGGCCGCTGACTTCCAGACGGGCGCTGACTTCCAAGGGGCGCTGACTTCGCCGGGCGCCGACTCCAAATAGCGCGCAGAACCTTTTGAGGGCGGGTACAAAACCCTTGCGTGCTTGGCGATATTGGGCGCCACGATGAGCCAAGGCTCGCAGTCCGGAAAACCGACCGTTGTGCTCGACGCGCGGTCCATGGGACGCACACTGCGACGCATGGCCGATGAGGTGGTCGAGCTTTTTTCTGGAACGGATGACCTGATCCTTGTCGGCATCCAGCGCCGCGGCGTCCAACTGGCCGAGCGGATAGCCGCTTTCATCGACGAACGCGAAGGTGGAAGCGTCGCACGGGGCGCGCTCGACATCACGCTGTATCGCGATGACCTGCAGACGATTGGGCCACGTCCCGTCGTAGGAAAGACCAGCCTTCCGCTCAGCCTCGATGGCCGCAACGTCGTGATCGTGGACGACGTGCTCTACACCGGCCGCACGGTGCGCGCGGCCATGGATGAACTGGCGGATTTTGGCCGACCGGCGCGCATCGCGCTCGCCGTTCTGGTCGACCGTGGCGGCCGAGAGCTCCCCATCCACGCCGATGTTGTCGGCAAGGTCGTCCAGGCTGCGTCGCATCTCCGCGTCGACGTCCAGATCTCCGACCTCGACGGCGACGAAGGGGTGATCATCGTACCGAGGGATGGCGAAGGATGAACTCGCCGGTACTGGGCAAGGACCTACTGGGTCTTGAAGAGCTCAGCGCCGAGCAGATTCGCCTCATTCTCGACACGGCCGAACCGCTGAAGGAAATCAGCGAACGGACGATCAAGAAGGTGCCGGCCCTGCGGGGCATGACGATCGTCAACCTGTTCTTCGAACCCTCCACACGCACTCGCATTTCGTTCGAGTTTGCGGAGAAGCGTTTGTCGGCGGATACGGTGAACGTTGCCGTGGCGGGTTCCAGTGTCTCGAAGGGCGAAACCCTCGTGGACACCGCGCGCAACCTCGAAGCGATGAAGATCGACATGGTCGTCATCCGCCACGGCTCGTCGGGTGCGGCGCGGTTCCTCGCCGATCGCATCGAATCGAATGTCGTGAACGCCGGCGACGGAACGCACGAACACCCCACCCAGGGGCTGCTCGATCTCCTGACGCTCCGCGACCACCTGGGCGACCTGAAAGGGAAGCGTGTCTGCATCTGCGGCGACGTGCTGCACTCGCGCGTGGCGCGCTCCAACCTGTGGGGGCTGAAGAAGCTGGGCGCCGAAGTCGGCGTCTGCGGTCCCCGGTCGCTGCTGCCTAACGCGATAGACGAAATGGGCGTGACGGTCTTCGACCGGATCGAAGAGGCCATCCAGTGGGCGGAAGCGCTCAACATCCTGCGACTGCAGCTCGAGCGCATGCAGGGGGGCTACATTCCGTCGCTGCGTGAATACAACCGGGTGTTCGGCGTGACGCGCGAGCGACTCGACCGCGCGCCGCGCGACATCGTGATCATGCATCCGGGCCCGATGAACCGCGGCGTGGAGATCGACTCCGATGTCGCCGACGGTCCGCACAGCGTGATTCTGGATCAGGTGACAAACGGCGTGGCCGTACGAATGGCGGTGTTGTACCTGCTTGCCGGTGGACGACCCGAGCTTGCGGAGGCGGCGAAAGGGTAAACGGATAAAACGGATAAAACGGGTAAGCGGGTAAACGGGTAAACGGGTAAACGGGTAAACGATTCTCGATTCACGATTCGCGACTCACCATTCCTTGACACAACCAGCGCTGCTATTGCGAGGTGGACGGATCATCGATCCATCACAAGGGATCGATGACATCGGTGACGTTCTCATCGAGGGCGAGAAGGTCGCGCACGCGGGAAGCTCGCTGAATGAACTGCGGCGCGATAATGGACTCGAGGTCATCGATTGCACCGGGCAGATCGTGGCTCCGGGTTTTATCGACGTGCACTGCCACCTCCGGGAGCCGGGGCGCGAAGATGTCGAGACCGTCGCTACTGGAGCGCGCGCGGCGGCGGCTGGTGGATTCACCGCGGTATGCGCGATGCCGAACACGGACCCGGTCACCGATAACCAGGCCGCGGTCGGGTTCATCGTCAGGCAGGCACAACGCGCCGGCTCGGCGCGCGTGTACCCCATCGGCGCGGTGTCGGTGGGCCAGAGAGGGGAGGCGCTCGCGGAATTCGGCGAGATGGTTGGCGCCGGGGCCGTCGCGGTCAGTGACGACGGCAAGCCCGTGGCTACCGCGCAGCTCATGCGTACGGCGCTTGAGTATGCGCGGACGTTTGGCATTCCGGTGGCTGATCACTGCGAGGAGATGTCGCTGGCCCGTGGCGGCGCGATGAATGAGGGGATCGTTTCGGCGCGATTGGGACTCAAGGGGATCCCGTCCGAGGCCGAAGAGATCATGGCGATCCGGGACATCCTGCTGGCCCGCAGGACCGGCGGCCATGTCCACCTGTGTCATATGAGCACACGCGGGTCGGTGGAACTGATTCGCTGGGGCAAGGATCGCGGAATCAGGGTAACCGCCGAGGTCTGTCCGCATCATCTTTCCTTGACCGAGGAAGCGGTCGAGGGTTATGACACCAACGCGAAGATGAATCCACCTCTTCGAACCGCGGATGACGTGGCGGCGCTTCAGGAAGCCGTACGCGACGGCACCATCGACCTGGTGGCGACCGATCACGCCCCGCACCACTACGATGAGAAGGAGCGGGAATTCTCCGATGCGCCGAACGGCATTGTTGGCCTCGAGACGGCGCTGGCCGTTGTCGCCACGCACCTGGTCGTTCCCGGGATCCTGAGCTGGCCCACCCTCGTGGATCGCATGTCCACCACGCCGGCACGCGTCTTCGGCCTGACTGGTGGCACGCTTCGCCGCGAAAGTGTGGCCGACGTCACACTCTTCGATCCGGCGGCCGAATGGACGGTCGATCCGGACAAATTCATGTCCAAGGGACGCAATTCGCCGTACCGTGGGAAGCGCCTAACAGGGCGTGCGACCTGTACCATCGTCGGTGGACGGATCGTCTTTCGAGATGGAAAGGGCGCGAGGGGAGACCTCCGGGCATGAGTGACGACGTCCGTCGCGGCATCGTTCGCGTGTGCAAGCGCATGTACGAGCGCGGCCTGATCGCGGGTCCCGACGGCAACGTGTCCGTCCGCATCACGTACGATCACGTCCTGGTCACCCCGCAGGGATTTTCGAAAGCCACAGTGGAGGAGCATGACCTGGTGCTGGTGACGCTGGATGGGAAACGCGTTGGAGGCCGGCATGAGCCGTCGTCGGAGCTCGGGATGCACCTGGCGGTGTATCGCGTGCGCGAAGACGTCAACGCGGTGGTGCATGCCCATCCGCCCGTCGCGACCGCGTTTGCGGTTGCGGGCCTGGGGCTCCCCGGAAACATTCTTCCCGAACTGGCCGTTCAGATGGGCGACGTCCCCCTCGTGCCGTACGCGACGCCCGGCACGCCGCAGTTGCTGGAGGCGCTGGCGCCCTACCTGCCTAACTACGATGCATTCCTGCTGGCCAACCATGGCGCAACCACGCTCGGCTGCACGCTGGCGGAAGCCCACCTGCGCATGGAGAGCCTGGAACACAGCGCCAATATCCTCTTGACGGCACGACTGCTCGGTCGCGTTAATCCGTTGGGCGCCGAGGACGCGCGTGTCCTCGAGGAAACTCGCCGCCGCGCCGTTGCCGGTCGGGCGACCGGTGAATGGCGCGCTGCCGATGCCGGGAGTGGAGCATGACGAGTGTGAGTGGAATGACCGACCTGAACGCGCTGCTCGAGGAGCGTGCGCGGTACGAGAACTGGATCGCGCAGCTGAACGCGAAGCGAGAGCAGACGCCCTCGCACGTGTTCGAGCGGGTGCGCGGTGACTATGCGGCGCGCCTCGACACGGTGATGACGCAGCTCCGGAGTCGTGCCGAGGGCTTGCAGGGTTCCGCATCGTCGCTGCAGGAACGGGTGTCGACGCTGACGAACGAGGAGACATCACGCCGCGACGTCCGAGCCGAAATCGAGCTGCGGGCGATGGTCGGTGAGTACACCGCCGAGCGGGCCAACGAGGAGCTCGCGGCCTGCGACGCGGATATCGGGCGACTCGAGTCGGAGCGCACGGCGACAGCCGCGGAGCTCCACCGGCTCCAGGAGATTCTTGCCCTCGTCAGGCAGCCGTCGGGAGCAGCGCCGGCGCCGGCGCCGTCACCAGCCCGGCCGGCTCCGGCAGCACAACCACCGGCCCCGCCACCTCCGGCCGCACAGCCTCCCCGCCCGTTAGGCGCTCAGCCTCCGCATCGGGAACCTGACTCCGCGGTCGATGAGCTGGCGTTCCTCAACTCCGTCATGGATCGCGCGGCGGAAAATCCGCCGCCGATGACCGCGCCGTCGAGCGCTCCACGCCTCGAGGACATCCCGCTGGTGAGCAGCCTGGAAACGGCGGATCGCGAACCCCAGCAGGCCCGCGAAGGACTATCGTTGCGCCAGGCATCGGGCACCCCGGCGTTCCTGAAGGGAATGCCCACCGAGCAGGTGAAGACGCTCAAGTGCCAGGAATGCGGGACGATGAACTATCCGACGGAGTGGTACTGTGAACGGTGCGGGGGAGAGCTGGCCGCGATGTGAAGTGAGGAAGCAGGAGGCAGGAAACAGCAAACAGGGAATGAATAAGGCCCGCGGCTGACGCCTGCGGGCCCTTCGTATTCAACCGTTTCGTTCCACTCCTGCTTCCTGCTTCCTGCTTCCTGCTTCCTGCTTCCTGCTTCCTACTTTTTCACAGTATCCAGTCGCCCCTTGTACCGCGCCGCCGCGTTGCGATGAATCAGCCCCTTGCGCGCGGAACGGTCGAGCAACTGGATAGCGCGCTTCCGGTCAGCGTCGGTAGCGCCGGGTGTATCCGCTCTCTTCAGGGCGGTGCGGAGCGTCGAGCGCTGGGCACGGTTACGGGCAGCGGCCGCAATCGACTTGCGATGGTGCTTGGCCGCGGATGCAATTCTGGGCAAGGAAAAACTCCAAATAAGCGAAAAACGGTGCCGGATACGAGCCGCGAAGCATAGGCCAGCCCAGGGAAGAAGTCAAGCAAGGACAGTGAACTAAGCGGTGCTCTCACTTTGACTTATCTAGGCGCACTGCCTTAATTTGCGCGGATTCACGACCCGGCGGATTTCTCCCGTCCGCCATCTCCCATCCGCCGTCCCGAATTGGCCGAGCTCGACAACTTTCTCCTCGCTGCTCCGGTGCTGCTGTTTTCCATGGTGGCCCATGAGTATGCGCATGGATACGCGGCGCTCAAACAGGGCGATCCCACCGCGCAGCAGCTGGGCCGGCTGACGTGGAATCCGATCAAGCATATCGATCCGTTTCTCACGATCCTTATGCCCGTCATCACGTACATGGCGATGGGATTCATCTTCGGCGGCGCGAAACCGGTTCCTGTGAATCCGCGCAACTACAGGAATTACCGGCGGGGCGACATCATCGTATCGCTCGCCGGGGTCGCCACCAACCTCGTGTTGTTTCCACTTTTCGCGCTCATCATCGTCGGGCTCGGACTGCTCGGGAGAGCCATCCCGTCCGCCGTCAATACACTCGCCTTGCTCCAGGGCATGATGTGGTGGGGCGTCCTGTTCAACCTGTTGCTGGCGGTGTTCAACCTCATACCGATTCCGCCGCTCGACGGGTCGCATGTCATGAAGTGGCTGCTGCCGCCGACGTGGTCGTTGCGTTATCAGCAACTCGGGAAGTACGGCATCATCGTCCTCCTCCTGCTGTTCTGGACTGACGCCGGGAAAAACGCGCTATCGGCGGTGATGTTTCCGGTGAGGGCCCTCGGCCAGCCGGCCTTCGAAGCTGTCCTCCCGTTCTTCCTCAAATCGCCGAGCGACCTGGGGATCCTATGACGGCAACTGCCACACAAGTGGGCGAACCGTTTGTCGTCGAGCTGCAGCAGTTCGAGGGGCCGCTCGACCTGCTGCTGTCCCTGATCCGGGACGAGCGCGTCGACATCTACGACATCCCCATCGCACGCATCGCCGAACAGTTCCTGGCGCGCATCCAGACCATGGCGATCGACCAGGCGGCCGAGTACCTCGAGATGGCCGCGCGCCTGCTGCGCATCAAGGCGCAGATGCTGCTTCCGCGGAACCAGAGCGACGAGGCGTGGGAAGATCCGCGCGCGGAACTCGTCAGGCGGCTGCTCGAATACCAGCAGGTTCGCGAGATCTCGGACCACCTCGCCCGCATGGCCGAGGATCGGCGCTCGCGATTCGCACGGGCGTGGCTCCCGTCGCAATCGATTGAGCCACCGCCTGCGCCGTTGTCGCTCTCGCTCGGTGAGTTGCTTGCAGCAGTTGATCGCGTGCTGCGATTTGCGCGTGAGCCGCACCTGCACGACGTCGTTCCGCGCCCCCTCGACGTCGACGGTGCGATACGCACCATCCGCGCCGTGCTCGAACTGCGCGCCCGGGCGCGCTGGTACGACGTGATTCGTCCCTCGGCAGAGTCGTGGGAAGTGCTGTCGGCACTCCTCGCACTCCTGGAACTGGCCCGGCGCGGTGAGCTCCGACTCCGCCAGGCCGCCCCCTTCGGATCCCTGGTGATCACACGTGAATCCTCTGGCCAGGCTGCTTGAAGCAGCGCTCTTCGCGAGCAACCGCCCGGTTCCGGTGGAGGAACTGGCGGGCCTCGATGCCGAGGCATCCCCGGCGGCCGTCCGTGCCGCGTTAGGCGAGATCCAGGACACCTACCAGGCGAACGGGCACGGCGTCGAGCTGGTGGAGCTGGGCGAGGGATGGCAGATCCTCACGCGCCCGGAGTTTACCGACGCGATCGAACGCGCCCAGCTGGCCGCCCGTCCGCACCGGCTGTCCGGCGCGGCGCTCGAGACGCTGGCGATCATCGCCTATCGCCAGCCGATCGGTCGAGCCGAGATCGAGGAGATTCGCGGCGTGAATTGCGGCGCAATTCTGAAGTCTCTCCAGGAACGTGCTCTCATCGACGTCACCGGACGCGGCGAGGGGATGGGGCGCCCGCTCCTCTACGGGACCACGCCCCTGTTCCTGGAGCAATTCGCCCTGCGGCACCTCGAGGAGTTGCCGCGGGCCGATGAGCTGGCGGTCACGCTGCGCGTGGAGCCCCGCGCGATCTGATGACGGGGACGATGCGGCTCCACCGCGCCCTCGCGCGGGCGGGTGTCGCGTCGCGGCGCAGGGCCGAAGTCCTGATTGGTGAAGGCCGCGTTAGGGTCAACGGCGCTATCGCACACGTTGGACAGGGGGTCGATCCCTCGGCGGACCAGGTGGAAGTTGATGGGCGGAAGGTCAACCTCCAGGCTGCGCCCGCGACGTGGATCGTGCTGCACAAGCCGGCCGGGATAATGACCACACGCTCCGACCCGCAGGGACGGCGCACGGTATTCGAACTGGTGCGGGACGTCCCCGGGTTGGTGTACGTGGGCCGCCTGGACCTCGAAACTGAAGGGGTATTGCTGCTGACCACGGATGGCGACGCCGCGAACCGGCTGACCCACCCCCGGTCGGGCATCGAGCGGGTCTACGTGGCGACCGTCATGGGAGACGCGCGGAGCGCGGCCGAACGGGCGCGCCGAGGCGTCATGCTGCACGACGGAATGGTCACGCCAAAGCGAGTGACGGTGCGCCCCGGACCTGATGGCCGATGGCTGTTCGAAGTCGTCATATCGGAGGGACGGAAACGGGAGGTCCGGCGGCTATGTCGGGAGCTGGGCCTGCGCGTGGAACGCCTAGTCCGGACGTCGTTCGGACCGATCGAACTGGGCAACCTGCCGGCGGGTTCCAACCGTCCCCTGACGGCGACGGAAAAGGCAGCCCTGTCGAAGCTGATCGGGCGGCCGTTGAGCGATTGATTTCAGATTGTCGATAGCGGATTGCAGATTGAAGCTCAGCTTCAGGTCCATACACAACGGGGAACTTTGTGACTGATCGAGTCCGAACGCCAACGCCAGTGAGCGCGATCGACACCTCGCTTGTTCAGGGTGTGTTGCAGCAGGTGGCGAAGCGGGTGGTGGGCCAGGAGTACATGGTCGAGCGTCTGCTGATCAGCCTCCTGACGGGCGGACATGTGCTGCTCGAGGGCGTGCCCGGCCTGGCGAAGACCCTGACGGTGCGGACGCTCGCCGAAACGATCAACACGACTTTCCACCGGATCCAGTTCACGCCCGACCTGCTCCCGGCCGACGTCCTCGGCACGCAGGTCTTCGACCAGTCGCGCGGCTCGTTCACCATCAAGCGCGGCCCGATCTTCGCGAACATCGTGCTGGCGGACGAGATCAACCGCGCACCGGCCAAGGTGCAGGCGGCACTGCTCGAGGCGATGCAGGAGAAGCAGGTCACGTTAGGCGGCGAGACGTTCCTGCTCGAGGAGCCGTTCCTCGTGCTGGCGACGCAGAACCCGATCGAGCAGGAAGGCACGTATCCGCTGCCGGAAGCGCAGGTCGACCGATTCATGCTCAAGTTGCGCGTCGGCTATCCGAGTCGCGAGGAAGAGAAGGAGATCATGCGCCGCATGGCGGGCGGTGAGCCGATCCCGGTGCAACACGTGGCCTCGCCGGTGGCGATCATGGAAGCGCGGCGCCACATCGCCGAGTTGTACATGGACGAGCGGATCGTCGACTACATCGTCGATATCGTGCTGGCGACGCGTGCGCCGGGGGACGCCGGGCTGAAGGAGCTGGCGCCGCTGATCGAATTCGGGGCGAGTCCCCGCGCCACGATTGCCCTGGCTCAGGCTTCGCGTGCCCACGCCTTCCTTCGCGGGCGCAATTACGTCACGCCGGATGACGTGAAGGCGATCGCGCCCGATGTGCTGCGGCACCGGGTGCTCACCACCTATGAGGCCGAGGCGGAAGAAGTCACGAGTGATGACATCGTGAAGAAGGTTCTGGCGACGGTGGAAGCGCCATGAATTGCAATTTGCAATTTGCAATGTGATGTCCCAGAAAGTCGCCGTTCCGCCCGAAGTCCTCCGCCAGGTGCGGCTCATCGAGCTTCGCACCCGGCGACTGGTGAACTCGCTGTGGGCCGGCGAGTACCGGTCGATCTTCAAGGGGCAGGGCATGGAGTTCGCCGAAGTGCGCGAGTATCTCCCCGGCGACGAAGTGCGTTCGATCGACTGGAACGTCACCGCGCGGATGGGGCGGCCCTTCGTGAAGCGGTACATCGAAGAGCGCGAGCTGACCGTCATGCTGGCCGTCGACCTCTCCGGGTCCTCGCAGTTCGGAACCGTCAGTCGATTCAAGTCCGAGATGGCGATCGAGCTTGCCGCTGTCCTGACCATGAGCGCGGTACGCAACAATGACCGCGTCGGCGTCCTGCTTTTCACCGACCGCATTGAACACGTCGTGCCGCCGGGGAAAGGACGCCGCCATGCGCTCCGGATCCTTCGCGACGTCCTGGTTCACAAGCCAGAAGGCAAGGGAACCAACATCGGCGCGGCCCTCGAATACCTGAATCGGCTGCTGCCACATCGCGCCATCGTTTTCGTGATTTCCGACCTCATCGATGCGGGGGTCGAGCGGCCGCTGAAGTTCCTCTCCCAGCGCCATGACGTGGTGGTCGCACCCCTCGAGGATCCTTCCGAGTGGGACCTGCCCGATATCGGCGTGGCCCGGTTCGTCGACCCGGAAACGGGACAGGTTGTGAGTGTAGATACATCAGACCGCCGCGTCCGCGACGGTTTTCGCCAGGCGTCCGAAGCCGAGCGTACGGCGAGACGCCAGTTGCTGCGCAGACTCGCGATTGATGAAGTGCCTGTGAATACGAAGGACGGATACCTGGAAGCGCTGTTGCGATTTTTCCGAGCGCGCGGGACGCGCGTCCGGAGGCGCTGGTGAACATCCTGACGGTCCTGGCACTGGTGCAGGCGGTCACGCTCAGTGGCCGGCTGCAGGGCGGCGTCACGATCCGTCCGGACACGGTTCGCGTCGGCGATCCGTTCACGGTCTCGATTCGCGTGCGCGTCCCCCTTGGCGCATCGATCGAATTCCCCGCCGCGCCGGATTCCGGAGGGCCGGTCGAGCCGCTCGACCCAGTGCAGATCGGAACGACGGCAGACAGCATCGCGGTTGACCAGACCGCCACATACCGGCTGGCCGCCTGGCGCACCGGCACGTTCCAGATTCCGTTCGCCGATGTACTCGTCAGGCAGGACATCGGGAATCGCCGCGTCGAAGTCAGCGGCGTGATCATCCATGTCGCGTCGGTGCTTCCGCCGGACACGACAGGAATCGAACCGAAGCCGCAGCGCGGCGTGTTCACGTTCGGGCTTCCGTGGTGGATCTGGGCACTGGTGGCGGCTCTGGCCGTGGCGATGATGATGCTCATCGTCTGGCTCTGGCGGCGACGCCGGCGGCGTCCGGTTCCACGTGAAGCGCCATTTGCCATCGCCGAGCGTGAGTTCAACCGCATCGAGGGTATCGAGCTGCTCGCGGCCGGGGAACGCGCTCGTTATGTGACGCTGATGATCGAGGTGCTGCGCGACTATGTGGCCGCGGTGGTCAGCGGAGCGTCGACCGCGCAGACGTCCAACGAAATGGCGTCGGCGATGCGGAAGGCAGGAATCGGAACGTACGCCCGGTGCGCGGCGCTGCTGTCGGAGGTCGACCTCATCAAATTTGCCCGGCGACCGGTATCTGCCGACCGTGCTGCGGCTCTGGGGCGCGAGGCACGAGCAATCGCGCAGTCGGTGCACCAGGCGCTCAGCGCGCCCGAAAAGACGGCGAAGGCCGCATGATGCAGGTCTTCGACTGGCCCTGGATGGCCGTGGTCTCCGTTGTCGCGGCCATCGCGATGGCGTGGCTCGTCCGCTCGTCGTTCAAGCGCCGGATCATGCGCGTGTCGCGGTTGGGGACGCGCCAACTCGTTATGCGGCTCGTGCCCGAGGTCACGTTGCGGCTGCCACGGGGCCGATCGTTGCGACTCGGCCTCGCTGCACTCCTGGCGGCGATCGCGCTGGCCGGACCGCGGTGGGGGGAAGAAGCGACAGTCCTTCGTGGTGAAGGCATCGACGTCGTGCTGGCGCTCGATGCCTCACTCTCGATGCTCGCCACCGATGAGCGCCCCTCACGCCTCGAGCGACTCAAGCAGGAAGTGCGCCGGCTTCGTGCGGCCTCGAAGGGTGATCGCTTTGCCCTGCTGGCGTTCGCGGGGAGAAGCTACATCCTGTCCCCGCTCACCGTGGACGACGGTGCGCTCGACCTCTTCCTCGACAACCTGGACCCGTCGATCGTGGGGCAGGCGGGGAGCGCCATATCCCGCGCCATCTCGCAGGGCACTGAACTCCTGCAGGCCAGCCGATCCGCCGGCGACCGCGCTCTCGTCGTGATGAGTGACGGTGAGGCTTTCGAGAGTAGCCAGGAGATTGTCCTGGCGGCGGAGCGGGCGGCAAAGGCAGGCATTGCCGTGGTCACCGTCGGATTCGGAACCACAGAAGGGTCGACCATTCCGATTCGCAATGGCGATCGGGTTGATGTAAAGCGCGACGAGAACAACGAGATCGTCGTGACGAAATACGTGCCGGAAACGTTGCGGGCGGCAGCGGACGCAGCGCAGGGGACGTTCATCGATGCGGCGGAAACAGACAAGGCGACGCGGATCCGTCGCGCGCTGCAGACCCTCCGGACCACGGCACGACAGGTGGAGAGCGGGCGAAGTGGAACGCCGAGGTTCCAGCTGTTCCTCCTTCCAGCGTTGCTCCTGATAATTGCCGATACGCTTGGCAGTGTGCGCCGCCGGCGTGTCGCGGCATCGGCTCGTACGGTACCGGCAGCGGCTGCCGGACTCGTTATGCTCGCCAACGGGTGCGCGCTCCCGGGCGCGCAAGCGACGCGCGCGGCCGATCAATTTGCCGGTGGGCAATACGCGCGAGCGGCTGCGTCCTATCGGGACGCGATTTCTGATGGTGACGAGCGCGTGGAGATGTTGTACAACCTCGGGACGGCCCTCGTGGCGGCAGACTCCCTGGACCGGTCGCTCGAGCCGCTCGAGCGCGCAACGCTGTCGGAGAAGGACGAGCTGCGTTATCGCGCCCTGTTCAACCTCGGGCTCGCCCAGCTGGAGATCGGTCGCGCCGGTGCGCGCAACGCCGATTCGACGCGCCGGGCGCTGGCGACGGCGGTGGAGCTGTACAAACGGGTGCTGCTCATGCGTCCCGGTGACGGCGATGCGCAGTGGAACTACGAGCTCGCGCTCACGGAGCTCGACCAGCAGTCGTCGGGTGGGAGCAGCCAGCAGCAGAACAATCCCGACCCGCAACCCCAACAAGGTGACCCACCACCGCCGTCGTTAGGTCGCGACCAGGCGGAGCAGCTGTTGAGCAGCGCGGCACGCGACGAGCAGGCGGTGCAGGGAAGGAAGCAGCGCGAGTCGCGGCCGACGACGCCGCGGCGGGGGAAGGACTGG
>Ga0209486_10000651_pt1 | contig 15288 bp, 13 predicted proteins | sample NCCompost_FD_187518 | JGI IMG/M metagenome (GOLD analysis project Ga0209486, IMG submission 187518) | Agricultural soil microbial communities from Utah to study Nitrogen management - NC Compost (SPAdes) (version 2) | ecosystem: Environmental > Terrestrial > Soil > Agricultural land | place...
CGGCGATAGCTACAGTCACGCGCCGGTGACGTTGCGCGACGCCCTGGTCCATAGCTTGAACGTCGTGACTGTTGACGTCGCTATGGAAGTGACGATCGGCCGGGTGATGAATCTCGCCGCGAAGGCTGGTCTACCGAAGCCTGCGCGCGCGTATCCGGCGATGGCCCTCGGGACAAACGAAGCGACGCCGCTGCAGATTGCCTCGGCTTACACAGCATTCGCGAATCTTGGCGGCCGAGTTTCGCCGATTGCCATCAACCGCATCACCACCGGCAACGGCGTCACGATCGCCGCTCCGACGACCCAACGCACTGAAGTGCTTCGACAAGACGTCGCTTACGTCATGACGTCGTTTATGAAAGACGTCGTCAATCGCGGAACCGCGGCGAAGGTTCGAGCGCGCGGGTTGAAACAGGTCCTTGCTGGAAAAACAGGAACATCGCGTGATGGATGGTTCGCCGGTTTTACGCCGAATCTCGTGTGCGCTGTGTGGGTCGGGTTCGACGACGGCTCGCAACTGGGCCTGACCGGGGCGAATTCGGCGCTGCCGATTTGGGCCGACTTCATGCAGGTTGCCCTCGCGAAGCATCCGGAGTGGGAAGGCGATTGGGAAGAGCCCGCGGGGGTTGAAGCAATCGAAATCAACCCGAAGACAGGCGAACCCACCGTTCCGGAAGATACCGAGAAGCGCACGGAGTTCTTCATCAACGGTACTGGTCCAAGTAACGCTGAGGCTGCGAGCGAAGAAGAAAAAACGGTGGAAGAGTTGCCGGAACCATCACCTTTGACGGAACAACCGACCGAACTGCCTCCTCCACCTGGTTCACTGCCTTCACCAACGCCACGAAAAGCGCCGCCAGTACCTGACAGTCGACTTGAAGGTACGATTACGTTAGATATCGATCCGGCGACAGGATTGATCGCGGTTGAGTCGTGTCCGGTGATTAGGACGAAGACGTTCGTTTTAGGTACTGAGCCGAAGAAGTATTGTGGTCCGCAGTATCACAGCGGCAAGACTATCGAGCCCACAGGCTCCGCGCGTCCGCGCGTCGTTGGGACACCACAACCTTGAACAGTTTCCAGTTTCCATTTTCCATTTGTCATTTAGAAGCATTAGTGGTTTGACAAATGAAAAATGAGCGATGACAAATGGAAATGGCATTAAGTCTTTGCGCCGTTGTCCAGGGCGGTATTCAAAGTTTCAACGGCGAGTGCCGCCGCGTGATGTTTTCTGGACGGCAAGCCGCCAACCGCGTCGAGCACCTCGGTCTTCGTGATCTTTCTCGCCTCACGAATCGTCTTTCCAGAAACTAATTCCGTTAACACGGATCCACACACGAGTGTAGGCGGGCAACCGTAGGCGAGATATCGCGCGGTCTCGATGCGATCATTTTTAACGATCAACGAGAGCCTTAAACGATCTCCACAAACCGGATTCTGCTGATCGCCTACGGCATTCGCATCGGGCAATTCGCCGGCATTGCGAGGATGGGCCAAGTGGTCCTTGAATTTACTGGAATACACCATCAGTGGCCGGCAACACTCAGCGGTGAGAGCGCGCGAAGTCTTTCCACAGCGCGTGACAAAACATCGACAACGTAATCGACGTCAGCCTCGGTGTTGTCTTTTCCGAAACTAAAACGGATCGAGCCGCGTGCGACTTCATCGCTGACGCCGAGAGCGCGGATTACTGGCGACGGTTCGAGCGTACCCGACGAACATGCCGAACCCGTCGAGACGGCGACGCCCTCCAGATCGAGGTTGATCAATAAGCCTTCGCCTTCGATGAAACGGAAGGAGATGTTTGAGAGGTGCGACAGGCGGTGCTCGCGATCGCCGTTCATGACGACGTCGCCGATCAGTTGTTTCACGCGGCTCTCGAATCGATCGCGCAGCGCTGAATCATGTGCCACCCGCTCGTACATCTCTTCGCGCGCAAGTTTCGCTGCTTCACCAAACGCGACGATCGCCGGAACGTTTTCCGTTCCCGCGCGGCGTTCTCGTTCCTGATGCCCACCGACATTTTGGACTGCCAGCCGCACACCGCGCCGCACGTAAAGCGCGCCGATGCCTTTTGGCGCGTACAACTTGTGCGCCGACATCGACAGTAGATCGCAACCAACTTCGTCAACATTCAATGACAGACGACCGGCAGCCTGCACGGCGTCGGTGTGAAACCACAAATGTCGTTGACCTCCTTGCGCGCCGCGGCGCTCGCGAATCAAGTCGCCGACCTCGCGAATCGGTTGAATCGTACCGATTTCGTTGTTGGCCCACATCAACGTGACAAGCACAGTGTCGGGCCGGATCGCGGCGTTCACGTCTTCGAGTCTGACGATACCGTTATCGTAAACAGGCAGCCGCGTGATTTCCCAACCGCGTTTCTCGAGAGCATCGCAAACTCCTCGGACAGATGGATGTTCAATGGCGGAAGTGACTATGTGCCGTCCATAGTCGGCGGCAGCTTCGCAAAGGCCGCGAATGGCGAGGTTGTTCGCTTCCGTTCCCCCGGAAGTGAAGACGATCTCGTTCGGTTTCGCGCCGATCAAAGCCGCTACTTCGCGCCGGGCGCGATCGACCGCGGCGCGCGCCTGCTGGCCAAATCCATGCACACTCGACGGGTTACCGTAGTTTTCGGTCAACGCGCGGGCCATCGCGGCCGCGACACGCGGGTCCACGGGCGTCGTGGCACTGTGATCCAGGTAAATCCGGTGGCTCGCTGTCATTTTTCGCGTGTTTTGACCCCGCAACCTCCGGCTGGGAGGCCTGCATCTGAGTTAGTCCGCGTTTTCAGTATTCTTCAGAAACACGGATTAGTGTAGCATGCGAGTGTTGCTCAGGTTGGCTCTCCTCAGAAGGATAGAACTATGAATCTCAAGCTTCTCTTAGTGATTTTGCTGGCGATTAGTGTGACCGGCGCGTTCAGCTTCGTCTCGACAACGCAGGTCGCCGCCCAGGGACAGTCAACCGCTTTGGAGCGTGGCTATCGCACCGGATATTCAGATGGCTATACCGCCGGTTTCAAAGACGTCACCGAGCGCGCCGCTCGCGACTATCAGAATAAAGAAGACTATAAACGCGCGGATCGTTCTTACAACGAGAAATGGGGACCAATCGCAGACTACCGCGACGGTTATCAACAAGGTTTTGAAACGGGCTACGCCGCCGGTTACGAGCAGCAACAGTTTAATTCGACATTGCCGGCCATACTGAAGAGACGCGGTCAAACGGCCGCAGACGTCGAAGCGCCCGTGGGTGATACCACAACTCCCATCGACAACACTGACGTTCGCGTCACCACGCAGACTGGCGGCGCGATCTCCATACCGCGCAACACGGTTCTTGCTATCGAGCTACTCAACCCGGTCTCGACCGATGTCAGCCAGCGTGGTGATCCTTTCAAGGCACGCGTGGTCGAACCTGCGCAGTACGCTGGATTCATCGTCGATGGACGGGTCGCAGAGGTAAAGCGTCCAGGAAAAGTCAAAGGCGTTGCCCAACTGCAACTGGCATTCGATCAGATTCGTTCGCCAGACAATCGTACCGCGCCACTCCGTGCCGAACTGATGGAAATCACGCCAATGGGTGATCAACAGCCCGAGGTCGATACGGAAGGCGGCGTTAAAGGACGTGACAACACGAAGGACGACGCAGCCAAAGTGGGAGCAGCGTCAGGCATCGGCGCGATCATCGGCGCGATTGCAGGTGGCGGAAAAGGCGCGGCGATTGGCGCGATTATCGGTGGCGGCGCAGGAACAGCCGGCGTAATGACTCAGCGTGGCAAGGACCTCCGGCTAGAACAGGGCCAGCAGTTGAAGATTCGCACGTCAACTGACACGGGCGTTCTGTGAGAGCGATCACGCTGCTCACAGACTTTGGGACCGCTGATTATTTCGTTGGGGCGATGAAGGGAGCCATCCTTTCAATCAACCCGCAGGCGGTCATGGTCGACATCACTCACGAAATACCAGCACAAGATGTGGCGGCGGGCGCATTTACGTTGCTTGCCGCCTTCGACACGTTCCCTGAGAGAACCGTTCACATCGCCGTTGTCGATCCGGGAGTTGGATCGGAGCGACGTCCGATTGTTGTCGCTGCCCGAAACCATCTCTTTGTTGGACCAGACAACGGCATCTTTACTTACATCTACGAACGTGACTCGTCTTTTGAAGCGTTCCACATCACCGACGAGAAATACTTTCGCCAACCTGTCAGCACGACCTTCCACGGCCGCGACATCTTCGCTCCGGTAGGGGCGGCATTGTCGACCGGCGTCGATCCCGCCTCTCTGGGACCGCGGATCTCAAATCCGATCCGGCTCTTCAAATCCGTAGCACCACAAATCATTCACATCGATCGCTTCGGAAACCTGATCACGAACATCACGCGAGATCAGTTTAAAGAGGCTAGGCGGTTGTTGTTGAATGGAACGCTAATAAGTGCTCAAAGAAATTTCTTCGGTGAGAACCGCGGAGAGATCGACGAACCGTTTCTGATTTGGGGCAGTGCCGGTTTCCTGGAAATCGCCGTGAATGGTGGTTCGGCGGCGGAGTTCCTGGATGCGAAGCGCGGAGATCAAATCAGGCTGATTTGAATCTACTGCGTACGCGTAGCCGCCTCTTTCGGCATCGCGCTCGACATGTAGTAGCCCTGGCGTGAGCTGACCAACAGTTTCCTCCGCTTACCCTTGTCGTCCTTCGCCTGAACGCGGACTTCGAGACTGTGCATGCGTCCGTCGTCGACCTCGCTTTCGGCGAGCGCGAAGCCGAGACTGTATCGTGCCGTCAGATTGCCGATGATGCGCGAGAGTCCGGCGCTGTAGTCCTTGGCTCGACCAACCTTCACCGCTTCGCCACCCGATCTCTGCGCCAGGTGTTTTGCACTGCCGTAAAGACTCATGCCCAGCCATCCAGCCATCGGCTTACCAATCGGCATTAGAAACTTGAACAGCGTCCGCAACTCAACTGTTAACGAACTGAAGATCACGTTGTGGCGAATGAGAATCTGTTCCGTCGCGTCGCGGTCTTCGAAGAAGATCGGGACGATCCCGTCGGAAATCCAAACGATCGCCGTCTGTGAATTCGGCCGTAGTTCTTCGGCCTTGCGCGTGGCGTCTCTCACGGCCGCGGCCATGTCGTAGACGTCGCCGAGATCTACGGTAACGTTCCCGTCTTTGTTAACACGCTTCACCTGGACGGTTCCGTCTTTCAGGGTGGTGCGTGTAACAGTTCCGCCGTTTTTGCCTTTAATGGTTTCAGTTTCGACGACTTCCTTGGGATTTTCTATTTGCGGCTTCGAACCTAAGTGCGTTGGACCTTCGTCACCGTGCTTTTCGCAGATGGTCTGCACGCGAGCGAGAGCAGAGGCGAGTTTTGCAGGTTCATTCGTGAACTCAGTAACCCAGAATTGGTTCCCGTCCTCGAAGATGTCCACGGCCAGTATCGCGACCTCGTCTCCCGGCGGAAGCTTCGATAACTCCGACTCCATCGCCTTGATGATCTCAGGTCGCTTTAAAAAACGGCCGGCGCCGTCTTCACGAATATCGATGATCAAGACGAGCGCGAGCGGCTTGCGCGCCTGACCTTCACGCGTGAAGTAAGAGATGTTTCGTGGTTTGCCGTCGTCGAGTACTTCAAAATGCTCGGTCGAGAGATTTGAAACGGGTTCGTTCGTCTTCTTGTCTTTGACTAACGCGTCGAGGAAGACGACCCGAGTCTTGATCTTTATCGTTTCTTCAGCTTCCTGTGCATGCACCGGAATCGCCAACGCCAGCAGCACGAGACACATCAAGAGACGGAAGGACGCGAAACTACTTTGGACGACGCGGAGTCGGCCGGGCCCGGTGCTGAGAGAGCGGTGTGGGCAAACAAGCAAACCTTGTCGCTGCGTGTTCGTCGTTTCGCGCCCTTGCGTCTGTTGATGAATCGATTCTGCGTTCATGAGGTTACTCCTGATCAACGATAGTTGCTTCCTGGGTAATTGATTTTCCGGTGCCTTCCGGATCTTTCATTAGTAGAGCGAGATTCTTCGGCGATAGCGTGACTTGAACGATAGTACCTTCACGCTGTGCGATCGTGATTACCAGAACGTTGAATTTGTCCCCCGCTTCCCGGACGAAGATGTAGGTCTGTTCTTCATCTGTGGCGGATAGAGTTTGAATCAGCGGAGTCCATGTTTGATTCAACGCCTCGTTGAGCGTCGAGCGAAATCGCGTGAACTGGCCATCAAAAGCCTGATCTTCAAATATAGCGATTTTGACGCTGCCGGCTTCCGCGATCCGTTTCGCCGTACCGCCTTTAATCCGCGCGGCAGTGGTGGCGACTTTCATTCCCGCCTTCGCGAGAAAGGGAATGCCTTGATGCTTCACGCCGTAAAAGTTTTCGACCAGCTTCACGACCGACTTGAAGTCGTCGCCCTTGGCCTGGACCACGAGAGCATGCAAAAGAAGCGCGAAACTCAGTAGAACGACGGCATTGATGCGAATCGTTTTCATCGACAACCTCACTTGTCGTTCTTTGGTTTCGCTTTGGTTGTTTCGATACCTAAATCAGGCACGCCGAACTGGCCTTCGAGCTTTGCGAGCTTGTCGAGATCGACGGGCCCAACGATGTTCACGACGGTGAACTCGCGATCATCCGTGGCGATCACGGCGAGTCCATTCACTAGTTCCCCCTGGAACGATAGATAGACTTCAAGGCCGCCGTCTTTCTTGCTCGTGACATTCACCATTCTGGACCACGACGGCCCGCGCACTTGCGAGCGAATCGATTCGACGTCGGCCGTTGTGTATTGACCGTCAGCTTCGAATTCAAAGCTTTTCACGTAAATGCCTTTGATTCCGGCCACCAGTTGCTTGATCTCTTTTTCCTCGATGTCTTTGTCCGAAAGGAGCTTGGCAGCCATTTTCATGAGACGTTCGTCGACGTTGACATCAATGGTCCGGCTCGCTTTTGCAACGAGATGTTCGATACTAATCGTCTGGATCCGCGGATTCTGTGCTTGCACGGTGAACGCGGCGGTTACGACGAGCAGGCCGGCGATCAGCGGGATGCGTATTTTGTGGAAGAGTAGTTTCATGGTCTAACTCCGTTATCCAACTTTGTGTTGATTCTTGATCTGGTTCGGTGGCGGTGTTTGCGTTCTTCGTTGGGCCAACTTCAGTTTTTCGCTTGCCACGCGTAGCGCCAATAGCACTTGTTCCTTCGCAGCGAGCGCTTCTTCTCGTTCGTGTTTTGTGAAGATTCGCTTATTGCGTTTGTGTATAGATTTCCTGGGTAAATCCGTGTTTGTTACAACGACGGCCGGCGGTGACGGCTCTTTTTCTTCCGCCTCGGAGGGAACGAATTTGACGATTTCTTGTTGAGGAGGAGTTTGTTGTTTACGGGATTTTATCCATATACCCCCGGCGAGCAGTGCGACCAGAAGAGTTGCCGCTATTGCCGCTAGCGAGAAGTAATTGCGGCGTCGCACGACCGGCAGTTCCAGCGGTTTCGGCTGGTAACGCAACGGCGCCAGGATCTGTTCGAGTTCCTCAATCTGCGGATCCGGCTCGCCGCTTTTGTCCCACAAGTAATCTTCGTTCATAGCCCCTCCGTAAATCCGAGCTTCTGTCGCAACAGTTTCATTCCGCGGTGCAAGTTGACGCGCACCGATGGGGGCGTCAGCCCTGTGCGCTCCGCGATCTCAGGACCAGTCATTCCTTCAACCAGTCGCAGGACCAATGTCTCGCGGTAAGCGTCTGGAAGGCTTCGAATCAACTCCAGTATCTCGGTTGCTCGTGAATCTGAAGTGTTGCTGCCGCCCATGTCGTCAGTGATCTCGACTGTTTCGCGAGTGCGCCGGTGAAAATCGATGGCGCGGTTGCGAGCAATCATCGCGATCCATGGTCCAAATGCCGCCCGATCGCGTAACGTGCTTAGCTTCCTGAACGCATGAAGAAAGATGTCCTGGACCAGATCGTCGACTTCCGCCCGCGGAACGCGAGCGAGCAGGATGCCGTGGACGAGCGGCGCGTAAAGACCGTAAAGCCTTCCAAATCCTTCGCGATCACCCTCAAGCGCCGCGCTGACCAGCACGGCTTCAATGGCCGTCTCATTCAATTGCTGGGTTGCGGCGTTTGCCGGCGGTCTCATCAGTAGCACGTCCGCTGTGGTGTCAAGGTCGTACATCGCTCTGCCTCGATCCGGTTTTGACATCGACTAAGACGGGAGAGATTAGGAGAGTGTTAACACGAACCGCCGATTATAAGGACTTTTTAAGACCGTATTGATACGCGAGGAGTCGTTGCCGGGTTTTCTTCCGAAGTCAGTTTTAAGAGCTCCTGCGTTGGCGCTACCAGGCGAGTGCGCCAGATCAACAGGGTGAAAGCTATAAGCGCGGCGGTGCCTGCCACACCGCCCTCAATGCCGTAATTACCACCCGTCAGCCACGCGGGGCCGACGTCCTGTCCTCTTAATATCGGATTGGAAAAGAAACGGACGCCACTGATCGGCAAACCAAAAATAGAACCGAGCGCCCAGTTCCAGCCCCAGTGAACACCCAAAGGGAACCAGAGGCTGCGCGTCTTTAGATAAGCGGCCGCGAGCCAGAAACCCGCGATCACCGTGTTGGCAAAAGTGATACCGGGCACGACGTTCGGGTTCCACAGATGCGCAAAACCGAACGGCACTGAGGTCAGGATCACACCGAGCCACATGAGACCGGCGCGCGTCAAGGTTTGTAGCGGGTAACCCCGGAACGCTGCTTCTTCGGCTAGCGCGGCAACAAACAACAGAACGCCGGCAGTCAGCAGCGACCGTCCTGCTGCTAACAGCATTTCGTTTCCGATAAAGGTGAATTGCAGTCCGCCCGCAGCGGTTGCGATTGCAACAGCGAACGCCACTGCCGCAACTCCGATTGCCGTTCCCACGATCAGATCTCTCACCCAACGCTGGTGCATCGTGAGACCAAGCGATCGCCACGGTAGGTTTTCCAGTAATCGTACGCAGAAGTAACCAGCGCCCAGCCCCGCTCCGAGAAGCGTAAAGCGATAAGCTACGTTGGCGAAATAACTCGCGTAAGGATGAGAGGGTATGAGTGTGCGTGCGGCAAGATAGATGATTCGCACGAACGTCTCCAACAGTACCCACAGCGCGATGAATGCAAGGATGTAGATGGCCAGCCGCCATCCACTTCGCAGGCGGCCGAACTTGTTGAAGATGACGCTGTAAAGGTCCATTAAGAGCATCGCATTCTAACATGCAGTCAGTGGTTAGTAGTCAGTGGTCCGTCGTCAGGTGGTTTCTTAATTTGCCAGCATTCTCTGCGTACCTCTGCGTATCTCTGCGGTCCTCCGCGTCTCTGCGGTTATATGTTTGCGGTTCTTTTACCGCAGAGTCGCGGAGGACCGCAGAGGTACACACAGGAAACTAAGACACCAACCGTCGTCAGGGCCCAGTCCCTGCTTTGTGTTCACGCTGACAACTGACCACGGACAACTACCGGTATGCTAGACTTTGGCAACGTTCAATGTCCGAAAATCGCGAAAATCTGAGCCCCGAGCAACGGGAACGAATTCGTCGTCGCCGGCGTGCGTTGCTTTGGGTTCTGGGCGTCACGGTTCTGCTGTTGCTGGCGATCATCGTCTCGCAACAGCTTTGGCTATGGACTGTCATCCGGCCCGATACCGCGTCGGACACCCTTGTCCTTTACGCATTGTCGACGCTCAATTTCGTCGCATTCGTCGTCTTTCTGTTCATCTTCGCCCGCAATTTGCTGAAGTTGCGCCGCGAGCGAAAAGAGCGGCAACTCGGTTCGAAGGTCAAGACGCGCCTGCTGGTCTACTTCATTTCCATCAGCTTCCTGCCGATCACGGCGATGGCTGTTTTCTCGTACTTGTTTCTGAATCGCTCGTTGGAGAAGTGGTTCAACCCACTTCCGGAGGAGATCCTGCAACAGGCGCAGAAGGTAAGGCGGGAAACCCTCGAGAGTCATGAACAAACGTTGCGAGACAATGCATCGCTGCTGGTCCTGCTGCTGAACAAGCAGACGTCACAGGATCGACAGGTGACCCTGGACCAGGCGGTCGCTTCACATCAGTTGGCGGCGATCGAGATAGTTGGACCAGACGGAACGGTGCTCAACAGCAGTCGTTCGAGTTTGCCACCAGGCGAGGGTGTCGTTTCGATGCCCTTATTTAATTCGGAAACGTTAAGGATCATCCCGCAAGAACGAGCGTCCACCGATCTGGCGGATTTCGTCTCAGCTTCAGAGCGTGATTATCAGGAACTCGTCGGCAAACAGCGTCGCGTGCGTTTGCTTGGACTGTCGACGCTCGGATTGATGACGTTGATCCTCTTGTTCGTTTCGAGCTGGGTCGCGATTTATCTCGCGCGCGGTATCGCGACCCCGATTAAAGCATTGGCCGAAGCATCGAAAGAGATCGCCCGCGGCAACCTCTCGCATCGCGTTACCACGATCGCCGACGACGAGCTAGCCCTGCTCGCCGAATCGTTCAACCAGATGACGACGCAACTCGAGGAGAACCGCAGCAGCATCGAAGCTGGCGCGGCAGAGTTGCGCGATAAGAACCTCGCTCTGCGCGAACGTCGCAACTACATCGAAACCGTGTTGCAGTCGTTATCGACCGGTGTCGTGTCAGTGGACGAGAACGATCGCGTTACGACGTTGAATCGATCGGCTGCGCGGATGCTTGGTTTGGTAGATAGGCTCGAAGAGAACCCTCAATTGCAGGGATTGATCCACATTGAAGACTGGCTCGTGGTCGATCGTCTCCTGCGCCGCGCGCGCCGAATCGGGCATGCGACCGAACAGACGCAGCTGGAAAGTGGGACCACCACGAACGGTGGTGGACCATTGCCAGTCGCGATGACGGCAACTGCGATGCGTGACGCGCAGGGGCCGCGGCCCGGTGTTGTGCTGGTGATCGAAGACCTGTCGGAGTTGCTGGCGGCACAAAGAGCGGCAGCCTGGAGCGAAGTGGCGCGTCGCATGGCCCATGAAATCAAAAACCCGCTCACGCCGATTCAACTTTCAGCCGAGCGCATCGCGAAGAGTTATGCGCGGGCAAACGCAAACGGCGGGAGTAATGGTTCCACAGCGGCGGATGAACGTACTGACGATCGGAAAGTCGCAGCCGTGATCGCCGAATGCACGGAAACTATCAGCCGCGAAGTCGCGGGTCTAAAAGCGATGGTTGACGAGTTTTCGCGGTTTGCTCGTTTGCCCGCGACGCGACTCGAGTCGGCCAGTCTCAACGAAGTTGTGAACCAGGCCGTCGGCCTTTACGAAGGACGCCTCGATGGAGCCCGCATCGACGTGCAGCTTGATCCCGATGTTCCGGCAACAATGCTCGACGTCGAACAGATCAAACGAGTGTTCGTCAATCTAATCGACAATGCATTGGACGCGCTTGTGTCGGTCAGCGACGAACGCGTAATCACGATTACGACGAACCGCGACGTCGGTCTGGTTCGAGCAGAAGTCGCCGATACAGGGCAGGGAATCGCACCCGTCGATTTTCGACGCTTGTTCGAGCCGTACTTTTCACGTCGCGACAGCGGCACCGGCTTGGGACTCGCGATTGTTCAGCGGATCATCTTCGAACACGGCGGAACGATCCGTGCCGAGAAGAACAATCCACGTGGCGCAAAGTTTGTGATTGAACTTCCACTGAATTATGGCCAGTAGTCCGTGGTGCGAGGTCAGTAGGAAATCAACAACTGACCAGTGACAACTGACTACTGACAAACACGTATGGATTCGATTCTCATAGTTGACGACGAGCGCGGCATTCGCGACACGTTGCGCGCGGTGATGGAAGACGAAGGCTTCGTCGCCGATGCTGTCGCGAGTGGAGAAGAGTGCCTGAAAGCGCTCGGCCGTCGCGCTTATGGCTGCATCCTGCTCGACGTCTGGCTTCCCGGCATCGACGGACTGGAAACTTTGAAACAACTACGCGCAGCCGGATCAGACGCGGCTGTCGTCATCATCTCGGGTCACGGCAACATCGAGACCGCCGTTCGCGCCACGAAACTCGGCGCTTTTGATTTCATCGAAAAACCACTCTCGATCGAAAAGACAGTGCTCACGGTTCGCAACGCGCTTCGCCAGCAACGACTCGAACTGATGAACGCCGACATGGCCGCTGCGCTCGCACGTGAGTACAAGATGGTCGGCGAGTCAGTCGCCATGCGGGCATTGCGCAAGCAGATTTCCGTCGTCGCCCCGACGGACGGCCGCGTCTTGATTTACGGCGAGTCGGGCACGGGAAAAGAACTGGTGGCCCACGCGATTCACGCCGAGTCAGTCCGCGCCTCAGCACCGTTTGTGGAAGTGAACTCCGCGGCAATTCCCGAAGAACTGATTGAATCGGAACTTTTCGGACATGTGAAAGGCGCGTTCACCGGTGCCACGGCCGCGAAGAAAGGCAAGTTCGAACTGGCCGATGGCGCGACGATTTTTCTCGATGAAGTCGGCGACATGAGTCCGAAAGTGCAGGCGAAAGTGCTGCGCGTGCTCGAGGAACAACGTTTCGAACCGGTCGGCAGTGGCACGTCGATTAGCGTTGACGTCAGACTCATCGCCGCCACCAACAAACGATTGGACGTCGAAATCGAGCAGGGAAACTTTCGCGCCGACCTCTTCTATCGCTTGAACGTGATTCCATTCGAGTTGCCACCGCTGCGCGAACGTCTTGAAGACGTGCCGTTGCTGGTCGATTATTTCAACCAGCACTTCTCGCAGTCGTATGGCAAGCGCCCGAAACAGTTTCTTTCGGAAGCAATCGAAGAGATGCAGTCGTACTTGTGGCCCGGCAACGTGCGTGAGTTGCGAAACACGATCGAGCGCGTTGTGATCATGCACCCGGGTGTGAAGGTCATGGCTGCGGATTTGCCTCCACACGGCAAGGAAGAGCCTCCGGCGGCATCGTTCCGGTTCCCCTCGTTCAAAGAAGCGACTGAGGCCTATCATCGCGAGTTCATCCAACGGAAACTTGAGGAAGCGGAAGGAAATGTTTCTCGCGCGGCAGAGTTGATGGGTGTCGATCGCAGTCACTTGTACCGCCGCATGCGCGCGCTTGGTATACAAAATCGCGGCGAACGCAGCCTCACGTAAAAACGTCCAATTGTGTTAAAATCTGTCGCTTTTGCGCGCGCGCAAGAGGAGATTGAGGATTAAATGGATTTCACGACGAAAGAGCTGTTGAAGAGGTACGCAAAACTAGCGATTGGCCAACCGTTTTCGCCCGTATTGCTGAATATTCTGGTCACGTCGGTTTGCGATATGCGTTGTACGCACTGCTTCTTCACCGACGAGCTTGACGACCGCCCGCGCAAGAAGCTCCAGATGAAAACGCACGAGATTGAGCAGATCTCTGAGACTTTGGGCGGCAATTTGGGTGTTTTGATCCTGGCCGGCGGCGAACCGTTTACGCGGAAAGACCTGCCGGAAATAGCGCGCGCGTTTCATACCAACAACAAGCTGGAATCCATTTACATCATGTCCAACGGGCAGATTCAGAAACGAATCTTCCCGGACGTCACGCGCATCCTTCAGGAGTGCCCGGATCTCAACGTCACCGTCGCCCTTGGTATCGACGGTCCGAAACAAGAACACGAGAAGATTCGACAAAAACCCGGCTCGTGGGACATCGCGATCGACACTGCTCGGCAGCTTCAGTCAATTAAGAAAGAGTATCCGCGACTGGACGTGCAAACGTGTACCTGCTTCATGAACTCGAACCAGGACTCGATCTTCGAGTGGTACGACTTCCTGAAGTACGACTTGAAGCCCGACAAGGTTAACTTTAATTACATACGTCCGCCTTCAGCCGATCCGAAAGAGCTCGACATCGATCACTCGCGCTACGCGAAGCTCGCCCAGATGATCGACGACGACTCGCGACACGCCGCAATCAAGAACAACTACGGCGGCAAAGCGGGGTTCTTCAAAGCGGCGATCGATATCTACATGCATGGTCTGATCGCGAAGACGCAGGAAACACAGACCGCGCAAATGAAGTGTTACGCAGGCACGGCAGGCGGGGTGATTTACGACGAAGGCACCGTTTCGTCGTGTGAAAACCTTACGCCCATAGGCAACCTTCGTGACTTCGATTGGAATTTCCAGAAGCTCTGGCTGTCGCCGGCGATGAAAGCGCGCCGTCAGAAAGCGGCCGACGGTTGTTTTTGCACGCATGAGTCAAATAGTTACTACCCATCGTTGCCCTTCAACCCGGGACACTTGATTCAGATCAAGAAACTGGAACGCGAGATGAAGAAGGCGCGAAAGTCGATCGATCGTATGGACCCGCAACCTGACGGAGTTTTGGACCACGTATAAAAGATGTCCTCGCAACCGCGCATCCCGAAAATTCTAATAATCTCGTCTGACACCGGCGGCGGGCATCGTTCCGCGGCTGCGGCGATCGTCGCGGGCGTGCAGAAGTTTTTCGATGGGGAATCGTACGCGGTGCGAGTCGTGCGCGCGGTCGAGGAGTCGCATCACCTCGCGGATAAGCTGGTCCGGCTTTACAACTGGATCCTGCGCAACCGGCAGCATTGGATGAAGTATTACTACTGGATCATCAACCGCATCCGCCCGGATACCCGCGAGTTCTTTCACAAACGGTGCGTCGCTTACGTGCGCGACCTCTTCGAACGTTGGTGCCCGCATATCGTCGTCAGTGTTCACCCGTTGACGCAGCATATTTTTGGACGGGTACTGAAGGATCTGGGTCTTGCGGATCGCGTGCCGCTTGTTTCCGTCGTGACCGATCCGTGTTACGGGTTTTGGAAAGGCTGGGCGTGTGATGCGGTAACGCTCTATCTCGTCGCGAGCGAGGACGCGCGACGGCAGTTGATCGACTACGGAGTCGCGCCCGAACGAATCAAGATTTCTGGCATGCCGGTCCATCCGAAGTTTGCTTATCCGGGTGAGGAAGCAGCGCAAGCTGCGCGACGCGCGCTCGGATTGGATCCCGAGAAGTTCACAGTCTTTGTAAATGCAGGTTGGGTTGGTGGCGGCAACATTCCGCAGATCTTTAGTGAGTTGGCTCGCGGCGAGTTGGACGTGCAGGCGATCTTCCTGGCGGGCAAGAACGAGGACCTGCGCGCTGCGGCTGAAACGATCGCTCTCGACGCGCCGTTTCCGGTCAAAGTCATTGGCTATTCCGACGAGATCGAGAAACTCATGAGCGCAGCGAATGTGATGATCTCGAAACTCGGCGGCTTAACGACTTTCGAGGCGCTCGCCTGCCGCGTACCGATCATTGGCGACATGATCACG
>Ga0209486_10000652_pt1 | contig 15261 bp, 12 predicted proteins | sample NCCompost_FD_187518 | JGI IMG/M metagenome (GOLD analysis project Ga0209486, IMG submission 187518) | Agricultural soil microbial communities from Utah to study Nitrogen management - NC Compost (SPAdes) (version 2) | ecosystem: Environmental > Terrestrial > Soil > Agricultural land | place...
TTTTCGATGGCCTTGGCGTCGTCGACTGTCAAGTTCGGCCGCCGCAACAGATCCGAGAACTCGGCGCCGCTCCCGATGCTGACGATGCTCAGCTTGGTCAGGATGATGGTGCTCGGGCCGAGCGCCTTCACACTGTCGCGCAGCGACTGATCGAAACCGCGGATGAGCGACGTCATCCCGACGATGGCGGTGATGCCGATCACCACGCCGAGGATGGTGAGGCTCGAGCGCATCTTGTTGCTGCGCAGGGTGTCGATCGCCATGCGCACGACTTCGCCGGCCAGGCTTCTATTCACGGCGCAATGCCTCGATGGGGTCGAGCGCCGCGGCGCGCGACGCGGGATACATCCCGAAGAAGAGCCCGACGGCTGCGGTAATGCCGATGCCGAGCACGACCGACCACGGCTCGAGCCGCGCCGGCAGCGGGGTGACCGCCGCGATGGTCATGGCGGCCAGGAACCCGAGGGTGATGCCGACGATGCCGCCGAAGATCGACAGCGTGACCGACTCGGTGAGCACCTGCGACAGGATGTCGGCGCGCCGGGCGCCGAGCGCCTTGCGCAGGCCGATCTCGCGGGTGCGCTCGCTCACCACCATCAGCATGATGTTCATGATGACGATGCCGCCGACGACGAGCGACAGCGCCACCACGCCCACGAGCACCGCGAAGATGCCGCTCGTGGCCTGCTTATAGAGGTTCAGGAAGGTGTCGGAGGTGAAGATGCCGAAGTTGTCGCGCTCGGTCGGCTTGAGCCGCCGGTGGACGCGCAGCGCAACGGTGGCGTCGTCCATCGCCGCCTGCTGCACGTCAGCTGACCTGGGTTTGACGACGAGCTGCAGCGACTGGCGGGTGCCGTAGATCTTCTGGAAGTTCGTCAGCGACATGATGACGAAGGTGTCCTGCGAGTTGCCGAAGAACGACCCCTGTTTCTTGCTCACGCCGACCACGCGGAACGGCGTGCCCTCGACGCGGATCACCTTTTCGAGCGGCTCGTTGCGCCCGAACAGCCGGTCGGCGGTGTCCCAGCCGATGACGGCCACCGGGGCGCCGCGCTCGACTTCGGTGGGGCTCATCAACCGGCCGCGCTCGGCGTTGAAGTTCGAGAAGTTGATGTATTCGTCGGTCACGGCCTGGATGGTGACCTGACTGAGCTCGGTGTCGCGATACGACACCGTGCCGCCGCGGCCGGTCTGGCCCATGACTGCCGTGACGAGGGGGCTGAACGCCCGGATGGCGTCGGCCTCGTCCATCGTCAGGATCGGGTTGTTGCGCGTTCGCTCCTCGTCGTCTTCGCTGCGGATCGGCGGCTGGCGCTGAATCGTGAACGAGTCGGCGCCCACGTCGCTGATGATGGCGGTCGAGACCATCGCGTTCATGCCCTGGATGAGCGTGACGACGGTGACGATAGACGTGACCGCCACGATGTTCCCGAGCACCGTCATGAACGAACGGAGCTTGTTCGCCCAGATGGAGTTGAGCGCGATGAAGACCGACTCGAGAAGCTGGTTCATATCTGTGCGGCGGGGCTGGAGCCCCCCTGCGGTTCCTACTGCGACGAGGTGCCCCGTGACGCGCGCGAGCTCGTGGTCTGCTGCAGCCGCACGCTCTCGCCGTCGGCCAGCTCGCGCACCGACGCGAACGGCCCGGTGATCACCTGGTCGCCAGATTTGAGGCCCTCGGTCACCTCGAAATACTGTTCGCCGGCGACCCCGGTCTTGAGCGGCGTGAACGTCGCCTTGCCGTCCTTGAACAGGAACACGCCCTCGGTTTCCTTCCGCTCGTGCCCCTCGGGCGTTTCGACGCGGGTGGTGTTTTCCTCGTCGGCCGAACGGCGGCGGCGCGGCGGCGGCTCGCGCACGAGCTGCCCGGCGTTCGTGTAGAGCAGGTCGCGCACGGTGAGCGCCTGGATCGGCACCGACACGACGCTCTTGCGCGTGGCCGTGGTGATCTCGGCCGTGCAGGTGAAGCCGGGGCGGACGTCGGGCACTTCCTCGTCGATCGTCACGACGACTTTGAACGTCGTCGCCTGGCGCTGCCCGGTGCTGGCGGTTGACGTCTGAATCGGGCTGTTGGCGATCTCCGTCACGCGCCCTTTGAACTCGCGATCGGGCACCGCGTCGATCCGCACCTTGGCCACCTGGCCGAGCGCCACGTTCGGAATGTCGGTCTCGTCCACCTCGATCTCGGCCTCGAGCACCGACATGTCGGCAATCGTCAGCAGCACCGTGCCGGCGTTGTTCATCGTGCCGACCACGGCCGTCTCGCCCTCTTCGATGTTCCGGCGCGTGACCAGGCCGTCCATCGGCGAAGAGATGATCACCTGGCTGAGGTTGTACTTGGTGGTGGCCAGGCTGGCCATTTCCTGCTTGATCTGCTGCTCGCGCGTTTTGATCTCCTGCTCGCGCGCGCGCAAATCGGCTTCGCGCGCGGCCAGCTCGTTCTGCGCACGGTCCAGCGCCTCCTTGGTCGTGAGCCCGTCCTTCCACAGGTCCTGCTGACGCTTGAGGTTCTGCTTGGCGAGATCGAGGTTGATATTGGCCGATTCGACCGCGGTGCGGCCCTGCGCGAGCCCCGACTGGGCGGCGGCAATGCTCGCCTCGCCGCGTTCGAGCTGGCCAGCCAGCGACCGCGGGTCGATTTCGAGCAGGAACTGGCCCGCCTTGACCCGCTGCCCCTCTTCGACCGCCAGGCGAGTCACCTTGCCCATGGTATTGGCGGAGATGTTCACCTGCCGCTTGGGCTGGATCTTGCCCGACGCCGATACGATGGCTTCGAGATCCCGCGCGCGGATGGCCTCGGTGGCCACCTGCACGCCGCGGTCGCGACGGTAATAGATGTTGGCGGCCGCCACGGCGGCGCCGGCCACCACCACGACCACCGCGATAACAATCTTGGTCCGAGTTGTCATAGTCTCCCAATTGCGAACCGGCCTCCGGCCGGTTCGCCATCAAACACTGCGCGCTAACTCCCAGCGCGGATCAGCGCGTACGCCAGCACGACCACCACGTATATCGAGAGAAACGTCATCGCGATGCCACCGGTGCGCCGCTTGAACAGCACGCCGACGCCGATCGCGATGCTCACGCACCACCACATCCAGAAGAGATCGATGCCGCCGAGGAAGCGCGCCAGGAAGCTCGTCTCCTCGACCCCCGGCACGAACACGTCGAGCGTGGCCCCGGCGAGCCGCTGGGTCGCGTAGCTGAGCGGCATGGCGAACAGCGTCTGCAGCGCGGTGATGACGCCGGCGTGCGCGAGGATGGCGAACACCTGCTTGAAAGTGCCCGTGCCGCCCATGAGCATGCCGAATATCGCCAGGACGATGCCGGCGATGATCGCGTAGAACAACGGGAAGAACACCAGCAGCGAGCCGGCGGTGGTGTAGGGCGCGTAGGCGACGCGGCTCTCGAGCTGCGCGTACATCTCGTCCGTGATGTTGACGCCGAACGCCTCCATCGCGCGGACCTGCTGATCGATCAACACCTCCTGCCCCACGGGCGTCGCGAAGAACAGCCCCTGGGCGGCGGACATGATGACGATGGTCACCAGCAGCGCGCCGAGCGCGCGCGGCCGGGCCACCACCGCGGCGTAGGTGGCCTTCGGTGAGAAGAGCACGCCCGCGAGGCGCGAGAAGAGACCCGGACCTTTGGACTCGGCGACGGGTACTGCTCCTACTGCTTCAGCCATCGAGCCTCCTGAAATTTCACGCTGCGCTGGCCATGACGGCGGCGGCAATCAGCGCGATGCCCACGTAGACCGACACGATCCAGGCCGCACACGTGCGCGCCCGCTGTCCCGACAGCACCGCCACGCCAATCCCGAGCACGATGGCCCACCACACCGTGAACAGATCGATCGCGCCGAGGAAGCGCGCGACCGGCGACGCCTCGTCGAGCGACGGGAACCACGCGCCGACCGTCGTGGCGCTCGCGGTGGTTTCCCGGGCGTACACCAGCGGCGCCGCCACCAGCCGGCCCACCGCCAGGACCACCCCGGCATGCACCACGACGGCAAGCGCCTGCGAGTAGGAGACAGTGCCGACGCGGCCCCGCACCCAGACGAACACCAGCACCGACACCACGATGGCCAGGCCGGGGCCCGCGAGCAGCGCGCTTCCGGCGGCCACCGCCGGGCCCAGGCGGCTCCACTCCAACAGCTCCGCGTAGCGCGCGTCGTCCACGACTTGGCCGAATGCCAGAGCCGTCCGCTCCCATTGGTCCACGAGGGCGAGCCGCCCGACCTCGGTGGCCGACACGACCGCGCCCGCCGCCGCGGTCACCACCGTCAGCGTGACCAGCAGCGATGCCCAGCGAGGGTGGGAAACGACCTCCTGCAGTGTCAGTCTGGGGCGGCGGAGGATCCCAAGGACGCGAGCGCTCACGCTCAACTTGCTCTCCAGATACGGGAAGCTGGGCGGTCCGGTTCCGATATAGATGTCGTCAGGCAGGACCCGCTGCCGGCCACGAAGGCAGGGCGCAACCTGAGAATATTACCGCGGTACACTGGCCTTCCTTTACCTCGATCCTTCCCGACCCATGAGACGACTCTCTCCCAGCGTCAGTGTTCTCCTCTGTGTGCTTGCCTGGCCGGGCGCCGCCCGGGCCCAGACCATCGAGACCGTCGGCGAGCGGGCGATGGGGATGGGCGGCGCGTTCGTGGCGGTGGCCGACGACAGCTCGGGCACCTGGTGGAATCCGGCCGCGCTGGCCGCCGGCCCTTTTGTTGACGCGTCGGTGGGATGGTCGCGCACCGAATTTCGCCGTGACGGCGAGCCGCGCGGGCGCACCACGCCCGTGGCCGTATCCCTTTCCACACCGCCATTTGGCGTGAGCTATTACCGCTTCCGTATCACGAACATACAGTCATCCGGGCCTACAGTAACGCCTCCCGAGGGCCGAGAAGATGGACGGGTTGGAGTCGTCCAGTCGTTGAGACTGCACGACCTTGGCGTGACCCTCCTGCGGACGATTTTCACAGGAGTTCACGTCGGGACCACTCTCAAGTTCCTTCGCGGCCGCGTCGAACACACGACAAGTGACCTCGGGTTGACGCCCGAAGCGCTGCTCGAGTTGGGAGATGACGCCAGTGGTGGGCGGTCGGAAGGGCAGTTCGACGCGGACCTCGGCGTGCTGGCGGTGGCGGGACCGTGGCGGGTCGGCGGGATCGTGCGGAACCTACGCGCGGCGGAGTTCGCCGGCGAGGCCGGGGGCGATGGCATCAGGCTACCGCGCCAGGCACGGATCGGGGTGGCGTTCGACGGCGCGGCGAGGCGCGGGTCGGGTGCCGCGTGGACGGTGTCGGCCGACGTGGACGTCGCATCCTACGCGACGGGCACGGGCGACCGGCGCGTGATTGCCGCCGGCGCTGAGCGGTGGCTGTTCGGGAAACGGATTGGGGTTCGCGGCGGTGGCAGATTCAACCAGGTGGGCCACAAGGAGCGAAGCGCCACGGGTGGCGTCAGTGCCGCGATCCGTCCGGGCATGTTCGTGGAGGCGCACGCCGTCGCTGGCGGTTCCGATGACGAGCGCGGCTGGGGCGTGGCCGCGCGCTTCTCTTTTTGATGCGGGCGTTCTCGGCGTCCGTGCACCGCGGCTCGCCGCAAGGGTGGCTGGGTTCTAGATGGCCGTCCGACTTGGCGATCTGCTTCTCAAAGAGAAGCGCATCACCCCGGAGCAACTCCAGGAGGCGCTGACCTACCAGAAACAAAAGGGTGGGAAGCTCGGCTTCGCGCTGGTGTCGCTCGGCTTTGCCAAGGAAGCCGAGATCACCGCGCTCCTCAGCAAGCAGTTCGGCGTTCCCTCGATCGCGATCGGCCAGTTCCAGATCGACCCGAGCGTCATCAAGCTCGTGCCGGCCGAGACCGCGCAGAAATACCAGATCATCCCGCTCTCGCGATCCGGCGCCACGCTGACGATCGCGATGACCGACCCGACCAACGTGTTCGCCATGGACGACATCAAGTTCATGACGGGCTACAACGTCGAGCCGGTCGTGGCCTCGGAAACCGAGGTCGACGAGGCGCTGCAGCGCTACTACGGCAAGGCCGCGGTGGCCGCCGCGGCGGCCGACGAGAGGGCGGCCAACGCCGGTCCGAGCGCGCTCGAGATGGCGAGCCAGACCCTCGAGACCATGGCGGGGCTCGACGATCCGGGCGACGTCGAGGTCCTCAACGAGTTCGAGGAGATCAGCGCCGAGGCGCTTGCCAAGCAGGGCGAGGAAGCGCCGGTCATCAAGCTGGTGAACGTGATCCTGATGTCGGCGATCCAGAAGGGCGCCAGCGACATCCACATCGAGCCGTACGAAAAGGAACTGCGCGTCCGCTACCGCATCGACGGTCTGCTCTACAACATCATGTCGCCGCCGATGAAGTTCCGCGACGCGATCACGTCGCGCATCAAGATCATGTCGAAGCTCGACATCGCGGAAAAGCGCCTGCCGCAGGACGGCCGCATCAAGATCCGCTTCCAGGATCAGGGCGTCAACCGCGACATCGACTTCCGCGTCTCGTGCCTGCCGACGCTCTTCGGCGAGAAGATCGTCATGCGTCTCCTCGACAAGGAGAAGCTGATGCTCGACATGACGAAGCTCGGCTTCGAGCAGGAGTCGCTCAACAAGTTCGAAGTGGCCATCTCCAAGCCGTGGGGCATGGTGCTCGTGACGGGGCCCACGGGATCGGGCAAGACGAACACGCTCTACTCCTCGATCAGCCGCATCAACACGGTCGAGACGAACATCATGACCGCGGAAGACCCGGTCGAGTTCAACCTGATGGGCGTCAACCAGGTGCAGGTGCGGGAGAGCATCGGCCTCAACTTCGCCGCCGCGCTGCGCAGCTTCCTGCGTCAGGACCCGAACACGATTCTCGTCGGCGAGATCCGAGACTTCGAGACCGCTGAAATCGCCGTGAAGGCCGCGCTCACCGGCCACCTCGTGCTCTCGACGCTCCACACCAACGATGCGCCGAGCACCGTGAACCGCCTGATGAACATGGGCATCGAGCCGTTCCTGGTGGCGAGCTCGCTCAACCTGGTGTGCGCCCAGCGTCTCGTGCGCAGGATCTGCAAGAACTGCTCGGAACCGCATCCGGCTCCGCCTGAAGCGTTGATGCAGGCCGGTTTCAATGCCGAAGATGCGGGTACGGTCGTGCCCAACAAGGGCAAGGGCTGCGAGAAGTGCAACAACACCGGCTACAAGGGCCGCGTCGGCTTGTACGAGGTGATGGAAATCACCGAGGAGCTGCGCGAGCTGATTCTGGTCGGCGCTTCGGGCCTCGAGCTGCGGCGGAAGGCTGTCGAAGAGGGAATGATCACGCTCCGCGGGAGCGGCCTGCTGAAAGTCAAACTGGGTGTGACGACGATCGAGGAAGTCGTCAGGGAGACGGTGAAGTAATGGCGACGTTGCCCGAGCTGCTGCAACAGATGGTGTCGATGCATGGATCCGACCTGCACCTCACCACGAACGCGCCGCCGACAGTGCGCGTCCACGGCAAGCTGACCCGGCTCGAACAACCCGTTCTCGGCCCCGCCGATACGAAGCAGCTCGGCTACAGCGTGCTCACCGACGCGCAGAAGAAGCGCTTCGAGGAGACGCTCGAACTCGACTTCTCCTTTGGCTTGAAAGGGCTGGCCCGTTTCCGCTGCAACATGTTCAACCAGCGCGGCTCGGTGGGTGCCGTCTACCGGTTGATTCCGGAAGAGATCAAGGGCTTCCAGGAGCTGGCGCTGCCGGCGGTGCTGGCCACGCTGGCCGATCGTCCGCGCGGCATGGTGCTCGTGACGGGCCCGACCGGCTCGGGCAAGTCCACCACGCTGGCGGCGATGCTCGACAAGGTCAATCGCGAGCGCTTCGAGCACATCCTCACGATCGAAGACCCGATCGAGTTCGTGCACAGGCACAAGAACTGCCTGGTGAACCAGCGCGAGGTGCACAGCGACACCAACAGCTTCTCGATGGCGCTGCGCGCGGCGCTGCGCGAAGACCCGGACGTGGTGCTCATCGGCGAGATGCGCGACCTCGAGACGGTGGAATCGGCGCTGAAGATCGCCGAAACGGGCCACTTGACGTTCGGTACGCTGCACACCAACTCGGCGATGCAGACGATCAACCGCATCATCGACATCTTTCCGGCCGGCCAGCAAGGGCAGATCCGGACGCAGCTCTCGCTCGTGCTCGAGGGCATCGTGTGTCAGACGCTGCTGCCGAAGATCGGCGGCGGCCGCGTGGTGGCGCTCGAAATCATGATCCCGACGCCCGCCATCCGGAACCTGATTCGCGAAGACAAGATCCACCAGATCTACTCGGCCATGCAGACCGGTCAGGAGAAGGTGGGGATGCAGACGATGAACCAGTGCCTGGCGACGCTCTATCAGCGCAAGCAGGTGACGCTCGAGCACGCGCTCGAGAAGTCGTCGAACCGCGACGAGCTGCAAGATCTCATCTCGCGTGGCGTCGGTGTTGTCGCCGGCGCCGGGCTGCACCGCCCGCGGCCGGTGGGGGCACCCACACGGTAGGCGGAGTAAGCAGGGTGGGCGGGGAAGGGAAAGCTTTCGTAGAGGCGGGTCTTTAGACCCGCCTGACAGGTTGAGCTATGGCCACATTTGCATACAGCGGACGGACGCGGGCCGGGCAGAACGTGACCGGTGAACGGGCGGCGGACTCCATGGAGGCCGCGATCGCGGCGCTGCGCCGCGATCAGGTGATGGTCACGAAGATCAACCCGGTGAAGGAGAAGGCCGAATCGGGCGCCGCCAAGCCGAAGGCCATCAAGCGCAAGAAGGGGGTGTCGCCCAAGAGCCTGGCCGTCTTCACGCGGCAGTTCTCGGTGATGATCGACGCCGGCCTGCCGCTCGTGCAGTGCCTCGAGATCCTGGGCACGCAGGAAGAGGACAAGAACTTCGGCCTGGTGATCCTCGAGACGCGCGCCGAGGTGGAAGGCGGCGCGTCGCTCGCCGACGCGATGAAGAAGAACCCCCAGGTCTTCGACTCGCTCTTCACCAACATGATCGCGGCCGGCGAGGCCGGCGGTATCCTCGACACCATTCTCAAGCGCCTGGCGACCTACATCGAAAAGGCCGTCAAGCTGAAGAACCAGGTGCAGTCCGCCATGATCTACCCGGTGGCGATCGTCGTCATCGCGACCGTGGTGGTCGGCGTCATCCTGTGGAAGGTCATTCCGACCTTCGCCACCCTGTTTGCCGGCCTCGGCGCCGAACTGCCGCTGCCCACGCGCGTCGTCATCGGCCTCAGCAACGGGCTCGTGCGCTACATGCCGTTCGTGCTCGTGGGCATCGGCGCCTTCGTCTTCGGCATGCGCGCCTACTACAAGACGCCGAACGGCCGCATGAACATGGACCGGCTGATGCTCAAGCTGCCGGTGCTCGGCTCCCTGCTGCGCAAGATCGCGGTGGCGCGCTTCTGCCGCACGCTGGCGACGCTGCTCGCTTCCGGCGTCTCGATCCTCGAGGCGCTCGACATCACCGCCAAGACCGCCGGCAACGCCGTGGTGGAGCAGGCGCTCTACGCCACCCGCAAGAGCATCGAGGGCGGCGAGACGATTGCGGCGCCGCTCAAGGAAACGACGGTGTTTCCGCCGATGGTGGTGCAGATGATCAGCGTCGGTGAGACCACCGGCGCGCTCGATACGATGCTCGGCAAGATCGCCGACTTCTACGAAGAAGAAGTGGACGTGGCGGTGGCCGGCCTGCTCACCCTGCTCGAGCCGCTGATGATCGCGGTGCTCGGCGGCGTCGTGGGCGGCATCGTCATCGCGATGTACATGCCGATCTTCAGCTTGATCAGCAAGCTGACTGGCGGGTAAGCCTTCGTGAACCTGGCTCAAAGCGAGAGCGGCGCGCGGCGCGTGACCCTGCGGTCACGGGTGTCGCCGTTCGTCGCCGGCCGCGTGGTGATCTCCACGATCATCCTCGGCAGCGCCACGTGGGTGCAGCTGGCGGCGCCGGGTGCCTTCCCGCTCAACCCGTTCTACTTCCTGATTGGGCTGACGTACGGGCTGAGCGTCATCTACCTGGCGACGCTGCGCTACGTCGACGACAACCCGTGGCTGGTGGACCTGCAGCTCACGGTGGACGCCGCGCTGGTGTCGGCCTTCGTCGTCGTCACCGGCGGCATCCAGAGCGATTTCTCGTCGCTCTATCTGCTCCCGATTCTCGCCGCCAGCACGTTGCGCCACCGGCGCGGGGCGCTGCAGGTGGCCGCCGTGAGCGCCGTCTTCTACCTGGCGATCGTGCTCAACCAGTACACGACGGTGGAGACGTTCCCGCGGTGGAGCGTCAGCGTGGATTCCACGCTGCCGGCGCCGCGCTTCGCGCAGTACGTGGCGGCCACGAACCTGTTCGGGTTCCTGGCCGTCGGAACCCTCGCCGGCGCGCTGGCCGACCGTCTCCGCTCGACCGGCAGCCGCCTGGCGACCGCGTCCGAGACGATCGAAGACCTGCGCGCGTTCAACGAGCACGTGATCAACAGCCTCGTCAGCGGTCTCGTGACCGCCGATACCGACTGCCGCATCCTGACCTTCAACCGGGCGGCCTCGACGATCACCGGGGTGGCGATGGGGCAGGCCGTCGGCCGAAACGCCGCCTCGGTCCTCGGGCTGCCGCCGCACTTCGTGAACCGGTTGAGCACGTTGGGGCGGACGCGCAGCCAGCGCGGCGATTTCACCGTCCGTACCGAGGACGGCCGCAACATCGAGCTCGGTGTCACGGCGGCGCAGCTGTCGTTCCCCGACGGCCGCACCGGGTATCTCTTCACGTTTCAGGACGTCACCGACGTGAAGCGGCTCGAACGCGAGTCCGGCATGCGCCAGCGTCTGGCCGCGGTGGGCGAGATGGCGGCGGGCATCGCGCACGAAATCCGCAACCCGCTCGCGTCGATGTCCGGCTCGCTGCAGGTGCTGCGCTCCGAGCTGCCGCTGACCGAGGACCAGGAACAGCTGATGGACATCGTGCTGCGCGAGTCGGATCGGCTGAACCAGACGATCCGCTCGTTCCTCGCCTACGCGCGGCCGCAGCGCGCCACGATCACCCGCTTCGACCTGGCGCAGCTGGTGAGCGACACCGCGCGCCTGCTGCGCAACGGCGCCGACGTGCGCGACCACCACTCGGTGGGCGTGGACGCCCCGGCCGACCCGGTGTGGCTCGAGTTCGACGAGAACCAGATGCGCCAGATCGTGTGGAACCTCGCCACCAACGGCCTGCGGGCGATGGCCGACGGCGGAAAGCTCACGCTGGTCGTGGAAGCCTCGGACGGGCAGACCGTGGGGCTCCGGGTGGAGGACCAGGGTTGCGGCATCGCGCCGGCCGACATCGATCGCATCTTCCAGCCGTTCCGCAGCTCGTTCGACAAGGGGACCGGGCTGGGCCTCGCCACCGTGCACCGCATCGTCACCGACGCCAAGGGCACGATTCACGTCTCCTCTCGCGTGGGCGAGGGCACGTCGATGCGCGTGGTCCTGCCGGCGGCTCAGGGCGAGGCGGCGGCCGCCGAAGCCGAGCCCGAGCTCGCGGGGGCGGCGTCGTGACCCCGCTGGCCTCGAGCGTCGCACAGCGCCCGCCGGCGCGCCCGGCGCCGGCGAAAGTCGAGGCGCGCCTGCTGGTCGTGGACGACGAGCAGTCGATGCGCGACATGCTGCGCATCGTCCTCAAGCGCGACGGCTACGACGTGCAGGTGGCCGAGAACGGCAAGCGGGCCATCGAGCTGCTGCGGCGCGAGAGCTTCGACCTGCTGCTCTCGGACATCCAGATGCCCGACGCGACCGGCGTGGACGTGCTGCGCGTGGCCAAGGACGTCAACCGCGACATGGTCGTCTTCATGATGACCGCCTTCGCGTCCACCGACACCGCCGTCGAAGCCATGCGCCTCGGCGCCGTGGACTACCTGATGAAGCCGTTCAACGTCGACGAGCTGCGGCTGAAGATCCGCCAGCACCTCGAGGCGCGCCGGCTGAAGGAAGAGAACGTGCTGCTGAAGCGCGCGCTGCACGCGCAGCACGGGCTCTCGAACGTCATCGGGCGGAGCCCCGCGATGCTGGCGCTCTTCCAGATGGTGGGCACCATCGCCAAGACCAACAGCACGGTGCTCGTCACCGGCGAGTCGGGCACCGGCAAGGAGATGGTGGCGCGCGCCATCCACGAGAACTCGCTGCGCCGGGAGCACCCGTTCGTGGCCCTGAACTGCGGCGCGGTCCCCGAGACGCTGCTCGAGTCCGAGCTCTTCGGGCACATGAAGGGCGCGTTCACCGGCGCGGACACGATGAAGAAGGGGCTCGTCGAGGTCGCCGAGCGCGGCACGATCTTCCTCGACGAGATCGGCGAGATGAACGCCACGATGCAGGTGAAGCTGCTGCGCGTGCTGCAGGACCGCCGTTTCCGCCGCCTTGGCGGCACCGAAGAGGTGCAGGCCGACATTCGCATCGTGGCAGCCACCAATCAGGACTTTGCCAAGCTGGTCGGAGAAGGGAAGTTCCGCGAAGACCTCTACTACCGCATCAACGTCATCGAAATTCACCTGCCGCCGTTGCGCGACCGGCGCGAGGACATCCCGCTGCTGGCCGAGCACTTCCTGCCGAAGTTCGCCGAGCAGATGGGGAAGCCGGTGATGTCGATTTCGCAGGACGCGCAGGCGCTCCTGAGCGCCTACGACTGGCCGGGCAACGTGCGCGAGCTGCAGAACGTCATCGAGCGCGCCGTGGCGCTCGAGCCGTCGCCGGTGGTGCTGCCGGAATCGCTGCCCGCGCATCTGCGTGCAACCCGTACCGAACGCGCCGCCGTGGCTGGCGGTGGGGCAGAAGCGAGCCTGCCGGATCTCGGCGAGGGCTTCGACCTCGAGGCACGCGGCGAGGCCTTCTATCGTCACTACCTGGCGCTCGCCCTCGAGCGCGCCGGCGGCGTGCAGGTGAAGGCCGCCGAGATGCTCGGAATGAGCTTCCGCTCGTTCCGCTACTACGCCAAGAAGTACAAGCTCAGAGACGGAGACGAGTAAGCCTCTAGCCTCTAGCCTTTGGCCTTTAGCAAAGGCTCCCCGCCACACAAGCGCAGTACCTGAAGGCCAGAGGCTAAAGGCTAGCGGCAGTCCCGTGCCCGGGAAATGCCGAGGGCACTCGCAATGACTGCCACTTCGTGGCACTGCTCCCTGACAGTTAGTGTCAACACTCCGGCCGCTGTCGCGTAAGCGGACCGCCGCCGTTCTGCACACGCGCGCACGGCGTGTCGCTCCCCTTCCGCCTGTTGCGACACCCCATGGACCTTCCGCTGCGTTGGCACCACGGTTGCTCCCTCAAGGGCCATCGGGAGGCGCACGAGTCGCGGCGCCGTTGATTAGGCAAGGGACCCGCACGGGCTGGACCCGGGCGCTCTACGAAGGAGACTGACACGTGAAGAAGATGCAGAAGAACGAAGGCTTTACGCTGATCGAGCTGCTGATTGTGGTTGCGATCATCGGCATTATCGCGGCCATCGCGGTGCCCGGCCTGCTCCGCGCCCGTATGTCGGGCAACGAGGCTTCGGCCATCGGCTCCGTCCGCACCATCGCCAGCGCGGAAGCGACCTTCGCTTCGGCTTGCGGCGGCGGCGGCTACGCGGTGGCACTTGCCGACCTCGGCAAGGCGCCGGACGCGGGTGGCCCGGCGTTCATTCCGACGGACCTGAGGGACGCGAAGAGCGCGACCGAGCTCAAGAGCGGCTACTTCTTCCTCGTGGTAGACGGCCCGTCGGGCACGACGGTTCTGGACAGCGCGGACACCTGCAACACCGCGAGCGCGGACTCGAGCACGCAGTTCTTCGCGTCGACCGAGCCGGGCACGCCGGGCACCACCGGCACGCGTTACTTCGCGACCGACCACAGCGGCATGATTCGCCAGGACAGCTCGGCGGCCCTGACGGTCATCACGGGCGGTATCCCCCTCCAGTAGCCCAAGGCACGGAGGATCAATCAAAGGGGAGGAGCTTCTGCTCCTCCCCTTTGTCTTTGTACGGCAAGTAGGGCGGGTGAGGCGGGGTAGGGCGGGTAAAAGCTCCCCACTAGCCCCACCCGCCCCACCGCGGCGAAGCCGCGGCCCCACCCGCCCCAGTAAGGCCAATGTGCCAGAATGAGCGTCTCTGGATTGGAGTCAGCCCTTATGAAGATTCGTTCCGACCACGGGTTCACGCTCATCGAGCTGATGATCGTGGTCGCGATCATCGCCGTCCTGGCCGCGCTGGCCGTGCCCGGCCTCAAGCGCTACCGCATGAACGGCTACGAGGCCTCGGCCATCGGGTCGATGAAGGCGATCGCGGACGCCGAAGCGGCCTATGCGTCGGCCTGTGGGGGCGGGGGCTACGCGGTGTCGATGGCCGACCTGGCCAAGCCGCCGGTGGCCGGCGGCTCCGCGTTCCTGCGCGAGGACGTGGCCGCGGCCGTCGATGCCGACAACGCCAAGAGCGGCTATTTCTTCACCATCACCGAGGCGCCCGGTTCCACCAAGGTCACCGACAAGACCCGCACCTGTAACGGATCGGCCGTCGATCCCAAAACCGGGTTCTTCGCCAGCGGCCAGCCGGCCGAGCCGGGCACCACCGGCACGCGCTTCTTCGGCGTGGACGAGACCAGCCTGATCAAGCAGGGCAACACCCCGTTGCCCGACGCCAAGGCGGGTGCGCCGGTGCAGTAAGATCCGCTTGCCTATGTCCAAGTTTGGTCGCCCCGCACTCCTCGTCCTTGCCGCTGTGGCCTTTGCCGCCTCGGTGGCCTCGCTCTACGTGCACTACCAGCTCATCGCCGACCCGTCGTACGTGAGCTTCTGCGACGTCAACGAAACGGTCAGCTGCGAGGCGGTCTACAACAGCGCGTACGGCACCGTGGCCGGTGTGCCGGTGGCGGCCGGCGGCGTCGTGTGGTCCGCGCTGGTGCTGCTGTTTGCCGGCTACGGCATGCGCAACCCGCGCAGCGAAGCGGGGGGGCGCGCGGCCGGCTACGTCTTCCTGCTGTCGGTCGTCGGCCTGGCGAGCGTCTTCTACTTCGCCTACGCCTCCTTCTTCGTGCTGCAGAAGGCGTGTCCGCTCTGCATCGCCGTCTACGTGTCGGTGGTGGGCATTTTCCTGATCTCGAGCTCGATGGCCCCGTCGCTCGGTGCGCTCGTGTCGCGCCTGGGCGCGGACATCCGCGAGACGGCGTCGAGCCCCACCGCGGTGGGCCTCGGCGCGCTCTGGCTGCTCGCCTCGCTCGCCCTCGTGGCGCTCTTCCCGCGCGAGCCCATTCGCGAGCCCGGC
>Ga0209486_10000655_pt1 | contig 15247 bp, 13 predicted proteins | sample NCCompost_FD_187518 | JGI IMG/M metagenome (GOLD analysis project Ga0209486, IMG submission 187518) | Agricultural soil microbial communities from Utah to study Nitrogen management - NC Compost (SPAdes) (version 2) | ecosystem: Environmental > Terrestrial > Soil > Agricultural land | place...
TGGCGGCGCTCGTTCTTGACGACGTCGCGCTGGCTGTTCACCTGTTCCGGCGGCATCGCGTCGAGGAGATAGGCCATGCGGTCGGACTCGAGGAACAGCGCGAGCTCGAGCGCGTTGCTGGGAAGGTCGATGACGTAGTTCGTCCGATCGTTGTTGGTCGAGCCGTTGTTGTTGGCGCCGGCCGCTTCGAGCAGGATGTCGAACTGTCCTTCGGGAACGTTTTTCGATCCTTCGAACATCAGATGTTCGAACAGGTGCGCGAAGCCCGTTCGTCCCGGCTTCTCGTTGGCGGAGCCAACGTGGTACCAAACGTTCACGGCCACGACAGGGACCGTCTTGTCCTGATGCAGGATGACGTTGAGCCCGTTGGGCAGCTGGAACTGCCGGAAGGGAACCTGTATCGACGGCGGCGCCGCCGGAGCGGGCGACTGGGCGTCGAGCGGCACGGCCAGCAGCATCAGGGCGATCACAGCAAGGCGACGGCTCATGCGAACTCCTTACGTGGGGCGCGCCTTGTCAGGCGCGCCGCGAAGGTTTCTATATTAGACGGGCTTCGCGCACAGGGGCACCTTGCTTGCTACAGATGGCGCGGGAGGGTGCAGATGGGCATCTTTGACAAGAACAGCTCGGCGGGACTGCGCGAGAAATACAACCACGCCATTCAGACGGCGAAATCGCTGCGCATGCAGGGGGGCGCCGAAGAGCGCGACGGCAAGCTGTACTTCAACGGGACCGTGAACTCAGTCGAGGAGAAAAATCAAATCTGGAACGCGTTGAAGACCGTGTCCGACTGGGAGAAGGACGTCGTCGCGGACATCAAGGTCAACGCGCCGGCGGCGCGGCCCGCTCCGACATCGGCTTCGGGCGGCGTGGCGCCCGCGACGGTCACCTATACGGTGCAGCCGGGTGACACCTTGAGCGGCATCGCCAAGAAGTTCCTCGGGAACGCGAACGAATACATGGACATCTTCAACGCCAATCGGGATCAGCTGACCGATCCGGACATGATCAAGCCCGGGCAGGTGCTGAAGATCCCGCAGCACACGCATCGATAATCGCGTTGAACGTCGGGCTGGGGCGCATCGCCTGCGCCGTCAAAGCCGGATCGGGATGGTAGTAGCCGCCGATGTCCACGGGTCGGCCCTGGACGCCGTTGAGCTCGCCGACGATCCGGCTTTCGTTGTGTTCGAGGTCGCGAGCGATGGGTGCGAACGTCTCGCGAAGCCCGGCGTCGGCGGTCTGTTCCGCCAGCGCGCGTGCCCAATACATCGCCAGATAGAAATGGCTGCCGCGATTGTCGAGCTCGCCGACTTTCCGCTGCGGCGACTTGTCATTCTCGAGGATGCGGCCGTTGGCCTGGTCGAGCGCTTCGGCGAGCGCACGGGCGGTCCGATTTCCCGTCTTGTGGCCGAGGTCTTCAATCGACACGGCCAGCGCCAGGAATTCGCCCAGCGAGTCCCATCGCAGGTAGTTCTCCTGCTGGAACTGCTGAACGTGCTTCGGGGCGGAGCCGCCGGCGCCGGTCTCGTATAACCCGCCGCCGGCGAGAAGCGGGACGATCGAGAGCATTTTCGCGCTGGTGCCGAGCTCGAGGATTGGAAACAGGTCGGTGAGATAGTCGCGGAGCACGTTTCCGGTTGCCGCAATCGTGTCGTGTCCCGCGCGGACACGCGCCAGCGTCTGCCGCATCGCCTCGACCGGCGCCAGGATGCTGATGTCGAGTCCCGCCAGGTCGTGGTCCTGCAAGTACTCCTTCGTCTTCACAATCACGTTGCGGTCGTAGGCGCGCCCGGGATCGAGCCAGAAGATCGCCGCGTGCCCGGTAAGCCGCGCGCGGTTGACCGCCAGCTTGACCCAGTCCCGGATCGGCAGATCCTTCGTCTGGCACATGCGCCAGATGTCGCCAGCCTCGACGCGGTGTTCGAAGACGGTCCGGCCGGCGGCGCTGACGCGGACGATCCCGTCGTGCGGGATTTCGAACGTCTTGTCGTGCGACCCGTACTCCTCGGCCTTCTGCGCCATCAGCCCGACGTTGGAGACCGTGCCCATCGTGCGCACGTCGAACGCGCCGTTCTGCTTGCAGTCGTCGATCACCGCCTGGTAGATCCCGGCGTACGAGCGGTCGGGGATCATCGCCTTGGTATCGTGCAGGCCGCCGTCCGGGCCCCACATCCTGCCCGACGCGCGGATTGCGGCCGGCATCGAGGCATCGATGATGACGTCGCTGGGCACGTGCAGGTTGGTGATGCCTCTGTTCGAGTCGACCATCGCGAGCGGCGGCCGTGACGCATACACGGCCTTGATGTCGGTTTCGATGCCGGCACGCTGCGCGGGCGGCAGGTCCTGGATCTTGCTGTAGACGTCGCCGATGCCGTTGTCGGGATCGATGCCGAGTGTCTCGAACAGCGCGCCATGTTTGTCGAACACGTCCTTGTAGTACTCGCGGACGGCGTGTCCGAACATGATCGGATCCGACACCTTCATCATCGTCGCCTTCAGGTGCAGGGAGAGGAGAAGGCCGGCGGAGCTGGCGTCAGCGATCGACTGCGCGAAGAACGCCTGCAGCGCGCGCCGGCTCATGACCGAGGCGCCAAGGACGTCGCCGGCATTGACTGTGACGCCGTCTTTCAGGATTGTGGCCGTGCCGTCGGCGCCGGTGAGCTCGATGCGCAGCGCGCTGTTCTCCGCGACGACCGCCGACTGCTCGCTGCCGTAGAAGTCGCCCCCCGCCATGTGCACCACGTGGGTCTGCGAATCAGCGGACCAGGCGCCCATCGAGTGCGGATGCGCGCGTGCGTACGCTTTCACCGCCGATGCCACGCGCCGATCCGAATTGCCTTCACGCAGGACAGGGTTGACAGCGCTGCCCAGGACTTTGGCGTACTTCGCCTTGATGTTCTTCTCCCGCTCTGTGCGCGGTTCTTCGGGGTAATCAGGCACGGGATAGCCGTGCTGCTGCAGTTCGCGGATGGCCGCCTGAAGCTGCGGGATGGATGCGCTGATGTTGGGGAGCTTGATGATGTTTGCGTCCGGCGTCTTGGCGACTTGGCCAAGCTCCGCGAGATCGTCGGTGCAGCGCTTGTCTGGCGGCAGCTCGTCGGGGAAGCTCGCGAGGATGCGCCCGGCGAGCGAAATGTCTCTGGTCTCGACGACGACGCCGGCCGCGCGCGTAAATGCCTGGACGATCGGCAGCAGCGAATAGGTGGCGAGGGCAGGCGCTTCGTCGGTGTAGGTGTACAGGATCCTGGTCGGGTTCATGGGTGAATCCCCATTCTCCTACAGGAGGAAACAGAGGGGGACGGAGGGAACGGATGTAAAAGCTCTTCTTCGTGATCTTCAACTGTTTGATAACATCTCCAGTTTCCGCATGCCCGAATCTTCCAAACCTCTGGTCGCGGTCGTGATGGGCTCATCGTCGGATTGGGAGACGATGCAGCATGCCGTGTCGATGCTCGAGCGGTTTGGCGTCGCACACGAGCGGCACATCGTGTCGGCTCATCGCACACCGGTCTGGATGGCGGAGTTCGCCGACGGCGCCGAGGGTCGCGGCATCGAGGTGATCATCGCCGGGGCGGGCGGCGCGGCCCACTTGCCCGGCATGGTTGCCGCGCACACGGCGCTTCCCGTCCTCGGCGTTCCGGTGCAGAGCGCCGCGCTGCAGGGACTCGACTCGCTGCTGTCGATTGTGCAGATGCCCGCCGGCGTTCCGGTTGGCACGCTCGCAATCGGCAAGGCCGGCGCCACGAACGCCGGCCTGCTCGCCGTCGCGATTGTCTCGGGCTCCAGGCCCGACCTGCGCGCGCAGCTGCGTGCGTACAGGCAGGAGCAGACTCAGAAGGTCCGTCAGGAACAGCTTCCGTGACCCTTCGACGAATGCTCAGGGTCACCCCAAGCGGGGTCGAGGGGTGAAGGTCATCGGTCCAGGCGCCGCCCTGGGGGTTCTCGGGAGCGGGCAGCTTGGACGCATGTTCTGCATTGCCGCGCGGCGGATGGGCTACCGCGTGCACACGTTCTCGCCCGAGGAAGACACGCCGACCGGCCAGGTGGCCGACGTCGAGGTGACAGCCGGTTACGATGACATCGACGCGCTGCGCGCCTTTGCCGGCAGCGTCGAGGTGGTGACCTTCGAGTTCGAGAACGTGCCGATTGAGGCCATCGACGCGATCGAGGTGCTGGCGCCGGTGCGGCCGTCGGCACTCGCACTGCACACGGCCCAGCAACGGGCGCGCGAGAAGACGTTTCTGGCCGATCATGGCTTCCCGACCGCCGCGTTTGCCCGCGCCGTCACGCTCGACGAGCTCTGGGACGCCGTCGCGCGCGTCGGCACGCCCGCCATCATCAAGACGGCGGCGTTCGGCTATGACGGCAAGGGGCAGCACAAGGTCACGACACCAGCCGACATCGCGCACATCTGGGACGCCATCGGTCATCAGGAGGCGATCGTCGAGAAGTTCATCTCGCTGCAGGTGGAGATCTCAGTCATCGCCGCCCGCGGGCTGGACGGTACGATCGTCGAGTACCAGCCGTTCGAGAACCGTCACCGGAATCACATCCTCGATCTGACGACGGCGCCGGCGCTGGTGCCGGAGTCGACTGCCGCCCGCGCGGGCGAGATTACGCGCGCGATCCTGAACGAGCTGCAGTATGTCGGCGTCCTGTGCGTCGAATTCTTCGTCAGCACCGACGGCGAGCTGCTCGTGAACGAGCTCGCGCCGCGACCGCATAACTCCGGTCACCTCACCTTCGATGCCGCGGTGACGAGCCAGTTCGAGCAGCAGGTGCGGGCGGTCTGCGGCCTGCCGCTAGGGTCACCGGAACTGCTGCGGCCAGCCGCGATGGCCAACCTGCTCGGCGACTTGTGGGTTGACGGGACGCCGAACTGGGCGGCGGCGTGCCGGTTCCCCGACGTGAAGCTGCACTTGTACGGAAAGGAACAGCCGCGGCCGGGGCGGAAGATGGGTCATCTCACCGCGATCGGGCGGACCGTACAGGAGGCGCAGGACCGCGTCATCGCCGCACGGGATGCGTTGTTGATCTAGCAGGCCTCAGGAATCAGGCCTCAGGCCTCAGGGCTGAGACAAGGCATGAGGCATCAGGCATCAGGGATAAGGAGTACGGCGGTTTCTGCGATCTCGCGATGCTTAGCGCAGCTCAGAAAGTTCGTACCCAAACGATCCCGGAGTTCATTTCGCGAGGCATTTGGGCCGGCATCGAGTTTGCCATTCCCGACCGCATGGCTTCAATCAATTCCTTTCGCGATCTGCTTGTTTGGCAAAAATCCGTTGACCTGGCGGTGAACTGTCATCGCATCGCAAAGCGATTCCCTCGCGACGAGCAGCCGGCCCTCGGATATCAGGTTCGCAAGTCGTCATTATCAATCCCGTCGAACGTCGCGGAAGGATTCTTGCGGCACTCAACGGCGTTCTACGTCCAGCATCTCTGGACGGCCCACGCCTCTGGTGCGGAGCTGGAGGCGCAGCTGATCAACGGATTGGTCAGGTCGCTCGAACGCGGCCGTTGAAAGCTGATTCCTGGTCGCCTTATTCCTGGACCAGCCCTGAGGCCTGAGGCCTGTATCCTGAGGCCTTCTTCTCAAGCTCCAGCAACCAGTTCTTCCGCCACAAGCCGCCGCCGTATCCGCCTAACTTTCCATCCGCGTTCACCACGCGATGGCACGGGATGACGATCGCGATGCGGTTCATCCCGTTGGCGCGACCGACGGCGCGCTGACCGTTCGGCGCGCCGATTCGGTCCGCGAGTTGCGCGTAGGAGATGGTCTCCCCGTACGGAATCCGCGACAGCTCACGCCAGACGCGCTCTTCGAACGGCGTCCCGCGATAGACGAGCGGGACCGTGAAGTCCTTGAGCTCGCCGGCGAAGTATCTGGTGAGCTCTTCCCGGAGAAGGTCCAGGTATCGATGCTCGCCGGGAACCATCGGCTGCTTCAGAAGTCCGGACAGCCGCTTCAACTGCGCCTCCAGCATCCGGCGGTCGGTGAACTCGAGGAGACACAGACCTTCATCGGTGGCGCCGGCGATCATCGGCCCGAACGGGGTTTCGATGGCAGCGGTAATGACGCAGGCGGCGTTTTCGGCCCGTCCCGGCGGCAGCCCGAACGTGCGCGTGAACGCGTCGCGGAAGCCGCTGTGCGACTCCCACCCGGTTCCGAGCGCCACGTCGTCCAGCGTCTCGCCCTCGCGGAGCTGCCTGATCGCCCCGGCAAGCCGCCGGCCGCGGCAATACGCGTGGAACGTCATGCCGTAGCGATCGAGGAAGAATCTCCGGACGCGGGCCGGATCGACGTCGAAGGCGTGCAGGTCGCTGTCGCGGAAGCGGCGATTCGGCTCCTTGTCGACCGCTTCGAGGAGCGGGCTCAGCCACTCGGGCGTCGCATCGCCGACGAGCGGCCGGCAGCGCAGGCAGGGGCGATAGCCGGCAAACAGGGCCTCACGCACCGTGCCGAAGAACTCGATGTTCTCGACCAGCGGCTTGCGGGCGCGGCACGACGGCCGGCAGAAGATGCCGGTGGTTCGGACGCCGGTGACGAAAATTCCGTCATAGCCCGCATCGCTCGCGAAGAAGGCGCGCTCCATTTCGGCGCGGGACGGAAGCGCCGGCGTAAAGAGAGAGTCCTGGTTTTCGGTATGCCGTTGGGTTCCGCTCATGGAGGCGATCATGAGCTTACGGTATCCGGCCGCGGAATTGGCCGCCACCGGAAATTGAACACCGAACTGTGGCGCGTCGTCACTCTTCCCGGTTCCCGCGAGTGCCGCTGCGCCCCGTCCACCCCACGGGACCAACGCATCCTCATCGATCGTCCCCTTCCTGAGGAGCGGCGGTTGCAGCTTCTGCTCAACTGGCCCGCACGGCTGGCGGCGGTGGAGATCCGCAGGGATCCGAGCTGCTACGACATCATCCGTTCGCTGAGGTCACCGGTCAGAATGGCGCTGGTCATAGCCACGATGCTAGTCAGGCTCCAGTCGCGCAGCATCGGGGAGCGCGAACCCGAGTAGCATCCATCTGCTCGAATGTCAGGACGAGGTTGACCCGCGCCACTTCGGCATCCACTTACGCAGGGTGTTCCTTTGTCGGGAGATCGCGTTCGTGAGAACCCGGAGGATTGACGAGCGTCGCCTCGATCGTCTCCTGGGGCCACGACGGCGCCGGCGGATTCGTGCGACGCCGCCACGTCGCCGGTAACACCAGCCGCACCAGAAGCGCGACCGCGCCGACCCCGACGGCGACGATCAGCAGCGCCACAACCACGGCAGCGGCGAACACGCTCGCCGTCAGCGCGGCCGCGAGCCCGAGCAGTGCAAACGCACCGCCGGTCCTTCGGTAGCTGATCACCGTTGCCATGACCCACCCTACCACGGGCGGCGCGATGCCCGCTGTGCGCAACTGCACAGCGGCCAACGGCGCGTCACAGCAAGTCGGGCGACATCGTCAAAACCCCCGCGTGATGACGACTTCCGACTCTTCGTCCGCCACGTCCACCATCTGAACCTGCAGGTTGCCGGCATTCGTTGCGTACGTCAGCGCTGCCTTCTTGGAGATTTCGCCGGCGCGGGCCAGCTTCTCGAGCTCCCCGTCGAAGTGCTGCATGCCGTCGAGCTCGCCGTCCCGCATCGCGTCCAGAAGCGTTTTCCCCTCGCTGTCGCCCTTTTCCAGGTACTCGCGCGTCCTCATCGTCGACTTCAGGATTTCGAGGATCGCGCGCCGTCCGCCGCCGGTCTTCGGAATGAGCCGCTGCGAGATGAAGTAGCGGAACGAACCGGCCAGGCGCGTGCGGATGGCCGCCTGGTCCGACGCCTCGAAGGTGCCGACGATGCGCTCGACGGTCTTGGACGCGTCGATCGTATGAAGCGTCGAGAAGACGAGGTGGCCGGTTTCGGCAGCGGTCATGGCGATTTCGATGGTTTCCCGATCGCGCATTTCGCCGACGAGGATCACCTTGGGCGCCTGACGCAGCGCGGCGCGCAGCGCCGCAGAGAACGTCGGCGTGTCGCTGTGCAGCTCACGCTGGTGAACGGTTCCTTTCTTGTGCGCGTGGAGGAACTCGATCGGATCTTCGATGGTGAGGATATGTTCGGCGCGCGTCTCGTTGATCAGGTCGATGATCGCCGCAAGCGTGGACGACTTCCCGGATCCCGTCGGTCCGGTGACGAGGACGATTCCGTTTTTCAGCCTGGCGACGTCGGCGAGCGCCGGCGGCAGATTCAGCTCGGCGATCGACGGAATTCTTGCGGCGATCACACGCATGACGATGGCGTGAGAGCCGCGCTGCTTGAACACGTTGACGCGGAAACGTCCGCAGTCCGGCTGCGAGTACGAGAGGTCGCACGCACCCTGCTCCTTGAGGCTGTGGCGCGCCTGCTCGTTGCTGTCGATCAGATCCTGGGCGATCCGCGCCGTGTCATCGGGCCGCAGAAACGGTGTATTGGGTAGCGGGACGGCGACGAGCTCGCCATGCTTCTCGACCTGTGCCGGACGGCCGGGCGAGAAGATCAGGTCGCTGACGCCGGGTCCGGCGTCGAGCAGCGTCTTGACGATTTCGGCCGTGGTGAGCGTGCAGCCTGATGCGATTGGTCTGTCGGCGACGATGTCGGTCATGGAAGCGGCTTTGCGGTCCGAACCGTCTTATCGGCCGCCACACGTCATGAATTAAGTCCGTGACCGCGGTCAAAGCCAGCCGGGGCGATTTGCACAACGTTGCAGGGCGCCGCTCGCCTGCCCCCAGCGGAGTCGAGGGGCTAGAATGCGCCCGTGCCGTCATTTCCCAGCTTCGCGTTCGACCGCTTCGAGCTGGACACCTTCGCGCGGCGTGTCACCCGCGATGGCCAGCCGATAGCGGTCGCCGACCGGCACTTTGACGTCCTTTATTGCCTCGTCAGCCACCCGGCCGAACTGGTGACCAAGGACGCACTGGTCACCGCCGGCTGGGGAGACGTTGCCGTGACCGACAACAGCCTCGAGCAGGCGATCTCGGCCCTGCGGCGCGCGTTGGGGCCGCGCTCCGACGGCAGCCACTACATCGAGACGGTTCCGCGGCGCGGATATCGATTCACCGCCTCGCCGGAACGCAAGACGGCGCGCGCGACCGACGAAAGCCTGGACGCCCTGATGGCGCCGCACCGTGCCTGGCTCGAAGGGCGTGCGTCGCTCGAAACGCTGGAGAAGGAACATATCCGCCGCGCGCGACGCGACTTCGAGCAGGTCCTCGAGGCGTTTCCCGACAACGCGACCGCGCACGTCGGCCTCGCCAACGCGCTGGCCATGGGATTCGAGATGACCCGCGCCGACGCCGAGCCGAATCGCGAGGCGCTGGCGTCGGCACGCGAGCACGCGCTCGAGGCCTGCCGCCTCGATCCGCGTTTAGGCGAGGCGTGGGCGACGCTGGGCTTCGTTCTCAATTGCTGCGGCCAACCGGCGGACGCGTTGGCGGCGGTGAGGCGGGCGGTCACCCTGGAATCCGACAACTGGCGCCATCACTTCCGTCTTGGCTACGTCGGATGGGGCGAAGAGCGTCTGCGGGCCGCGCGCAGAACGCTCGCGCTGCTGCCGGGCTTCCCGCTGGCGCATTGGCTGGCGGCGACGGTTCTCATCGCACGCAACGTGCTCGACGAAGCAGAGCGGGAGCTCCGGGCTGGCATTGCCGGCGAAGAGTCGCAGGGCTCGAACGTGCGCTTTACCGCCGTCGCGTTGCACTGGCTGCTGGGCCTGGTGCTGCTCGCTCGCGGCGACGAGGACGGTGCGCTCGTGGAGTTCGAGCGGGAGCTGGCCGCCGAAGCATCCGGTCACCTGTATGCGCGCGAGTGCTGCTCGAACACGTGCTACGCCATCGGGGCGCTGCGGCTGCGGCGGCAGCAGAAGACCGAGGCGCAGCAGGCATTTGCACAGGCGCTCGAGCGCCTGCCGAACCACAAGCTGGTGCTGGCCGTGTTGACGGCACAGTCATTATCGAGCGTCCGCGCCGCCATGGGAGGCCAGGGGTTTCCGTCCGTCCCCACGGGACCTGATGTTTCTTTTGACGAGAAGTTCGGGTCGGCTATCGCGGTGGACTTGATGGGGCATACGGCATTTGCCGTCCAGGTGCTGGACGGCGCGCTGGCTTCGGCCGCGCCGGGGAACGCTGGATGGCTGGTGCCCGTCGAGCCGCTGCTGAACGTCTCCGCCAATCCGGACGTCTGGGCGCCGGTACTCGCGCGGCTGCGAACGCGGGCGGCGTAGCGATCTCCTTCCTCCTATCTCCTATCTCCTTCCTCCTATCTCCTAGTACCATTCCTCAGATGCCGCCCCGTTACGGCGAGTCGCCGTGGCTCCACGAATTCCCCCGCACACGCCGACCGGATTTCCCCCGCCTCCGCGGTGAACACTCATGTGACGTCGTCATCGTCGGCGGCGGCCTGACCGGCTGCGCGACCGCCTATGCGTGCGCAATGGCCGGTTTGAAGCCCATGGTCATCGAAGCGGAGCGGGTGGGGCATGGAAGCGCGGGTCGAAGCGCCGGGTTGCTCCTCGCTGACCCTGGCCCGCTGTTCCGCGAGGTCGTGCAGGCCCACGGGCTGCGGACGGCGCGGCGGGTGGTCGAAGCCTGGGCCCGCGGAACATCGGACGGCGCGGCGCTGCTCAAGCGATTGAAGGTGCCCGGCGGCGTCACGCCGCTCAGCGATCTGATCGTCGGGCGCCGCGGCGACGAAAAAATTCTCACGCGGGAGCATGCGGCCCGCGACGAAGCCGGTGTCGCGTCGCGCTGGCTCGCTGAACGGCAGGCGAAGACGGCCACGAACCTCGACGCCACCGCGGCGATTCGCGTGCCTTACGGCTTTGCCGTCAATCCCTACGCGGCGTGCGTCGCCGTTGCAAACGCGGCCGCTCGCCGGGGCGCAACGTTCTACGAGAAATCGCCGGTCAGGAAGGTCACGTTCGGAAGGAAATCGGCCGAAGTGAGGACCGGCGATGCCGTTGTGCGTACGGCGACGGTCATTGTGACGACCGGTATTGCCACTGCCGAGTTCAAGCCGTTGCGCCGTCATTTCAAACGGCGCGAGGCATATCTGGTCATGACGGCTCCCGTGCCAGCGGCAGTGCGCCGGCAGCTGGGCCCGTCTGATTCGACGATCCGTGACATGCGATCGCCGCATCACCGCCTCCGGTGGACGCCCGATCAGCGCATCGTGATCTCGGGCGCCGATCAGGACGAGACGCCGGCGCGCACGCGCGATGCCCTGATGGTGCAGCGGACCGGGCAGCTGATGTACGAGCTGCTCATGCTGTATCCGGCGATCTCGGGACTGCAGCCGCAGTACGGCTGGCACCTGCCCTACGGTGAAACGGCCGACGGGCTGATGTACATCGGCCCGCATCGCAACTACCCGCACCACCTCTTCGCGCTTGGTTCAGGCGGCGACTCCATCTCCGGCGCTTTTGTCGCCGCGCGGATTCTGGTTCGTGCCGCGCGGGGTCAGGTCGACAAGGCGGACGAGGTCTTCAGCTGGACGCGATGAGCCCGCCTTCGCCTTCAGGCTTCAGCGAGACAGGCGCCGGAATCGAACCGGTTGATCTCCTCGCCATCGGTCCGCACCCCGACGACATCGAGATCGGGATGGGCGGCACGGTGGCCAGGCACACTGCGCTCGGCCATCGCGTCGGGCTGTGCGACCTGACAGCCGGCGAGATGGGCAGCAACGGCACCGTGGACGAGCGGCTCGCGGAAGCCGAGGCCGCGCGGCAGGTGCTGAACGCCGTATGGCGCGTCAACCTGCGTCTTCCGGATCGGGCGCTTGGTTCGAGCGACGAGCATGCCCGCGCCGTTGCGGGGCTCGTCCGGCGCAGCCGTCCGAAGGCGGTCGCGATACCGTACTGGACCGATCGGCATCCTGATCACGTGGCGGCGAGCCGGCTGCTGACCGACGGCGTGTTCAATGCCGGCCTGCGCCGTTACGCGGCGGAGGGCGACGCGTGGAAACCTGAGTGGATCTGCTATTACTTCATCAATGATTCCACGGTGCCATCATTCGTGATCGACGTCAGCGAACACTACGAGGCGAAGCGGCGGGCGCTGGCCTGCCACGTCACACAGTTCACTCCCGCCGGCCGCAACGCGGTGGCCACGCGCCTGACCAGCTCGACCTTCCAGCAGCTGATCGAGAGCCGCGACGCGCAATTCGGAGCTCTTGCCGGCGTCGCCTACGCTGAAGGCTTCGTCGTGACACAGCCGGTGGTCCGGCCTCATCTCATCCCGACGTGGAACGACCGCTGAACATCGGCATCGTCTGCTACGCATCGGTCGGTGGCAGCGGGATCGTGGCGACGGAGCTGGGCAAGGCGCTCGCGCTGCGCGGCCACCAGGTGCATTTCATCAGCACGGAGACACCGTTCCGTCTCGGCGAGTTCCAGGACGGGCTGTCGTTTCACCAGGTGCTCACGCCGACGTATCCGCTCTTCCGCGAGCCTCAGTATCTGCTCTCGCTCGCCAACCGGATCGTGCAGGTGGCGCGCGAGTTCAACCTCGACATCATTCACGCGCATTACGCGGTGCCGCATGCGACCGCCGCCTTCCTGTCGCGCCAGGTGCTGGCCGGGTCGATCAACGGCATGGCGCCCAAGGTCGTCACCACGCTGCACGGAACGGACATCACGCTCGTCGGCAACGACTCGTCCTACTCGCAGATCGTGGCGTTCTCGATCCAGCAGTCGGACAGCGTCACGGCCGTGTCGGCCAGCCTGCGTGATGCAACCTACGAGACGCTCGGCATCACGCGTCCGATCGAAGTCATTCCGAACTTCCTCGACTGCGCCGTTCACCGCCGCCGTCCGCGTGCCGAACTGCACAAGCGGTTCACGGGCGGCGACGACGCGACGAAGATCGTGGCGCACGTGTCGAATTTCCGGCCGGTCAAGCGGGTGGACGCGGTGATCGACATCTTCGACCGCATCCGCCAGCGGGTTCCGGCGCGCCTGCTGCTCGTCGGCGATGGTCCCGATCTTCCGCTCGCGTACAAGAGGGCGCGCGAGCTCGGCATCGTGCCGCTCGTGCATGGCGTTGGCGCGCAGGAAGAGGTGGTGCCGCTGCTCTCGGTGTCGGACGTGTTCCTGCTGCCGTCGGTGCAGGAAAGCTTCGGGCTCGCGGCGCTGGAAGCCATGGCCTGCGAGGTGCCGGTCGTCGCCTCGAGGGTCGGCGGGCTTCCCGAGGTCATCGAGCATGGCGTCAGCGGGTTTCTGCACCACCCTGAGGCAATCGACGAAATGGCCGAGAGCGCGGTGTCGCTCCTGACCGACGACGCGTTGCACGCGCGGGTCAGCGCCGCCGGCTGCCGCCGCGTTCGTGAGGAGTTCTGCGTCGAGCGCGTCGTGCCGATGTACGAGGCGTGCTATCGCGCTGTGCTATAGCCTACGAGAACGGGGCGAGCTTCTTGAACGTCGCAAGGACCCACTTGTAGCCATCAGGATCGGTCACGACCGCGGCGCGGTCTCCCCAGGGTCGATCCTCCGCATCGCTGACGCCCGCGCCCGCCTCCCGGGCGCGCATCAGCGCATCGTCCACATCCTGCACATACGCGTAAAGCGCTGCCGCGCCAGCGGTCGCGGTCGCTTCGTCGCCTTTCCGGATGAGCATGACGACCGAATCGCCGTGGCGCATCTCGGCATAGCGCAGCTGCCCTGCCCCATCCGGCAGGACCACGCCGCGCGCAAACCCCAGCGCGCGCTCCATGAACTCCATCGTCGCCGCGACGTTCGCCACGGCGAGATAGGGATTGACGGCCTGCATGCCTGGCGCGAGCCCGCTCCCTGCGCCGGCGCGCCGGACGGCATGCCCTTCCGTAGCGACGCGGCGGATCTTCGCCGCCGCCGCGGTGCCGCGGCGCTTCCCCCTGGTCTTCGAACGCTGACGTGAGACGGTTGACCGTGACGGGGGTTTTCTCTTTGGCGGCATGTGTGTGTCTCTCTGCGTCGTATGGCAGTCAGGCGAAGATGGCGTTGAGCGCGGCGTCCACCGTCGGATAACGGAATCTGAACCCCAGCGTCTCGGCCTTGCGGGGGAGGGCCCGCTGCCCTTCGAGCAGCAGGGCGTCCGCCATCTCGCGTCCAAGCATTCCGCGCAGGACGAAGGGCGGAACCGGAAACAGCGCCGGGCGGTGCATTGCCGCGGCAAGTGCGGCCGTGAACTCGGCGTTGGTGACCGGATTCGGCGACGTCACATTCAGCGGACCGCTGACGTGGTTGCTGTTCAATGCCCATCGCACCATCTCCGCCCAGTCCTTGAGATGAACCCACGATACGTACTGGCGCCCGGAACCGAGCCGCCCGCCGACGAAGAACTGGAATGGAAGCGCCATCCGCGGCAGCGCGCCACCGTCGCGTGACAGCACGACGCCGGTCCGGAGAAGGACGATGCGGGCCACGCCGACCGCTGCGCTCGTCTCCCGCTCCCATAGCTGGCAGACGGTGCCCAGGAAGTCGGAGCCCGCCGGTGATTCTTCGGTCAATGGCTGGTCTCCCGGCGTGCCATAAAACCCGATGCCGGACGCGCTGACGAAGATCCGCGGGGGATGCGCACAGGCACGTATCGCTTCCGCCAGCGCGCGCGTCGCCGTGATACGGCTCGACAGGATCGCCGCCTTTCTCGCTGCCGTCCAGGATCGGTCGGCGATTCCCTCGCCGGCAAGGTTGATCACCGCATCCGTCCGCTCGAGGGCGCCGGTCCATGCGCCGCCCGACCCGGGATTCCAGCGGACGTCGTCAGCGGCAAGGGGGCCTGGCCGCCGCGTCAGCACCTTCACCTGACGACCTTCGTTCCGCCAGGCGTGGGCGAGGGTACGCCCGAGAAACCCGCTGCCGCCGGCGATGACGATCCTCACAATGCCCGCGCCGCCGCGGCCGCCTCCGCCTCGCCCCGGCCGACGTCGACACGGGTCAGCACGAGTGCGCCGGCGATGAAGAAGACGATGACGGAGAGCACCGCGGCACGGCTGCTTCCGAACAGCGTAATGGAGGCAAAGAAGATGGCAGGCCCGGCAATGCCGGCGAACTTTTCGAACACCGAGAAGAAGCCAAAGAACTCGGAGGACTTGTGCCGCGGGATCATGCGGGCGAAGAGCGAGCGGCTCAGGGCCTGGCTTCCACCCATTACGAGCGCGACCAGGAAGGCGAGGATGAAGAAGTGGACAACGGTGCTCATGAAGTAGGCGAGCACGCTGATGCCGGTGTTGACGACGAGCGCGCCGAAGAGCGTCTGCTTCGGGCC
>Ga0209486_10000656_pt1 | contig 15243 bp, 15 predicted proteins | sample NCCompost_FD_187518 | JGI IMG/M metagenome (GOLD analysis project Ga0209486, IMG submission 187518) | Agricultural soil microbial communities from Utah to study Nitrogen management - NC Compost (SPAdes) (version 2) | ecosystem: Environmental > Terrestrial > Soil > Agricultural land | place...
TATGTGGTGCTCGACATCGATTACCGCGGCTCGGCCGGCTACGGGCGCGACTGGCGCACCGCCATTTATCGCTGGATGGGCGGGCGTGACCTGGCCGACCACGTGGACGGTTCGCGGTATTTGCGGAAGGAATACGGCATCCCGGCCGAACGCGTCGGCATCTACGGTGGCAGCTATGGCGGGTTCATCACCCTGATGGCGCTGTTCACGGCCCCCAAGGAATTCGGCGCCGGTGCCGCGCTCCGGTCAGTCACTGACTGGGCGCACTACAATCACGGATACACGGGCCGGATCCTGAACCTGCCGCAGGATGACACGCTTTCATTCCGGCGCTCCTCCCCGATCTTCTTCGCCGAAGGACTGGAAGACCCCCTCGTTATGCTGCATGGCATGGTCGATACGAACGTCCATTACCAGGATATCGTCCGGCTCACCCAGCGCCTGATCGAGCTCGGCAAGACCAACTGGGAGCTGGCCTCCTATCCGGTTGAGAACCACGGTTTCGTCAGGCCCGATTCCTGGACTGACGAATACCGCCGGATCTTCGATATCTTTGAGCGTAGCCTGAAGCCAGGAGCAAAGCGATGAAACACGAAGGTCCCAGGCCCGGCGCGCCAGGCCCCGCGCCGCTGGACGCTGGGCAGTTCAGCCTGGCGGACCAGGTCCGGCGGGTCGCGAAGGTCGTCCGCACAATTATCGGTGTGCCTGACTACGACCGGTATGTCGCGCACGTACAGGAGTGCCACCCCGACCGCGCCCCCATGACGCGCGACGAGTTCGCGAAGAGCCGCATGGAAGCGCGCTACAACCAGCCCGGGAATCGCTGCTGCTGACACCGTTCTCAACAGAACAACACACCCTCGGCGCCTTCGTTAGGCACCGAGGGTTTTTTATCGAGCCTGCGTATGTTATGGGCAGTCGACGTCTGGCGGGCACGGCAGGAGCAAGCAACCCAAACGAGCGACTACCGCGTTCGCCGTAGCTCCACCTCGGAGAGGATGAACCCGAATCCCGGCCATCCCCCGGATCGGATCGACCGCTCGAACCAGGTACGCGCCCGCGCCGTATCGCCCTGAACGAGATGCCAATTCCCTACCCCGTAAGCCAGAGTAGCGGCCTGGACGTCAGCGGAGTCAGCCGGCGTGATAACGGCGTCCGCGTCGAGCTGCCCGCGGTACAACTTCAGCCGGCGGGCATAGGCGTTGTCGATTGGCAACGAATCGGGACGACGGTCGAGCATCGCCTTTGCTTCAGCGCTTCGACCGGCACGGGAAAGTGACATCCACAGCCAATCCGTTGACCCGGCCAGTTCACCCGCCTCGGGAGCGCGAGGCTGCGCCCGTCGAAATGCATCGGCCGCGCCCGCAAAATCGCCGCGCACGAACCTGACGATGCCGAGGTGATAGAGGATGCCGTAGTTGAGACTGTCCAGCGCGAATCCTTTCGTCAGATCCTGGTACGCGCGGTCGAACTCGCGCACCGAGAGATACCGGTGGCCGCGCCAGCGATAGAGCATCGCGTTGTTCGGAGCGATGGCGAGGCCCCGCGTGAATGTCTCGATGGCCTCTCGGAATTGTCGCACGCCACTCTGGGCAACGCCGAGTGCGATGATCAGGTCAACGTTCCGCGGATCGAGAGTCAGGGCCGATTGTGCACGCGCGACGGCGCCTGTGTCAGGGAGAGAGCGATACTCCACACCAGCGGGCGACCGGTACTGAACCGTTTGCGCGATCGCCGATGAAGCGGCGGTGAATATCGTGATGATTGTCGCAGTCAACAGCCGCATGCCAACTCCGCGAAAAGCGTGAGTCCAGAGTACACCTTGGACAACCCAACCGGTGGTGGCGATACTAATCGTATCACTGACGCAGAAGCGGAAGAACGGTTGGCGAGGACGATTCCGCTGAACGTGACCGGCGCCGAACGTACGGCGCGGATGGCACGAATGCGCTCCCGACCACCCCCAAGGCACACGCAGACCCCAGGTACTAACCTTTGGGTCGCGACTACGTCATGATCACGCGGTTCGATGCGGACCAGGCCACATATCTCTGCATCCTTTCACTCGTAAAGACCAACGGTCGCAGCGGTTGACCGCACAGGCTCAGATGAAACGTCGCTAACCAGAGGCTCCGGACTCTCCCGATCCTTCTCCCGAAGCCCCGCAGCAGGGCCGTCCGACAACGCCGTTGGGGAACAATGCGTTCTAGGGCGCATACCAAGCGCGTTCGGGCGGTCTCGACTCTGGCGCGACCAATTGAGGGCGCGTGAAGTTTTCAGGCCCCACGCAGCAATTCCATCCCACGAGGAAAAAATGCAGATGAAACGGAACGCTCTGATCCTTGGAGCCCTTTCCCTCGTCTTCGCGGCCACCACCGCGCAGGCGCAGGACAAGCCGAACTTCTCCGGCTCCTGGACGCTGGTTGTTGACCCGAACGCCCCGGCTCCGGGTCGTGGCGGCGGCGGTGGCCTCGGTCAGGCCGCGACGATCACGCAGGATGCCAAGTCGCTCACCATCACGCGCACGACGCAAAACGGTGAGGTCAAGACAGTTATCAATCTCGACGGGACAGAAAGCAAGAATATGATGATGGGCCGCGGCGGCATGCAGACCGAGCAGATCTCCAAGGCGCATTGGGATGGTACCAAGCTCGTTGTGACGACGAGCTTCACGATGGGAGAGAACGCGGTCGAGCGTAAGCAGGCTTTCCAGCTTGATGCCTCGGGCCAGCTCGTTGTCGAAACGACCTCTCCTGGCCGTGGCGGCGGTGAGCCAACGACCACTAAGCAAACCTACAAGAAGGGCTAACCGAAACGAACGAAACGCCCGGGAGGTTCGCCTCCCGGGCTTTTTGTTTTTGTTCGCGTTACAATCAGGAACATGAGAACAGCACTGCTGTTGCTGGCGACACTTGGCTTCGCGACTCCCGCTCGCGCACAGACCGCCCAAGTGGTGTTCGCCGGCGGATGTTTCTGGGGCGTGCAGTGGGTGTTCGAGCACGTCCGCGGGGTCACGTCGGTGATCTCCGGGTACAGCGGCGGCAACGTGCCCAATCCAACGTATGAACTCGTTGGCACGGGAAGCACTGGACACGCCGAGTCGGTACTCGTGACGTACGACCGGTCGGTGGTTTCATATCGGCAGTTGCTCGAGATCTTCTTCCGGGTCGCGCACGATCCAACGACGCGCGATCGACAGGGCCCCGACGTCGGCTCCGACTATCGCGCGATCGTTTTCGCGAGTGACAGCGTGCAGCTCCGCGAGGTCCACGCGTACGTCAGCGAGCTCACGGCGAAGCGTGTATTCAAGGCCCCGATTGTTACCGAGGTGCGCCTCCGGCAGCCCTTCTACAAGGCCGAGGAATACCACCAGCGTTTTGCTGCTTTGCATCCGAATGATCGGTACATCGTGATCAACGATGCCCCAAAGGTGCACCGGCTGCAGCAGCTCTTCCCCGCTCTGTTTCGCACGCCCTGACCGCCGTCAACGCGTTTAACCACAGCAATCGCGATAGGGCATTGGCTGAACGTCGGCCACGACCACCCTCTGGCTAACTCGAGCATTTTCCGCGAAATTTGTCCGGTTTTCCCGGACACAGGTTTCTATACCGTGAGTTGGATTTCTGTACATCGCGTCACGCGACTCGTCAGGCCCGCGGCCATGATGAGTATCGTCGCGTGGACTGGCACGCAGAGCACAGCCATCGCTCCACCCGCGACCGACTTCAGCCACCCGCCGGTACTGAAAAATGCGTCGTCCCAACCGGGGGTGGTGGAAGTTTCGCTGACCGCCGCGCCGGCGCGCCTAACGCTGAAGCCCGGCGTCAGCACTGATGTCTTCGTCTACAACGGGTCGTCGCCCGGTCCAACGCTGGAACTGACCGAAGGCGATCGCGTCATAATCCACTTCCAGAACAACCTGCCCGAGCCGACCACCATCCATTGGCATGGCATTCACCTGCCCGCCAGCCAGGACGGGAGCCCGTTTGATCCGGTGGCAGCCGGGGGGAATCGCGACTACACATTCACTATCCCCAGGGGGTCCGCCGGGACGTATTGGTACCATCCACACCTGCACCACAGGACCGGCTACCAGATCGCGAAGGGGCTCGTGGGCGCGATCATCGTGCGCGCGCCCGACGATCCGCTACCGAAAACCATGTCGGAGCGGTTGCTGATCCTCACCGACCAGCGATTCCGTCCCGACGGCTCAATCGACCTGCCCGAGCCGCAGTCGATGCAGCACCGCATCGACTCCGAGAACGGTCGCGAGGGAGACGTGCTGTTCGTGAATGGGCAGACCATGCCCAGGCTCCTCATCAAACCTAACGAGGTTCAGCGCTGGCGGGTGATCAACGCCTCGGCGGCGCGCGTCTACAGGCTGTCGATCCCGAAGCAGACGTTCCTGCATGTCGGCAGCGACGGCGGCCTGTTTGAAAAGCCGGTCGAAGTGAGCGAGATCGTCGTGGCGAACGCCGAACGGGTCGAGTTGCTCGTTCGGGGTTCGGGGACACCAGGCACACTGACCACGCTCCAGTCACTTCCCTACGATCGCTACATCCCCCAAACACGACCGAAGGACTGGAACAGGGCGCGGGATCTCCTCGCGATCCAGGTCACGCGCGATGCTCCTGTTGCTCCGGTGTCGATCCCGCCGACGCTGCGCCCGGTGCGGTTACTCGACACCTCACGCGTTGCCGCCAGGCGCGTGGTGACGTTCAGCCAGGGAATGATCAACAACCGTCACTTCGATATGGCCCGGGTGGATTACACCGCGAAGCTGGGGGCTACCGAGATCTGGAAAGTCGAGAACCTGGTCGGCATGGACCACCCGTTCCACATGCACGGGTTCCAGTTCCAGGTCATCGAGCGGAACGGAAAGCCGGAGCCGTTCAACAGCTGGAAGGACGTCGTGAACGTGCGCCGCCAGGAGACGGTGCGATTGGTTGTCCGATTTGACGATTTCCCCGGAAAGTGGATGTTTCATTGTCACATCCTGAATCACGAGGACCAGGGCATGATGGGCATTCTCGAAGTCAAACGATAAAAAGGAGGTTCGATGACACGGCCAAGGCCGGAACCGCGCACAGGGCTTCGCAGGGCCGCTTCAATGGTGGGACTCGCAGTTCTCGTTGCCGGATGTCAGCCGGCCGCTAGTGAAGGCGGATCAAGTGATAGTGGAACAATGCTTACCACCGCGGCGGATACGATTGCACTCGGCCGGAAAGTTGTGATGAGCAGCGGCTGCGGCGATTGTCATGGTGGTACCTCCAATCCCGGTGCTCCAAATTGGCTCGTGGGCTGGCGGGAAGGCACGGAGGACACGCTGTTCGCTGCGGCGTTCAGGATCCCGACGCCGATGGGGGTTTTCCAGACCCGGCCGCGGAACTTGACCCCGGATAACGAAACCGGCCTGGGACGATTCACCGAGCGGCAGATCTTCAACGCGCTACGGTACGGGCTGCGCCCGGGTGAAACGCCCGATGCTGACATCACAGGTGCGACACCAGGTCAGGGCAACTATCCAGAGAATCCCAAGTACCTCGCGCCGCCTATGCCGTGGCCGGCCTTCCGATACAAGCCCGACATCGAGATCTGGGCAATTGCCGCGTACCTGAAGCGCGGACTGAAACCGCAGGTGAACAAGGTCGAGCCGAGCGAGGGTCCGCCAGACTTCTGGGCTGGTCTCTATGGCATGTTCGGAGCGACGGGCGCGATGCAGACGCCGGCATTCCCGACTGATCGAGAGGCCGCTCTACCGCCTCAATAGGGGACCAGCACCAGCACGGTGCATGTAGCAGCAGCAATCAGCAATCAGCACGCAGCCAAATAAAACCGCGTGCATGGAGCCCGTCTCCATGCACGCGGTTTCTTACTTCAGCAGGTCTTAATGCAGCCCCACCACGCGCGTGGTCTGCAGCGTCAAGTTAGTTCCCGCTGGGAGAACACCCTCGACGTCCCCCATTCCGAGCGAGATGACCGTGCCGGCGGCCGCGCCGAGCGCACCACCGAGCAGGATCTTGTCGAGATCACCACCGCTGAGGATTCCGCCTAACACGGCGCCCGCGGCGGCACCGACACCGGCCTTCTTGATCGTCTCGTCGCGCGTATCAGCACCACGCGTCTCGAGATTCGTCGCCGTCACTTTCGCGTAGAGCGGGTGACTGGTGCCGTTCACTACGATGCGCTCGAAATCGATACGAATCGCAGCGGCGTCACCAGCGCGATCCGAGTTGTCGAGGCCCGTGACCTTGCCATACACTTTCGAGCCGGCCGGAACCGCGGTGGTACCATTGGTCGCGGTCACGGCGGTCGTCACCGTAGCGGTAAACGAGTCACCGACCTTGCTGGTCTTCGTCCCGATTTCCTGGTCGAGCTTCACATCGAGTGTCGTTCCACTTGGCAGCGACCGCGAATCCGCGGGCGATGAGCTAATTGCGACATCACCAGCCGATTCCACCGTTGCCTGACGAGCACATCCTGTCAACAGCATGCCAGCCACAAACGTGGCGGCCCATTTCGACGAATGCATCATGTCCTCCTCTTCAAAGGGGCGAATAAGCTCTTTACACGCCCCTTCGTGCTGCGGCTCATCAGTACCGTAGCCAAATTCACAGCAGCGACCGCTTCGACTCAGAATTCACGCTCTGATGCACGTTCTCTCACGCTCTCGTTGACGCTCTCATTCACGGTTCTCATTCACGCAGACTATTCACGCTTCTTGATTCCCGATCCCCGAAATGGACATCGCCTCAGAACGCCTCGCTCGATCGTTCCTGGTCGGATCGCCATGGAAGACCGCGCGACACCTCGTGCGCGCGCTCAGCGCAGTCCAAGCCCAGGATTATGAAGGCGCCAAGTGGGCGATTTCGCAGCGCACCTCGTTGAACGAGGAGGCGATCGAACGCGAGTTCACGAATGGTGCAATACTGCGCACGCACGTGTTGCGGCCCACCTGGCACTTCGTCGATCCAGCCGACATCCGCTGGATGCTCAAGCTGACCGCGCCTCGCATCATGACCATCATGTCGTCGTATGACCGGCAGCTCAACCTCGACGACAAGGTGTATCGCCGAGGCATCGCTGTCATTACGAAGGCGCTTCGCGACAACAATTACTTGACGCGGACTGAGCTCAAGGCCGTCCTCACGAAGGCGAAATTTGGTTCACTACCGGGTGAACGCCTTGCTCGCCTCGTTATGCGAGCAGAGCTTGATGCCGTGATCTGCAGCGGTCCTCGTCGTGGTAAGCAATTCACATATGCGTTGCTCGACGAACGTGCGCCGGCTGTAAAGCCGCGCGATCGCGACGCCGATCTCGAAGACCTCACGCTCAGGTACTTTCGCGGCCGCTCTCCAGCAACTGCACACGACTACGCCTGGTGGTCCGGCCTCGCCATGCGCGACGTGAAGCGCGGCATCGACATCGCCAGCCCGCACCTCGAGCAGGTGACCATCGACGAAAAGACGTACTGGCGCGCGAAGGATTCTCCGGATCCACCCGCGTCGTCCGCGCACCTGCTGCCTAACTACGACGAATTCTTCATCGGCTACCGCGACCGCAGTGCCATTGGCAAGCGGCTACGCAGTGTCAGTGCGGTGACGGGTGGAAGCACGCTCATAGCCCACGTCCTCGTCGTGGATGGCCAGCTGGTAGGAGGATGGAAGCGACGATTCGACGGCGAACGGATAACGATTGAGGCGTCCGTCCTGACCCGTCTCTCACCTGGCGAGCGGAAGCGGCTGGTAGAAGCGACCCGCGCCTTTCAGGAGTTTGCGCTGCGGGAAGTCCGCGTAACGGGCCTCTCAGCGAGGGCAGCCGCGAAATCCGCCTGATGCGGGCAACGCCACGCTGGTATTGCGGGACCAAATAGATAGAGGAGCGACATTCTTCGGAGCCCGTCATGAACTTCATGTCACTCGGTCGCGTGCTGGCGTGTTCCGTGCTTTTTGCATCGCCCATGACGGTCACCGCGCAAGCGAATCAACGAGCCGACACCGTCGTCAAGCTCGCGCAACGTCCGCTGCACCCCGGGATCGCGACGCTGATCGAAGAGTTGAGCATCGGCGTGGCGGACGGCTCCGAGGAGTACATGCTCGGCGAGATCGCTGACATCGCGCTCGGACGGGACGGGTCCATCTATGCACTGGATCGCCAGGTTCCAGCGATCAGGCACTACAACGCGCAGGGGAAGTTCATCCGCAATATCGGGCGTCGTGGGCAAGGGCCCGGCGAGTTCCGCTCCATGTCGGGGATCGCCCTCGCGCGTGACGGCCGTCTTCTGCTCTGGGACACTGGCAACTGGCGGATCAATGTGTACAGCCCGACTGGTGACATCCTCCCCCAGATCACGACGCCATCCGGAAGCAGCGGCAGCTCGATGGCCGAGTACTCCCGCGCATTGATGGTCGACACCGGCGGCAGGCTCATCACGCGAAAGATGGTCTTCAGCCGTGATATGATGAACCGGCCGACACTCTGGCTGCGCTTCGCGCCTAACGGCGCCCTCATCGATACCATCACCGCTCCTCCCTCACCCTACGAGGAGGCGACGGTGAGTGCCACGTCCGGTCGCTTCTCGGTGACGAACGCCGTCCCGTTCGCCCCCAAACGGTTCGTCACCATGAGCCCCCTGAACACCATCATTGCGGGCGTCCCGAATCGTTATGCGTTCGAGATTCACCAGCCGGGCCGGCCGGTCGTGAGCGTGCGACGGGATGTCAAGCCGGAGCCGGTGTCCCGCAGTGAACGTTCCGAGGCTCGCAAGGAGATCGAGGACCGGATGCGGAAGACCGATCCTGCCTGGAGCTGGAACGGCCCCGACATCCCCGAGACCAAACCATTTTACCATGACCTTCAGGTTGCCCTCGATGGGCGCATCTGGGTTCCGATCATTCCCGAAGTGAGCGCGCGCGTCGGCTCGATCTCGTCTGGCGGAGGTGGTGTGGGACCGGCAACCAGCCGGCCACGGGTCGAGGGTCCGACGCCACCGCCGCCTCGCCCCGCACTCTACGACGTCTTCGAACCCGACGGACAGTACCTCGGCCAGGTGCAGGTTCCTGCCAGGGTTTCTTCTGTCGTGCGTCGTGGTGATCATGTCTGGGCGGTGGCCGTCGATGAAAATGACGTGCCCCGCCTCAAGCGCTATCGGATCGCCTGGAAGAACTAGTCCGCGCGGAACGGACCGCATCGAGGAATCTCGCGCGCCGCCGGCGCGAGACCGGGATCCGGGCGCCTGACGTGAGCACGGCGATGCAGAGGCCGTTCTCGTTTGTCGTCAGGCGTTCCACGGCGTCGATGCGAACCAGCGCGCGCCGGTGCGCCCGCACAAAGCCACTGGCGCGAATCTTCTCCTCCAGCGCGCCCAGCGACTCGCGGAGGAGGTAGCTGCGATTACCTGCGCGAATGCGTGCGTAGTTGTCGGCTGACTCGATCCAGTCGATCTCGTGCAGTGGAATGACGAGGGTGCCTCGTGCGGTCGAGACGACGATCGCCTGTTCGCGGCCCCTGGATCGCAACGAGCCACGCAGTTGCTGCCGGAGGCGCTTCATTGTGGTCGCGAAGCGGGCCTGCGTCACCGGCTTGACCAGGTAATCGAGCGCTTGCGCATCAAATGCCTTGAGCGCGAACTGGTCATACGCGGTCAGGAAGACGACGGCCGGCATTCGATCTGGAGTGCGCTGGCGGATCACGTCGAATCCGGACATGCCGGGCATCTGGATGTCGAGGAAAACGACATCGGGGCGCAGCGAGTCGAGCGCGTCCAGCACTTCGGCGCCGTCGCGGCACTCGGCGACGACCGCGAAATCCGGGAAGGCGGCGATCAACTGCCGCACGCCGCGCCGGGCCGCGGGCTCATCGTCGGCAACGACGACCTTCCACTCAGCGTTGGGCAACGCCGGCCTCCAGCGCGATCTCGTGGAACGGAACGCGTAACGTCGCCGTCGTCCCGCCGGTCGCGTTAGGCTCGATGGTCAACGCTGCCGTCTCGCCGTACAGCACCCGCAGGCGCTCGCGCGTGTTCTCGATCCCATGGCCGACTGGCAGCTCGGCCGCTGTGAGTCCTGCGCCGTCGTCCACCACCACGAGCACCAGCGTCTCACCGTCGCGTCGCGCGCTGATCTGAACCGTGCCAGCTCCCGGCCGGCGGGCAATGCCATGACGGATCGCGTTTTCGACGAGGTGTTGCAGGGAGAAGCCCGGGACTGCCGCCGAATGAAGGTCCCGGTCCACCTGTATCGTCACGGTCAGGCGGTCTGGGAACCGTGCCTGTTCGATGGCAACATATTGTCGGATGAGGTCAAGCTCCTCCTCCAGCGTCACCTCACTGGACCGATGGCGGCTCAGTGTGCGCCGGAGCAGGTCGCTGAGCTGCTCTACCATTGATACGGTCCCAGGGCCATCTCCATCGCGCGCCCGCACCGCAATGGTATTCAGCGCGTTGAAGAGGAAGTGGGGATTCAACTGCGACTCGAGTGCCGCCACGCGCGCTCCGGCCAGTTGCTCCGACACTCTGGCCAGCTGCACCTCGCGCTCCTTTGCGTCTGACAGATAGCGGACCGCGTGCGCCAGAACCGCGACGCATGTATACACGATCATGCCGAATGGCAGTGTAATGAAGATCCAGCCGATGATGTCCATCGCGGCGTTGCGCACGACATCGTCGCCCAGGGTTGCCAGGAACTCGCGAAGCTGGTCGCGGCGGAACAGATAATTCAGGCCCAGCTGGAGGACCTTGCCGCCAACCGCCCATGCCACCGCGGTGAGGAACGCGAAGCCGACGTGCAGCAGGACGCGCTGCCTGACGATTGGGCGTACGACTGGCCAGCGATTGCAGACGGCAAAGATGACGGGCGCCAGGATGCCGTAAATGAGCCAATCCAGCCCGGCGAACAACAGGTCCGCAACGTTAGGCAGCGGTTCATTGCGAAGACGATGCTGGGCGATGGTGCTGGCCGTGGCAAAGATCGCCGGCGCGATCCACACGGCGGCGCCGAGCATCCACGGACGCCAGCGAAGGCGGAAGGGCACGTCACGACGCTATCCCATCATGCTGTCGGGCGCAATCCGACTGCCGTTCGCGTCCCGGAAGCAACCGCTCACGTATCGTGCCTTGCATTGCTGCCCCGGAGCGCGAACGTTGCGTGACATCGACCGACTATTTGCGTGAGGCAACGAATGAAAACGAACCTGCTGGCCGCGTTCTGCGGTCTCGTCCTGTTCGCAACGAGCTCACCCGCCCAGTCAGGCGGGCCTAACGTCCTCGAGGGATTGCGGGGAGGCTTTGACGAAGTCCATACGGCCGTCAGCAAATCAGTCGACTTGGTGCCTGCAGACAAATACACGTATCGCCCCGTTGCGACGGTCCGGACCTTCGGCGAGCTGGTAGCGCATGTCGCAGATTCCTACGCCTGGTATTGCAGCCGCGCCTCAGGCCGGGACGTCCAGTGGTCCGACGCCATCGAAAAAGGGAAGACTGACAAGGCAACCGTCACCCAGAAACTCCGCGAGTCGCTGGCGGTATGCACCGCGGCGTATGGGAACGGCAGCAGCAACCTCGGGGGCCTGATGGCGAACATCGCCCACACGAACCTGCACTACGGGAACATCATCACGTACCTGCGAATGTTGGGACTCGTGCCACCATCCAGCGGGTAATTATCAAGTACCATTTAATGGGCGCCGGTCACTGGTCGCCGGTCGCTGGTCACCATCGTCAGCCCGACCGCTGCCACCAGCGCCAGACCCGCCCCCGTGATGAAGGCAGTATCTGCTCCGTAAGCTTGCCACAACCCACCAAACAGCAGCGACGCCGGCAGCGCCGCCAGGCCGATCGTTAGGTTGTACCAGCCAAACGCCGCCCCTCGCACGCGGGCGGGGACCAGGTCGGCAACCAGCGCTTTCTCAACACCTTCCGTCATCCCGAAATACAGTCCGTAGACGACGAACAGCGCCCAGGCGTGCCACGTCTCGCTGGCGTATGCGAACCCCAGGTACACGGCGGCATACACCAGCCATCCCGCCACGATCAGCGGCCGGCGGCCCAATCGATCCGACAGCACACCGCCGGGGGTGCTCGACACTGACTTCACCACGTGCAGGACCGCCCAGAGTATGGGAACGATGGCCGCCGATACACCGAGCTCGTTCGCCCGCAGAATGAGCAGTGCGTCAGTCGAGTTGCCTAACGTGAACACCAGCAGGACGCCCAGGTAGGCCCAGAACCGGCGACTGAGGCCGGAGCGATCCAGCTTCGTCTTGTCCTTTGGCTGTACGGATTCGCGCGCCGACTCCCGGACACCGAAGATCAGTACGATCATCGCCGCCGCGGCTGGAATCGCCGCGAGCAGGAATACCGTCCGGAGCGAAACGCCGACCCATGCCAGCAGCGCGAATGCGACGAGCGGACCGGCGACCGCACCGGCGTGATCAGCTGCCCGGTGGAACCCGAAGGCACGCCCTCTTTGGGACGCGTCGACCGCGTCGGCAATCAGCGCATCCCTCGGCGCCCCACGAATCCCCTTCCCGGCCCGGTCGGCCAGTCGTATCGCCAGCACCTGCCCAACGCTTTGCACGAGACCGATGAGTGGCCTGACGACGGAAGCGATGCCGTAGCCGGCGATCACCAGCGGCTTTCGGCGTGGCAATCGGTCCGACCACCAGCCGCTCGCAAGTTTCAGGAGCGCCGCGATCGATTCCGCCGCGCCCTCGATCGCCCCGATCGCCAGTGGACCTGCGCCGAGCACGGTGCTGAGGAATACCGGCAGCAACGGATAGATCATTTCGCTCGACAGGTCCGTCAGGAGCGAAACCGCGCCGAGGGCAACAACGGTCCGGGGCAGTCGCATGCGCGAATTTACTCTGGCCTCTGGCCTCTGGCCTCCTGGACTGTTCGTTGTGTTATGCTTCGGACGATGCAGAACACCGTCCGCTCCCTCGCCGCCTCGCTTGCCCCCGTGTTCCGGCGAATCGAGGATGCGGACGAATCGGTCCTGGCCGACCAGATCGCGATTGCCCGGGTTCCGGCACCGACGGGTGGTGAAGCGGAACGTGCCGAGTTGATGGTGCGTCGCCTCCGCGCCGCGGGCCTTTGCAAAGTGGCCATCGACGCCGCGGGGAATGTCGTGGCCTCGACGCATGCCCGCGGCAAGGCGCCGATCGTCCTCTGCGCACACCTCGACACGGTATTCGATTCCCGCGATCCGGTGCCTGTCCATCGCGATGGAATCCGCCTCGAGGCGCCGGGCATCAGCGACAACGCCCGCGGGCTGGCCACACTCGCAATCCTGGCCGATCTCGCTGGCTCGGGACAACTCCCGCTCACCCGGCCGGTCCTCTTCGCCGCGACCACCTGCGAGGAAGGCCACGGCGACCTGCGTGGCGCCCGCTACCTCTTCGATACCGTAGCCGCCGACGCCCACGTCGCCGTCGCGCTGGATGGGCCCGGCGATGAGCGGATCGTGACCGCCGCGTTAGGGTGCCGGCGCTACCACATCGCCTTCCGTGGCCCGGGGGGTCACAGTTGGGGGCGATACGGCACGCCTAACGCTATTCACGCCGCGGCGGCGCTGGTTACCCGGCTCACGGGGTATGCCGCCTACGACCGGACCCGTACCGCACTCACGGTCTCCCGTATCGCCGGCGGGACCACGATCAACGCCATCCCCGCCGAAACCTGGATCGAAGTCGACGTCCGCTCGACCAGCGACGCGGAGCTCGTCCGGATCGACCAGCACGTGCGGCGCGCCACCCGCGACGCAGCCGAAGAGGAGAATGGCCGGCGGCGGCAGGATACGTCGCCGCTTTCAGTCACGTTGACCTTGATTGGCGAACGGCCGGCCGGTGAGGTCTCCATGGATCACGAGGTCGTCGCGACCGCCGCCGAAGCGACACGTGCCGTACACCGCGCGCCCGAATTCGCCGTGGCCTCGACCGATGCCAACATCCCGATGAGCCGCGGAATTCCGGCGATCGCCATCGGTGGCGGCGGTGCCGGCGGTGAAACCCACACGCTCGCCGAGTGGTTCGAGAATCGCGACGGCTCGCGTGGTGTATCTCGCGCCGCATTGCTGCTGGCCGCTCTGGCAAGTTCGCGTTAGGTACGCGTTTCCGAAGATCCCACTACATCTGGGACGCGGATTCGCGCGAAAACATTAGCGAATTCTCGCTAATCCAAAAATACCGAAGAAGTTGTGACTTGAGACGAGCTTGGGAGGCTTGAGCGGCAGCTTAGCGAAAATCCGCCATTCTTTCGCGGGAATTCGCGTCCCAAAACTCGTGGAGCTTGCCACACGCGACTACTGCCTGCGCCGCAGCCAGACCACCAACCCTCCCGCGTCGCGCTTAACTCCTCGCCCGCACCAGTCCTGCATCCGTGACGCGAGTGTTCCTGTCCAATCCTTCTGGTGATACTCGAACGCCTCGACTTCGGCTGCCATGAATGCATTGAGGGGACAATGCCGTGTAACGCAATGACCCGCGCTCTCGAATGCGCACCGAATCCAGCAGCCGAGGAATGGACGTCATCGTAATCGGGATCCATCCTTCATCAGACGGTACGTGTACGTTGAGCTGCGTCGGTTGATAGCCGATGCGCCGGATCGTGAGCTCGTAATCGCCCGTCTGGAGTGATCCGAGGACAAACTCACCGTTGCGGTCAGCGACGACGCGACGGTCACCTGGTGACATGTGAACCTGCGCGAAAGAAACGGGGAGACTGTTCTCGTCCCGGATGCGCCCCCGGATCTGGTTCTGGCTCTGTGCGTCCTTCGCGCTGGCGATGAGGAGCATCGCAGCAACGGCTGCCTGGCACATGAGACGCAGTGCATGGCGCATGCGCGCTCCGGGAACGGGATGGATCACCGCTACACCAATCTGCGCTCAATGGTCCAGGACGCCAATTGCCGGCCGACAAGCTGTGCGTCCTGATAGATGTTTGCGATCGCCCCCGTCGTGTCGTATCGCATGCCGACGAACCAGAGACCTGGTTGGTCGGCACTGGTGACGTTATCGGTCCGCATCGCAAATCCTCGCTCGTCGCGCCGGATCAGGTCACCTAACGGGTCCAGCGCAGGCGCAAATCCCGTCGCCAGGATGACCGCGTCGAACTCCTGGTGAGAACCGTCCCCAAAGACGACTCCTGTCCGGTCGAATCGATCGATGGCCCCGAGCTTCACCGTCACTTTGCGGGCGCGAATCGCTTCGATAAGGTGGAAACCGATGACCGGAATCCGTTCCAGGGCC
>Ga0209486_10000659_pt1 | contig 15199 bp, 9 predicted proteins | sample NCCompost_FD_187518 | JGI IMG/M metagenome (GOLD analysis project Ga0209486, IMG submission 187518) | Agricultural soil microbial communities from Utah to study Nitrogen management - NC Compost (SPAdes) (version 2) | ecosystem: Environmental > Terrestrial > Soil > Agricultural land | place: USA...
TGCTGGACATGATCGAGAACAGTGCGTCATCGATCATGGCGTTGCTCCGGGCAACGCTCCGGTTGGCGGGCGAAGAACCACCGGCGGAGTCATTGGCTGTGCTGGACCGGATCGAAGTCATCACCGGGATCAACAGCGGCACGTTCCGGCGGATGCTTGGGCACTCACGGGGAACGGCAAAAATCAGTGAAGCGGACGCTTCTTCGGTGACCGCGAACTACCTGTCGAGCGTGGCTGAGGTTGTCGGTTGGGTTGATGCGCAGGGCCCGCCATGAGATTTGAGATCTGAGACTCGAGATCTGAGATTGAGATCCGGGATTTGAGATGTGCACTGGCGGGAATGAATTCAAAACTAAAGGAGCAGAGCAATGCGTGGTTTACTGGCGGTCGCGCTGGTTGCGTTCGGGATCACCGGTTGCGGCTACAACACGATTCAAACGAACGACGAGGCGGCGAACGCGGCGAAGCAGCAGATCGAAGTGCAGTTGCAGCGTCGGGCCGACCTCGTTGGCAACCTCGTTGAAACAGTGAAAGGGCAGGCGCAGCAGGAGCTCGAGGTGTTCACGCAGGTCGCGCGCGCCCGGGCCGGACTGACTAGCGCCATCCAGGGCGGCAACCCGCAGGAGATGGCGAACGCGAACGAGCAGCTGACAGCTGCCGTCCGTAGCTTCAACATCCAGGTCGAGGCGTATCCCCAGATCAAGTCCGACCAGGCGTTCCTGCGCCTGCAGGATGAACTGACGGGGACTGAGAACAGGATTGCGGTGGCCAGGACCGATTACAATGAGGCGGTCCAGAAGCACAACACGTACATCCGGCGCTTTCCGATTGTGATAACGGCAAAGATCATCGGCGCGAAGCCACGAGAGTATTTCGAAGTAACCAACGCAGCGAACCGTGATGCGCCGAAGGTTGATTTCAAGAAGTAGGAAGCAGGAGGAAGGAAGCAGGAAGCAGGAAGCAGGAAACAGGGAAGGAACGAAACGTTTCATTAGAGGGTCCGTCGGCGGCAGCCGCGGACCCTCAGTCCGTCCCTGTTTCCAGCTTCCTGCCTCCTGCTTCCTCCTCCTGCTTCCTCCTCCTGCTTCCTGCTTCCTCGTCTATCGGTTATAACTGAACATGCTCCGACGCCGACCTCTCCGCGTTGCCGGTGTGCCGATACTGGCCCTGACCCTGTTCAGCGCCTGCTATCGTTATGTGCCAACGACGGCGGCGGATCTCGCAGTCGGCAGCGAATACAGGGGTCACCTCACGGACGAAGGATCACGCCGCGTGGCGCCGGTGATCGGAGAAAACGTGCAGCAGTTCGACGGGCGTATCGTGACCGTCCTCGATACGGCGTACCTGGTGGCGATGAGCGCGACGCTCAAGCGGGCTGAGCAGCGCCGGACTATCTGGACAGGCGAACAGCTGATGATCCCGCGATCGGCCGTGAATCGGTTTGAGTTGCGGCAACTCGATCGGCCTCGAACAATCCGCGCGGCAGCGCTCTACGGCGGTGGAATGCTTGCCATAGGCGTCCTGGTTTTTTCGATCAAGTCGCTTTCGAGTGGAAGCGGTACCGTGACACCGCCACCACCACCACCTTGAGCCGACTCGCAATCGAAGCACATCTCGTCACACGGTGACGAGACGTCTCTCCCGCTTTCCTCCCGTTCTCAAACGGTGACAGGAGGAGCGGGAGATTCTCTTTCCGGTTGACACTCTGGAAGTCGCGCTCGTAAGATTGCCCAATCGTCACAACCGGCCGCAGGGATAGTACGAAGACACGATTGAGCGTCGTGCGGCGAGTTCGAAAGAGCCGCATCGAATTGAGCGGGCAAACGCGAACGCCAAGCGTTACGGGCGTGCCGCGGCATGAGCACGTCACCGCCCTGCGACCCACTGTCTCGTCGCCGGTCTCTCCCCCGCCTTGCCGCTGCACGCCCCCACTCGAGCGGCACAGCAAGGCACTCCTCGAAGGGCGGACTCATTGAACGGAGGTTCCCGCCGTATGCGACACTTGATTCGTCTGTTCACTCTGTTCCTGGCCACGCTGGTTGCGGTCCCGGGAGCGATGGCCCAGCAGGGCGCCACGGTCACCGGCAAAGTGACCGGCGAAGGCGGCGCACCAATTGCCTTCGCCAGCGTTGTGCTGGGTGGCATGGGCCTCGGCGCGTCGACGCGTGAAGACGGCGTCTTTTCGATCGCCGTGCCGGCCGGGCGTGTCACCAACCAGCGCGTCGACGTGACTGTCCGCGCGATCGGCTACCAGTCGGTGACGCAGCAGGTCACGCTCTCGCCAGGCTCGGTCACCGTGAACTTCACCCTCGCCGTGAACCCGCTGCGCCTCGGTGAAATCGTCGTCACCGGCGCCGGCACGGCGAGCTCCATTGAACGGCTGGGCGCCGTGGTGAGCACGGTGAAGAGCGAAGAGATCCTGAAGTCGAACGAGTTGAACGCGGTGCAGGCGCTGGCGGCCAAGGCTCCCGGCGTGGTCGTGACATCGTCGTCAGGCGAAGCGGGCGCGTCGAGCTTCATCCTGATCCGTGGCCAGAAGTCAATCGAGGGAACTTCGCAGCCCATCTTCGTGGTGGACGGCGTTCCGGTCGACAACTCCACCATCGTGACCACCGAGCCGACGGCGGGCACGCAGGCCATGAACCGCATGGCTGACCTGAACCCGGCCGACATCGAGTCGGTCGAGATCCTGAAGGGTGCGGCCGCGGCCGCGATCTACGGCGCGCGTGCCGGGGCCGGCGTCATCCTGATCACCACCAAGCGTGGCCAGGCGGGTGCGCCCAAGTGGAACTACCGGGTGAGCTATTCGCAGGACGAGGTGAACACCGACTATCCGCTGCAGACGAAGTTCGGTCAGGGCGCGGGCGGCCTGCCCGCGGTCTGTAACGGCGTCGGCTGCCGCCTAACGGGTTCTTCCTTCGGGCCCGAGCTGGCCCCGGGAACTCCGACCTATAATCACTTCAAGGAGATGTTCGAGTCGGGCAACACGATCGACAATTCTCTCAGTCTCTCGGGTGGCACGGAGCGGTCGTCCTTCTACCTCTCCCTGGGTCATACCAACCAGGACGGCTATATCATCGCCGACAATGACAAGTACAGCCGCACGACGGCGCTGGTGAAGGGAAACCTCGAGCTCAACGAGAAATTGCGGATCGGCGCCACGGTAAACTTTGCCGATACCCACGGCTCGTTCATCCAGAAGGGCTCGAACCTGTCCGGGCTGCTCCTGGGAGCGCTCCGCACGCCGCCGGAGTTCAATAACGCCAACTACATCGACGAGACGACCGGATTGCATCGGTCGTACCGGTATCCGCAGCCGACGGCTACGTCCCAATACGAGACGCGCGCCTACGACAATCCGTACTTCATCGTCAACAACATCAAGAACACCAGTGATGTCGGCCGCTCCTTCGGCAACGTCAACATCGACTATGCCCCGTTGAGCTGGCTGACGCTGAAGTACACGTTAGGCGCCGACTACAGCTCGGACGCCCGCATCGAAGGCCTGCCGCCGTCGAACTCGACGGACCCGACCGGCGTCATCGATCGCGCCAATTACACCGTGCTGCAAATCGACCACAACCTCATCGCCCAGGCACAGAAGGACTGGAACGACTGGACGAAGACGTCACTGACACTGGGCCAGAATCTGAACAGCCGGAAATTCGAGCAGCTGCAGGTCCGCGGCAAAGGCTTCATTTCGCCGGACCTTTTCCAGCTGAGCAACACGATTTCCAGCAACCTGCTTCCACTGGACTACGAATCGCTGGTGCACCTCGAAGCCTATTTCCTGGAAGGGAAGCTCGATTTCTGGGACCAGCTATACCTCACCGCCGGCGTCCGTAGCGACGCGTCCTCGACGTTCGGGAAGGATGTGCGCCGCAATTATTTCCCGAAGGCCAGTGCCGCATGGGAAGCTTCGAAGTACCTCGGAATCAACAGTGGCAACGGCACGCTCAGCTACCTGAAAGTCCGCGCCGCCTACGGCGAGACGGGCCGTGAGCCCGCCCCGTACCAGGTGTTCAGCGGCTACCAGGTGGGCACCTTCCTCGACGGCTGGACGACGGGGCTCAACGTCTCGCAGGCTGGTAACGCCGGTATCTTCATTGCCGCCGCGAAGGGACAAGCGAACCTGAAGCCCGAGCGGAACAAGGAGCTCGAAGGCGGAGTCGACCTCGCGTTCTTCGATTCGAAGGTGGACGTCGGCTTCACCTATTACGACGCGAAATCGACCGACGTCATCCTGTCGCTGCCCGTGCCGCCGTCGACCGGATACTTCAGCCAGGTGCAGAACGCCGCTGAAATCACGAACAAGGGAATGGAGATTTCAGTCAACTGGCGCGCCCTGACGACGCCGTCGCTCGCATGGACGATCGGCGCGCAGTACGCGAAGAACAAGAACAAGGTCACCGACCTGCGTGGCGCGGAAGAGTTCTACCTCGGTGCCACGTTCAACGGCGGCATCAAGGAAGGTTACGCCCATGGCGTATTCATTGACTGGGACTTCGGGCGCTGCCGACTGGGAGAAGAGTCGAACGTGGCGTCCGGTGTCGATGTGAATGCGTGGTGCACGGCGAACAACGCACCCGACGGCGCGATGTACATCGGCGAAGACGGATACCCGATCTTCGACGAGACGCCGCACGTCGTTGGTGACCCGAACCCGGATTGGACGGGCAGCCTGACGTCGAGCCTGAATCTCTGGGGCAAGCTGAACTTCTCGGCCCTGGTCGACTACCGGAGCGGGGGACAGGTCTTCAACGGCACGAAGGGCGCACTTCTCGCCTTTGGCGCTCACAAGACCAGCGAGATGCGCGGTGAGCAGCGGACGTTCGGCACGGATTGGCTCCCCGGTGCAGTGACTGGCCCGGGCGCGGGAACGCCGGTAGTGCTCGATGAGGACACGTGGTTCGGTAACCTCGGTAACTGGTTCTCAGGTCCGGGCTCTCAGTTCATCGAAGACGGCACGTTCCTCAAGCTGCGCGAGGTTTCGGTGAGCTATCAGGTCACCGCACCGTTCGTACAGCGCGCCGGATTTTCGAGCGTCGACATCCGCCTCGCCGGTCGCAACCTGTTCACGCAGACCGACTATACCGGAATCGACCCCGAGTCGAACCTGGGTGGTGCGACGGCGTCGCGCGGCAATGAGTACTTCAACAATCCGCAGTCGCGTTCCTATGTCATTTCCTTCGCCTTCAACCGCTAATCCAGAGGAGCCATCGACATGTCTCGCATGAAGACACTGTGTGTCGCCGGCGCCGCGGTTGCGGCGACCGCCTGCTCGGACTTCCTGACCGGCGAGAAGCTGGATTTCGATCCCAACCGGCCTACGTCAGCGGAAGCGGCGCAGCTGTTCACCGCCGTGCAGGTCAATTCGTATTACATCCTCAACGGGCATGCCGCACGCGTCCTCGCGATGTGGATGCAACAGATGGCGGGCACGGACCGCCAGTATCGCGGCTATGACCAGTATTCGATCACCGAAGGGCTGTTTGGTGAGTACTCGTCGGCATATACCGGCGGCGGGTTGATTGACATTCGTGCGATCCAGGCTTCCGCCGAAGAGTCGGGAAACCGGATCTTTGCCGGCATTGCCAAGGTGTGGGAAGCACTCGTTATGGGCTTCGTCGCCGACATGTATGGGGACGCGTCGTACACTCAGGCTGTGAATGGTGACGAGTTCCCGCAGCCCACGCTCGACCAGCAGGCACAGATTTACGCGGCGCTCCAGACGCTGCTGGACGCGGCCATCGCCGACCTGCAGTCCGGTGAAGGAGCGGTCGGGGACCTGGACCTGTCGCTGGGTGGTGACCCGGTCAAGTGGATCGGTGTGGCCAACACGCTGAAGGCTCGACTGTATCTGCATACCGCCGAAGTCAATCCGTCGGCGTACCAGCAGGCGCTGTCCGCGCTGTGCACGGGAGCCACGCTGGCTACATGCACGAAAGGTATTCAGTCCAGCGCCGGTGACCTGAATCAGTACCACAGCGATGCGTCCGGCGAGGAGAACATCTGGTGGCAGTTCATCGCTCGCGATCGCGACAGCTACATGCGCCCCGGCAAGTTCCTGGTCGACCTGATGAATACCCGGAACGACCCGCGTCGCGACGAATACTTCCAGCTCAATGGAAGTGGCGTGTACGGCGGCGCCGCACCAGGTGAAGGTCTCGACACCGACCTCCACTCCAATCTGGGCCTAACGAGGCTTGACCCGGGGTACGACCAGCCGATCCTGACGTACCAGGAGACGCTGGCGATCATCGCCGAGTCCGCGTACCGCGCGAACAACATCGCCCTGGCGCGCCAGGCGCTCGACGCGCTGATCGCGACCTACGGTGGCAGCGCGGCCGGCGCAGGACTCTCCGGCGCTGCGCTGCTCGCGCGGATTCTCGAGGAGAAGTACATCGCGCTGTTCCAGAACTACGAGGTGTACAACGACTGGAAGCGCACGTGTTACCCCAACCTCACGCCGGCGAACAATTCGTACCAGGGGAACATCCCGGCCCGGTTCACGTACCCGGTGGCGGAACGGAGCTCCAATCCGGATAACATCCCGGATGCGGGCGATCAGCCGCGCAGGAATTCCAATGATCCGGTCACGGTAACGTCGGCCGATGGCACTGCTTGCAAGGGACAGAAACCCTGAGTGATGGCAAATTGCAAATTGCAAATTGCAAATTGCAAATTGCAAAATTGATGATTTGAAAATGGAGGGCAGAGGGATGGATCCTCTGCCTTCTGTTTTCTTCCCAGCATGTTCATCCATGGCCAACTTGATGCGTCCTGCCTTCGCGCTGGTTCGACTGCTTCCGCTGGTTCTCGCTTTGGCGGGTTGCTACCGCTTCAGCCCCATCGAGGGTGCGACTCCCGACCGTGGACAGGAGATCCGGCTGGACCTCACGGATGAAGGATCAGTGCGCATGGCGCCGATGATCGGACCGCGGATCAGCGCCATCGATGGCAAGGTCGTGGAATCGGCGGATACGGCGATCGTTCTTGCCGTGCAGGCCGTGGTGGCCCAAACCGGACGCTCGATGAACTGGAGTCAGGAGCGGCTGACGGTGCCACGCAGCGCCGTCTCGTCCATCCGGACCCGCACGCTCGACCGGAAACGCTCGTGGATCGTCGCGGGCCTGAGCGTGGTCGGCGCAATCGCGTTAGGCGAACTGTTCGGCTTTGGTAACGGGTTTGACGGATTGCTGGGTGGGGGCGAAGGGGGCGGGAAGAAGTAGTCCGCCGATCCGTCCCAAACACCGAACCGAATCAGCAGGGACGAGTTGGGGGCGCGCGATTTGCGCCAGGTCGCCCGGCACCGTATTTCTAGCCGCTTCGTGCCCGGACTCTCTGGAGGTGGATCATGCGTGGGCTTCACCGGTTTTATGCCGCGGTCCTCGTATTGCTGACCGCTTCCTGCGGTAGCGACGACGTCGTCGATCCGTCGGGATCGACCGGCAGCCTGACCGTCACGGTTCTGGGCTTGCCTCCTGGCTCCAACGCCACGGTGACGGTCACCGGCCCCGCGGGCTTCAACCGGACGCTGACAGCCACGGAAACGCTCAGTGCCCTCACACCGGGGAGCTACACGATCACTGGCGCTGCGGTGACGGCAACGGAAGGCCGGTATTCCGCCAATCCGCCCACCCAGTCCGTGACGGTCGTCGCCTCGACGACTGCGACGTCGGCGACCGTGTCCTACCTGCTGGTCACCGGGAGCCTAACGGTTACCGTGATTGGTCTGCCGGCCGGCGTCAACTCGGCCATCACGGTTACCGGTCCCAATGCGTTCACCCGCACTGTCACGTCCACGACGACGTTCACCGCTCTGGAGACGGGCACCTATACGGTCACGTCGGGTGAGGTTACGACAACGAACGACCGGTATTCGACGGTGTCGCCAACGCAAACGGCCAGTGTCTCGGCTGGTGCGAGCGCGAGCGAAGCGGTAGTCGTGTACGCCCTGGCCACCGGCCGACTGACCGTCACCGTTTCAGGGCTGCCAGCCGGCTCCGGGACAACGCCGGCACCTAACGCCGCGATTACCGTGACCGGTCCTCAAAACTTCACCCGCACAGTGACGGGCACGACGACCATCGGGCTGCTCAGACCCGGCCTCTACGCGACCACAGCGTCCAATGTCATTCACAACGGATTAACGTGGCGTCCGACCCCGACCTCGCAGGCGTCGACGGTCGTGGCGTCTACGACGGCGTCTAACGCGGCAGTGACCTATGCGGTGATCGACGGATCCCTGACAGTTGCCGTGACAGGATTGCCCAGCGGCGTTGCCGGTGCGGTGACCGTAACGGGACCGAACAGCTTCAACCAGACCATCGCTGCCACCACCACGTTTGGAACGCTCCCCCTGGGGACGTACACGGTCACGGCGACCAGCGTCACCGACAATTTCACGACCTACACGCCCACACCGCTCACTCAGACCGCGACGCTGACGGCTGGCGTGGCCACCACTGCGATCGTGGGTTATTCGGCGCCTGTCTCGATCGGCCTGATGAACATCGCGTCCGGCCTCACGCGCCCGGTCCATCTCGTCGCGCCGCCGTTCGACCCGCGGCTCTTCGTCGTGGAGCAGACGGGCCGGATACGGATCATCCAGAATGGAACGCTGGTACCGCAACCGTTCCTCGACATCAGCGCTCGTACCCTGCCCGTCACCGCGGACGACGACGAACATGGACTGCTGGGCCTCGCGTTCCATCCGCAGTACGCCACCAACGGTTTCTACTTCGTGTTCTACATGGATCCGGCGCAGGACCTGGTCGTCGAGCGATACCAGGTGACGTCGAACCCTAACGTGTCCGGCACCGCGGGAACGGTCGTGCTGCGCGTACCGCATGCACTGAAAAAGAGTCACAACGGCGGGGGACTTGGCTTCGGTCCCGACGGCTACCTCTACGTGAGCATCGGCGATGGCGGATGTTGCGCCGATCCGCTTTCGGCTGGCCAGAATCTCAACACACTCCTCGGAAAGCTCCTGCGCATCGACGTCAATTCGACGCCGTACACGATTCCTGCGTCCAATCCGTTCGCGGGCCAGAGTGGCCGTCGGGGAGAAATCTGGGCGTATGGACTGCGCAACCCGTGGCGCTTCGACATCGATCCGCTGTCGTCGACGCTCTACATCGCCGACGTCGGCGAAGACGACATCGAGGAAGTCAACGCGGTCTCGCTCAGCGTATCGGGTCCGAATTTCGGCTGGAGCATCATGGAGGGCTCGAACTGCTTCCAGGACCAGGGATGCTCCCCGCTGGGTCTCCGCGTCCCGGTGGTAGAGTATTCGCACACCGAAGGGTGTTCGATTACCGGCGGATTCGTCTATCGCGGCGCGCTGATTCCCGAACTGCAGGGACACTACTTCTATTCAGACTGGTGCTCGGGATTCCTGCGCAGCTTCTACCTCGCCAATGGTACGGTGACGCAGCAACAAAGCTGGGGCGTCGCGTCGCCGGGGAATGTCACGTCGTTCGGGCGGGATTCGGCGGGTGAGCTGTACGTGCTGACGCAGGCGGGGAATGTGTACAGGATCGTTAGGCAGTGAATAATAGTGAACGTGGGCATGGGGCATGGGGCATGGGGCATGGGGCATGGGGCATGGGGTATGGGTATGGGGTATGCAGTTCCATGCCCCGGGCCCCATGCCCCATGCCCCGGGCCCCATGCCCCACTATTCACGATTCACCTCTTTCGGAAACAGTGAATCGCCCTTCGACACGTTCCATCCGGTCGGATCCAGTGACATGAGGTCCGGGAACCGCTGCGCGCCGAGTTCGCCTGGGCCGCCCAATTGCCGCCAGAGGTTGGCCGACTTATCCGGCAGGTAGGGGAATAACAGCACGGCAAACCGGGCCAGTTGCCTGACGAGTGACGCCAGGGTCTCGTCGAGGGCCGCCGATTGCGCCGGATCTTTCGCCAGCTTCCACGGTGCCTGACGATCGACGTATTCGTTCCCGCGGGCAACCATGCGCCAGACCGCCTGCAGGCCCTCGTGCAACAAGTACCCGCGTCCGCCATCCAGCGCGGCATGATAGGCGGCGACGTCGGCCTGGTCCGCGGTGTCCACGGCCGTGCGCGGGCCGGCCGGGACCGCGCCGGCGCGATACCGCTCGACCATGGCGATGGAGCGACTGGCCAGGTTGCCTAACGCGTTGGCGAGGTCGGACTCGTAGCGCTCCTCGAACCGCTCCCAGCTGAAGTTGCCATCAGCGTCGAACGGCACCTCGCGGAGGAGGAAATACCGGAACGCATCGGCGCCGAAACGGTCCGCCGCTTCACCGACGTCGAGCTTCACGCCCGCCGACTTGCTGAAGCGCTCCCCGGCGAAGTTCACGAAGCCGTGGGCCCAGACACGCCGCGGCAGCGGCAACTCGGCCGCCTGCAACATCGCCGGCCAGACGATGCTGTGCAGGCGATTGATGTCCTTGCCGACGATGTGCAGGTCCGCCGGCCAGCGTTGCTTCCACACGGCGTCCGGATAGCCCGTGCCCGTCAAGTAGTTAGGCAGCGCGTCGAACCAGACCCACGTGCCCTGCGTCTCGCCCGTGCTCGAGGCCAGCGGGAAGGGAATCGCCCACGTCAGCTTCGCCCGCGTGATCGAGATATCCTCCAGTCCCGAGGCCAGCAACGCCAGCATCTCGTTACGACGGGACTCGGGCTGAATGAAATCCGGCCGCTCGTCGTACAGCCGGCGCAGGAAGCCGCTGTAGTTGGAAAGGCGGAAGAACCAGTTGCGCTCCTGCGTCCACTGGAGATCGCGGGTGGGGTGGATCACGCATTTCCCGTCCGCGATTTCGTTCTCACGCTTGAACAGCTCGCACCCGACGCAGTACCAGCCTTCGTAGGTTTTCTCGTAGAAGTCGTCAGGCGAGCTGGCGTGTGCGCGCTTGATGAACGCCCGGACGCCTGACTTGTGGTCCGCGTCGGTCGTGCGAATGAACTGGTCGTACGAGATGCCGAGTTTGGTCCACATGGCGCGGAAACGCCCGGCGAGTTCGTCGACGAAGTCCTGTGGAGGGATGCCTCGTTCTGCCGCGGCCTGGGCGACCTTCTGTCCGTGTTCGTCCATCCCGATCAGGAGATGAACGTCGTCACCCGCCAGTCGACGGTATCTGGCGATTACATCGGCCCCGATCTTCTCATACGCGTGGCCGATGTGGGGATCACCATTGGCGTAGTCGATGGCAGTGGTCAGGTAAAAGCGCGCCATCAGGTCGTGCCCGGCGGCGTGCCACCCGGATTTGCGCCACCACCACCCGCGCCATCTCCACCGCGACCCTTATCGGGTCCACGATTGCGCCGGCCACCGCGACGTCCGCGCCTGCGGCGCCGGCGTTCCGGTCGCTCTTCACCGGAAGCCGGCGACGACGATTCGAGCGCGACATCGCCGTCGGCGCCATCGGGGTCGGAGTCGGTACCGGAGTCGGTACCGGAGTCGGTACCGGAGTCGGTGTCGGAGTCGGTGTCGGAGTCGGTGTCCGGTTCGGGATCGACGACGATGTTCACGCGGTCGCGGGGTGGCGTCCCACCGGCTTGCGGAGTTGCGACGGGCAGTTGCCGCGACGATGAGGCCTTCCCGGACGCGTCCGGCGACCGCGATACCCACGCTGGAAGTTCCACGGTGTCCATCAGGCGAATCACTTCTTCCGACACGTCTTCCACCGGCGATCCATACGCCTCTTGTTCGCCCGTCGGCTCGTGGACTTTCTCTCCACCCATCTCGAGACGGAGATCGTTGAGCGAGAGGACGCGCGTTTCACCATCCTCCGAGCGCAACGTGACCCGTTCGCGGAAGATGTCGTTGACGATGATCTTTTCCTGGCCCTTCGTCGTCGTAATGATCTTCCCTTCTTTCGGGAAGCGCTTGCGTTGCTGCACGTAGAACTCGTGCTCGTACCGCAGGCAGCACATCAGGCGACCGCAGGCGCCGGAGATCTGGCTGGGATTCAGCGACAGTCGCTGTTCCTTGGCGACGCCGAGGTTCACCGGCCGAAGCTCGGGAAGCCAGGACGCGGAGCAATATTCGCGGCCGCACCGACCGATACCGGACAACCGCTTGGCTTCATCGCGCACGCCGATCTGCTTCAATTCGATGCGCGTCCTGAACGTGGACGCCAGCTCGCGGACGAGATTGCGGAAGTCGACGCGTTTGTCGGCCGTGAAGTAGATCGTGAGCTTCCGCCGGTCCCATCGCCACTCGGCGTCGGACAGTTTCATCGCCAGGCCGTTGGCCTTTACCCGTTCGCTCGCCTTGCGGCGCGCCGACTCGTCCTGCTCGCGCAGTTCCTTCAGGCGATTCAGGTCATCGCTGCTCGCCAGTCGTCGCGCCACCTGCGCCACTGTATTTTCGCCGGGTCCATGGCTGCATCCCCTGGCACGCGTCTGGGCCATCTCGCCGACCGCGTGGACGTGGCCAAGGTCCTCGCCCCGATCCGCCTCGACGATGACGGCGGACTTGATTGCGGGAGGATCTTCGCCTTCCCAGAGGAAGAATTCCTTTCTATTGCCCTTAAAACAGACCTCGATGAGCACTTTGATTACGGCGCGATTGGCGGTTTGGATGTGGGAGATGGGAGGTGGGAGGAACCTTACTGAGGATAAACGCGGTCACTGACGCTGGGCACTGATTGGGGTAGCCAATCAGCGATGTAGGTGGGATGGATGCGGGACACACCCACATCCCACTTCTACCATCCACCATCCGTTACTCAGCCCACGCCCCCATTTTCAGGAACTTCTCCCGGCGCCGGCGGACCAGCTTGTCCGGCTTGTGCCGCCTGAGGTCCTCCAGGTTCCTGATCAATGATTCCTGGAGCGCGGCCGCCGATGCTTCATGATTGGTATGTGCGCCACCGACGGGTTCCGGCACGATCTCGTCGATCACCTTGAGGTCGAGCAATTCGGGTGACGTGATGCGGAGTGCCGAGGCGGCGCGTTCCCGCATCTCGACGCTCTTGCCGTCCTTCCACAGGATTGCCGCGCACCCCTCGGCGGTGATCACCGAATAGACAGCGTTCTCCATCATCAGGACCCGGTCGGCGACGCCTAACGCGAGCGCCCCTCCCGATCCTCCCTCGCCGATCACCGTGGCGATGAGGGGGACCTGGAGACGGCTCATCTCGAACAGGTTGCGGGCGATGGCCTCGGACTGGCCGCGCTCCTCCGCGCCAAGTCCCGCCCACGCGCCCGGCGTGTCGATCAGGGTGAACACCGGCACGTGGAACTTCTCGGCGAGCTTCATCAACCGGAGTGCCTTGCGGTATCCCTCGGGATGCGGCATGCCGAAGTTGCGGCGCAAATTCTCCTTGGTGTCGCGGCCACGCTGGTGCCCCATCACCATTACCGTCTCGCCCTCGAGCCGTGCCCAGCCTCCGACGATCGCCGGATCCTCACGGAAGAGCCGGTCCCCGCATAACTCGATGAAGTCGGTGAAGCAGAGACGGATGTAGTCGAGCGTGAAGGGACGCTTCGCGCTCCGCGCCACCTGGAGGCGCTGCAGCGGCGACAGGTTGCGATACACCTCCTGCCGCAACGCCGTGAGCTTCTTCTCGAGCGGAGCGATCTCCTCGTCGACCTGCAGCCGCTGGTCGCCGGCGAGCTTCTTCAGCTCATCGATCTGCTTCTCGAGTTCGAAGATCGGCTTCTCGAACTCGAGTGTCGGGGTAGAGGCCACTCAGCCGACCCTGACCAGTTTGACGCGCGCCGGTCCAAGCAGCGCACGCAACTCGGCCAGCGCGGCCCCATTCGCAGCGACCTTCAGGCTGCGCGACCGCAGACGTGCGGACCCGCCGTCGGAGTCCCTCCAGCGGACCTCCACGGGCGCGGATCCGGGATGTGCGTCGAGCACAGCTCGTACGTCCTTGAACACGTCCGGCATCAAGTCAGCGGAAGCTGGGGTCTGGTCATCTGTCCCGGGATTCGACGCGGCCAACTCAATCGATACCGCAACCTGCCCGCTCACCCGCACTTCCTCGAAACGCTGCACCGTTTCGACGATGAAAGTGGGATTATCGAGGCCCTGATCGCGCCGCGGATACCCTCCCTTTATCAGCATCGGCACATCTGTAAGCACCCGATGCGACAGGGCAGCCCAGGCTTCCGGGAAGACCAGTATCTCCGAAGATCCGGAGAAATCTTCCACTGTCAACCGTGCGAATTCCGCCCCGGTCCGCTTGGACACCTGTTTTTTGATCGCCGTGACCACGGCCCCGACGGCTATGGAGCCCTCCTCCCATTTGCCGAGCTGCGCAACTGTATGTGTGGCAAAGAGCTCGCACTCGGCGCGGAACGGTTCGAGCGGATGACCGGAGATGTAGAAGCCAAGAATCTCCTTTTCCTTCGTCAGTCGCTCCGATTCGGTGAGAGGAGCGAGGTTGGGTAGAACAGGACCTCTCCCATCCGACTTCCGCCCTCCGCCATCCGCCGTTTCGGGCACACCGAACAAGGAAGCTTGCCCGGCTTCCCGTTCAGCCGCTTTTAATGACGCCTCCTGAATGGCTGTATCGAGTACGGCCAGGTGCTGAGCGCGATGACCACTCAATCCATCGAGTGCACCCGAGTGGATGAGCGCCTCGAATACCCGCTTGTTGCACAACCGCAAGTCGACGCGTTCGGTCAGATCGAACAGGCTCTCGAACGGGCGTTCGCGTCTCGCCATCAGGATCGAGTCAATCGCGCCTCTGCCGACGTTCCTGATCGCGCCCAGTCCGAACCGCATGCGTCCTTCGCCTATGACCGTGAACTTGTAGCCCGACTCGTTCACGTCCGGTGGGAGCACGTCGAGCCCGAGCTCGCGCGACTCATTGATGAACTTCACGACGCTGTCGGTGTCGCCGATCGCTGAGGACAGCAGCGCCGCCATGAAGTCCGCGGCGTGGTGGCATTTCAACCAGGCGGTGTGCAGCGAAATGATCGAGTAGGCAACCGAATGCGACTTGTTGAAGCCGTATCGGCCGAAGGTCTCGATCTGCGCCGCGAGTTCGTCGATGACGCGTCGATTGTATCCGCGCTCGACGGCCTTGGTGATGAACTTTCCCAGCTCCTGCTGGATCAGTTCCTTGTCCTTCTTGCCGACCGCCTTGCGTAACACATCCGCTTCGGCGAGCGAGATGCCGGCGAGGACCTGCGCGATGCGCATCACCTGTTCCTGATAGGTGATGACGCCGTAGGTCGGTTCGAGAATCGGTCG
>Ga0209486_10000661_pt1 | contig 15178 bp, 13 predicted proteins | sample NCCompost_FD_187518 | JGI IMG/M metagenome (GOLD analysis project Ga0209486, IMG submission 187518) | Agricultural soil microbial communities from Utah to study Nitrogen management - NC Compost (SPAdes) (version 2) | ecosystem: Environmental > Terrestrial > Soil > Agricultural land | place...
CCGGACCTCCTGGCACCGGGCCACAAGATGGTCTCGATGACCGACTCCGGCAGCTACCTCTACTCCCACTTCGCTCAGAACCGCGTCGAAGTGAACGGCACCGAGTATCTGAGCCTGAGCGGAACGAGCATGGCGTCGGCGATGACCGCGGGCGTCATCGCGACCGTGCTGGAATCGCACCAGTGGTATTCGTGGTATGCGCCTCAACCAATGACCCCGGTCGCGGTCAAGGCGCTCCTGCAGTACAGCGCCATCCCGATTGCCGACAACGGTACGCCGGTTGATGCACTGACCCAGGCCACCGGTCAGATCAACGCGGAAGGTGCGACGCGCGTCGCCGCCACGATCGCGTGGCTCGCCAGCGCCGGCGCTGACCCGTCCATGGGCGCGTTTGACCCGGCGAGCTTCCTCGGCGACCCGTATTTCATGCCGGCGGTCTCCGACCTCTCCGGTGAGTCGCTGAACTGGGCGTCCAGCGTGATCTGGGGTTCGCAGGTCGTTGATGCGACCAACCTGATCTGGGGCACGAACATCGTCTGGGGCGACAACATCGTCTGGGGCGAGAACATCGTCTGGGGCGACAACATCGTCTGGGGCGACAACATCGTGTGGGGCGACAACATCGTGTGGGGCGACAACATCGTCTGGGGCGACAACATCGTCTGGGGCGACAACATCGTCTGGGGCGACAACATCGTGTGGGGCGACAACATCGTCTGGGGTGACAACATCGTCTGGGGCGAGAACATCGTCTGGGGCGAGAGCGTTATCGAGCCCATCGCGGGCGCGGCCAACAAAGTCGGGTTGGGACGGTAGGGGGGGCTATGGAAAAAGGTTTCTATCAGCCCACCGCTACCGTCCTGAACACCCGGTTGACCACGCCGACGACGGCGGTCCAGTCGGATTGGCGCGAGTCGCTTCCGGTCCTGGCTGGCGCGGGTTTCACGCTGCGCGAACTCGAACTGACCGACGCGCCCTCGCTGCTGGCGATGCTGACCACCGAAGAAGTCACCCGGTTCATCTCCCCGCCGCCGACGACGGTCGAAGGCTTTGAACAGTTTATTACCTGGACGAGACAGCAGCGGGCCGCCGGGCAGTACATCTGCTTTGCCGTGGTTCCCGCCGGCATGAACACCGCCGTCGGTCTCTTCCAGGTGCGCTCGCTCTCGCCGGACTTTTCCACCGCCGAGTGGGGCTTCGCGCTGGGTTCGGAATTCTGGGGCACGGGCCTGTTCGTCGAGGGCGCCCGCCTCGTCATCGAGTTCTCGTTCGACACGGTCGGCATCCACCGGCTCGAAGCCCGGGCTTCGGTGGAGAATGGCCGCGGCAACGGTGCGCTGCGGAAGCTCGGCGCGGTTCAGGAAGGCGTGCTTCGCCGGGCCTTCCTGCGAAACGGCCGCTATCACGATCAGGTGCTGTGGTCACTGATCGATACCGATTGGGACGCTGCCAATCAGGGACAGGAGGCGCGTCCGAGCATCCACTAAGAGACGCGCCCCATGGCTGGCCCGCCACTCCCCCGGCGCGCCACGCGCAAGCATTTCGTCGTTCCCTAAACGGTTTTTACGAGGTGTGATGACAACGCTCCGGCGATTGATGGTCGCCGACTATCTGCTTCGCGGTTTCCTGGCCCTCCTCGCCGTCGTCGGCGTGGCGTCAGAGGTCCGCGCGCAGAGCCCGATTCGGGTCGGATACTACGACATGACCAACGGTAACGGTGCCGGCATACCGGAGCAGGTGCCACCGATCGTTGCCGCCGGTTTTACGCCTGTTTTATTGGACAACGTCACTGCAACCGACCTGGCGGGCCTCCACATCCTGTTCGTCGTGAATCCCAACCCGAACATCTATGGCACGGAGTATCTTGCGAGCCGACCGGCTATCACAGCGGCGGTTAACGCCGGAATGGTGTTGATCATCCACGATCGTACCGTCACTTTTCCCGCGACGAACTCCAGAGTCGGCGACATTCTGCCTGGCGTGGTGACTCCCGCATCGATCCTCGCGTCGAAGGGAACCGCAGCGACTAACAACGCTATCGAGTTGAGCACCGCAACAGGGCTGATCGTTAACGGCCCGTTTGGCGCGATCACCTCGACAAGTCTCGATGGCGGAATACTGTCGAATCACGGCCACGTAAACCTGGTTAATCCATTTTTCACCACGAGAAGCGTTGCTCCGCTTCTTCATACAGGGACGTCCGCTCAGATCCAATCCCAGTCCGTAACCTTCTCATACGCGTTCGGCCTCGGATACGTAATCTATTCGACCATTCCACTGGACATGTTTCTGAAGGGCGGAGGCATGCAAACGCCTCCCGCCGTCACCGACGCGTTCAAGAACATTTACGCGCCGAACGTGCTCACATACGCGGCGTGTGGACTCAAGGCGTTTCCGGCGACGGTCAACGTCGGCAGCGCGACCGGCTATTACGGTGGCACGACTACGCTGACGGCGACGGTGAAGTGCGGCGTCATTCCCGTTGTGAATGGGAACGTCGCATTTACATTGAACGGCGTCGCGGTCGGCAGCGCGCAAACGAATGCCGAAGGGATCGCGACGCTGGCCAACGCCAAGCTCGGTTCATTGCCCGCATCGCCGGCGACGGCCTTCCCCGTCGGCAGCTACCCTGCGGGTGTAGTTGCCTCCTTTGACGGGACCGGACTCTACGGCGCGTCGCAGGGCACTGCTCCGTTAACGGTTGGAAAAGCGCCGGCAACGCTTTCGTTCGCCGGTGGTAATTTCGTCTACGACGCCGCACCGCATGCAGCGACCGGGACGGTCACAGGCATCTTCGGTGAGTCGCTGGGCGTGCCGGCGTTCACCTACACAGACGAACTTGGTGTGACGAGCGACATCGCACCCGTGAACGCGGGTACGTATCGCATTACCGCTTCCGTTGCCGAGTCCGGCAATTATCTGGGTACCAGCGCCGAGTCCGGGCCGAAGATCAAGATCACGCCTGCACCGCTGGTCATCGCCGCGCAGGACAAGACCAAGCCGTATGGCGCCGCTCTGCCGCCCCTGACGGCGACGTACTCAGGCTTTGTTGGCGGGGAAGGCACCAGCGTCCTCGGCGGAACGCTGCAGCTGACAACTGAGGCGACGGCGGCGAGCCGCGTGGACGACTACCGCATTACGCCATCGGGTCTGACTTCGAACAACTACGACATCGAGTTCGTCGACGGCATTCTCAAGGTTACTCCCGCGGCGTTGACGGTGCGGGCAGCGGCGGCTGAGAAAGTTTACGGCGCCATGCTGCCCGAGTTCACCGTCGTCTATGAAGGCTTCGTCCTGGGCGAGACCGCTGCGTCGCTTGACGGGTCGCTCGAATTCGATACCGATGCGACCGCATCAAGCGCGGTTGGCGTCTATCAGGTGACGCCGAAGGGGCTGCATTCCCGCAACTACACGATCGCGTTCGTGCCTGGCGTCCTCGCGATCGTGCGCGCCGCGCTGACGGTTCGAGCGGACGACACCAGCAAGCTGTACGGCGCGCCGCTGCCGACGTTTACGGCGCGGTTCGAAGGCTTCGTCCTCGGTGACACACCGGCCACACTGGGCGGGTCGCTGGCATTTACCACGGCGGCCACTGTGGCGAGCGATGTCGGCCGCTACCGGGTAACGCCGTCGGGGCTGACGTCACCTGACTACAGCATCACGTTCAGCGACGGGTACTTGACGGTAAGCCCTGAAGGACGGATGCACGGAAACGGGGTGGTCGAAGCTGCCGATGCGAAGCACCATTTTGATTTCGCGGTCAGCGACACCATCCGTCTCGGCGAAAAAGGATCGCTGAAGCTGGAGATCGAGCGTAAGCGCGGCAGCGACGACAGGTTCGTATCGCTCCTGGTATCTGAGGTCATTTTCGAAGACCTCAGAGGCGTGAATCCTGGCGGCAAGGCGGAGGCGGACACGGTCACTATCGTTGGGGTCGGGCGCTGGAACGGCCTTCCGGCCACCTTCGAGGCGAGCGCCACGGATAACGGAGAGCCGGGCGGCCGGTCCGACAGCATCAGCATCAGGATCTTCGTCGGGGGCAAGCTGGTGAATGCCACCAGCGGGCTGCTCAAGAGCGGGAACATTCAATCGAACCGGCTGCCGCGCCGAAAGTAGAGGACATGATGCGAACTGCATTCTCGGTTGCGGCAATAGTGCTTCTCGCGTCACAAACCGGTGGCGTACACGGCCAGGCGCAGACCACCTCTTACAGCACCGTGCTAAGCGGCAAGATTCAGTCACCGATCTGCTCCTCCGACAACTTCGCCGCTGGCGACGCGTCGGGCGACCTTCACGGCTCGTTCTACCTGGCGTTCGACTGCAACGCCGGAACGATCGTCGGGGGGACGTGGCTGATCCTGGTTGAGTCGGATGCGCCGGGTGCGACACCCGAGGTCCTCGGCACGATCCGCGGCCAGGTCCTTAACGGGTCTTTCGAAGTCGATCGAACAACCAATCGGATCACCGTCCACGACGTGGAATTGTCCGTGACCGAGGGCACCGGGCCGTATGCCGGCGTGGCCGAAGGAACGGGCTCGCTTGCGGCGACGTCCGATCCTGGCGGCACGCCGCAGTTCGTGGGCACGCTCGGGCTTACATTCTGATAACTCCCGTCCTCGCGCCCGCCGCGACCGCGACCAGCTGGAAGGAGACTCTGCCGACGCTGTCGGCCGAGGGTCTTGCCCTGCGCGAAATCCGGCAGGACGACGCCGCGCCGCTGCTGACCTTGCTCGGGAGTGACGACGTCAGCCGATTCATGTCGCCGCTGCCTCCCACGGTCGACTCGTTCGGCCGATTCGTGGGGTGGAACCATGAGCAGCGGGCTCTGGGTATTTCGTTCTGCTTCGTCGTGATTCCGGACGGCATCGATTCCCCGGTCGGCATCTTTCAGATGCGCTCGCTCGAGTCGGCGTTCGTCACAGCGGAATGGGGATTCGCCATCGGATCGCCATTCTGGGGGTCGGGACTCTTCGCCAATTCCGCGCGGCTGGTGCTCGACTTCGCCTTCGGAACCGTCGGCGTTCGTCGGCTCGAAGCGCGGGCGTGTGCTGAGAACCGCCGCGGCAACGGCGCACTGCGCAAGCTCGGCGCTACACCCGAAGGGGTACTCCGTCGGGCGTTCCTGTGGCACGGGAAGTACTACGATCAGGTGCTCTGGTCGCTGCTCGACACCGACTGGCCGCGAGCGTCGAAGAACGCGCGCTGACCGTGCTATTCTGAAATCGGGCACAGTTCCCGTCCCGCCTCCGGAACGGCTTCCCCGATGAAAACCGAATTCACCGACGTCAGCGAAACCCAGAAAACCATCACCATCGAGATCCCGACCGAGGTGGTGGACGCTGAGATCGATCGCATCGCCCTCGGCTACACCAAGCAGGCTCGGCTCCCCGGTTTCCGCCCAGGCAAGGCTCCGAAGACGATCGTCAAGCAGCGGTTCAAGGACCAGATTCTCCACGACGTGATGCATGGGCTGATTCCACGGGCGGTGGAAGAAGCACTCCAGGAACGCGGTATCGAACCGGTCGACACGCCAAACATCAAGAACGTCGCGCTTGAAGAAGGACAGCCGCTGAAGTTCACGGCGGCGGTCGAAACGGTGCCTGCATTCGATCCGGGTGATCTTTCCGCCATCACGCTTCATCGCCCCGCGGCCGAGGTGACCGACGACGCGGTCAACGGCATGCTGCAGCGTCTTCGCGAGCGCGCGGGCAAGTTCGAACCTGTGGAAGGACGGCCCGTGGCGGATGGTGATGCGGTGGTCGCCGACCTGGATCGCACCGGTCCCGATGGCAATACCGACCATCACGACGGCATTACCCTCCAGCTCGGGGCACCGGGCAATCCGCCCGGGTTCGACGCCAACCTGATCGGGCTGAACGAGGGAGAGAGCAAGACCTTTGCTATCCACTTCCCCGAGAGTTATCCGGCCGAGGAACTTGCGAACACGGATCAGACCTACAGCGTGAGTGTAAAGGGGATCCGACGCCGCGTGCTGCCGGAACTCGATGATGAGTTCGCGAAAGACGTTGGCGAGTTCGAATCGCTCGCCGCGTTGCGCGACCGCGTGAGCAGCGATCTTCGTGAAGAAGCAGAAGAGAACAGCCGGCGGCAGGTGCGCGGCGAGCTCTTCAAGCAGTTATCCGCACGCATCACATTTGAGCTACCGGCGTCGCTGGTCGATCGGGAGATGGATCGGCGGCTGGAAGAGTTTGCCCGTCAGCTCATGTCCCAGCATGTGGACCCCCGCCAGGCAGGTATCGACTGGGCGCAATTCCGTGAAGCTCAGCGGGAAGCGGCCCGGGACGCAGTGGCAAGTGCCCTAGTTCTGGACGAAATCGCCCGCCGCGAGCAGATAACGGTCAGCGGCGAAGATGTCGATAAAGAGATAGAACGGTTCGCCACGCGGGCGGGCCGGACGCCGGCGGCCCTGCGGGCCCAGCTTGAAAAGGAAGGCGGAATCTCCCGCCTTTATGCGGGTTTGCGGCGGGAGAAGGCGGTTGACTTGGCATTGTCGCGTGCTAACATCATGGCCGGGTAGCCGGAAACCTCTAGGTTTCCGGACACGCTCGGAGGCCTGAAGACCCTCCGGCTACCAAACCTGCCCATACAAATCTCACGCGACAATCCGACGCGACCCGGACGATATGCGCCATAGTTTCGAGCCACGCGCCCAGCTGGTGCCGATGGTGGTCGAACAGACCAATCGCGGCGAGCGAGCGTACGACATTTATTCGCGGCTGCTGAAGGACAGCATCATCTTCATCGGTACGCCGATCGACGATGGGATCGCCAACCTCGTGATCGCGCAGATGCTGTTCCTGGAAGCGGAAGACCCGGATAAGGACATCATGCTGTATATCAACAGCCCGGGCGGATCGATCACCGCGGGGCTCGCGATTTACGACACGATGCAGTTCATCAAGCCGTCGGTGCAGACGATCTGCATCGGGCAGGCGGCGTCGATGGCTGCGGTGCTGCTGGCGGCGGGGACGAAGGGCAAGCGGTTCTCGCTCCCCAACTCGCGCATCGTCATCCACCAGCCGCTGATGCAGGGCCTGGCGGGGCAGGCGACCGATATTGATATCGCGGCTCGTGAAATCCTGCGTATGCGGGAACGGCTGAACGAGATCCTCGTGCACCATACGGGGCAGCCGGTGAAACGGATCCAGGAGGATACCGAGCGCGATTACATCATGTCGGCGGACCAGGGGAAGGAATACGGGATTATCGATGACGTCATCCGGAAACGGGTGTAACATCGAGGGAAAAGCCGCACAGTATGGTCAAGAAGAACGGCGAGACTGAGATTCTCCGCTGCTCGTTCTGCAATAAGGACCAGAACGACGTCCGCAAGCTGATCGCGGGCCCGACGGTCTTCATCTGCGACGAATGCGTCGAGGTCTGCAACGACATCATCGCGGACGACAACCGGTTCGAGAACCGCGGCGTCCGCTCGTCGCTGCCCTCGCCGCCCGAGATCAAGAAGTTCCTCGACGAGTACGTCATCGGCCAGGACCGCACCAAGAAGAAGCTGGCGGTCGCGGTCTACAACCACTACAAGCGCATCGAGATCCAGAAGCAGCCGCGCAGCCGGAACGATGTCGAGCTGATCAAGTCGAACATCATGCTGATCGGGCCGACCGGCACCGGCAAGACGCTGCTCGCCCAGACGCTGGCCAAGCTGCTCTCGGTCCCCTTCACCATCGTCGACGCCACGACGCTGACCGAAGCCGGCTATGTCGGCGAGGATGTCGAGAACATCATCCTCAAGCTGCTGCAGGCCGCCGGCGGCGATATCGAGAAGTGCCAGCAGGGCATCATCTACATCGACGAAGTCGACAAGATCTGCCGCAAGGACGAGAACCCGTCGATTACGCGCGACGTCTCCGGCGAAGGGGTCCAGCAGGCGCTGCTCAAGATCCTGGAAGGCACGGTGGCCAACGTCCCGCCGCAGGGCGGCCGCAAGCATCCGCACCAGGAGTTCTTCCAGATCGACACCACCAACATCCTCTTCATCTGCGGCGGCGCGTTCGTCGGGCTGGAGAAGGTGATCGATCGCCGGGTCGGAAAGAAGACGCTCGGCTTCAAGGCGGACGTCAAGTCGGTCCAGAAGCGCGAGGTCGGCACCACGCTCGAACAGGTCGAACCCGAAGACCTGATCAAGTACGGGCTGATTCCTGAATTCGTCGGCCGCCTGCCGGTGGTCGGCACCCTGCACGAGCTCGACAAGGCGGCGCTGGTCCAGATCCTCACCCAGCCGCGCAACGCCATCACGCGGCAGTATCAGAAGCTGTTCGAGTACGAGAACGTCAAGCTCCGGTTCACCGACGATGCGCTCGAAGCGATCGCCGAGTCTGCGCTGACCCGGAAGATCGGCGCGCGCGGGCTGCGCATGATCATCGAAGACCTGATGCTCGACCTGATGTACTCCGTCCCCGGCCAGAAGAAGCTGCGCGAGGTGGTCGTCACCCGCGAAATCGTCGAAGCCAAGGACAAGTCGATTACTCTCATCGAAAAGGCTGGGTAGTGGAAGTCTACGAAACCCTTCCCATCGTCCCGCTCAGGGACGTGGTCGTCTTCCCGCACATGATGATGCCGTTCGTAATTGGACGGCCGTCGTCCACGCGCGCGCTCGAGCACGCGCTGTTGAAGGACAAGCGGATCTTCCTCGCCGCGCAGCACGACGCGTCGATTGACGATCCGAAGACCGACGACGTCTACACCATGGGCTGTGTCGCCAACGTCGTCCAGAGCCTGAAGCTGCCCGACGGCAACATCAAGGTGCTGGTCGAGGGCGTCGATCGCGCCCGGGCGGTCGAGTGGAAGGAAGACAAGGGCTTCTACCGCGTCGTCGTCAAAGTGCTGGCCAGGCAGAAGGAAACCGCCGGCGACGTCGAAGCGACGATGGGCCGGGTGGTGTCGTTGTTCGAGCAGTACGTCAAGCTGTCGAACAACCTGCACTACGACGCGATGATTGCCGCCGTCCGGGTCGACGACCCGGGCAAGCTCGCCGACACGATCGCCGCGCACCTGCTGGTGGGCGTCGACGAGAAGCAGAACCTGCTCGAAATCATCTCCCCGCTCGAACGCCTCAACCGCATCGCCGGGATCCTCGAGATCGAGGTCGATAAGCTCCAGGTCGATCGCCGCATCCAGTCGCGCGTCAAGAAGCAGATGGAGAAGGCGCAGAAGGAGTACTACCTCAACGAGAAGATGAAGGCGATCCAGAAGGAACTGGGCCGCAAGGACGAGAAGGGCAACGAGATCGACGAGCTGAAGAAGAAGATCGAACAGGCGAAGATGCCGAAGGAGGTCGAGGAGAAGGCCGTCCAGGAGCTGAAGCGCCTCGAGGCCATGCCGCCGATGTCGGCCGAGGCCACCGTCTCGCGCAACTATCTCGACTGGCTGATTGCGGTGCCCTGGTACAAGAAGACCAGGGAGAACCGCGACCTCAAGCACGCTGAGTCAGTGCTTCACGAGGACCATTACGGGCTGGAGAAGATCAAGGACCGGATCCTCGAGTTCCTCGCCGTCCGTTCGCTGGTCAAGAAGCCGAAGGCGACGATTCTGACGTTCTCCGGACCTCCGGGCGTCGGCAAGACGTCGCTGGCCAAGTCGATCGCCCGCGCCATGAACCGCAAGTTCGTCCGCCTCTCGCTTGGCGGCGTGCGCGATGAAGCGGAGATCCGCGGCCACCGCCGCACCTACATCGGCGCGTTCCCCGGCCAGATCATCCAGATGATGAAGAAGGCGGGGACGCAGAACCCGGTCTTCCTGCTGGACGAAGTCGACAAGATGTCGATGGACTTCCGCGGCGACCCCTCGGCCGCCCTGCTGGAAGTGCTCGACCCGGAACAGAACAACGCCTTCCTCGATCACTATCTCGACGTCGAGTTCGACCTGTCGAGCGTGATGTTCATCTGCACCGCCAACGTGCTGCACACCATCCCGCAGGCGCTCCGCGACCGCATGGAAGTGCTGCAGCTCGCCGGCTATACCGAGGCCGAAAAGATCGAGATCGCCAAGCGCTTCCTCGCGCCCAAGGCGGTCGAAGGCGCCGGCCTGACGCACAACAACATCATCATCGAAGACGACGCTATCCAGACGATCATCCAGCGCTACACCCGCGAAGCGGGCGTACGCAGCCTCGAGCGCGAGATCTCTTCGATCTGCCGCAAGATCGCCCGCAAGGTCGTCGTCGAGGGCAAGACGTTCAAGGAAGTGGTCACCGGCGAGAAGGTCACCGAACTGCTTGGCGTGCCGCGTTTCCGGCCGAGTATGGCCGAGGAGCAGAACGAGATCGGGATCGCAACCGGCCTGGCCTGGACCGAGGTCGGCGGCGAGCTGCTGGTGACGGAAGCGACGCTGATGGCCGGCAAGGGCAAGCTCACGCTCACCGGCAAGCTCGGCGACGTGATGCAGGAATCGGCGCAGGCCGCCTTGAGCTACGTTCGCTCCAGAGCCGCCGAGTTGAACCTGGCAGAGGATTTCCACTCCAAGCTCGACATCCACGTGCACGTGCCGGAAGGCGCGATTCCGAAAGACGGGCCGTCAGCCGGCATCACGATGGCCACGACGCTCGTCTCCGCGCTGACCAAGATCCCCGCCCGCCGCGACGTGGCGATGACCGGGGAAATTACCCTGCGCGGGAAGGTGCTGCCGATCGGCGGCGTCAAGGAAAAGGTGCTGGCCGCCCACCGCGCCGGCGTCACCAACATCGTGCTGCCGCGCGACAACGAGAAAGACCTCGCCGACATCCCGAAGAACGTCCTCGACGCCCTCAACCTGCACCTGGTGTCGACGATGGACGAGGTTCTCAAGATCGCGCTGGCGGGTCCGCTCCCGGCGCGCATGCCCGCGGCGCCGGTCGTGGCGGAAGTTGCGGAACCGGGAGACACGCGAACTCATTGATCCCGGCGGGTCGCTGCGGACCCGGCTCCGTGAATGAAAATCTCGGCCGAGTTCGTCACGAGCGCCGCGGGCGCCGGTGACTTTCCGCGTGATCGGCTGGCAGAAGTGGCCCTCGTGGGCCGGTCCAATGTCGGCAAATCGAGCCTGATCAATGCGCTGGTGAAGCGGAGAGTCGCGCGCACCAGCGCAGCGCCCGGCAAGACCCGGCTGGCCAACTTCTACCGCGTGCAGCGGGGGTCGACGCGGGCGCTCTACCTGGTCGATCTGCCGGGCTATGGATATGCCCGGGGCGGCGATGCGTCCGCCGAGGAATTCAACCGACTGACGGAGGCATACTTTTCCCGGGCGCGGCAGGACCTGGCGGTCCTCCTGCTCGTGGACGCGCGGCATCCCGGACTGGCATCGGATCTCGACGCGTGGGCATGGCTGAAATCGCAGCCCTGCGCCCGCGGCGTGGTTGCCACCAAGGTGGACAAACTGACCCGTGCCGAACGAACTCGGCATGGAACCGAACTCGAATCGTTGTTTGACGTCCCCGTGACGCTGGTCTCAGCCAACACGGGGGAAGGATTGGAAGAGCTGTGGAAAGTGATCGCGACAACAAACCGAACGGCGCCGTAGCCACCGCTGCGACCGCTCCCGAAGCGAAAACCGAGGGCAAACCTCCTGCCCCCGCCTCTGGCGACGCCCCGGCTGGCCGGCAGGCTCCGGCGCAGGCGGCCCCCGCCCAGAGCATCTCGCTGTCGGCGATGAAGGAGATGAGCATCTCCGCGCTGACCAAGATCGCCAAGGAGCTGGACATCGCCGGCGCCACCGGCATGCGCAAGCAGGAGCTAATCTTCGAGATCCTGCGGGTGCGGGCCGAGAAGAGCGGCAACATCTTCTCGGAAGGCGTGCTGGAAACGCTGCCTGACGGGTTCGGGTTCCTCCGCGCTCCCGACTACAACTACCTGCCGGGCCCCGACGACATCTACGTCTCCCCGTCGCAGATCAGGAAGTTCGACCTCCACACCGGCGACACCGTATCGGGAGTCATCCGGCCGCCCAAGGATGGCGAGCGCTACTTCGCGCTGATCAAGGTCGAGGCGATCAATTTCGAGCCGCCCGAGAAGACCAAGGAAAAAATCTTCTTCGAAAACCTGACGCCGCTCTACCCGCAGCAGAAGATCAACCTCGAGACCAGCGCCGAAAACCTGTCAGGCCGGGTGATGGACCTCCTGACACCGCTCGGCAAGGGGCAGCGCGGCCTGATCGTCGCCCCGCCGCGCACCGGCAAGACGATGCTGCTGCAGAGCATCGCCAACAGCATCACCACCAACCATCCTGAGGTCTACCTCATCGTCCTGCTGATCGACGAGCGTCCCGAAGAAGTCACCGACATGCAGCGGTCGGTCCGCGGCGAGGTCATCTCCTCGACGTTCGACGAACCGGCGCAGCGGCACGTCCAGGTGGCCGAGATGGTGATCGAGAAGGCGAAGCGCCTGGTCGAGCACAAGAAAGACGTCGTCATCCTGCTCGACTCGATTACCAGGCTGGCGAGAGCCTACAACACCATCGTGCCGGCGTCGGGCAAGGTGCTCTCGGGCGGCGTCGACAGCAATGCGCTGCAGCGGCCGAAGCGGTTCTTCGGCGCGGCGCGCAATATCGAGGAAGGCGGCTCGCTGACCATCGTCGCCACCGCGCTGGTCGATACCGGCTCGCGCATGGATGAAGTGATCTTCGAGGAGTTCAAGGGCACCGGCAATTCCGAGGTCCACCTCGATCGCAAGCTGACCGATCGCCGCGTGTTCCCGTCGATCGATATCACCAAGAGCGGCACGCGGAAGGAAGAACTGCTGCTGCCGAAGGAAGAACTCAACCGCGTCTGGGTGCTGCGGAAGGTGCTGACGCCGCTCTCCCCTAGCGAGGGGATGGAGCTGCTGCTGTCGAAGATGGGGAAGACGAAGACGAACGCCGAATTCCTTGCGGCGATGGCGGCCGGGAAGTCCTAGGGCCGTAGCGCCCGGTCAGCGCATTCCAGCGGATTCGAAGCACGTCGCCGAAGGCGGCGGCCCCACGCGGCACCGCCACGCGGCTGTCGGCGCGGCCGTGCCAGATGATGCCGGCTTCGCGTACCTCGAACCCGGCCCGCCTGGCCAGCACCAGCAGCTCCACGTCGAACGCGAACCCAGAGATGGTCAGCCGCGGAAAAAGCGTCTCGGCCGCCTCGGCACTGAAAAGCTTGAACCCGCACTGCGTATCCGCGATGCCGGGCAGGGCGAACAGCCGGACATGAGCGTTGAAGACCCGGCCGATCAGGTGGCGAAGCCAGTGTTCCCCGACGCGCTGCGATCCCGGCGCCTCCCGTGAACCGATGACGATGTGGGGCGCCGGCGGCGCCGCCACGGCGTCAAGGAATCGCTCGAGGTTGTCGGGCGGCATCGCCAGGTCGGCATCGGCCATGAACCGCCACGCGCCGCGTGCCTCCAGCATGCCGCGCCGGATCGCCTTCCCCTTCCCGCCGCGGCCGCCACGCACCAGCCGGATCCGCCGATTGGCCGCAGCGGCCTGCTCGACGATCGCCGCTGTCTGATCGACACTGCCGTCATCGACTACGATCAGCTCCCAGTCGAGCCGCAGTCGATCGAGGTGGACCGCCAGCTGGTTGAGCGTTCCCGCGATGGTTCCGGCTTCGTTGAACGCGGGAATGATGACCGAGAAGACCTGCGCCGTGGAAAGCTGCGTGGTGGAGAGCTCGGGGGAAGCCGCCGTGGAAAGCGCTGTCGGGGAAGGACTTGGCGTCAAACTCGACGAGTATAGCGCATGGTATAATTTCGTTTTCCCCGTGTGCTGAAGGAGCTCGCCGTGAAGGAAGGGATTCACCCCAAGTACCAGGAAGTCGAAGTGCGGTGCGCGTGCGGCAACACGTTCAAGACGCACTCGACCAAGCCGGAGCTGCACCTGGAAATCTGCTCCGCCTGTCACCCGTTCTTCACGGGGCGTCAGAAGCTGATCGACACTGAGGGCCGGGTCGAGCGGTTCACCAAGAAGTTCGGCGCGCAGACCGCCGAACAGCGAAAGACGGCCGCCAAGGCGAAGAAGGCGACGAAGACGGCGAGCGCGACCGCGAAGCGGCCGCGCAAGACTACCGCCTCCGCCTGAGTTATTTTGCTGGCGCTGGCGCCGCGGGTTTCGCGGGCGCAGGCGCCGGTTTTGCCGGAGCGGGCGCCGGCTTCGCCGGTGCTGCTTGCGGCTTTGTCGCGCTCTGGCCGGTCGTACCCACCACCTCGTTCCTGGCGTTCTTCACAACCACACCACTGTCGATCGCCTGACCGCGCTCGGTAATGGCCTGGAAGAACATCTGGTTCCCGTCGATCTCGACCAGCATGAAGGTGTAGCCGGCGTCATAGCCGAAAGCCGTCAGCCCCGTGCGCGGGTTGATGTCGCCCTTGCGCAGCTTGGCCGAGCTGCCTTCGACGAAGTGCTGGATACCCTTTTGCGGCTTGATCCGCTCGTAGAAGTGCTCGTGTCCGGTGAAAACGACATTGACGCCGTGCTTTACGAACATCGGCTCCAGCTGCTGCTTCAGGATCTCGTCCGAACCATGCATGCCCGAGGCGTACATCGGATGGTGGAAGAATGCGATCTTCCAGTCGGAGCCGCTGCCGGACAGCTCCTTTTCCAGCCACTCGAGCTGCTTCGGGTCCATGTAATTGCTGTCGAGCGCAAAGAACCGCACCCCTGCAATCAGCGACGGCTTGAAGGTGTAGTAACGCTCGCCATTCATGTTGAACTGCTTGTACATCCGCTGGTTCGGATCGTCGTGATTGCCGAGCGCGGCGTAGAACTTCACGCCCGCGTCGAGCAGCGGCTTGTAGGGCAGCTCGAACTTCCTGTTGTAGTCGCGCGGATTCTCACTGCCGTAGAGGTTGTCGCCCAGCAGCAGGGCGAAATCGAAGGCGAACTTCGACTTGAAATTCATCAGTTGTTTGGCGACGGCGACCTGATCGCTGCCGCCGGTGCCGGTGTCCCCGAGCACGGCGAACTTCACGGAGCCGTCCTTGTTGGGCAGCTTGAGCGGGTCGGCCTGGGCAGTCACGCCGCGCGCCGGCGTGCCCGTCTGGCTGACGGTGGGCTGAGCCGTCACTAGAGCGGTAAGCACAAAAACCGGAATAGATAAGAGCACCCGCCGCATATTCGTCCCCCGTTACTGAATCGCGTTGTAAATGAAGTCGACGATGATGTTGGCGTCGACGTCACGCAGCACCAGATGGCGCTTGTTGGAGAT
>Ga0209486_10000663_pt1 | contig 15167 bp, 15 predicted proteins | sample NCCompost_FD_187518 | JGI IMG/M metagenome (GOLD analysis project Ga0209486, IMG submission 187518) | Agricultural soil microbial communities from Utah to study Nitrogen management - NC Compost (SPAdes) (version 2) | ecosystem: Environmental > Terrestrial > Soil > Agricultural land | place...
GACGAACAGGAGCCACGCGACGACGATTCCGGCATGACCAATCAGTGAGCCGCCAAGTGCACCGCGAATCCGGCTCTGCGGTCCCTCGAAGCCAAAGCGTACTTCCGCCGGACGGCCATCATCCGGCCGCAGCGACAGGTGCTCGGACCTAGGCTGTTCAGGCGGTGTGCGCTTCTCGGTCTTCGCCATGACGATGGCCGTAAATGCAAACGGGTTCCAAGGCACGCCAGGCGCCCCAGTGCCGCGATTTCATTCTCTCTAAGCCTCCGGCCGGCCGCAACTGCAAAACGGATACCTCGACCGGAACGTCAATCGGGCCATGTCCCCACAGAAACGTCCCGTCCGCCGGCCTCCTCCATCACCGTACGCGCGTCAGCCACCAGTGCGTCTTGGACGTGCGCGCCTACCAGAAAGTCTCCGGCCCCAATCCGGTTTTCCCACTGCGAGGCCACCGCGGCGGGCAGTCCGGCGGTCTCCAGCGTCCGGGCCATGCCTCCCGCCAGGTGCCCGGCGGCTTCGCCGAGGCCTGCCGCGAGCGGACCGTCCGCGACAATCGGTCCGATCCCCGGCATGACCAGCGCAATCGCCGCCAGCACGTGCCCGCTCAGTTCACCAAGCCGCGACGCCGGGCCGGAATCCTCGATTTCGGACCCGGGCGACGCCCCCGACACCCGCGCCACGCGGCCTTCCTCGTCATGCGATCGGGCGACGATGGACACCCGCTCGCGCGCCACGCCCAACGCGCGGAGGCGGCGCGCGGCGTCGGCGGCGGCCGCCGCATCGACAAACAGCGCGAGTACCACCGGGTGCATCGGCTAACTCTATCAGGGCACAAGGTTCAACGTTGTGACTTGTGCCTTGTGCCTTACTCCGTCGTATACCCGTCACGCGCGCGTACCTTGGCGCCCGGCTTCTTCAGCACGACGCGGATCGATCGCCATTCCGGGTCCCCGGCATCGATCGGCTCGGTCGGCGTGTAGCCAAGCAGATACTGGTAGCGCAGCTCCCTCGCGACCTCTGCGAGGGTCTTATCGAGATCCCGCACGTCCCGGAGCAGAAACGACCGCCCGCCGGTGACCACGGCGAGCTCGGCGAGCAGCGGGGAGCGTTCGCGCCCGAACGCGATCAGATAAATGAGCGCGTTGCTGCGGCGCGCGCGTTCGATGACCTGCGCCGCGCTGGCCTTGCTGTAACGGTCGGTGCCGTCGGAGAAGATCACCAGTGCCTGGCGGCCCGGCTCGGGCGCGAGCCGATCCAGGGTGGCGATAATCGCGTCATGGAGCGCCGTCGTGCTCCACGGGTCGAGCGTCTCGATCGCCCGCCCCTGATTGAACCGATCCATCGTCAGCGGGGCGATCACTTCCGCGTCGTTGTTGATGGCCACGACCATCGATCGATCGTCCGGCTTGAGCGCCCGCAGGAAAGACTGTGAGGCCTGCTTCGCCAGCCGCAGCTTGTCGCCGGCCATGCTCCAGCTCCGATCGACACCGAGCGCCACCGTCAGCGGGAATTCCCCTGCCGCGAACGTCGACACATCCTGCAGCTCGTTGTTTTCGTACACCTCGAAATCTTCCCGTTTCAGTCCCGTTATCAGCTCACCCTTTGCGTCGGTGACGGTGGCGTAGACCTCGACGAGTTGCACCTGTGACGAAAACTGCGCAAGCGGCCCTTCCTGGTCCTGGCTCTCCTGCGCCATCAGCCCGGCGGTTGCGGCAATGGCCAGCACGGCGGGGGCGAATAATCTGGTCATTAGAGGTCCTCTGGTTCAGGTTCTTCAAAACCCGTTCCGGATACCGGCGCATGGTACAATCGCATTTCGCCCCAACTGTCCTCCGTTCCGTGTAACCTTCAGCTGTCTAGGTGACGTATGGGCCGCATCGGCATTCCGGAGCTTCTGATCATCCTCACGATCATCATTCTGATCTTCGGGGCCAGCCGGCTGCCTGAGATCGGCCGCGGGATCGGCAAGGGCATCAAGAATTTCAAGGACGCGAACAAGGAAGGCGCCGAGAAATCGTAAGCCGCGGCGCGCCGGTCAGCGCCGGCTGCGGCTTTTCCGCTTCTTCCGCTCCTCGCGTTCCCTGCGCCCTGGCCGCTGTGCCGGCCGGCGCTCCCCTTTCGGTTTCACCTTGCTCCTGATCGGCTGACGCGGCCGCGTGTCGCGCCGGACGGACTCCAGGATCTCCACCAGCCCCAGGTCCACCTGGCGCCGCTCCATGTCGACGCGGACGACCTGTACCAGCACCTTGTCGCCGAGCCGGTACACGCGCTTGGTGTTCTCGCCGCGAAGCGTGTGCTGCTGCTCAACGAACCGGTAGTAATCGTCGGCCATGCTCGAGATGTGGACCAGGCCTTCCACGTAATGCTCGATCAGCTCGATAAAGAGCCCGAAGGGCGCGACGCCGGTAATGTAGCCGTGATATTCGTCGCCAACCTTGTCCGCCATGAAGCGGACCTTCTTCCACTGCAGCAGCTCCCGCTCGGCCTCGTCGGCGCGCCGTTCCATGTCGGAGGTGTGGCGCGCGACGTCCGGCAGTTCCTCGTCCAGCTCTTCGCGCCGCGCATCGGAGATCTGCCCGTGGCGCGACGCGCGCAGGGCGCGGTGCACCACCAGGTCCGGATAACGGCGAATCGGTGAGGTGAAGTGCGTGTAGTGTTCTGCCGCGAGTCCGAAGTGTCCGAGCGAAGCGGCGTCGTAGCGCGCTTTCTGCATCGTGCGCAGCATCAGCGCGGCGATCGGCCGTTCCTCGGGAGTTCCGCGCATCCGGTCAATCAGCTTCTGGAAATGCCTTGGCCTGACGGCGTGGCCCTGTGCCGCGAGGCTGTAGCCAAGCGTGGTGATGAATTCCTCGAAATCCTCGACCTTCTTCGCGTCCGGCGCTTCATGCACGCGATGGAGCGCCGGCGCATCGTTCGCCACCAGGTGTGACGCGACCGTCTCGTTCGCCAGCAGCATGAACTCTTCGATCAGGCGGTGGGCGACGTTGCGCTCAGACGGGATGATGGCTTCAATCTCGCCGAACTCCGAGAGCACGACTTCTGTTTCCGGAAGGTCGAAGTCAATCGCCCCGCGCCGCCGGCGGCGCGCGTTGAGAATCTCGAACAGCTGGTGCATCAACTCGAACATCGGCACCAGCGCCGCGTATTCGGCCATCGTCGCAGGATCGCGATCGGTGAGGATGGCGTTCACCGCCGTGTAGGTCATGCGCGCGTCGCTGTTGATGACCCCGTCGTGCATTTCGTAGCGCACGACCGTGCCGCGCCGATCCACCTCCATCAGGCACGACTGAACCAGCCGGTCAACATGCGGATTCAAGCTGCATAGCCCGGTGGCCAGTTCCGCCGGGAACATGTGAACCGCTCGCTCGGGGAAGTACACCGACGTGCCGCGCTCGTAGGCTTCCTCGTCGAGCGCGCTGGCTTCCTTGACGTACTGGGATACGTCGGCGATGTGCACCCCCAGCCAGTAGTTCCCGCTCGCCAGCCGCTCAATGGTGATCGCGTCGTCGAAGTCGCGCGCGTGCTCGCCGTCGATCGTCACGGTCGTGACGGCACGGAAGTCGGTGCGGCCGCGGATATCACGCTCCCTGACGGCATCTCCGAGGCGCCTGGCTTCCTCGACCGATTCTTCCGAGTGCGCATCAGGAATGCCGTGCTTGCGGATGATGATCTGGGTATCGACGCCAGGCTCATCGATTCGCCCGAGCACCTCCACCACGCGGCCGACCGGGCCCCGTGAGGCGGTAGGCCAGCGGGTGATTTCGACCAGCACCATCTCGCCGGCCTCGGCCGAGGACCACTGGCCGCTCGGAACATGAATGTCCGTCAGGATGCGGCGATCGAACGGCACGACGTAGCCGAGACCCGACTCGTCTGCCTCGAACCGGCCGACCACGGTTTCCTGGCTGCGCTGAAGGATGCGGATGATCCGTCCTTCCAGCCCGCGTTCGGTCTGCCGCTCGACCCGGGCCACGACACGATCGCCGTGCATCGCTTCGGCAAGGTTCGGCGGCGCGATAAAGATGTCCTTGCGCTCGCCCTTCTCCGCCTGTTCAGGCACGACGAATCCAAAGCCGCCTGGATTGGTCTGCAGCCGTCCGACGACGACGTCCATTTTCTCGGCAACGCCGTAGCGGTTGCCGCGAATCTGGAGCAGCTCGCCGCTCGCGACGAGCGACTTGATCTGCCGCTTGAAGCTGTTGCGCTCTTCACGGGGCACGCGGAGCAGCTGCGCCAGCTCACGCGCCGAGGCGGGGTGGTGCGTTCTTTCCTTGATGAGACGAAGGATCTCGCCGCTATCCAATCAGGATCACCTGGAGGTCGCCGACGTTGGTGTTCGTCGCACCTGTGCGAATGAGATCGCCGAGACGATCGAAAAACACGTAGCTGTCATTGTCATCGAGATACCGTTCCGGTGCGTCGAGCCCGGCCGCCTGCGCGCGGGACAACGTCGTCGTGTCCACAATCGCGCCGGCGGCATCGGTCGGACCGTCGATGCCGTCAGTGCCGACGCTGGCACCGACGGCAGGCCGGCCGAGCGTGGACAGCCGGCGCACCATTCCGAGCGCGCATTCCTGATTTCGCCCGCCGCGTCCGCTGCCGGCCACCCGAACCGTGGTCTCGCCCGCGGAGAGCATGCAAAGCGGGGGCGCGCCGGCTCCGGCCCCGCGCGAGGCCGACTCGGCCAGCGCCTCACCGGCGGACCTCGCCTCGCCAATAACCGGCTCATCAGTGACCTGCACCGCGTAGCCAAGCGATTCGGCTGCGGCGCGGGCGCCCTCGACGGCCACGCGCGATCCGCCGATGACCCGCACTGCTGTGCGCGCCAGGCGCAGATCGCCGGCCTTCGGTGTTTCAGCGATGATCCCGTTCGCACCATCGCGAAGGTGTTTCACCACGGCATCCGGATAGCTGCTGGTCCCGCCATACCGTTCAAGTACAGCCAGTGCGTCAGCGAACGTGGTCGCGTCGGGAACCGTCGGGCCGGATCCGATCGCAGACGGGTCATCGCCGACGACGTCGGAAATGGCCAGCGTCACGACCCAGGCACGCGTCGCCGCGGCGAGCTGACCTCCCTTGATCGCAGACAGGTGCTTGCGCACGGTGTTGAGGTGATGAACTTCGGCGCCGCTCTGAAGCAACCGCCGCGACGTGACCCGCTTCTCGTCGAGGGAAATACCCGGCGCTGGCAGCGCCATCATGGCAGACGCGCCGCCAGACATCAGAACCAGGAGCCGATCCCGGGGCGACGCCGCGGTGGCAACATCCATCACAGCCTTAGCGGCCGCGACGCTGCGATCGTCCGGAACCGGATGAGGAGTGATGTGCCATTCGACGCCCACCGGCTGCGTGTCCATCGGGTGGTTGGCAATGCCGATGATCCGGCGGATGCGAACGCCGCGGATGACGTCGTGAGTGGCGAGCAGCATCGGCAGCGCTGCCTTCCCCACCGTCACAACGTCGATGTCCGCGGCCGACTCAACCGCACGGAGGACGTCGGGTTGTTGCAACGCCGCACGCACGAGCGCACCGGCATCGACCGCCTGCAGCGCCGCACGTACGACGGCTGTCAGGTCGTCACGAAGCTCGGAAAGTGTTTTCAGTGAATTTGTCGGGGGTCGGACCAGGCGGAGAGGCGGGTGACTGTATCGAATTGCTGCAAGAGGCGGCTCACGACTTTGTCCGCATCTCCGTGGGAGCAGAGGCTATCGAGCTGCCCCATCACGCGGGTGAGGGCTTTCTCGACTTCGCTGATCGCGTGCTCTGAATAGAACTCACGCTGCTGATCGAGGCAGCGCTGGCACTTGAGAAATTCCTCGCGGTAGAAATTCGTGAGGGAGGGCACCACCGGGTCGCACGGCGGGCGCGAATCGGTCAGGAAGCGAGAAATCCGGTTCCGTGACGCCGGCATAATTTGATTTCCTTTCAGTCTAGCGACCCGCCCGAATGGCTGTCAATCCGTGTTTACACCGCGTGCCGGGCGGCCGCCAGCCCCCCGGCGGCCCCCACCGCCATCCCCCCGGCCACCAGTGCCCCACACAGGCCGGCCGGGAGAAATCGAAGCGAAGCGCCCTCAAGCAGGGTCCCAAGCTCGCTCCCCCACCAGGCTCCCACCGCCGCAAAGCCCACCCAGAGCACGAACAGGGCGACCAGCGCCCCGAGCCCCCCCTGGATGACGCCTTCGGCGATGAACGGCCCGCGAATGAAGGCGATCGGCGAGCCGACCAGCTGCATGATTTCAATTTCGTCATGGCGGGTCTGCAGGCCGAGTCTCACGACGCTGGCCACCGTCACCGCCGCGGCCAGGGCCATCAGCAGCCCGAGGGCGAAACCCGTGCCCTGGATCGCATCCAGACCCGAGGCCACCCGCGCCAGCCACTCACGGTCGTAGCGGACGTCGGCGACTCCCGGGAGCGTCGCGACCCGCTCGACCAACGACTGCGCGCGGCCATCGGTCTCGGCGTCCGGCCGGATACGCACTTCGACCGATGCCGGGAATGGGTTCGCCTCGAACCCGGATGCGAGCGACGCGAGCTCGGCGAAATCCCGCCGGAAACGGACCAGCGCGTCGGCTTTCGACACGTATTCATGCCCGTCGGCGATGCCGCTGCCGTCGATCACCGCTTCGATCGCGCCGCGCTCCTCTGATGTCGCTTCGTCGCTCAGGTAGACCGAGAATTCGGATGCGGCCGTCCATTGCGCGAGCAGCCGCTGCACGTTCGACGTGGCCAGCAGCAGCGCGCCGAGCACGACGATCGCCAGCGCAATCGCAATGACGGCCGAGGCGCTGGATCCGCGGCCCCGCAGCAGGTTCCTCCAACCCTCGCGCAGCGCGTAATCGATGGCTCTCATGCGACTTCGACGAGGTGGCCGGCGTCGAGCGTAATCGTCCGCCTGCCGACGAGACGAATCAGCTCCCGATCGTGGGTCGCCACGAGGACGGTGGTCCCTCCGGCGTTGATTTCACGGAGCAGGTTCATGATCTCGAGCGAGAGATCGGGATCGAGGTTGCCGGTGGGCTCGTCGGCAAGCAGGAGGACCGGATCGTTGACGAGTGCGCGGGCGATCGCGATCCGCTGCTGCTCGCCGCCTGACAGGTCGCTGGGATAGGCGTTCATGCGGTGCTGCAGCCCCACCCACTTGAGGACCTGGAAGGCGCGGCGCTGCTGCTGCGACGCTGGAACGCCGAGCACCTGCGGCACGAACGAAATGTTCTCGAGGACGGTCCGGGTGGGAAACAGCTTGAAGTCCTGGAAGACGAACCCGATGCCGCGCCGGTACTCCTGGATCTCGCTGCGCGAGAGCTTGGAGAGATTGCTGCCGTTGACGAAGATCTCCCCTTCACTCGGACGCTCCTGCAGAAGCAGCATGCGCAGGAACGTCGATTTCCCAGCGCCGCTGGGCCCGGTCAGGAACACAAACTCGCTCTTGCCGACGGTCAGCGAGAGGTCGCGAAGTGCGTACAAACCGCGACTGTAAAATTTCGAGAGGTGATGCGTCTCGATCACGCTGCCTGTGCACCCGGGGCCAAAGGCGTAATTAAGTTGGAGTGAAGGAAGTATAGCACGCCGGCTGCGCGCATCATCGACCTTAACTGCGGTCGAGCTCGCGCTTCAACAGCTGATTGACGAGCTTGGGGTTGCCCTTGCCGCCGCTCCCCTTCATCACCTGCCCGACGAGGAAACCGAACGTGGCTGTCTTGCCCGCGCGGTACTGAGCGACAGCGTCCGCATGACGGGCGAGGACCTCCTGCACCATGGCCGTCAGCGCCGATTCGTCGCCGATCTGCGCCAACCCCTCGGCGGCGACGATCTCATCAGCGGCGCGCCCCGACTCGTACATCCTGGCGAAGACATCCTTGGCGATCGAGCTGCTGATGGTGCCCTTCTCGACCAGCCCGATCAGGCCGGCCAGGGCGGGTGGCCGCAGGGGCACCGACTCGATCGAGGCGCCCCGTTCGTTCATCGTCCGCAGCAGCTCGCCCATGACCCAGTTGCTGGCGGCCTTCGGATTCCCAGCCGCACCCGCCACCTGTTCGAAGTAATCGGCCAGCGCCGCCGACTGGGTCAGCACGCCGGCGTCGTACTCCGGCAATCCATACGCCGCGACGAACCGCCGCCGCCGGGCCTCGGGCAGCTCAGTCATCGTCGACCGCACCGCCGCGACCCTCGCCTCATTGACGACGACCGGCGGCAGGTCGGGTTCCGGAAAGTAGCGATAGTCGTGTGCTTCTTCCTTGCTGCGCATCGAGAAGGTGCGGCTGGTGGCGGAGTCCCACAGCCGTGTTTCCTGTACTACTCGGCCGCCGCCGGCAATCACCTCGATCTGCCGCTCGATCTCATATTCCAGCGCCTTCTGCACGTAGCGGAATGAATTGACGTTCTTTACCTCCGCCTTCGTGCCGAACGCCTGCTGGCCGGCCGGACGCACCGACACGTTCGCATCGCAGCGCAGGCTGCCCTCTTCCATGTTGCCGTCGTTCACGCCGAGCCACACCAGGATGTCGCGCAGCCGCGAGAAGAACTCGGCCGCTTCGGCGGCCGAACGCATGTCGGGATCGGTGACGATTTCGATCAGCGGCACGCCGCTGCGGTTGTAGTCGACATAGGTCCGGCGATCGGAGTCGGGAAACCCCTCGTGCAGCGATTTGCCCGCGTCCTCCTCCATGTGGATGCGCGTCAGGCCGATCCGCTTGCCTCCCCCCGCGGTGATGTCGAGCCCGCCGCCAAGCGCCAGCGGCCGCTCGTACTGCGAGATCTGATAACCCTTGGGCAGGTCCGGATAGAAGTAGTTCTTCCGCGCGAAGATCGACGCCGGCTGCACGTCGCACCCGAGCGCAAGCGCCGCCTTGATCGCGTAGTCCACCGCCTGGCCATTCAGCACCGGAAGTGCGCCCGGCAGTCCCAGGCATACCGGGCAGACCTGGGTGTTGGGCGCGGCGCCGAACGCCGTGCTGCAGCCGCAGAAGATTTTTGTGCGTGTGGCGAGCTGTGCGTGGATTTCGAGCCCGATGACCGGCTCGAAGGTCATGCCGCCGTCGGGCCGGCGTCCTTTACGGCGGGCGAGACGTCCTGGGCGAAGACCTGGAAGTTCTCCGTGAACATCCGCGCCAGCTTCTTCGCCTGCTCGTCATACGCGGCGCGGTCGCTCCACGTATTGCGCGGGTCGAGGACGCTCGAAGGCACGCCGGGGCAATCGGTGGGCATGTCGAGGTTGAACACGGGGTGGCGCGTGTACTTCACATCGTCGAGCTTGCCGCCGAGCGCCGCGGCAATCATCGCGCGCGTATGCGCGATCCCCATCCGCTTGCCGACGCCGTACGGCCCGCCGGTCCAGCCGGTGTTCACCAGCCACACCTTCGCGTTGTGCTTGGCAATCTTCTCGCCGAGCAGGCGTGCGTACACGTTCGGATGGAGCGGGAGGAACGGCGCGCCGAAGCAGGTGCTGAACGCCGCCTTCGGTTCGGTGACGCCGGTTTCTGTTCCGGCGACGCGCGCCGTGTAACCGGAGAGGAAGTGGTACATCGCGCCATCGGGACTCAGGCGCGCGATCGGGGGCAGCACGCCGTAGGCGTCCGCCGTCAGCATGACGATGTTCCGCGGGTGGCCGGCCTGACCCGACAGAATCGCGTTGTCGATGAACGAGAGCGGATACGAGCCGCGGGTGTTCTCGGTCAGCGAAGCATCATCGAGCTGAAGGGCGCGCGTCGCCGGATCAATCACGACGTTTTCGAGCAGCGTGCCGAAGCGGCGGGTCGTCGCGTAAATCTGCGGCTCGGCCTCGGCCGACAGCTTGATCACCTTCGCGTAGCAGCCACCCTCGAAATTGAAGATGCCCGTGTCACTCCACCCGTGCTCGTCGTCGCCGAGCAGCCGGCGTTCCGGGTCGCTCGAGAGCGTGGTCTTGCCGGTGCCGGACAATCCGAAGAAGAGCGCGGAGTCACCCGCTGGACCGACGTTGGCCGAGCAGTGCATCGACAGCACGCCCTGCCGCGGCAGCAGGTAGTTCAGGATCGTGAAGATCGACTTCTTGATCTCGCCGGCGTAGCGCGTTCCGCCGATCAGCACGAGTTGTTTGGCGAAATTCACGAACACGAACACGTCGCTGCGCGAGCCGTGACGCGCGGGATCGCTCTTGAGGCCCGGCGCGTCGATCACGGTGAACTGCGGCACATGCTCGGCGCGCTTCACCGCGTCGTTTTCCGGCAGAAACATGTTCCGCGCGAACAGGTTGTGCCACGCGAATTCGTTGACGATGCGGATCGGCAGGCGGTAAGCGGGGTCTGCTCCGGCCCAGGCATCGAGGACGTAGAGCTCCTTGTCGCGGAGATACGCCGCCATGTCGCGGTGCAGCGTGTCGAACGCCCCCGGGTCGAGCGGCTTGTTCACGCCCCCCCAGGCAATGTGCTTCTCGTTCGCCGGCTCCCGGACAAAGAACTTGTCGTTCGGCGACCGGCCCGTGTGTGGTCCAGTCCGGCACACGAGCGGGCCTTCAGCGGCGAGCTCCCCTTCACCCCGGCGAATAGCGTGTTCGTACAGGGTGGCTGGGCTCAGGTTCCAGTGAACCGTGCCGGATTGCAATATGCCGACTGATTCGAGACCGCGGGCGCGCTCGACGTGGGTGGACATCCGAAAAACGCATCGTATCGATATGGGTCCGGGCCCGTCAACGGCTTTCCGGGCGCTTCAGGCGGCTAAGGTATAGTGGTCAGGCGGGTAAACAGCCCCAGGTCCGCGCCGTATTCATGTCCAGAACGACCACGCGCCGCGCTTCGTCCACCGTCGCAGCCAGCATTCCGGCGCCTGCCGCGCCGCTGTCGCGGGACTCCGCCGTCGCCGGCGAGATCAAGGCGCTGGTCGTGGCCGGGCGGCGCGAGGCGGCCCGGGAGCGGTTCGCCGACCTGGTGGCGCTGCAGCAGCGGCGCGCCTCGCGGATCGCGTATCAGTACCTCCGCGACGTGCATGACGCCGACGAAGCCGTCCAGGACGCTTTCGTCAAGGTATTCACGCACATCGCCAGCTATCGCGAGGACCTGCCGTTCGAAGTCTGGTTCACGCGCATCCTCGTCAACGGGTGCCTGGACCTGCGAAAGGCGCGGTCGCGCCGGCTCCGCTGGGTACTGCCGGCGAACCCTTCGGCGGACACGGCGCCGCGCGAGCCCGTGACTCCCGAGGTAGGCCCCGAGGACAAGCTGCTCGCGAGCGAACGCGGGAGGCAAATCGCGGCCGCGGTGGCGCAGTTGCCGGAGCGGCAGCGCGACGTTTTCACGCTCTGCCAGATCGGCGGGCAGAGCGCGCACGAGGTGAGCCAGGCGCTCGGCCTCAGCGAAGCGACCGTGAGAGTGCACCTGTTCCGCGCCATCCGCAGACTGCGGGGGCTGCTGGAGCAGCACCGGAAGTAGCGATGCGTAATCCGCACCTGACCGACGATCGGCTCATTGACGTCTGCCTGGACCGCGCGCCCTCCGCGACGGAACAGCAGCATCTGTCCGGCTGCGACATCTGCCGTGAACGTCGCGCGAGCCTCGCGCGCGTCCTCAACGACGCGTCGGAGGTCGCATCCGCCGAAGCCGACACGCTGTTCACCGAGGATCGGCTGTCGCGTCAGCGCGCCCATATCCTGCAGCGCGTCGAGCAGGAGTCGCGTCACGGTCAGCTCATCACCTTCCCTGCCGGCAAAGCCACGTCGCCCGTCCGGCTGCGCATCAGGCCGGCCTCGCGGTGGATCGCCGCCGCCGCCGCCGCCGGGCTGTTCATCGGGATGCTGGCCGGTCATCTCGCTCACGATTTCACCGCGCGACGCGTCCTGCCCGCTCGCGCCACCGCGACGATTCCAGCCGCCACGATCCAGGCCGTGTCGACAACGTTGTCGGAAGAAGAGTTCCTGGGCCAGATCGAGATGGCCATCGAAGGGACGGGCGGTTCGGCGCTGCGGCCACTCGACGACCTGACGCCGCTCGTCTGGGAGGTTGCGGCACAGTAGTGCCACCGCTGATCTTCCGCAAAGGCCTCGACCTGAAGCACGAGGTCGCCGGCGTTCTCGCCGAAAGCTACCGCAGCGACCTGATCGACGCGATCAAAGCCTCTGGTTTCCGCTACACCTCGGGCCGCCTGACGATTCACCTCGCGCGTGAGTTTGGTTTCTGCTACGGCGTCGACCGCGCCGTGGACTACGCCTACCAGGCCCGGCGGCGGTTTCCCGATCGCGCCGTGTATCTGACCGGCGAGATCATCCACAACCCGCACGTCAACGACGAGCTGCGCGCCCAGGGCATCCGCTTTCTGAGCGACGACGGCGAGTCAGTCGAACGGCTGACGCCCGCTGACGTGGTCATCCTGCCCGCATTCGGCGTGACCATCGAGCAGCTGCTCGATCTCGAGCGACGCGGGTGCACCCTCGTCGATACGACCTGCGGTTCTGTGCTCAACGTCTGGAAAAACGTCAAGCGGTACGCCGAGGAAGGGTTCACCTCAATCATCCACGGGAAGTACCGGCACGAGGAGACGCGCGCCACCGCGTCGCAGGCGCTCCACGCCGGCTGCGGACAGTATCTTGTGGTCCTGAACCGTGAAGAAGCCGCGCGCGCCTGTGACTACATCCGTCACGGCGGCTCGCGAGAGGCGTTTCTTGCCCACTTCGAGGCCGCCGCCGCGCCCGGGTTCGACCCCGACCGCCACCTGGATCGCGTCGGCTGCGCGAACCAGACGACGATGTTGAGTTCGGAGTCGCTTGAGGTTGGCGAGATGTTCCAGGCCGCAATGCGCGACCGGTACGGCGACGCCGAGCTGCCCCACCGCTTCCGCGCGTTCGATACTATCTGCAGCGCCACGCAGGATCGCCAGGACGCGGTGATCAGCCTCCTTCAGGAACAGCCGGTCCAGCTGATGATCGTGATCGGCGGCCTGAACAGCAGCAACACGTGCAACCTGGCGCGCATTTGCGCCGAGCGGGTGCCGACCTTCCACATTGCCGACCCCGGCGGACTGGTGTCCCGCGAAGCGATCCGGCACAAACCGGTGCGACAGCCGGCGGAGATCACGACGGCCGGTTGGCTCCCCGATGGGGAGGTCACGATTGGGCTGACATCCGGCGCCTCAACGCCGGACAACCTGGTGGGGGCGGCGATTCGCCGCCTGGAGGAACTCGCGGCCTAGTCGGACCCGGTTTGCGGCTCGATCGTGACCCGCACACGCTGTCCGACCCGGGCCCGCATGTAGTTGTGCAGATCGCTGCCCGGTTTCACGACGATCATCGTCTGGTTATCTATCGCGAAATAGCCTTCCTGGGCTTCCTGATCGGTGGCGCCGACGCGGCCGGTCAGTGTAAATCCCTGCTGGGCGGCGAACGCCAACCCGGACAGCAGCAGACCCATCAGGGCCACGAAAAGCAGGAGACGTCTCATCGCACCATCCTCGCCACGGCGCCACAGGCCGCCGGCTGGTAATCGCATGCGCAAAGCATGTGCCAGCCGTGATATTGCTATTGGTTTGAGGCCAGACCCGTAAACGACCCCGGCATATCGGTCGTATTTTGAGGCAGTCACCCATGAAAGTCTCCAAAAACTTACGGCGTGCCGCCGCCATCGTTGCGTTGCTGGCGCTCAGCGTGGCTCCCGCCGTCGCCCAGCGCGGCAAATGGTGGCAGGACGACCGCTTCCGGCGGGATCTTGGACTGACCCCCGAGCAGAGCACCCGCCTCGAAGAGATTTTCCAGAAGACCCAACCGACTTTGCGGCAGCGGATGCAGGCGCTCGATCAGGCCGAGAAGGAATTCGATCGCCTGGTCGAGACTGGCGACGATGCCTCCGTGCTCGATCACGTGGAGATCGTGGAAACCGCCCGCGCCGAACTCAACAAGACCCGGACAATGATGCTGCTTCGGATGCGGCGCAGCCTGACCGCGGACCAGTGGGCGAAATTTACCGCGCTCGCCGAGCAGCGTGATCGCAACCGCGTACCCGAGCGGCGTCTGCGCTGATCCGTTTTTCCCCTGGCCGCCGCAACATGATGAATATTCTTCTCCGTACCTTGTTTGCGATCCTGCTGCTCGCGGCGCCAGCCGTGGCCCAGGAGAGCGACGCCGAACGCAGCCGCCTCGACGAAATTGCCCGCGTCGCCGCGCAGCAGTTCCTCGCGGCACGCAACGACATCGAAGATGGACAGACCCGGCCGACCGTGCCGCCGCCGCCCGCGGGGACGCAGGTCGACCTCACGCTGCAGGACGCCACCACCCGGGCGCTCGAGCGCAATCTCGAACTCGCGGTCGAGCGGCTCAATCCGCAGACGTTCGATCTGAACATCGCCCGGATCCAGGCGGCCTACCGGCCGACCGCGACCTCGCAGTTCGGTCAGCGCGCGGTGGTGCAGCCGCCAACCAACCAGTTGAACGGCGGCAACATCGTCCAGAACGACACCACTACCTACAACGCCGGCATCGGCCAGAACCTGCCGTGGGGCGGCGGCAACGTCGCGTTCCAGTTCAATAACAACAAACAGGTCACGTCGAACATCTTTGCCAACTTCAACCCGACGTTCACCTCGAACTTCAACTTCCAGGTCACTCAGCCGCTGCTGCGCGGCTTTCTGATCGACAACAACCGCCAGCAGCTCCGCGTCACGGCCATCAGCCGCGATATTTCGGAGATCCAGCTGCGCGGCACGATCGCGACCACGCTGGCGTCAGTCAGGAACACGTACTTCGAACTGGTGTACGCGCTTGAAGCGGTACAGGTTGCGTACGGCTCGCTGACGCTCGCGGAAAAGCTCGTGGAGGACAACCAGGCGCGCGTGGAGATCGGCACCATGGCGCCGCTCGACGTCGTCCAGGCGCAGGCCGAAGTGGCGACGCGACGCCAGGCGGTGGCGCAGGCGGAAGCGACCTGGCGGACGTCGGAGCTCGCGCTCAAGCGGCTGATCGTCGGCGGGACCGACGATCCACTCTGGCGCTCCTCGATCAATCCGGTCGACCGCCCGGTCTTCGCGCCCGAGCCGCTCGACGTCGAGGGCGCGGTCCGCAAGGCACTCGAGGCCCGCACCGACCTCGAACAGGCCCGGCGGCAGATCGACGCCAACGACTTCACCATGCGCTTCATGCGGAACCAGACGCTGCCCGCCCTCGACCTGACCGCCACCTACGGCGCGCAGGGCCTCGGCGGCACGCAATTCATC
>Ga0209486_10000664_pt1 | contig 15164 bp, 17 predicted proteins | sample NCCompost_FD_187518 | JGI IMG/M metagenome (GOLD analysis project Ga0209486, IMG submission 187518) | Agricultural soil microbial communities from Utah to study Nitrogen management - NC Compost (SPAdes) (version 2) | ecosystem: Environmental > Terrestrial > Soil > Agricultural land | place...
CCGAGCCATTCGGCGAGACGCGCAAGCGCCTGCTGCGGCACCTGCTGCGGCACAAGACGGGCGCGAGCATCGACGAGCTCGCGCGCGCGGCGGTCGTGACGCGCACCGCGGTGCGCCAGCATCTCGCCCTCCTGATGCGGGACGGCCTGGTCGCGGCCGGCGGCGCGCGGCCAAGCGGCGGCCGCCCGCAGAATCTCTTCGTGCTGACGGCGCAGGGAAGGGAAACCTTCCCGCGCCGCTACTCCTGGTTCGCGCAGCTCCTGATCGAGGCGATGACGAAGGAGCACGGCAGCGCGGGCCTGCGCCTCAGGCTCGCGCGGCTCGCATCCGCCGTCGTGGCGCAGCTGCGCCATGGGACGCCCGCTCCCTCCAGCCGCCGGAAGAGGATCGAAAAGTTGTCAGAGATCATGGACGGCCTCGGATACGACGCCCGAACCGGGCCCGACGCCGGCGGCGTGCCGACCATCGAGGCGGACAACTGCATCTTCCACGAGCTGGCGATGAAGAATCCGGAGGTCTGCCAGTTCGACCTGGCCCTGCTCTCGGGCTTCAGCGGCAGCAAGGCCGAGCTGACCGAGTGCATGGCGCGCGGCGGGCATGTCTGCCGCTTCCGGTTCGTGCCGCGTGGCTGAGACGCGGCATCCCGAATCGGACGCGCTGGTGGTCTTCGGGGTCACCGGCGACCTCGCGTTCAAGAAGATCATCCCGTCCATCTACGGGTTGATCCGCCGTGGAAGGCTGGCCGGGCCCGTGATCGGCATGGGCCGCGAGCCATGGAGCCTTGCGCGCATGCAGGACCGGGTCGCCGAGAGCGTGCGCGCGCACGCGGATTCCGTCGACGAGCCGGCGCTGGCGGACCTGTGCGGTCGCCTTCGCTTCGTGGCGGGCGACTATCGCGAGCCGGACACGTTCCGCCGGCTGCGCGACGCGCTCGGCGACGCTCGCGCCCCGCTGCACTATCTCGCGATTCCGCCGAGCCTGTTCGGGGAAGTGGTCGCCGCCCTCGGCGCCTCGGGTTGCGCACGCGGGGCGCGCGTCGTCGTGGAGAAGCCGCTGGGCCGCGACCTGCGGACGGCGCAGGTCCTCAATCGCAGCCTGGCGCAGGTCTTCGACGAGTCGCGCATCTTCCGCATCGACCACTTTCTCGGCAAGGAGCCGGTGCAGAACCTCCTGTACTTCCGCTTCGCCAACGCGTTCCTGGAGCCGCTGTGGAACCGCGAGCACGTGGCGAGCGTGCAGCTCACGATGGCGGAGGCCTTCGGCATCGAAAGCCGCGGCCGCCTGTACGAGGAGCTGGGGGCGATCCGCGACGTGGTGCAGAACCACCTGCTGCAGGTGGTGAGCCTCCTGGCGATGGACCCGCCGGCGCGCTACACGAGCGAGGCGCTGCGCGACGAGAAGGTGAAGGTACTGAAGGCAGTTCGGCCGCTCGACGCGGCGAATGTCGTCCGCGGCCAGTACGCCGGCTATCGGACAGAGCCGGAGGTCGCATCCGATTCCGTCGTCGAAACCTATGCGGCGCTGCGGCTCGGGATCGATTCGCCGCGCTGGGCGGGGGTGCCCTTCCTCATCCGCGCGGGCAAGCGGCTGCCGGTCACCGCGACGCAGGTCCTGGTGCGCCTGCGCGAGCCGGCGCGTCCCCTGTTTGCCGCGACCGCAACCGGGGCGAACTACGTGCGGTTCGGGCTGGGACCGGACCGGGTATCCATCGCATGGGGTGTCCTCACCAAGGAACCCGGCGCACAGATGCGCGGCCGCGCGAGCGAGCTCTTGATGTGCGACGACGAGGCGGGCTCGATGAGCGCTTACGAACGTTTGATCGGCGATGCGCTGCGTGGCGATCCTACCCTCTTCGCCCGGCAGGATGCGATCGAGGCGGCCTGGCGAGTCGTGGACGGCGTGGTCGCTGGCGCGGCCGGCTCCGGCGCCGCGCCGCGGCCCTATGCGCAAGGGAGCTGGGGGCCCGCTGAGGCCGATGCGCTGGCGGCCGACGCGGGCGGCTGGCGCGATCCCGGCCCGGGTTGCTAGAACGGCATGGAGTGGATCGCCTGCGAGAGCATCCCGGTGGCCGAGCGCGCCGCGGCGGAATTCATCGCCCGGCAACTGGCGACGGCCGTGCGCGAGCGCGGTCGCGCTTCGCTCGCCATCAGCGGGGGCCGCTCACCCTGGGGCATGCTCGACCAGCTCGCCTCTCAGGCAGTGTCGTGGGAATCCGTTCACCTCTTCCAGGTCGACGAGCGCATCGCGCCGCCCGATGACGAGGCGCGAAACTGGAAGCGGTTTCTCAAAGGCGCGCTCGCCCGGCGCGTGCCGCCTGAGAACCGGCACCCGATGCCGGTCGAGATCGAAGCGCCGGGTACGGCTGCCGACACGTATGCCAGGACACTCGTCGAGTGGACCGGACAGCCTCCCGAGCTCGACGTCGTGCATCTCGGCATCGGCGCGGACGGTCACACCGCCTCACTGTTCGCGGGCGATTCGCCGCTCGAGGAGACGGCGCGCCTCGTTGCGGCAAGCCGCCGCCACGAAGGCTATCGACGATTGACCCTGACGCTTCCGGCGCTCGCCAAAGCGCGCTCCATCGTCTGGTTCGCGGTCGGTGCCGAACGCCGCGCCGTGCTGACCCGACTATTCGACGGGGACACCGCGATCCCGGCGAGCCTCGTGCGGCGCGATCGCGCCGTCTGCTTCACGGACCTCGCGGCAGCGCCCACGCTCTGAATTAGGAACCTCTGATTATCAGAGGTTCCTTAGGCCGGCGGCAGCTCGTGCCCGCCGAATGCGTTGCGCACCCGCGCCAGCAGGCGCGCGCCGAAGTCACCGGCATCCTGCGAGGAAAAGCGGGCCATCAACGCGGCGTTGATGACCGGAACCGGTATGCCGAGGTCGATCGCTTCCCGCGCGGTCCAGCGGCCTTCGCCGGAATCGTCGACCCGGGCAGCCACCGCACGCAGAGAGCCCTCGTCCTGCAGCACGCCGGCGGTCAGTTCGAGCAGCCAGGAGCGGATCACGGTGCCGTGGCACCAGGCCCGTGCTATCTCGCCCACCGGCAACCCGAGGTCCGGGCGCGCGGCGAGCAGCGAAAAGCCCTCGGCATACGCCTGCATCAGCCCGTACTCGATGCCGTTGTGGACCATCTTCGCGAAGTGGCCCGCGCCGGACGGCCCGCAGTGGACCCAGCCGCGGTCCGGCGCGGGCGCCAGTGCGTGGATCAGGGGAAGGATGGCGTCCACGTGCCGGCGGGTGCCGCCGAGCATCAGGCCGTAGCCTTGCTCGAGTCCCCAGATGCCTCCCGACACGCCGGCGTCGACGAACCCGATTTCCCGTTCGGCCAGCAACAGGCCACGTCGCTGGGAATCGCGATAGTGCGAGTTCGCGCCATCGACCACGATGTCACCGGGATCGAGCTGCTGCGCCAGCCGCCCGACGTTCTCCTCCGTCGCGGCGCCGGCCGGCACCATCAGCCAGACGATGCGCGGGCTTTCGAGTGCGGCGAGCATGTCTTCGAGGCGGTTCTCGACCGCAACATCGCCGTCCTGCGCAAACTGCCCGCTCGCCGCGACGCCCCTGCTGAAGCCGCGCACGGAAACGCCGTGCCGTGCGAGGCGCCGCGCCATGCCCCCACCCATGCGGCCGAGTCCGATCAGGCCTGTGCGCATGGTCAACTCCTCGGCTGCTTCGCGTCCGCGAGCAGCTGGCGTAGCACCATCTCCAGGATGCCGCCGTGGCGGAAGTATTCCACCTCGGCCGGGGCGTCGATTCTCACCGTCGTGTCGAACTTCACGCGAGAGCCATCCTGCCGCGCGGCGGAAACGCTCGCGGCCTGCCGCGGCGTGACGCCGTCACCGATCCCGGTGATGGAAAACGTCTCGAAGCCAGTCAGGCCCAGGGACTTGGCGGAATCCCCTTCCCGGAACTGCAGCGGAATGATGCCCATGCAGACGAGATTGCTGCGGTGAATCCGCTCGTAGCTCTCGGCGATGACCGCCTTGACGCCGAGCAACGAGGGGCCCTTGGCCGCCCAGTCCCGCGAGCTGCCGGAACCGTATTCCTTGCCGGCGATCACGACGAGCGGCGTCCCTTCGTCCAGGTACCGGATCGCGGCGTCGTAAATGCTCATCCGCTCGCCGCTTGGCACGTGGATCGTCCAGGTGCCTTCGACGCCGGGCACCATGTGGTTCCGCAAGCGGATGTTGCCGAAGGTGCCGCGCATCATCACTTCGTGATTGCCGCGCCGTGACCCGAAGCTGTTGAACTCGGGTGGCGGCACGTCATGACTCGTCAGGTAGCTGCCTGCGGGGGAGTCGACGGTGATCGAGCCCGCCGGGGAGATGTGATCGGTCGTGATCGAATCGCCGAACACCGCGAGTGCCCGTGCTGCCGCAACGTCCGACGGCGGCGCGGGAACGCCGGCAAAATCGATGAAATAGGGGGGTTCGCGCACATAGGTCGAATTGCCGTCCCATGCGAACAGGGTGCCGGCCGGCGCCGGCATGCTTTTCCACATGTCGTCGCCCGCGAAGATGCGGCCGTACTCGAGGTCGAACTGCTCCGATGACACCGAGGCAGCGACCAGCGCTTCGACTTGCGCGGCCGAAGGCCAGAGGTCCCTGAGATAGACGGGCTTGCCGTCGCGGCCCTGCCCCAGCGGGTCGGTGGTCAGGTCGCAGAGGATCGATCCGGCCAGCGCATACGCGACGCAGAGCGGCGGCGATGCCAGGTAGCTCGCCTTCACCTGCGGGTGGATGCGTCCCTCGAAATTCCGGTTGCCGGACAGCACCGCGACGACCGCGAGGTTTCGGCTCGTCACCGCCTCGGCGATCTCGGCGGGCAGCGGCCCGGAGTTGCCGATGCAGGTCGTGCATCCGTAACCCACGAGATTGAAACCCAGCTTTTCAAGTGAGGGCGTGAGACCGGCCTTGTCGAGATACTGGGTTACGACGCGCGATCCCGGCGCCAGCGAGGTCTTGACCCAGGGCTTGCACCGCAGGCCCGCCTTGACTGCGTTCCGCGCCAACAGCCCCGCCGCGATCATGACGGAAGGATTGGAGGTGTTGGTGCAGCTCGTGATGGCGGCGATGACGACAGACCCGTCTGTCACCGCTGCGGCGGCGGCCGGTTGGTCCAGGCTCTCGGGCGGCGATTCGAGAACGTGGCCCGCGGGATTGCCGCCCTCGCCCACCAGCCGTGAAATGACCTTGCTCTCTACCGGCTGCTCGGCGCCTTCGAATGCGGCCTCGAAGGATTTCCGGACGCCGCGGAGCGGCACTCGATCCTGCGGGCGTCGGGGACCCGCGACGCTCGGCTCGACTTTCGACAGGTCGAGGTCGAGCACCTCGCTGAATCGCGGCTCGGGATCAGTGTCCGTCCTGAACAGCCCCTGCTCGCGCGTGTAACGTTCGACCCGTTCGACGATGGCGCCGCGGCCCGTCAGCTTCAGGTACTTCAGCGTGTTCGCGTCGACCGGGAACAGCGTCGAGGTGGCGCCAAACTCCGGCGACATGTTCGCAAGCGTCGCGCGATCGGCGATGCCGAGGGCGCTGAGTCCCGGCCCGAAGAACTCCACGAACTTGCCGACGACGCCGTGCGTCCTCAGCATCTGCGTCAAAGTGAGGACGAGGTCGGTAGCCGTCGTGCCGACGGGCAACGCGCCTCGCGTCCTGACTCCGAGCACGATGGGTTTTGGCAGGAACATCGGCTGGCCGAGCATTGCGGCCTCCGCTTCGATCCCGCCCACGCCCCATCCCAGCACGCCAAGGCCGTTGATCATCGGCGTGTGCGAGTCGGTCCCCACCAGCGTGTCGGGAAAGAGCCATCCGTCGCGCAGCTTGACGACCTGCCCGAGATGCTCGAGGTTGACCTGGTGGCAGATGCCCATGCCGGGTGGCACCACTCTGAACCCCTCGAACGCCTGCTGCGCCCAGTTGAGCAAAGCGTAGCGCTCGCGGTTGCGCCGATACTCCCATTCGAGGTTGGCGGCATAGGCGCCGGCGCTGCCGAAGCGATCGACCTGGACCGAGTGGTCGATGATGAGATCCACGGGGATGAACGGATTCACTCGCCCGGGATCTCCGCCCGAGCGCGCGATCGCGCTCCTGAGCGCCGCGAGGTCCACGACCGCCGGAACCCCGGTGAAGTCCTGCATCAGCACGCGCGCGGGCATGAAGGCGATGGACCCTGCCGCATCCTCGGGCCATCTCGCGAGCGCGACGACGTCGGCTTCCGACACGTCACGGCTCCCGGCCCGGCGGGCAATATTCTCGAGCAGGATCTTGACGGTGTGCGGGAGCCGCGCGACATCCGCGCCGGTCCGCTCGGCGAGTTTCGCGAGGCTCACGTAGGTGGCCGTTTCAGGCCCGATCGCGAGAGTTGCCGTGACGTTCAGCGGATCGCTTGTCATGATGCGCGGCCTCGTATCAGGAAAAACATACTACGCTCGAATCGCTGCTTGCGGCCGTGCGCTGGTTGCGGCGTCATTCCCGCACATAGCTTAGCCGGCCCTGGACGATACGGGCCGGTGCCGTGTAGGGATGCACGACCGTCTTCTTCACATCCAGGATGTGCACGACTTCGATGCCCCGGACACGGAGCGCGTCGGCGATCAGGGCCCGGTGGCAGCGCCACCACGGCGCTTCCGCGCACATCAGCACGGTGCGCCGGCGACTCTCGAGCTCGAGCAGCACGTCCAGGCCTGCCAGAAACTCCGCCGTGTCCATGTAGTCCGCATAGCCCCGAAACGACGCATTCCGCCAGGCGATGTTCGGCGAATCCGGCAGCGCTCGACGCCTGCCGCCCAGCGCGGGAATCCAGCGATAGGCTATTCCGTGCCCGGTGAGCGCCTCGTCCAGTGTCGCCTTCGCATACTGCGGATGCCGACGCGAGCCCGGGAAGCGCCGCACATCCGCAACCGCCTCGAGCCGATGACGGACGAGCAGTTCGAGGAACGCATCGAAAGGACGCGTCGAGTGGCCGATGGTCCAGATCGTCGAGGTCATCGGACCACGGATAGCAGGGCGATGCGCCACATTGTCGTCAGTCGACGCAGCGCCCTCTTGTCGGCGTCAGATCCTCGAGCCTGTCAGCCGATCGCGAGATAGACTGCCGCGGCGAACGCGACACCGATCGCGATGGCCACCGCGATGTTCCGGAGGCTGTTAAGCGGCGGCGGACGGTCCATTGTGAGCGGCCGGGTACGTTCGGGCTGTTTCATGACGATCTCCTTCCTTCATTGAATCCGCTTCGACGAGATACTTGAGCACTTGGGCGCTGTTGCACACCGGATCGCGGCTCGAGTGCAGCAGGGTCACGCGCTTGCCCGTCGCGAGGCGCCGCAGCGTCCCAGAGTCGGTCGACCAGGAGCCGTGCACCGTCGGTCGTCGACGGCTCGTCAGGGATCCACTTCAATGCGACGTCGAGCTGCGGGACCGGCAACATGTCAGCCGAGCGCGATGATGGCGGCAGCGGCGACGGCAAAGACCGCGAGCATCACGGTGATGACCCGCAGCGGGTTGGCGTTCTGGGATTCCGCCTTTTCGGCGGGTTTCGTCGGCGTCGTGAATTTCATGGCTGTCTCCGAGTGGGTTTCATCCTTCGTCCTTCACGGACACCATGAATCCGATCGCCACATTGGGCAAGCGATGAATATTCGCTATTGATATCGAATTAATAGATATAAAGATCCTCAATCAAGGCCTGCATGAGGTCGTCCTCGAACCCGACCGGCGCGCGAGAAAGTCCTCAACTGACGGAGAGATGCAATGAGCGTGGACGCTCGGCTATCGCACCACGAGCGTGGCGTCGAGTGTGATCTCGGTGCCCGCAAGAGCTTGTGAGACCGGGCAATTCGCCCTGACTGACTCGGCGTGCTGCGCAAAGGCCGCCTGGTCGATACCGGGTACCTTGGCCTCGCAGACCAGGTTGCTCCTGGTGATCTTGAAGCCTCCACCCTGTTGCGTGATCGTGACGTCGGCCGTCGCATCGACGTAATCGGGCTTGAATCCAGCCTTGCCGAGGATCAGCGACAGCGCCATCGCAAAACAGCTTGCGTGGGCTGCGGCGAGCAGTTCTTCCGGATTGGTTCCCGCCCCCTCTTCGAAACGCGAGGTGAACGAGTACGCTCCTTTGAACGCGCCGCTTCCAAAGTCGACCGTGCCCTTGCCGTCCTTGATGCCTCCGTCCCAACGCGCGTGTGCTTTGCGTGTCGTCATGCCAACTCCCGACCGTAAATATTCAGTAGCCGGTGAAATCCTCGATCCGAACTTCATCGTCATCGATGCCAGCCACGTTCAACATCGTGTGCACCGCTGCGACCATGCGCGGCGGGCCGGCGATGTAGTAGATGGGCCGTACCGGATTGTTTGCCGTCGTATTGCGGGGCTTCAGATGCCTCAAAATCATTGCATTATCGAGATGGCCCGTCTCGCCTTGCCAGTGCAGATTTGAACTTTCCATCTGGGTCATCGTGGGGACGAACGTGAAGTTCGGATTCTGCTGCGCAAAAGCGCGTAATTCGCCCAGAAACGGAGCGTCTTCCGGCCGCCTGTTGGCGTAGAAAAGAACGATCCGATGCGGCAAATTCTCGTGTGCCGCTCGCCGAACCATACTTCGAAACGGGGTGATGCCGATTCCGCCCGCCATCAAGATTGCCGGGCGGCTGGTGTCGTTATGCAGCGTGAAGTTTCCAAACGGTCCTTCGACCCTCATCTCCGTTCCGAGCGGGATCCTCTGCAATACCCGCTTGAAGGCCGTATCCCGCAGCCGGGTCGTGAACATCAGATCAGGATCGTCAGGGGCGTTATTGATCGAAAAACCGCGCGTGTTTCCCTCGGCATCCGATTCAGGAGGGTTGATCAACGTAAGGTCCATGAACTGGCCGGCCTTGAAGGTCAACCCCGGCGGTTTTTCAAATCGGAACTCCAGCGTCCGTTCGGCCACTTCCGAACGCCCCTTCAGTTTCAAGGAATAGACCGGCCAGTCGCTCTCGGTCGACACGGCCACTCCGTTCACGCCCGTGTCCTCGGGGAGGTCGGCGTCTGCTTTCGTACGTGCCCCTTCGCGCGCCTGTTGCGGCGTCGGGACAATCGTCTGGAGAGATACTCGCTCAGGACCACGGCGCCGTTGTGTTCCGTGTCGTGGGCACTGTAGAGGAGAGTCACCGTGCCGCGGCTGCTGGCGTCGAGTATGGGTTTCCAGCCACCAGGATTCGCGTTCAACTCGTCCCGGTATCGCCGTCGAAACTCTTCCCAGCGCTCCACCCGATGGTCAAACCACTTCCGCAGCTCCGTGCTGGGCGAGACTTCCTTCATCCACGCGTCCGCGTTCAGGGTCTCCTTTTTCATGCCCCGCGGCCAGAGGCGCTCCACCAGAATTCGCCTGCCATCACCGCGCGCGGGCGCCTCGTAAGTGCGCTTGATCCGAATCATGCGAAGAAAGTAGCGGGTGGCCCAATATCAAGCAAGCGATGTATTTCGAGCGTACATATCGAGTTTGTCGATATCACATCAAAGAAGAGCAGATGAATTGCCACCTCGTTGGATACGGAGCATCTTGTCCCCAATCGTCGGCAGGGACGAAGCAACCGGCAGTCGCCGCGCAAGAAGAGCCTCCGTGATTGTCAGTACTTCGAATCAGCAACCCCGCGTCACGGTGCTGAAGAGATTCCCGCTTCCCAGAGATTTGGGCGTATCCGCGGAGTCCCGGATTGAACGCGGGCGGACTTGGCCGGCCCCGGCAGGGGCCAGGCGCGTGAAAGCTTTCGAAATATACCGGTACGATCCTGACTCTGACCGCAAGCCGCGCCTGGACAGGTTCGACATCGATCTCGATCAGTGTGGACCGATGGTTCTCGACGCGCTGATCAAGATCAAGAACGAGATCGATTCCACGCTCACATTCCGCCGCTCTTGCCGCGAGGGCATCTGCGGCTCCTGCGCCATGAACATCGACGGAACGAACTGGCTCGCCTGTACCAGATTGATTACCGAATCAGCGCAGCCGTCCACTATCTACCCGCTGAATAACCTGCGCGTTCTCAAGGATCTGGTTGTGGATCTGAGCCACCTTTTTGCCCAGTATTCCTCCATCGAACCCTGGATCAAGTCGAAGAGTGCGGCTCCCGAAAAAGAACGACTCCAGTCGGTCGAAGACCGCGGCCGCCTTGACGGGGGCTACGAGTGCATCCTCTGCTTTTGCTGTACGGCGGGTTGCCCAAGTCACTGGTGGAACGCAGATCGGTTTCTCGGCCCCGCCGTCCTCCTTCAGGCGTATCGATGGCTCAGCGATAGTCGCGATGAGTCGCCCGGCGAGCGACTGGATCAGCTGGAAGATCCGTACAAGCTCTACCGTTGCCACACAATACTCAACTGCACGCGCACCTGCCCAAAGGGACTGAATCCGGGACGGGCGATCGCGGCGATCAAGAAACTGCTCATTCAAAGAGCGATGTGAATCGCACGTGAAGCGACAAATCGCACCACTCGCGCCGCACATTCAGATCTACCGGCCTCAACTCACGTCCGTGCTGTCATTCAGCCACCGCGTCACGGGAGTCCTCTTGAGTGCCGGTTCGATATTGCTGGTTGCGTGGCTGGTCGCGGCAGCAGCGGGTCCGCACGTCTTTTCGGGCGCGCGCGAAATCGTCCACTCGCCCGTCGGCCCATTCATGCTGTTGCTCTGGACTTTCTCCCTGTTTTTCCATCTCTGCAACGGTATCCGTCACCTCATCTGGGATATGGGCCTGGGATTCGACCTGCGGACGATCTACCTGTCCGGCTGGACGGTAATCGGGTCCAGCGCGGCGCTCACAGGACTCGCCTGGCTTGTGAGTTACATCGTGGCTCGATAGACATCATGGCTATTGCACATTGGTGGGCACAACGGGTGACTGCGGCCGCGCTGGTTCCTTTGACACTATGGTTGACTGCGTCCGTCATCGCCCTTGGCGACGCGGACTATCAAATCGTCATCGAATGGCTGCAGACGCCGACCGTCACGACCGTGATGCCGCTGTTGCTGATTGCCCTCTTTTATCACATGGCGCTCGGTCTCCAGGTGGTCATCGAGGACTATGTCCATCGCGAATGGCTGAAAATGCTGCTGCTGGCCGGGACTCATCTGAGCTGCTTCGCACTCGCCTGTACCGGCATTGTCGCCATCCTGCGCATTGCATTTTCGACGTGAGCCCTCATCTCCGGTGTGCCGCGAACGCGCGCCGCGGAATGCAGGAATGATCAGGGACTGCTCGTGAATCCAACGTCAGATCCCGAGTTCTTTCCGGCCGTCGTCGAGCAAGCGCTCGATGCCACGATTTTCGCCGATCGTGAGGGCATCGTTCGCATCTGGAATGCTCGTGCGGAAATGGTCTTCGGATTTTCAGCCAGCGAAGCGATAGGTGGAAGCCTCGATGTCATCATCCCGGAAGATCTCCGTGCCGCGCATTGGCGCGGGTTCAATCGGGCGATCGCGGCGGGACGGACCCGGTTGGGCGGGCGGGCGATGGTAACTCGCGCCGTGCACAAGCAAGGCGGCAAACTCTACGTCGAGCTCAGTTTCGGGATCGTCAAAGGCGGCCCTCAGGGTGTGATGGGCGCGCTCGCCACGGCGAAAGACATCACGCAAAGCTATCTGGCCAGCCGGGAAAGGATTGCGCCCTTGTCGGCGGATGGCTGAACGATGGACGAACAAGAATATCCGACGCTGAAAACCCTGTTGAGAGCAGTGCGTGATTGCCGTGCGTGCGAAAGACATCTGCCGCTCGGTCCGCGCCCTGTGTTGCGTGCCGCCGCAACGGCTCGGATCCTGATCGTCGGCCAGGCACCTGGCTTGCGCGTGCACAACACCGGCATTCCCTGGGACGATCCAAGCGGGGAGCGTCTGCGTGCGTGGATGGGAATTGACAAGGAGGTTTTCTACGATGAATCGCGCATCGCGATCATTCCGATGGGGTACTGCTATCCGGGCCGAGGCAACGGCGGAGATCTGCCGCCGCGCCGTGAATGCGCGCAGTTGTGGCTTGATCACTTGCTCGCGAAATTGCCGTTGATCGAATTGACATTACTCATCGGACAGCACGCCCAGCTCCACTTTCTGGGCAGCCGCCGTAAATCGTCGCTGGCTGAAACGATAAATGCGTGGCGGGAATATTCTCCTGCATACATACCGTTGCCTCACCCTTCCCCACGCAACACGCCCTGGTTGCAACGCAATCGCGGGTTTGAGCGGAAACTCCTGCCTGAGCTGCGCAGGCGGGTCGACACGATCCTTACCCGTTCTAGTCGTCCAGATAGTTGAGGTCGAGGGCGTCACGCACCATTTCCATGGTTTCCCGGGCGGCGGCGCGACCGCGTTTCGTGCCCTGTTCGAGCGCTTCCTGCACGAGTGACATGTTCGACTCGAATTTCGCCCTCCGTTCCCGCATCGGCTCCAGAAGCTCGTTCAGAACGGATGACAGCCGATCCTTCAATTCCTTGCTGCTCACGCCCGTGCGTTGGTAGCGCTCCTTCAGGTTCCGCACCAGCGCAGCGTCCCGATCGAACGCATCGAGGTAGAGGAAGATTGGGTTTTCCGAGACCCGTCCTGGTTCCTTCGCGCCACGCGGAGGGCCGCCGTACATGCGACGTACCTTGCTTGCCACGGTTTCCGCACTGTCCTTGAGGTCGATCGTATTGCCGCGCGACTTGCTCATCTTGGCTTTGCCATCGGTGCCCACGAGTCGCCGCACCCGGCCCACGAGAGCTTCGGGCTCGGGGAAGACCGGCCTGAACTCCCGGTTGAAGCGTCGTGCCGTTTCGCGCGCCAGCTCCACGAGTGGCAGCTGGTCTTCGCCCACCGGCACGAGATGCGCTCGCGACAACAGGATGTTCGCGACCTGCATCACCGGGTAGATGTAGAACGCCACGGGGACTGACCTACCTTTCGTCTTCCCATCCTCGGGGGATTCGATTGCCTGCATTTCCGCCTTGAGCGTCGGATTGCGTTCGAGCATGCCGAGGGGTAGGACCCACGCCAGCCACGTCATCAGTTCTGAGTGCTCCGGGACCATGCTTTCGATGACGAAGCTGCTACTCTCGGGATCCAGGCCGATTGCCAGCCAGTCGAGCGCCACCTCCCAGACGGCGTTGCGCACCCGCGGAATGTCGTCCGCGAAATCCGAGACCTGGTAGTCGGCAATGAGGAAAAAGCAGTCGTATTCGTGCTGTAGCTTGAGCCAATTCTCCAGCGCGCCCGAATAATGCCCCAGGTGCAACGGCCCTGTTGGCCGGACCCCGGTGACAATGCGCTTCCTTTCGCTCATGGCGAATCCAGTTTGAACTCATCAGCATCCGCTGGCGAATGACTCCGGCGGCTGCACACGATGTGCGCCGGACCCGTGTAAGGACGAGTGGCCGTGTGTTTCGCATCGAGGACATGCTCGATCGCGATCGTGGAGTTCATGGCCCTTTAACCGATCTTGTGCAGCGCCGAACCCTTGTGCATGGCGATGTGATCGGTCTTGTCGCTCTTGATCTCGTATTGCGGCTCGTCCTTGCTCGCATGACGCGGATGTCCCTTATATTTCGTATCACGAGTGTGGGTCTTGATGATCCTGCCACTCACATGCCCCGCCTCGGAATTCCAGCGGACGTGATCGCCGACCTTGAACTTCCTGCTCAAGTGAGCAGCGCCTTCGCACGCTCGCAGACGGCTTCAACCGTGAGACCGTATTTCTCAACTATCTCGTTGCCGGGCGCGGACGCGCCGAAGGTTTCCACGCTCAGCACGTCGCCCCCGTCACCAACGTAACGATGCCAGCCCTGCGCCACGCCCGCCTCGATCGCCAGCCGCGCGCTCACCGAGGATGGCAGGACCGCATCGCGTTCGGCTGGGGGTAACGCCTCGAACAAGTCCCAGCTCGGCATCGAGACGCTGCGCACCGCAATACCCTCCGCCTGCAGCCGTTCCGCCGCGGCCACGATCAAGCTGACCTCTGAGCCGCTCGCGATCAGGATCAATTCGGGCTTTCCGCCCGGCGCATCCGACAGTACGTAGGCACCGCGGCGTAAGCCATCGGCCGGCGCGTAGCGACTTCGATCCAGGGTGGGCAGATCCTGCCGGGTCAACACCAGCACGACCGGGCGATCCCGTGTCTCCAGGGCAACCCGCCAGGCGACCGCGGTTTCGTTCGCATCGGCCGGCCGCATCAGCGTCAGGTTCGGAATGGCGCGCAACCCGGCCAGTTGTTCGACCGGCTGATGCGTCGGGCCGTCCTCGCCGAGTGCAATGCTGTCATGAGTAAACACGTGGACGACGTGCAGGCCCATCAGCGCCGCAAGGCGAATCGGCGGACGCATGTAGTCGGAGAAGATAAGGAAGGTTGAGCCGTACGGCAGGATCCCGCCGTGTGCGGCCATGCCATTGACGATTGCGCCCATCGCGTGCTCACGCACGCCGAAATGCAGGTTCCGGCCTGATCGGTTCGAGTCGGCGAAATCGCCCAGCCCCTCGAGGGCCGTATGAGTGGACGGGTCCAGGTCGGCCGACCCGCCGGTGAGCGCGGGCAGGCGCGGGGCGATGGCGTTCATGACCCTGCCGGAGGCAATCCGCGTGGCGCTGCCCTTCGCATCGGCGGGAAACTCCGGAATGTCCCCGTCCCAACCGGGCGGCAGCTCGCCTCGCAGTCTTCGCCCCAGATCCTCAGCCAGATCGGGAAAGGCGTGCGCGTACGCCGCCATGCGATCGTTCCACGCGTTCTCGTCACGCGCGCCACGCTCCACGGCTTCGCGGAGATGCGCGAGCGCCGCTTCAGGAATCAGGAACGGTGGTTCCACCGGCCAGCCCAGGTTCTCCTTGGTCAGGCGCACTTCTTCCACACCAAGCGGCGAGCCGTGCGCTTCGAAGCTGTCCTGCTTGTGCGGCGACCCATAGCCGATGTGGGTGCGCACCCGGATCAGAGATGGCCGCGCGATGTCGGCACGCGCGGCCTGCAGTGCCGCGTCGATCTCGGTGAGATCGTTGCCGTCCGCGACCGACGCCGTGTGCCAGCCGTAGGCGTCAAAGCGCCGGACGCGATCCTCCGAAAACGTGATATCGGTGCCGGCGGCAAGGGTGACGCGGTTGTCGTCGTACAGGCAGGTCAGCTTCCCGAGCTGAAGATGCCCGGCCAGCGATGCCGCCTCCGACGCAACGCC
>Ga0209486_10000665_pt1 | contig 15158 bp, 14 predicted proteins | sample NCCompost_FD_187518 | JGI IMG/M metagenome (GOLD analysis project Ga0209486, IMG submission 187518) | Agricultural soil microbial communities from Utah to study Nitrogen management - NC Compost (SPAdes) (version 2) | ecosystem: Environmental > Terrestrial > Soil > Agricultural land | place...
GCCCGGTCAAGGAAGGAGGACGTTGTCGATGAGCCGCGCGCGGCCCACGCGGACCGCCGCGGCGAGAGCGCTCCCGCGCTCGGCTTGCCGGACGGGACTCATCGTGTCCGGGTCGACGACGTCGACGTAGTCCACGCCGAGCCCGGCTTCGGTCAGCTTGCGGCGGACCGCCGACGTCAACCGCGACGCGTCCCGCTCGCCGCGTTCGACGGCTTCCCGCGCTTCGAACATCGCGCGCGGGAACGCGGCGGCGAGCTCTCGCTCCGCCGGCGAGAGGTAGGCGTTGCGCGACGACATCGCGAGGCCGTCCGGCTCGCGGACGGTTTCGCCGACGACGAGCCGGATCGGAAAGTCGAGGTCGCGGACCATCCGGCGAACGACGGCGACCTGCTGGAGGTCTTTCTGCCCGAAGAACGCGACGTCCGGCGCGACCTGGAGGAAGAGCTTGGCCACGACGGTCGCCACGCCGGCGAAGTGTCCGGGGCGCGCCGCGCCCTCTCCGCCCTGCGAGACGTCGCCGACTTCCACGGTCGTCGAGAACCCGGGCGGATACAGGTCCTCGGCCCGGGGCAGGTAGACGGCGTCCACGTGCTCGCGTTCGAGCGCGGCGAGGTCCTCCGCCTCCCGGCGCGGATATCGGGCGAGGTCCTCGCCGGGCGCGAACTGGAGCGGGTTGACGAAGATCGACACGACGACGAACGGGCCGTCCCGCCGGGCCCGGCGAACGAGGGAGAGGTGTCCCTCGTGGAGCGCGCCCATCGTCGGGACGAAGGAGATCGACTGCCGGGCCCCGCGCGCCTCGCGGACGAGAGCGCGCAGCGCCGCAGCGTCCCGGGCGGTTTTCAGTACACCCGCCGCAGCGCGGGCTTGCCCCCCGAAAAGGACTCCTGCTCCGTCGGGAAGCTGCCTTCCTTGACGTCCCGCGTGAACGCCTTCGCCGCGTCCTCGATCACCTTCGAGAGGTCCGCGTATTGACGCACGAACTTCGGATGGATGTCGCGGGTCAGCCCCATCACGTCGTGGAAAACTAGGACCTGCCCGTCGCAGGACGGCCCCGCGCCGATCCCGATCGTCGGCACGCCGATCTCTTTCGTGATCTCCGCCGCCAGCGCCGCGGGGACGCACTCGAGCACGATCGCGAAACAGCCGGCGTCCGCGAGCGCCTTCGCGTCCTCGCGGATGGCGCGCGCGCTCCCCACTTCGCGCCCCTGCACTTTGAAGCCGCCGAACTTGCGAAACGACTGGGGCGTCAGCCCGACGTGCCCCATCACCGGGATGTCGGCGGCGAGGATCGCTTCCACGGCCGGCAGCACGCGAGCGCCCCCTTCGACCTTGACGGCGGCGCATCCACCCTCGGCGAGGAAGCGCCCCGCGTTCTCGACGGCGCGGTGCGGGTCGGTCTGGTAGGAGAGGAACGGCATGTCGCCGACCACGACCGCGCGCTTGACGGCGCGCGAGACCGCCTTCGAGTGGCGGATCATGGAGTCCATCGTCGCCGTCAGGGTGCTCGGCTCGCCGTAGACGGCCATCTCGACGGAGTCGCCGACGAGAAGGACGTCCACGCCGGCCGCGTCGAGGAGGGCGGCGGACGGCGCGTCGTACGCGGTCAGCATCGCGATCTTTTCCCCGCCCTTGGCGGCAACGAGTGCGGGGATGGTGAGCGGAGAGGTTTCGGAGAGGCTCGGCATGTCGCGCTCCTTTCCTTTCGGTCGACGTCCCGAAGACCGGGATCGCCGCCGAGAAGGGCGTCACGACGAATTATAGGCAAATCCCCGGTGGGGGTTCAGGGAGGGGTCAGGTCTCCACTTGCCACTTTCTGGGTCAGGTTCTGGGAGGGGTCAGGTCTTCACCTGACACTTTGCTCCGCAAAGGTGTCAGCACCAGATCGGCGAGACGGGCGCCCGTGCGATCAGTGAAGACCTGACCCCGCTAAGATTTTGAGGACGCCGCCGGGACGTAGTACTGCATCCCCTTGCGGGCGCGGCGGATCTGGGCGACTAGGTCGTCGAAGTCGGCGGGCTGGTTCACGAAGTCGATTTCGTTGGTGTCCACTACGAGGAGCGGCGTCTCCTCGTAGTGGTAGAAGTAGTAGTTGTAGGCCTCGATCAGCTGCGCGAGGTACTCCGGCGTCATCCCTTTCTCGAACGCCCGCGAGGCCTTCTTCACCCGCTTCAGGCACGTTTCGAGCGATCCCTGCAGGTAGATGACGAGGTCGGGCTTCGCCACCGAGTCGGAAAGCAGCGAGTAGAGGCGGTCGTAGATCATGAGCTCGGAATCGTCGAGGTTCAGGTACGCGAAGATCTTGTCCTTCGGGAAGTGGTAGTCCGCCACGACGAGGGTCGTGAAGAGGTCGATCTGCGCGATCTCGCGCTGCTGCTGGTAACGCGACAGAAGGAAGAAGAGCTGGGTCTGGAAAGCGGAGCCCTTCTTCTTCTTGTAGAAGTCCGTCAGAAACGGGTTGTCGACGTCCTCGAGGATCTTCGTGCCGTGAAACCGGCGCGCGAGCATCTCGCAGAGAGACGTCTTGCCCACCCCGATCGGCCCGTCGAGCGCGATGTGGCGAAGGGTGAGGTCGCCCTCGGACGGGATGGCCATCGGCGCGGATTCTAGACGACGAGCTACCGCACCATCACGTCGGCGATTCCGAACGCCGCGAGCGCGACCGACACGAACCCGTTCGCGGTGAAGAACGCGGCGTTCACCCGGGACAGGTCGCGCGGGCGAACGATCAGGTGCTGATAGAGCAGAGCGGCGGCGGTCGCGCCGATGCCGATGCCGAAGAGAGTCCCGCCCCCCTCCAGCCGCCACACGAGCAGGAGGAGCGCGACCATCCCCGCGTGGAAAAGCGCGGAGATCGCGAGCGCGGGCCCCGCTCCGAGACTCGCCGGAATCGAATGGAGCCCCGTGCGACGGTCGTGCTCTTCGTCCTGCAGGGCATAGATCACGTCGAAGCCCGCGGTCCAGAGAAGGACGGCAAGGCCGAGCAGGACGGCCATCGTGCCGAGATCGCCGCGCACCGCGATCCACGCGCCCACGGGCGCCATCGCGAGGCAGAGGCCGAGCAGAAGGTGCGACAGCGCGGTGTGGCGCTTGGCATACGCGTAGAGGAAGAGAATCGCGAGCGCGACCGGCGAGAGAAGAAGCGTCAGGCGGTTCAGGCTCGCGGCCGCCGCGAGGAAGAGGACGACCGAAGCCGCGAGGAAGACCCGGACATAGGTCACCGAGAGGGCGCCGGACGGAAGGGCCCTCGAGGCGGTGCGAGGATTTGCGGCGTCGAGCTCGCGGTCCGCCAGGCGGTTGTGTGCCATGGCGGCGCTCCTCGCGCCGACCATCGCGAGGAGGATCTTCGCGAGTGTCGCCGCCTCCGGCCAGCCGTCCGCCGCGAGCACCGCGGCCAGCAGCGCGAACGGCAGCGCGAAGATCGTGTGCGAGAACTTGATCATCTCGAGCGTTGTGCGAAAGGGCCGCACGACGCGAGACGCCGAGCTCGTCACGACGGTCGGCGTTTTCGCGCTCGCTCTTTCTCTGTCCCCTTCCATCGAAACGTCTCGTCCGGCAGGTCGATCCCGAGGAGCCGGGCGGCGCGGGCGCACCACGCGTCGAGGAAGCGGTCCATCGAAGGTTCCCGGACGTAGAACGCCGGCGACGGCGGCGCGACGATCGCGCCGGCGAGCGTGACGCGCCTCATATTCTCGACGTGGACGAGCGAGTAGGGAGACTCGCGGAACGCGAGGACGAGCGGCCGCCGCTCCTTCAGGCAGACGTCCGCGGCGCGCTGGAGAAGGCCGCGGGAGATGCCGTTCGCGATGGCGCCGAGCGTTCCGGCGCTGCACGGGATGACCGCCATGCCGGCGACCGGGTAGGAGCCCGAAGCGATCGTCGCGCCGACGTCGTCGTTGGGGTGAATCTCGATGCGACGCGCGGCTTCGCGCGAGAGCTCCAGGCCCGAAACCCAGTCCGCGCCAGTGGCGATCGCTGGGTCGATCTCGGTGCGGGCCACCGCCAGGCTGGAGGCCGAGAACACGAGGTGAAGGCGCGACACCGCCGGAGAGCCGCAGACGAGCTCGAGGAACCGCCGCGGGAGCGACGCGCCCGACGCACCCGAGATTCCAACGACGAACTCGCGGCCCGGCACGACGGCTGAGTCTATCGGGCGGGAGGAACCCCCGTAAAAACTCCCGTCGGATGCCAGCGCCCTTTCCAGTCCCGGGGGAGTCCCGCCGTTTCAAAGTCTTCCGCCCGTTTGCGGCCTGTCCACCCGGCAGCTTTTCTTGCGCCGCGCGCCGGCGCCGACGGCCGGGCGACGCGCGCAACACTTTCCGCACGAGAAGTTCCTTCAGAAGCGAGCGAGGGCACGCTTCTCGCCCTCAGCCGGGACCAACCGTCAGGAGGTGCCGATGGAGAACGCCTGATCGCAAAACTCGATGAGGACGAAGACGCTGTTTCGTTTCTCTCGGATCGGACCCGCACGGATGGAACTCTCCGCATCGACAGACAAAGGAGCATGCAATGACGACGACCCGCAGTTCCCCTGCCCCCCACCCCGGCCCTCTCCCCGCAAGGAGGGAGAGCGAGAAAATTCGCCGGCGCTGGCCGGCCGCCGTTCTCGGCGCGACGTTTCTGTTCGTCGCCGCCGGTCTTTCCGCCGACACCGCCGCCGAGGCGGCGCCATCCGGAAAGGTGAACATCAACCAGGCGTCGGCGGCGCAGATCGCGTTTTTGCCCCGCATCGGCGAGAAGGTCGCCGTGCGCGTCCTCGAGTATCGAAAGAGCCACGGGCCTTTCGCCCGGACCGAGGACCTCATGGAGGTCAAGGGGATCGGGGAAAAGCTCTTCCTGACGTTGAAGCCCTACCTCGCCGTGAGCGGTCCCACCACACTCGCCGCAAAGGTTCGCTCGGGATCTCCTCGAAAGCGGGGAGCTTCCGCTCCCGCCAACAAGCCCGCACAGAAAACCGCTCCGGCCTCCGTCCCCGCGGGCAAGGGACGGTGACGATCGTGCCCGCCCGGGGCCGCGCGAGCGGCCCCGGGCTTTCCCCCCCGCTCGGACTGAGCTCGATCGAGCTCGTCGTCGGGCTCGCCGTCGCCGGCGCGCTCCTGGCCGCGACCGCGACCGGAGCCTTTCAGCTCCAGTCGGCGCTCGCCGTGCGGTCCGCCGCGGCGGAGCTGTCGGCGGCGTTCCTCCGGGCGCGCGCGTACGCGCTCACGAAAGGCATCGCCGTCGCCCTCAAGTTCCGGAAGGACGGCGGGAGGTGGGAGTGGGCGCTCTATCGCGACGGAAACGGGAACGGAGTACGGAACGCGGAGATCGCTTCCGGGGTCGACCGTTCGCTCGGTCTCGCGATCGTGTGGCCGAGATCGGACGTGCGCCCCGGAATCCTGAGAGGCACTCCGGTGCCGGATCCCGGCAGCCCCGGCTCGTCGCTCGACCGCCTGGACGATCCGATCCGCTTCAACAGCTCCGACCTCTGCTCTTTTTCCCCGCTCGGTGAGAGCACGCCCGGCTCCGTCTACCTGTGGGACGGTCGCGACCGAATGGCGGTGGTCCGGGTGTTCGGACGGTCCGCGAAGGTCCGCACGCTGTTCCACTATCGCGGAGAAAGGAGCTGGAGGAAGTAGACGAGAGTCAGGCGATCGGATAGGCCGTCACGGTCGAATCGGGGGCGGCCCAGAGGACCGAGTCGCGGTACACCGCCCCGGGAGGGATCTTGCCTCGCGCGGCGATGCATCCCTTGAGCTCGGCGCCCGCGCCGACCTCGACGCCTTCCCACACGACGCTCTCGATCAAGTGCGCCCCGCGGCCGACCGTCGCGCGGCCGATGACGCTCGACACGCCGTCGAAGCCTCTTGACGGACTCAGGGAGAGGATTCGTGAGGCCAGGTCGAACTTCCCCCTCTCCGGAGGGAACGACTCGGCGCGGGTGAGAACCTGCCGGGTGGCCCGAAGAAAGTCACGCGGGGTTCCGAGGTCCCAGAAGGGCTGGTCGTGCAGCAGCCAGCCGATCTCTTCCCCCGAATCGAGGAGCGGTTTCCAGAGGTCGGTGACGAGGGATCGTTCCCCCTCCGGAATGCGCGGGAGGACCCGCGGCGAGAAGGCGGAGACCCCCGTGTAGGCGAGCGGCCAGGAGGACTTCGTTCCGAACGACACGATCCGGTCCCCCTCCGAGGCGAGCGGGGTGAATCGGGCGGGCGCCTCGTTCTCCGTGACGAGAAGGGTCACCGCCCGGCCCGTCTCCCGGTGGCGGGAAAGGAGGGCGCCGAAGTCCGCGTTGATCGCCGAGTCCGCGTTGACGACGACGAAGTCGTCGCCGGCGAGCCACTCCGAGGCGTTTCGCAGCGCTCCCGCCGTTCCGAGGATCTGCGGCTCGTGAAAGAAGCGGACGCGCGGGAGCCCGGCGGGGAGGTCGGAGAGCCTCTGCTCGATCGCCGAACCCAGGTGGTGAAGGTTGATCCCCACTTCCGACACTCCCGCGTTGGCCAGCCTCGAGAGGTGGCCGAGCGCGAGCGGAACGTTCAGGAAAGGGAAGAGAGATTTCGGGATCTCTTCGGTGACCGGCCGGAACCTCGTGCCGAGGCCGGCGGCGAGGAGCAACGCCTTCACGGCTTCTCGAGCAGCATGTCGGGCGGCAGGGATGGATCCTCGCCGCGGCGGCGCGCGTAGAGGTTCGCGTAGGAATAGGGGATCGCGTCCGCCGGATCGAGTCCGAGTCGCGGGATGACCGCGCGAATCGCCGTCGGGTCCCCCTCGATTTCGACGAAGGTACCGATCGGGGTCTCGTCGAGCGCGATGACGCAACGTTCGAGCGACCACTCCTCCCGCTGCTTTTCGTAACGGAAACGCGGCCGGTATCCGAGGCCGGAGAGGATCCGGACGAGCTCGTCGGGGTCGGCCACTTCGGTCTCGCGCTCCTCACGGCTCTTGATGCCCGCGGAGAACTGCGCCGGTCCCTTGAAAGTCAGGATCGCGCCGTCCGGGGTGCGGCGGAGCCGAAGGGTGCAACCGCGTTTCGCGATCGAGCCCTCGGAGTCGTCGTAGAGGTCGTTCGACTCGAAGTGACGGGGCGTGACGAGCCGCGCCCCGCTCTCTCGAAGACGTCCGCGAACGGCGCCGAGGTCGGGGGCGGGGAGCTTGATCTCGACCTCGGCGCCGCCGGGACGTCCCGCTCTCCGCCCGGCCGGATCACCGGAGGACGCACTCACGGAAGGAGCCGTCGCGCGATCTCCTGGGCCCGCTTCCCCTCCACGCGGCCGCGGTGGAGCACCATGAGCTCCTTCATCACGAGGCCCGCCTCGCGCGCCGTCGTGAACCCTTTCTCCCGGATGATCTCCGCGATGGCTGCTTCGAGCTCGGCGTCCGTAAGGCCTTTCGGGAGATACGCCTCGAGGATCTGGAGCTCTTCGCCCTCGACTGCCGCGAGGTCTTCCCGACCCCCCTTGCGGTACTGGTCGATCGACTCGCGCCGCTGCTTGACGGCCCTGCGGACGATCGCCTCGCTCTCGTCGTCCGTCAGCTCGCGGCCCTTCTCGATCCGGTCGTTCTGGAAAGCGGAGAGAAGGAGGCGCAGCGTGGAAACCCGGCGCTTCTCGCCGGCCTTGAGCGCCTGCTTCAGGTCGCGCTCGATCGGGCCGCGCATTCGGGGAGGCTACCACCCGCGGGGAGGCTCCCGCTCCGAGCTCTCCGCGTGTCCGTTCGCGGGGTAGCCTCTCCCCGTGGAGCGCTTCCTCGTCGGCACCGCCGGGCACATCGATCACGGCAAGACTGCCCTCGTCCGGGCGCTCACGGGGATCGACACGGATCGGCTGCCCGAAGAAAAACGACGCGGCATCACGATCGACCTCGGCTTCGCGCACGCGGAGTGGGACGGGGTGCGGATCTCCTTCGTGGACGTGCCGGGGCACGAGCGTTTCGTGCGAAACATGCTCGCGGGCGCGGGCGGGATCGACGCGGTCCTCCTCGTGGTCGCGGCGGACGAATCGGTCATGCCGCAGACGCGCGAGCACTTCGAGATCGTGCGCATGCTCGGGATCCGGCGGGGCGTCGTCGCGGTGACGAAGACCGACCGCGTCTCGCCGGACCTCGTCTCTGTGACGGCGTCCGACGTCGCCGACCTGATGCGCGGCTCGCCGCTCGCCAGTGCGCCCGTCGTCGCCGTCTCCGCGCGGACGGGTGCGGGCCTCGAGGAGCTGAAGCGCGCGATCGTCGGCCTCGCCCTTCCGGCCGCGGAGGAGGGGCGCGCGTCGCGCGGCGTGCGGCTTCCGATCGACCGCGCGTTCACGATCGCCGGGTTCGGGCCGGTCGTCACGGGCAGCCTCGTTTCGGGAACGATCTCGCGGGAGCAGAAGCTCGAGCTTCTTCCCGAACGGCGCATCGTGAGGGTCCGGCGGATCGAGGTCCACGGCCGGGAGACGGCCGAGGCTCGCGCGGGAGAACGGGTGAGCGTGAACGTCGCCGGGGCCGAGCTCGCGGAGATGGGCCGGGGCAACGTGCTCGCGTCGCCCGGCGCTTTCGCGACGAGCGCGCTCGTCACCGTTCGCGTCGACCTCCTCACGTCGTCGCCGCCCCTGGAGAGCGGGGACCGGGTGTCGCTCCATCACTTCTCCTCGGAGGCGCGGGCGTCCCTGCGCGTACTCGCGGGGAGAAGGATCGAGCCGGGAGGCTCCGCGCGAGCGCAACTGCGGCTGTCCGCGCCGCTCGCCATCGCGCCGGGCGACCGGTTCGTGCTCCGCCGCCTGTCGCCGGTATCGACGATCGGAGGGGGCGTCGTCTTAGACGCGCTCGCGCCGCCGCTCGCGCGGCGCCCGGCCGCAGGTCTTTCCGCGCTGCTCGAAAGGCTCGAGCACGGCCCCCTCGAGGACCGGCTCCAGCTCTGGATCGAAGAGGCGCGGAACGCGGGCGCGTCCGAAGGGGAGCTCGCGGTACGAGCGGGAGTGACCCCGGCGGAAGTCCGCGCATCGCTCGCCGGCGCGCTCGCGGAGGGACGCGTGCGCGCGCTTCGACGCTCGCCCGACCGCTACGTCGCCGAGTCCGTTCTCGTGGCCCTCGTCGAGAAGGCGCGGTCCGAGATCGCGGCATACGTCGGCGCGGGGAGCGGCGCCATCGGAATGCCGCGCAGCACTCTGATGTCTCGCCTGCTGCCGGGAGCCGAGGCGGCGTGGACCGAAGCGGTCGAGTCCGCGCTTCTCGAGCGCGGCGCATTCGTCGCTGCGGGCGAGGAGGCGCGGGTGCCCGGCCGGGACGACCTTCCCGGGCGGGAACGGGAGCTCTCAGAGCGGATCGCCGACGTTTTCCGCGAGCGCGGGCTCGCGCCGCCGTCGCCGGCCGAGGTCGCGCAGGTGGTGCAGCACCGCCCGAAGGTCGTCGAGGGCCTGATCGGATACCTCGTGAAACGGGGTGCGCTCGTGCGCCTGCCGGGAGGCTGGATCGTCGCGCGCGACGCCGTGGACGAAGTCGTTCGCCGCCTGCGCGCTTCCGGGAAAGGCGGCATCGAGATCGCCGAGTTCAAGGAGATGTTCGGCCTCTCCCGCAAGCTCGCGATCCCGCTCCTGGAGCACCTGGACGGCGAGAAGGTCACGAGAAGGATCGGGGACCGCCGCGAGATCCTGAACGGCTAACATTCCGCCCGTGCCGCTCGGCTCGCGCACCCTTCTCGACCGCTACGAGGTTCTCGCGCCTCTCGGAGCCGGGGGCATGGGCGAGGTCTATCGCGCGCGGGACCTCCGGCTCGGCCGAGAGGTGGCGATCAAGGTGCTCCCGGAAAATCTCGCCGACGATCCCTCCGCGCTCGCCCGGTTCGAGCGCGAAGCGCGCGCGATCGCGGCGCTGTCTCATCCGAATCTTCTCGCGATCTACGACTTCGGCGCCGACGGCGGAGTCTCCTTCGCGGTGACGGAGCTCCTCCACGGCGAAACCCTCCGCGGCGCGCTCGCGCCGGGCCCGCTCCCCTGGAGGCGCGCGGCCGACATCGGCGCGAGTCTCGCCGAGGGCCTCGCCGCGGCGCACTCCCGTGGGATCGTCCACCGGGATCTGAAACCGGACAACGTCTTCGTCACCTCGGAGGGCCGCATCAAGATCCTCGACTTCGGGCTCGCGAGGTGGGTCGAGCAGGAGTCCCCCGGCGATGCGACCGCGGCGCCGACGACGCCCGATCCCACGCGGCCCGGAACGGTCCTCGGAACGGTCGGGTACATGGCTCCCGAGCAGGTGCGCGGCGAGACCGCCGACGCGCGGAGCGACATCTTCGCGTTCGGCTGCGTTCTCCACGAGATGCTCGCGGGCCGGCCCGCGTTCACGGGCTCGAGCGCGTTCGAGAGGATGGCCGCGATCCTTCGCGACGAGCCGCCGCGCCCTTCGCTCGTGAGCCCGGACGTGCCGGCGGAGCTCGAGCGCCTCCTCGCCCGCTGCCTCGAGAAGAGCGCCGCGAAGCGCCCGGCGTCGGCGGCGGAGCTCGCCCCGCTCCTTCGGGATCTCGCTTCCGCCGGCGCGACCGACCCGACGATCGTGGCGGGGACTCCGGTGCGCGTGCCGGCGAAACGCCCGTCCCGGTCGAAGTCGCTCGCGGTCCTCCCGTTCTCGAATCCGGGCGGGGATCCGGAGATGGAGTACTTGAGCGAAGGGATCACGGAAAGTCTCATCAACGATCTCGCACAGCTCCGCCGCCTCCGGGTCATGGCGACGAGCACGATGTTCCGCTTCAAGGGGGACGCCGATCCGCAGGAGGTTGGCCGGCAGCTCGGGGTGGGGACGGTTCTCTCGGGCCGGGTCACGCCGCGCGGACCGACGCTCGCCATCAGCGTCGAGCTCGTGGACGCATCCAACGGCTTCCGGCTCTGGGGAGCGCGCTACGACCGGCCGATCGGCGACCTCCTTGCCGTACAGGCGGAGATCGCGCGGGAGATCTCCTCGAACCTGAAGGTCACCCTCGAGCCGGAGCACAAGAAACGCCTCGCGAAGCGCTACACCGCGGACCGCGAGGCGTACCCCCTCTATCTGAAAGGCCGCTTCCACTGGAACAAGAGCACGGTGCCGAGTATCCGGAAGGCGATCGAGTACTTCGATCAGGCGATCGAGAAGGACCCCGCCTACGCGCTCGCGTGGGCGGGGCTCTCCGACTGCTGGGCCGCGCTCGCGATGGACCGGTTCGCCGCGGTCCCTCCGCGGGAAGGGCTCCCGAAGGCAAAAGACGCGGCGCGGAAAGCGCTGGAGATCGACGACCGCCTCGCGGAAGCGCACGCGTCCCTCGCTTACGCGGAGGTGCTCGACTGGGAGTGGGCGAAGGCGGAGAAGGAATTCCGGCGGGCGATCAAGCTCGACCCGGAATACGCGCTCGCGCACCGCTTCTACGGATTCCTGCTCGGCTCGCTCGGGCGGTTCGAGGAGGCGATCGCCGAGTACGAGCGCGCGCTCGTGATCGATCCGCTGTCTCTCATCATCAACGGCGACTACGGCTGGGCGTTCTACTGCGCGCGCCGCTACGACGAAGCGATCGAGCAGCTTCGCCGGACGATCGAGATGGACGCTGCCTTCCCGCAGACGTACCTCTGGCTCGGCCTCGCCTACCAGGGAGCCGGCCGGCTGACCGAGTCGGCCGAGGCGTTCGCCGAGGGCGCGCGGCTGACCAACGGAAGCCCGACGATGCTCGCGGGTCTCGCGCTGGCGCGCGCGCAGGCCGGCGATACGACGGACGCCGAACGAATCCTCGCCGACATGAAGGAACGCGCGAAGACCGGCTACGTGCCCATGGTTGCGATGGTCCAGCTGCACGTGGCCCTCGGCGACATCGACGGAACATTCGAGTGGCTCGACAAGGCGTTCGCGTACCGTGCGAGCTTCCTCGTCCCGATGAAGGTCTACCCGTTCCTCGACCCGATCCGCGACGACCCCCGGTTCCGCGAGATGCTCCGCGCCGCCGGCCACGCCGCGTAGGTCGGGGTCAGGCGTGTATTTTGGTCGTTTCGAGACCCGCTCGTCGGCTTTCCGATTCCAATAACGCCAAACTACACGCCTGACCCCAGGCAGGACTGCGCGCGACCTTCCGCCTCGCGCTCGAAGGAGATCGCGAGATACGCGGTTCGGTGGTCGAGGCCGTCGAAGCGGCCGCGCAGGTATTCGCCCACGTAGCGCCCGAGGAATGCCGCGGCGCCGAGCCTGCGGTATTGCGCGACGTGGGCGAGCTCGTGGGCGAGAAGGCGAAACGCGTCCCCGGCCGCGTCTTCCACGCACGCCGCGCCCGCCCGCGAGAGAAAGACGCGCCGCCCGAAGACGATGGCGCTCGCGCCCGCGAGAGAGGTCAACAGTCTCGCGAGCCGGCCGCTGTGGAAACGGGCGCGTTCGAGTTCAGAGGGAAACTCCGGGCGGAGTTGTCCGGCGAGGGTCGGCGGGAGCCCGCGGCGGCTCGAGGGGCTACGAGCCGGCGAGGGTCCTCCGCAGGGACGCGATCTGCTTCAGCTCGACGTCGTACGCGACCTGGCCCGAGAGGACGAGCTCGTTCCAGGAGTCCACGGGCGCGCCGTTCGCCTGCGCGGGGCGGAAAGCCCACGACGACATCGCGCGGCGAAGGTAGCCGATCAGGACCGGGTCGCTCGCCTCGAGCGGCACGGCCTTCTCGACGATGCCATTGGACTTCACCTTGACCCAGAACTTCGCCGAGAACGGACCCTTGTAGGAATCCGCGTCCCACGGCGTCTTCGTCGGCATGGGCGGGGAGTCGAGCGTCTCGAGCGGGACCGTTCCGTCGGTCAAAGGCGCCTTCCGGCCCTCGAGCCAGACCTCGTCCGACGGCCACAGGAGCGGCCGGGGAACGGGCGTCGCGGGGGTGATCGGGGTGAGCACGCCCTGAACGGATCGGGGCGCGTCGATCTCGACCTCCAGGTCGAGCCGGAGCGAGCCCCACGTCTCGACGGCCTCCGCGCCCTTGCGGCCGGGCTCGAACGTCCAGCGCGCGAGCGACCTCTGCCCTTCGTCGGCGAGCGAGGGGATCGGATCGCGTTCCGGGCGGGATCCCATCGGCCGGCCCGCCCGGTCCACCCGGACCGACACGAACTTCGCCGCGGTCGCGATCGCGTCGACGAACGTCAGCTTCGGAGGCAGCGCGGCCGGCGTCTGCGCGACGATCCCGAACGGGTTCGCTCCGGGCGCCTCGAGGATCGCGACCACCGCGGAATCGCTCACGCGCGCCGGCGGCGCGGGCGTCGGAGTGGGGACCGCCACCAGAAGGACGGGCGTCGGCGCCGGCGCGGGCGCACCGGGCACGCCGGGCGGCGGGGGCGGAGAGAGCGGCTCCGACTCCACGCGGGGAGGCTCCGACGCCGGGGTCGGCGTGGGCGTCGGCGTCGCCTCCGGCTCCTGGGCGTTCGCAGAGCCGCCCAGGAGGACGAGCGCGACACAGAGGGCCGGAAGGAGAGGGAAAAAGCGTCTCATCGAAATGCGCCGCGAAGTATAGCGAAAGGTGACCGGCGTCACATCGCAACGGTTCCCCGGGCGCGGGCGCCTCAGTGCTTCGCGTTCAACCAGTCGTCCCCCGACCCGACGTCCACCGCGAGGCGGACGGCGAGGTCCGCGGCTCCTTCCATGACGCGCCGGACGAGGGCGGAGAGCGCGGCGACCTCGTCTTCGGGCGCTTCGAGGACGAGCTCGTCGTGCACCTGGAGGAGGAGCCGGGCCTTCGATCCCGACTCGGCAAGCGCGCGATCGAGGCGCACCATCGCGATCTTGATGATGTCCGCCGCGGAGCCCTGGAACGGCGCGTTCAGCGCCATCCGCTCGGCGTTCCCCCGCACCATGCCGTTGGATGCGAGGATGTCGGGGATCGGCCGCACGCGTCCGAAGATCGTCCGGACCTCCTTCACGCGCCGCGCCTCCTCCAGGATCCCGTCGAGGTAACCGCGGACGCGCGGGAACTGGTTGAAGTACGACTCGATGTAGGTCTTCGCCTCCGAAGTCGAGACCCCGAGGTCCTTGCCGAGCGTGAAGGCCGCCATGCCGTAGAGGAGCGCGAAGTTGATCCGCTTCGCGGCGAACCGCATCTCCTGGCTCACGAGATCGGGCGCCACGCCGAAAATCTTCGCGGCGGTCGCGCGGTGAATGTCGTCTCCCCGCTCGAACCCGGAAATGAGCGCCTGGTCCCCGGAGAGGTGCGCGAGGATGCGGAGCTCGATCTGCGAGTAGTCCGCGATCACGAGCTTGTGCCCGGGCGGCGCCACGAAAGCCCTGCGGATCTCGCGTCCGGCGGCGGTCCGGATCGGGATGTTCTGCAGGTTCGGGTCGGAGGAAGAAAGCCGCCCGGTCGCCGCGACCGTCTGGTGGAACGAGGAGTGAACGCGCGACGCTCCATCGGCGAGCTGCGGGAGCGCGTCGACGTAAGTCCCCTTGAGCTTCGAGATCTCGCGGTACTCGATCACGAGCTTCGCGATCGGGAACCCGGCCTCGGCGAGGTCGTTCAACACCTCGATGCCGGTGGACGAGACCCGCGTCTTCGCGGTCTTCCGGCCGACGGGGAGCTTCATCTTCTCGAAAAGGACCTGTCCGAGCTTGACGGGCGAGTTGACGTTGAACTGCTCGCCCGACTCGGCCCAGATCTTTTCCTCCAGGGCGCGCAGGTCACGGTCCATGCGCACGGACATTCCCTCGAGGTACGGGATGTCGACGGCGATCCCGGCGATCTCCATGCGCGCGAGCACGGGCGTGAGCGGCCGCTCGATCTCGCGGTAGATCTTCTCGAGCTCCGGGCGCTTCTCCATTTCCGGGCGCAGCCGCTCCGCCAGCCGCAGGGTGCCGGACGCCCGCTCGCCGAGCCAGCGGTCGGCGGTCTCGACCGCGTACCCCTCCGGCAGCCCGCAGGAAACGATCCCGGCCTCCTTGTCCGGCGTCACCCGGAGCCCCATCCGCTGGAAGGCCATCACCTCGAAGTCGGAGCTGCCCATGCCGGGCGAGAGGACGTACTGGGCGAGGCAGACGTCGAAGACGTCGGCCGCGACGGCGGTCCCCTCCCGCGCGAGGAGGGCATCGAGCGGCTTCGCGTCGGCGATCGTGACGGGCCGGCCGGCCCGATCGAGCGCGCGCCACCGCGCGACGACCGCGGCCGCGGGCTCTTCGGCGATCTCGACGTTCTCGCCATCGGACACGGCGAGCAATACCTGGTCCTTCGCGCGGAGGACCGCCAC
>Ga0209486_10000667_pt1 | contig 15144 bp, 16 predicted proteins | sample NCCompost_FD_187518 | JGI IMG/M metagenome (GOLD analysis project Ga0209486, IMG submission 187518) | Agricultural soil microbial communities from Utah to study Nitrogen management - NC Compost (SPAdes) (version 2) | ecosystem: Environmental > Terrestrial > Soil > Agricultural land | place...
TCGCGCACGGTCCGCAGTACCAGCCACAGATCCTTGCGCCTGGAATGCGGCCCCTCGAGAAGCACGCGGTCGGCTCTCGAACCCGACCGCACCGCTTCAGCACCCCCGGGCAGCAGCCGCAGCATCGTCGGTCCCCGGAGGCGTCAGGCCCGGACTGACAGCACCGGACACGCGGCGCCGCGAAGCACATCGTGCGTGGTCGACCCGAACCCGAGCAGCCCCGCACGTCCGGCATGGGCGCCCATGACGATCACATCGGCGTGACCGTCGGCTGCGACCCGCAGAATCTCGTCACCGGCGTCTCCCTCGGTGACGATTTCCTGTACCGGGGGCGTTGCCGGCAACCCTGCCGGAATCACACTGTGCACACGCCGTCGCGCCTGCTGCACGATGACGAGCGGGTCGTCGGGTGCACCAGTTGCCATCGCCGGAACCAGCTGCCAGGCGGGCAGTCGCTCGACGACATGCAGCACGCGCAGCGTCGCGCCGGCGCGAGCCAGACCCTCCGCGTACTTGAGGGCGGCCAGCGACGAAGGTGAGAAGTCGATTGGACACAGCACGTTTTGGAAGAGCCGCTCGGGCGTCGGCGCGACGTCCGCAGCCCGCCTGGGAACTGTGAGCACCGGACACTTGGCCTTGACGAGCACGCGCTCGGCGACGGAGCCGAGCACCAGACGGTCGAATCCCGACCGTCCGTGTGTGCCCATCACGATGAGATCGGCCGGCAGATCCGCCGCACGTGCGACGATCTCGTCGACCACCAGCGCCTCGACCGACACGGCGGTCACGGGGTAATCGACGGCCGCGACGAACCGTGCGAGCGTCTTCTGAAACTCCTGTAGATCCGCGGCGGTGTAGACGTATGGCACGTACGCGGCCAGGCCGATCGGCGGAGACACCGTCTGCGGCGGCGGCACCACGTACAGGGCGGTTACAGCCGCATGCTGCTGACGGGCAATGGCCACCGCACTGTCGAGGGCGTGGCGCGAGAACTCGGAGAAATCCACCGGACACAGAATGTGCGTGATGGCGGTCATGACGATTCCTCCTGAGGATGTTCGGTAACCGGCCGGATCAACAGCACGCCGGCCTTATCCGCCGGTTCGCCTCGCGGCATCAACGCTCCGAACACGACGAGCGCGCACCAGGTTGTCACGCATCGTACGGCCTTCATCGCCAGCCTCCTGTTCCCGATCCCTAGTCCGGCTGAAGTAAGAGCACCGGACAGGGAGCGTCGCCCACGACCGCCTGCGTGTTCGACCCGAACAGCCACCGGTCGACGACGTTTCGTCCATGGGTACCGAGCACAATCACGTCAGCGTGCAGCTGACGCGCGGTTTCCACGATCTGCCGGTCCGCACGCCCCTCGGCGACCCTGGCGACAATTCGGACCGACGGTGCGTCGTGACCGGGCGACAGCCGCTCGAGGCGTTGGCGCGCGGCGACTTCGGTGGCCGTCCGGACGGCCGCGACGTCAAAGGCCGCCGCGATCTGCCGGTCGCACAATTCCGGCGGCATTTCAATCGCGTGCAGCAGCGTCAGTTCCGCGTCGTTCTGATCGTCCGCCGCGGCGAGCTGTACGGCGTAGCGGTACGCCCGCAGCGACGGCGCGGAAAAGTCGATGCCGCAGAGAATGCGCCGGAACCGGCCGTCGTGCGCCGGTCCGGCGCCGGATGGCGCAACCAGCACAGGGCACGTCGCCGTCTTCACGATCGACTCGCTCGTCGATCCGAGCAGGAATCGCTCGACGCCGCTGCGGCCGCGCGAACCGATGACGAGCAGATCCGCGTCAATGGCGGCTGCTTCTCTCACGATGGGCCGACGCGCGGCGGTCCCATGCAGCAGCCGCAACGTCACGGCGACGTTTCCCGCCATCGGCTGCACGAAGTTTTCCAGCGCCGTGCGCAGCATGTCCAGCTGCGGATCGGTGACCGCTGTTTCATCATCGGGGGCAACGACGTCGAACGGAGACGCGGCCTGATAAACGTGGAGCACTTCCAGCCGCGCGCCCCAGCGCCGCGCAATGGCGACTGCGTGCTCGAGCCCGCGTCGAGACTCCTCCGAGAAATCGACAGGGCACAGGATGCGACGAATCGCAAACATCGCCGTCGCCTCCAGGGAGGCTGCCGGCGTCAACGCACCGTGAGGACCGGACATTGTGCCTCCCTCACCACATGGGCCGTTGTCGAGCCGAAGGCCGCCACGCCGAGGCGTCCGCCATGCGCTCCGATCACGATCAGATCGGACCGTTGTTCGCCGGCGGTCCGGAGAATCTCTTTGTACGGCTTGCCCGAGACGACGACCTCCGCGACATCCGTAAACGCCCGCGTCTCACCGGCGACGAGCCCCTCGAGGCGATGTCGCACCTCACGGCGGTGGTCGGCACTCACGGCCGGAAGGCCATCAGCACCGACGGCGACGACCGGCTCGAACACCGATACCGGCTCGAGCACGTGCATCACACACAGCCGTGCGGCCGCCTCACCTGCCAGCGATTGTGCGAGGGTGATCGCATTGAGCGATGCCGGCGAGAAGTCCACCGCGCAGAGCACGCGGCTGAACAGCGCGTTGACGGGCGCCACAGCGGGCGCACGAGCCGGCACAGTCAGTACCGGACACGGCGCGTTGCGCAGCAGTTTCTCCGTGACCGATCCCAGCATCAGACGTTCAAAACCCGACCGGCCGTGCGATCCCATGACGAGCAGATCGGCGGGAAGGTCTGTCGCGAGTCGCGCGATCTCTGCGGTCACGCTTCCCTGAACGACTTCGGCGTCCAGGGCCTCGATGCCACTCGGACGCACGAACGACGCGAGCTCCGTCCGGAACTGGTCCAGATCTTCAGGACGGAACACCAGCGGCGGATACAGCCCCTCTCCCGACACCGGCAGCATCGACGCGATCGGTGGAACGACGTGCAGCGCCGTAATCCGGGCGCCGTACCAGCGGGCGATGCCGGCCGCGTAGTCGAGCGCGTGCCGCGAGAAGTCCGAGAAGTCGACGGGGCACAGAATGCGTCTGATGGCGACCATGTCGCTTTCCTTCCCGCCGCGCCGTCAGCTCCGGCGCGGCAGCTTCGTGAAGATGCGTGTGACGACGCTGTCGATGGTCTCTTCCATCCGCAGCTGGTTGTTCACGGCGGCGGCGAGCCCAGACTGCGCGACCCCGCGCCAGACGAGTGCGCCGGTGCGCGCGTCGGTCAGATCGACGAGCAGCGTTCCTTCGTCGTACATCTCCGCGGCGCAGTCGCGGCACCGCTCGCTCCCCACCTGCAGATCGCCCACCAGGACCCTCTGCTGCGCCGTCGCGTGATAGTGCACGTACAGATCGGGCTGCAGGCTCGTGTGCTCGTAGCCGCGCCCGAGCAGCTCGCGTTCGACCGCGTCGCGCAGGTAATCGTGGAAAAACGCGTTGTTGTCGAGACGCGGGTCCCCTGGAACATTGGTCACGATCCGCTCCCAGGCAAACGTGCGATACGCGGCCAGGTCAACGCCGCGCTGGGCGAACGACGTGACCGTGATCGGAGCGCACGCCGCGGCGATCGCCGTAGCGGCGATCGCGAAACCAGAGACCATCCGTCGTACGGGTGTCATCGCACATCCTCCGGCGCCGTTCGGCGCGGCGTGGCGGCCACCGTCAGCGGCAGCGTGGCAAAGATTCGACGCACTCCGCTGTCAACCCGCCGCTTGACCTCGACCGGATCGTCGAGCATGTCTTCCAGCCGGTGCTCGGCCCAGCCGCGCCAGACGAGGCGGTGGGTTGATGCATCGACCAGATCGATGACGAGTGTGCCCGCCTCGTAGGTCGCCACCTCGGCGCGGCAGTCGTCGCCGACGCAGTCCCGCAAGCGGCCGGGGCGTGCCGTCACCTCCAGACGTTCGTTGACGGCGGCGTGATAGTGGACGAAGAGATCGGCCCGCTCTGCCGCCGCCCGCACCAGGCCGCGCCTGGTCAACTCCGTGTCGATCGCGCCATGCACGTCGTCGACGAAGAACGGATTGTCGCGGAGCCGTTCATCGGTCAGCGGCAGCGCGTCGGCGGGTGCCCAGTCGTAGGTGCGGTAGCGGCCGAAATCGAGGCCGCGCTCGACGTGCGAGCTGACAGGCATCAACGTGAGGCAACCCGCCGCGCTCACCGCAAGTCCGATCAGTGAACACGCAATCAGCAGTCGTCGCATGAGAACCTCACTCCCCGCGCTTGCGAAAGGGATGCCGCCGGGCGGCATCGGATCCGCGCGGCGGCCACACGCGGAATATCAGGCGCGATTGCTCCACAACCATGTGCCCGCGGCGCCGAGGGCCACGCCTGCCATCAACCCCGCCACGCCGGCGAGACCGACTGCCGCGAGCGGATGACGACGTACCTCGAGAGCTGTGCCGGCAACGACATCCTCTGTCTTGTTGCGCGCCGCGGCGACCGCGCGCCGCGCCGTCCGAACCGCACCCTCCATCGATTCCCGTGTCGGCCAGGCGCAGTGCTCGTTGAACGCGCCTTTGAGTTCGTCCGTGCGTATTGCGGTTGCCATAAACCACCTCCGCACTGGCCTAGCGCAGCAACGGCCGTGCCTCGCCCGGCTGCGACACCTCCATGCGAGGCGATGAGTGATCGCGCACACGCCTCCGAAATATTCCGCAGCACTGCGAAGGAAACCGGAATGGACGACGCGGGTTGATTCGTCTTCTCTACGGCAGGGCCGCTTTATCGGTGGCACGGGAGATGCGCCTGGGCACGCGCGGAGGATCACCGCCATGCTGGCTTGGATCGTTCTGCAGCTTCCACTGGCACTCTCGCCCACTGCTGTACCTCCCTCGTGCCAATTGGAGGTACTCACACCGGCCGCTCTCGAGGAGCGCGTCCTTCACGGCTTCGACGTCGGTATCAATCAGTACGTCCGGCTGCATCGGCGCCTTGAACGCTCGCTGCCCCCGGAGCATCTCTTCGACGATTCCGAAGACATGTCTCTGATCACAGACGCGCTGCACGCTGCTCTGGTCGACGCCAGGCCGCACGCTCGGGAAGGGTCCATCTTTACCCCGGCGGTCGCCTATGTCTTTTCGGCACGTCTCGAACGTGCGATCGACAGCCTCGGGCGCACACCGGCCGAAGTCTGGATAGCCATGAATCGCGGATACCTGTCGGGCGTCCCCGAGATCCGCGTCAACGATCGCTTTCCGCCGATTCGGTACGCGCGCGTATGGCCGGTCCTTCTTGACGCGCTGCCCGCGCTGCCCGACGAACTGCAGTACCGCTTCGTCGATCGCGATCTCGTGCTCGTTGACGTCCACGCCGATCTCGTCGTGGACATCCTGAGGGATGCCTTGCCGGTGCCATTCGCCGGCCTGGCGAGCTATTTCGCGGCACCGCGGGATAGTTCGCAGCGCGCCGGAGGCCGCCGCCTCTGATCGTGTCATTTCCGTTGGATTTCACGCTGTGAACGCGACCAACGGCCCTGGCGGTTGACTTGCACAAGGGCCACGCGTCCGGAGGCAGTCATGTTCGACCTAATCACCGGTCAGACACGGCACATCCCATCGAAGCCAGGCGTTTCCATCCTGATCTCGATGTCGGCGCAGGCCGCGCTGCTGGGCGCGATCCTCGTCCCGGTGCTGTTCTTTACCGGCGCGCTTCCGGAAGTGCCGACGATGATGGCGTTCGTCGTGGAGGCGTCAGCACCGCCGCCACCGCCGCCACCGCCGCCGCCGCCGGCGGCGAAATCGCCTGCACCGGCGTCAGCGAAGCCGGCGCCATCCCCGGGCGCCGCACCGGTTGAACCACCATCCACCATCCAGCCGGAACGGCCGAACGATGAGGGCGACATCGGCGTTCCCGGAGGTGTCGAGGGTGGCATACCGGGCGGCGTCCCTGGAGGGTTCGTCGGCGGACTGCCAGGCGATATTCCGCCGCCGCCCCCGCCCGCTCCGCCGCCGCCGCCGCCGCGAGCACCGGTACGCGTGGGCGGACAGATTGAGGCGCCCGCGCTGATCCGCAAAGTCGACCCGATCTATCCCGACGTCGCGGTTTCCGCGCGCATTCGTGGCGTGGTGATCCTCGAAGCGAACGTCGACAGGGACGGCTACGTCGTCGACGTCAAGGTGCTGCGCACGGCAAGCCGCCTGCTCGACGGCGCCGCGATCACGGCGGTGAGGCAATGGCAATACAGGCCACTGGTTCTCAACGGCTCTCCCGAACCGTTCGTCCTCACCGTCGTGCTGACGTTCAACCTCGTGGAAGACAGCTAGGAAGGAGATCGTCATGTCCGCTACTTCAGTCGCCACGCTGCAGACGATCTGGGATTGCCGCTGGAGTCGTCCCGGCTACCGTCTGATTGGAGTCGAAGACCATCTGCAGCCGGAAAAGCTCTGGGTCTGCGTCCGCACGGGCGACCGTCGCGGGGTGACCGAAGAGGAATGTGAAAACTGTCCGCACTGGGAAGGCGTTCCCAGACGCGACTTCGTTTCGGAGTGACGTCATGAGCCTCGAAACGGTCACGCGGGTTGAAACGTTCCTCGCACGTCTCGTCATGCTCGTCATGGCGGCAAGCATCGCCTATCTGGGCTATTCCGTGATCACCAGGCCGCTGGCGATACCGCTTGCCATCGTGCTCTGGCTCGGCGCCGCCGCGATGTTCTTCCTCGGGGTCTGGGGGAAGCTGCCGCCGGCTACCGATCCTCACGACGGACGGATCCGCCCATGATGGAACTGCTGCAGGCGCTCGAAGGGTCGGCGTTTTCGGCCTGGGTGCGGGAATCGCCCTCAATCTGGGCCTATCCCACAATCCTGACCCTGCACACCGTCGGCCTTGGTGTGCTGGTCGGGGCGAACTGGATGGTCGATCTGCGCGTCCTCGGGTTCGCCCGTGCGATCCCGGTCAGCGTCCTGTCCAGGGCATTCCCCATCATGTGGGCGGGATTCTGGTTGAACGCCGTGACCGGCGCGGTCTTGTTCGCCGGCGACCCGACGACGAAAGGCACGACGGCGGTGTTCATGTGGAAACTGGTCATCGTCGCCGTCGGCGTCGTCCTGATGATCGCGCTGAAGCGGAAACTGTACGGTCGGAGTATCGACGACGGAACTGCGAGCGCTGGCGTCAGGACGCTTGCCGCGACCTCACTGGTCCTCTGGATTGCGGCGATCGCCGCCGGCCGCTGGATGGCCTACGTCTAGGAGATGACTGCCGTGGGCGAAGCGCTTGTCGTGTGGCTCAAAAGCACGTGGATATCCCACGCGATGACGACGTCGCAGTGGGCGTGGCCGGTCTCGGAAGCCTTTCACTTCGTCGGCTTGGCGCTCCTCATCGGCGGCGCCGGTCTGATCGACCTGCGCCTGATGGGTTTTCTCAAATCGATATCCGTTTCGGCGGTGATGCAGGTCAGAAAGTGGGCGGCACTCGGCATCGCGATCAACGTCGTCACGGGCGTCCTGTTCTTCGTCGGCGCGCCCGATCAATACATCGGGAATCCAGCATGGTACGGGAAGCTGCTGTTTCTCCTGGTGGCAATCGTCAACGTGGTGATCTTCGAAACGACCCAGGGTGAACGGATGCTGAGGCTGCCGGCGGGCGAGAAAACACCCGTGTCCTTCAAGCTGGCGGGCGCCGTGTCGATGGCGTCGTGGTTCCTCGTGCTCTACTTCGGACGCATGCTGCCGTTTCTCGGCAACGCGTTCTGAGTTGCAAGGCCGGGAGGTGACGGAGGCAACGGCCAATAGGACGGCCGTAATCCCTTCGTGATCTTCGTGCCCTTCGTGGTTAAAGAAAGCTCCGTTCGTCTCCGTTACTTCGTTCCTCCTGTGAGACCGTTTCCTCCGTATCTCTCCGTTTACTCAACGAGCCGGGTTGACGCGCTTGCCAGCACTGTCGACGATGAGGCCGACATCGTGTCGTAGTACGAGACGAACCGGCGCGGCTCGGGGGCATCGTAGCCGCGCAGGTTGTCGGCCCACCTGAACGCAATCGGCTGATAGCGCAGTTCCGCTTCGATGGCGTACGGACCGGTCCCCGTCACGGCAACGTTGTAGCGAACGCGGTCGCCGGCGTCGGTGAAATCGCCGTCGCGCAACGCCCCGCCGTGGACCGTGATATCCGCCGCGGCGCTGGCTTTATCGAATCCGCGCGGCAGCAGACGATTGTCCTTCACATACTGCGTGGCGGTGAGAAGGCCGGTCGTGACTGCACCGTCACGTCCGGCGATGATCGCCTCGTAGATCTGCACCTGGTCGGCCCCCCGAATCTCTTCGAAATGCGGTTCGAGCCTTCGCGCATCGGCATCGTTGTCGTTACCGGCGATCCGTCCCGCCTCGTCCACTGCACCGGACTCGAATACAACGGCACCAGAGGCATCACGGACGGTCAGATGCACCCAGACGCGACGGGAGGGATACCCCGTCGGCAGCTTATGCCCGGTGAGATTGCGAACGGCGACCTCGGCCTCCAGGCGCCGCCCGGCGATGGCCGCACGCGTAATGGCGATCTGCGCGGTGTCGGAGGCGAGCTGCCGCAGCGTGGCGTCCGCAGCGGCGGTGAGTTCTGCGGCTGGAGCGGTGACGCCGAGCTGCGATCGGAAATGATTCAGCATCCGCAGCATGAAGAAGTTGCCGCCGAGGAACGTATGGCGAGCCAGCCGCTCGCGCGGCTCGCCGAGTACCGACGCAATCGGGACCGACTCGACGTCCGGCATGTGGCACGACTGACAGCTGCGGCCGCCCTCACCGTCGCGGGCGAACGTGCTATGCCGCCACTCGAGGTACGGCATCTGCTCGGGTAGCGAGCCGACGACCTCTCCTGCCGGACCGTACGCTTCCGTGTACAGCGTGTGGCATGTCGCGCATACTTCCGACTGCCGCATGTGCTCGGATTTCGACGGCACCGCATCCGTCGCCGAATGCATCGTCCGTTTCACGCCGGCCTCGACGTCGTAGGGGCCGAACATGGGCAAGCCGTCCGCGGTCCGGCGGCCCAGCACAAACCCGCCGACGAAGCTCTCGCGCGTGCCGAGGCGATCGGGGCCGATCTGATGGCACAAGGTGCACGACACGCCGTCGGCGGCGAGCTGGTGTTCTTCAGAAGTGCCGCCCGAGCCCGGAGCGATCGCGAATACGCGTCCGCGGCCTCCGGCGGCATGCGCCGCCGTACGCGCCATCGGCATGTGGCAAATCGCGCACTCGTCCTGGATGGCATCGGCGTGTGACGTGTGGTCCAGCGTCTCGCGCCGCACCGAGGCCTGCCAGTACGGATCGCGCGCCGAGTTGGCCATCATCGACGCCCGCCAGGCGACGCCGATCGATACATCCTCGCCGCTGCGCGTTGTCATGCCGTTGTGGCAGGCCAGGCAGTTCTCCGAGGTCGCGAACTCGACACCCTGGTGCGCCGTTGCCGACGGCCCGCCCTGCGCCGTGACGCTCGGCTGTCCGGTGACGGCCGTCGCCCAGACGGCAGCGGCCGCGATGAGAACGTGGTGCCGTCTCATCGCCAGCCGTCCCTGAGCCCGCCGTCGAACCAGTCCCACAGCACGTAGGTCAAGACCTGCGTGTGACGCTCGCCACGTTCGTTCAGCGGAATGCGCACGCCGCCGCTCAGGAGGATGTGCTGACGTTTGCTGAGTGATACCTGAAGCTGAGGAACGAGATCCCATTCGACGGGGCGGCCGCGTTCGAGCTCGCGCAGCGCGGTCAGCTCGACGATTGGCGTCCAGCTCCGCCCGAATTCACCCTGCACGAACGTCGTTCCGACCGCTCCACGCCAGAACGCCTCTGTCTCGGCCCGGTCCCGCGTCCGCGGAATTTCGGCACCCGCCTGCGTCTGGACAAACGAGCTGCTGCCAAGCATCTGCCCGGCCGCGATGAACGGCTCGAACTTCATCACCCCTGAGCCAAGCCCCTCGCTCTCCTTGCCTGTCGGCAGCAGCACCTCTCCCGCCGCGCTGACGATGGTGCCGCTGTTCATGCTGTGAAAAAGGACGTGCTTGACTGCGACGGCGACGTCGCCAAGTCCACGCCGCCACTGGCTGCCCTCGGCCGCCTGCATCGTCAGCGGGATCTGCACCTCCCACTGACTGCGCGCGCCGAGCCGCCGCTCGTAAATCACCGCGTTGGTCACCTCGCGAGATGATCCTGTCTGAATCGCGGTCGTGACGAGCGCCTCGTTCTCGGGGAAGGCCTTTTCCGTCACCAGCGCCCGAGGGAAATTGAGATCGCCGCGCGGCCACGCCCCGTCTTCGCAGAACCCGCGTACGTAGTTGACGGACCGTTCGAGTTCGGCGGCAGTGAGCGCCCCGCCAAACGCGGGCATTCGCCGGCTGAACGCGCGAACGGGGCCGCCATCGTGGGCGACGGCAAACCAGTCAGCCGCCGCTTCGGGTGTGTTGAAGGAGCAGTCGGTGAAATCCGGCAGCGGGTCGTCAAAGCCGACCTGCGATTGCGGGGCGCCGGTCCCATCCGCGCCGTGACAGGCTGCGCACGCAAAGCGGTACAGTTCCTCTCCGGAGCGTTCCGGCTTTGTTGTCTGCGCATCCGCGGCGGCGGCGAGCAGCAGCGACAGCGCTCCGGCACACACGACGACTGAGAACCGAGGGAGTGGCATCGACTGCGCACGCTAGCACGCGCGGTTCTCAAGCACGAAGCTTGAGACTTGAACTGAGACTCTGTCTCTCTAGTTGGTAGTTGGTAGTTGGTAGTTGGGATGAGCGAAGTAATCTAGGGGCATGCGCGTGCCGGCGTTGGTCCTGGCGACGATCTCCTTCGCCCTGTCGTTTGCGGCCTGGGGGCTCGTTGGCGGACTGGCGTCAACCTTCACCGCACTGTACGGCCTGAGCGCTTCGCAGACCGCGCTGCTGGTCGCCGTCCCTGTGCTGCTGGGATCGCTGGCGCGGCTGCCGATGGGCATGCTGACGGATCGGTTCGGCGGACGGCTGGTCTTCACCGCGCTGCTCGCGTTCTCCGGCCTCGCCGCGTTCGTCGTCTCATTGACCGGCAGCTACGGCGCACTCCTCGTTGCCGCCTTCCTGATCGGCATGGCCGGCTCCTCGTTTGCCGTCGGCGCGGCGTTCGTCTCGCGCTGGACGGCACCGGCACGGCAGGGCACCGCGCTCGGGATCTACGGCCTCGGGACGATGGGTCAGTCGCTCGCTGTCTTCGTTGCGCCCGTCGTCGCCGCGAGTGTGGGCTGGGCGCGCGTCTTTCAAGGCACCGGCGCGATGCTCCTCGCCTGGGCCATTGCGTATGCCTTGCTGGCGCGCAATCCCGTCTCGACAGGCCGACCCGCGACGGCGGCAGCGATGGTCGCCGTCCTGCGCCGCGCGCCGACGGCATGGCTCCTCGGCGCCTTCTATTTCCTGACCTTCGGCGGATTCGTCGCGTTCTCGATCTACCTGCCGACGCTGCTGCGTGCGCAATTCGGCCTGGTGCCCGCCGATGCCGGCCTGCGAGCCGCGGGGTTCGTGGTCCTGGCCACGCTGATGCGCCCGGTTGGCGGCTGGCTCGCCGATCGTGTCGGCGGCGCCCAGGTGCTGTCGTGGGTCTTCGGCGGGGTCACCGCCTTCTCGCTCCTGCTGACGTGGCCGTCGATCGTGCCGTTCACGGTCGGCGCGCTCGCCTGCGCGCTGCTCTTCGGCCTGGGCAACGGCGCGGTCTTCAAGCTCGTGCCGGAGCGTTTCCCGAAAGACACCGGTACGGTCACGGGACTGGTCGGCGCGCTCGGCGGCCTTGGCGGCTTCTTCCCGCCGCTGCTGCTGGGCGTCTTCCGCGATCACCTCGGCGTGATCTGGCCGGGCTTCGTGTTGTTGGCGGCTGTGGCGCTCGCGCTTCGATTCCTGAACCAGCGGGTTTTCCACCCGGCCGATGTCGAATGGACGCGCGCGCTCCCGCCGGCGGCCCGTCAGGCGCTCGAGCGCGTGCGCGCCGGTGTCTGGGCGGCACTCGTCACGGCCGGACTCGCCGCCGCCATCGTCGTCGGCTCCCGCCGGCTGCAGCACTTTGACGCGGCGCTGATCAGCTACACGTTCGCGACGCTGTTCGCCGCCTTCGGCATCACCTATCGCTACGCGATGTGGCTGCACCGGCCGCCGACCCGCCTGTATTGGCGGCGGGGGTGGCAGGCCTTCTTCGCGCGTGCCTCAGTGGGGCGCAACACGCTGAGGCTGGCGCGGCGGGCGGCCGTCGAATTCGCGGCCAATGCCTACATCTTCAGACGCGGCCGGCTGCGCGGTCTCGCCCACTGGCTGATCATGTGGGGCTGCGTTCTGGCGGCGGCCATCACCTTCCCGCTCGTCTGGGGATGGATCCACTTCGAAACGGTGCCCGGCGATCTCGAGACCTATCGCACATTTGTGTTTGGCCTCCCCGCGGGCGACTTTCCGGTCGACTCCGTCGCCGCCTTCGTGATCTTCCACGGACTGGTGTGGTCATCGTTTCTCGTCATCGCCGGTGTGATGATCGCCTTCCGGCGCCGCATGACGGATCACGGGGCCGTGGCCGTGCAGCAGTTCGGACAGGACATCCTTCCGCTGCTGCTGCTGTTTGCGATCAGTATCACGGGGCTGATGTTGACCGCCAGTTACACCTGGATGCGCGGATACGCGTACGAGTTTCTGGCCATTCTCCACGCCGTGACGGTCATCCTCACGCTGCTGTGGCTGCCGTTCGGCAAGCTGTTTCACGTCTTCCAGCGGCCCGCGCAGCTTGGTGTCGGGTTCTACAAGGACGCCGGCACCCGCGAACGACAGGCGCTGTGCCGCCGCTGCGGCCAGCCGTTCGCGTCGCTGACGATGATCCGCGACCTCACGGCGGTCGAGCAGGAACTGGGATTCAGGTACGAGCTGCCGGATGGTCACTATCAGGAGATCTGTCCCAGATGCCGACGCGCGCTGTTCGGACTGGCACAGGGCGCGTTGTGGCGTGAGTACCTGAACAGCCGCGCGGAGCCGAGGTAACGTGGCAGAACTCCCTGCTGAACCACTGCGCATCATCGAACGCTTCGGCCCGCATCTGTCGTCGATGACCGGAGCGCGGCTCTCGACCAGCGTGGAACCGGACCGGCTCGTGAAGACGCATTGCTGCTTCTGCGGACAGCAATGCGGCATTCAGCTCAAGGTTCGCGGCAACGAGGTGATCGGGTTCGAGCCGTGGGAGGAGTTCCCGTTCAATCGCGGGATGCTCTGCCCGAAGGGCGTCAAACGGTATCTGCAGGGATCGCATCCCGATCGGCTCGTCACGGCGCTGCGGCGCGACCCGGCATCGACGTCGGGCTTCAGTCCCCTTCCGTACGATGAGGCGATCGCGCGCGTCGCTGGGGAGATCGCTCGTATCCAGCAGACCTACGGCCGGGAGGCGATCGGCGTCCTCGGCGGGGCGAGCCTGACGACGGAAAAGACCTATCTGCTCGGCAAGTTCGCACGCGTCTGCCTGCGGACGCCGTTCATCGATTACAACGGCCGCCTGTGCATGGTCAGCGCCGGCGCCGCCAACAAGAAGGCCTTCGGCATCGACCGCACGACGAATCCGTGGTCAGACATGGTCGGCACCGAGGTCATCTGGGTCGCCGGTTCGAACGTGGCCGAGTGCTCGCCCATCACCACGAACTACGTCTGGCAGGCGCGCGAGCAGGGCGCGAGGGTGATCGTCCAGGATCCGCGCATCACGCCGATTGCGCGGATGTGCGATCTGTACCTGCCGGTGAAACCCGGCCGCGACGCGGCTCTCTTCGCCGGTGTGCTGCAGGTCATGATCGAGCGGGATTGGCTCGACCACGCCTTCATTCGTGAGCACACATCCGGCTTCGAGCAGGTCGCAGCGTATTGCCGCGACTGGACGCTCGCGCGCACGGCCGACGTCACGGGCGTGCCGCAGCGCGCGCTGATGCAGGCCGCAGAATGGTGGGGCACGGCGAAGACGAGCTTCCTGTTTCACGCCCGCGGCATCGAGCACCACTCCAACGGCGTGCAGAACGCCCTCGGCACGATCAATCTCGTCCTCGCGTCAGGGCGGATCGGCAAGGCGAAAAGCGGCTACGGAACGATCGTCGGCCAGGCCAACGGACAGGGCGGCCGCGAGCATGGGCAGAAGTGCGACCAGCTGCCCGGGTGGCGCGACATCAGCAACCCGGAACACCGCCGGTACATCGCCGGCGTGTGGGGGATCGACGAGCCGGATCTGCCGGGTCCCGGCGTGGACGCCTACGAGCTCTTCCGCAAGATCGACCGCGGCGAGATCAAAGGACTGCTGTCGATCTGCTTCAACCCGAAGGTCTCGCTGCCGGACAACACCTTCGTCACGCGATGCCTGGAGAAGCTCGAGTTCTACGCCGCCATCGACTTCTTCTTGAACGACACCGCGTGGCACGCCGACGTCGTCCTGCCGGGGAGCCTGCACGAGGAAGACGAAGGGACGGTCACACAGGTCGAAGGGCGCATCATCAAGATCAACAAGGCGGTTGACTGCCCGGGCGATGCCCGGCAGGACTGGCGCATCATCCAGGACATCGCGCGCGCGCTTGGCCGGCCGGCCGGGTTCACCTTCGCCCATCCGCGCGAGATCTTCGAGGAGCTTCGCGTCGCCAGCAAAGGCGGCGTCGCGGATTATTCGGGCGTCACGTACGAGAAGATTACCGCGCAGCTCGGTGTGTTCTGGCCTTGCTACAGCGAGGACCCCGCCACCGGCGCGCCGATCGACGACCATCCCGGCACACCGCGGCTGTTCGAACGCGGCAGCTACAACCCGGTCGCGAAAGGGACGGGGCCGTTCTACTTCCCCGATGGCCGGGCGCGGTTCAACGTGGCTGACTATCGGGTACCCGTGGACGATGCGGACGAGGAGTACCCGATCTACCTGACGACCGGCCGTGTCGTCAGCCAGTTCCTGTCGGGAACGCAGACGCGCCGCATCGGCCCGCTGGTGCGCCAGTACGCGGAGCCGCGCATCGAGATGCACCCTCGGCTCGCGGACAGGCTACGGATCGGCGATGGCGACTGGGCGACGGCCGAGACACGGCGCGGGACGATCACGCTTCGCGCGCAGGTGGTCACGACGATTCGGCCCGACACGATCTTCATCCCGTATCACTGGGCAGGCCGCAAGAGCGCCAACCAGCTGACCGTGGCGGCGCAGGATCCGATCAGCAAGATCCCGCAATACAAGGTGTGCGGCTGTCGCGTCCGC
>Ga0209486_10000668_pt1 | contig 15136 bp, 12 predicted proteins | sample NCCompost_FD_187518 | JGI IMG/M metagenome (GOLD analysis project Ga0209486, IMG submission 187518) | Agricultural soil microbial communities from Utah to study Nitrogen management - NC Compost (SPAdes) (version 2) | ecosystem: Environmental > Terrestrial > Soil > Agricultural land | place...
CCTTCGCGTTTCGCTCCGTCAGCAGCTGCAGGAACGATGGCGAGACGAAGTGATGGTGGATATCGATCCGCTGCGCCGCCGCCTGTGCGCCAAGCTGCCGCGCCGCCGCGAGGGCCGCGAATCCGCCCGCGGCGAGCGAACCCAGAAACTGCCGTCGAGTCTGTGAGGCGTCTGTCATCGACTTATCCCCAGGCCATCCAGGCCACCCAGGCCACCCACTTAGTCAGGTACTGCCACCGGTTCGTCCTCTGGCTCCAGGTTCGTCATCTCCGCCTGCAGCATCTGTTCGCCGGCGGCGCCGGGAACGCCGCGCGAGAAGGTAATTGCCGGCAGGAAGAGCGTTGCGATGAGTCCGCCGGCGGATACCACCGCACCAGCGAGGAACACACGGTGGAGCGCCGCGGCAAACTGCGCGCGCGCCGGTGCGGAGAGGGCAGCGGCATTGGCGGCAACGGCATCCGCCCCGCCTGGAAGATTGACGCCGCCGACCCCGCGGGCGAGGATCGCGCCCATCGCCGCCACGCCGATCGCCGCGCCGATGCTGCGCGAGAACTGGTTGAGCGCCGTGGCGATTCCCAGGCGCGAGCGATCGACGCCGTGCTGGACCGCCAGCAGCAGCGACAGCATCTGCGTTCCCATTCCCGCGCCGATTACCGTGCAGCTCGTAATCAAAACCCAGCCGGCCGAGTCGCTGCCGACCAGCGTCAGGCCGAAGAATCCGAGCGTCATGAGCACGCTGCCTGCAATCGACACCGTCCGGTAGCCGAGCAGCACCGTCGCTCGCGCGCCGACGATCGACATGACGACCCAGCCGAGAAACAGCGGCGTAATCGCCTGGCCCGCCTCGGTCGCCGTTCCGCCGCGGACGGCCTGGACGAACAACGGGATGAACGCAATGGCGCCGAACAGCGCGACGCCGACCAGAAAGACGACGGCGAGCGATCGGGCGATGACGGGGACGTGAAACAGATCCAGCGGAAGGATCGGTTCCGGCGCTCGCCGCTCGACGGCCAGAAAGGCGCCGAGGAAGACGACGGTTGCGGCGATCCAGACCCAGACGCCGCCCGGCGTCTGGTCGCCGAGCGCGATAAGCAGCGTGCTGATGCCGGTGAACAGCAGCGCAGCGCCCATCCAGTCGACCTGCACGGACACGACGCGGCGCGACGGCGGATACGCGGAGGCGATAACGCCAGCGCAGAGCAGGCCAAACGGAAGGTTCAGAAAGAACACCCAGCGCCAGTTCAGATAGTCGGTGACATATCCGCCGACGAGAGGGCCGGCAATCGACGCCACGCCCCAGACGCCGCTGAAGAGCGCCTGCGTGCGCGGCCGCTCGGCGAGGGTATACAACTCGCCGACGATCGTCATGCTGAGCGGGATGATGCAGCCGGCGCCGAGACCCTGAATCCCCCGCGACAGAATCAGCTCGACCATCGTCCTCGACGCGCCCGAGAGAAGCGATCCGGCAAGGAAGATGGCGACGCCGATCAGATACATCCTGCGGCGGCCGTACAAATCCGAGAGCCGTCCCCAGATCGGCACGCAGGCGGTCGACGTCAACAGATAGGCCGAGAACACCCAGCTGTAGTGTTCCAGGCCGCCGAGCGTAGATACCACCGTCGGCATCGCGGTGCTGACGACGGTCGCTTCGAGCGCGCCGAGCGACATTCCCAGCAGCAGCCCGGAAGTAATCCACCGTCGTCGCTTCAGGCTGATTGCCAGGTTCCCCGACGCGTCTCGCATCCGATCAGGGTACCACGCGGAAAGTGGCAAGTTTCAAGTGGCAAGTGACAAGTCAAGTGGGCAAGTGGGCACGAACATAGAGTCGCGTCATTCTTGTGCGAGGACTTCGTCTGATTAGTTGGTGTGTGGCAGCCGGCGACAGAACTCCCGGACCGCTAACGCAAAGAGGCGCGTCCGCTCTTTCAGTTCGTACGGAGGCTCGGCAACGTTCAGAGCAGTTGTCGTGCCTGGCCGGGAAGTGGCTCTAATTCAGTCCTAATCGGCTAGGTCTCGAGCCGAAGGTTGCAACTTCTTCACTCACTTGTTCACGTGAAAGTGGCAACTTTTCCACTTGCTACTGCTTGGTGAGTGCGACGTTCAGCGTTCGCGTCTGTCCATTGCCGACGGTGATGTCCGTCAGGTAGCTGCGATACCCGTCTTTCTTGATCTCGACGTGGTGCATCCCCGCGCCGAGCTGAATGACGAGGCGCTCACCGTCGAGCGATCCCTGCCACACCTCTCCGTCGATCAGCACCTGCGCATCGGTCGGCTGAACGCGGAGCGCAAGCGATCCAAAGCCCTCCGCGGTTGCCGGACCACCCGCGCGCCCTCGTCCACCGCCGGTTCCCCGTGCGGCAGCTGGACCCCGCGAGTCGGGCGGGTACGGACCGGCCTGGCCGCGCGGTCCCGCGCCGCGGCCTTGTAATGGTGCGTTCTGCGGCCGCGGCGGTGCAGCCTCGCCAGGTCCAAGCGGTTCCATGGTGTGCTTGATGTTGAACGACTTGCCCGGCTGCAGATAGAAGCGCTGCGAGAACGGCCGGTGCCCTTCGAGGTAAATCACGATCTCGTGCTCGCCGGGCTCGATGTTCAGCCGCTGGAAGACGCCGTCGAAATCGTCGGCGGTTCCGGCGAAGTACCCGTCGACGAAAACCTCCGACTGCCGCGGCGACACCTGCACGCGGACCGACCCGCTCCCGTCGTACCGCCGCGGCCCGTAGATTGGGTACTGGTAGTAGTACGGGTACGCGCCGTAGCCGTAGTATCCCGGACCCCAGAACGGGTCGTACCACAGCGACGCACGATACAGCGTCGGGTAGTAGTAGCCACCGATGAACACCGTTGGACGCGACACGACAGCGGGGCGGACGGCAACCACCGGACGCGGCCGTGCAACGCGAACCTGGGCATCGGCTGGAGTCTGAAGAATCGTGATCGATGCGATCACAGAGGCGGCGGCGGCGAAGACGGGAGCTCGCACTGAGGGACCTCCGATAGAAATCGTAATGCATCGGTAGCAACAGACGTGCCTCGAAAAAGTGGCAAGTGGCAAGTTTCAAGTTGGCAAGTAAGTGATTGAGTGTCAAGTGGTTAACCTCCGCCACTTCTCAACTCACTTGTCACTCGCCACTTGGCACTTGTCCACTTACTGCAACGGTAACCTGACCTCGAAAACGGCGCCGTTATCGTTGCGCACGCTGATAGTTCCCCCGTGCAGCTCCACGATGGCCTTGACGATGGAGAGCCCCAGACCGCTGCCGCCGGCAGCCTTTCGTGACAGGTCGGCCTTGTAGAACCGGTCGAAGATCAGCGGCAGGTGTTCGGGCGGAATGCCGGGACCGTTGTCGTGGACGGTGAGCACGACCTCGCGCCCCTGACGCTCCGCGGTCAGGCGGATCTGGCCCATGTCCGGTGTGTGCCGCAGTGCGTTCGCCGCCAGATTCTGAAGCGCCTGCTCCAGCCGGTCCGCGTCTCCGACGATTGATTTCGCTGCCGCGTCAACGTGCCTCGTCAGCGTAATCCGCCGGTTCGTCGTCTCGCGCTCGTGACGCGCGGCGACGCGATTGAAGAGCTGCTCGACGTCTGCGCGTTCCCGCCGGAGCATCATGCCGCCCTCGAGCCGCGCCAGATCGAGCAGGTCGCCGATGATCTGTTCCAGTCTGTGCGTCTCGTCGGTGATGATGCCCATGTAGCGCTGGCGTGTCTGCGGATCGAGCTGCAGCTCGGGCATCGTCAGCGTTTCGACGTAGCCGCGCATCGCGGTCAATGGCGTCATCAGCTCGTGCGAGACATCCGCCATCAGCTGCCGGCGCGTGCGATCGGAAGCCTCCAGCGCGCGCGCGCGGGCGGCCAGTTCGTCGGCCATCTGATTGAACGACCGGGCGAGCGCCGCCACCTCGTCGCCGCCGTGTTCGGGGGCACGCGCCGAGAGATCGCCGGCGCCGAGACGTTCCGTCGCGCCCTGCACGCCCTTCAATCGCCGACGAACGGGCCCGAAGACCACTAGAGCGATCAACGCCGTGCCGACGGCGAGCACCGTGGCGGCAATGACCGCCATTGCCGGTCCCAGCTGCCGGACGATCCGCCAGAACGGACGATCCTCCGCCCAGATGATTACGCGTCCCACCTGCGCGTCGTTGACGAACACGGGCGCCATCTCGCCGAGCGGCCGCGGTCCGGGCCCGCCGGGGCGCACTCGCCGCGGCAGCGCGTCGCCTCCGAATCGCTCGCCCTCCAGACGGCCCCCGGGTCTGAGGCCGCGTCTCCGTCCGGCGCGCTCGGCGATCAGCGCCATTTCGGCGCGCAGCCCCGCCACGATTTCAGCGGGGACATCATCGTGATTGGAAGCGACGCGGCCGTCTCGAAGGGCGACGAAAAACGTCTGCGCAACGTCCGCGTACTGGTCGGCGAGATACGTATCGAGATTCAATGTCGGGTCGCGTGTGAGCGCGGCGCCGACGTCGCGTGCCACCAGCCCGGCGAGCTGGCGCGGCGAACGCGCCGGCATCGCGCCGGCGAGGCGGTCCGAGATCCACAGGAAGAGCGCTCCCTCCGCGACGAGCATCAACGCAACAAACGCAAAGAGGCCGAGCGCGATCCTCCAGTAGAGGCTTTGGTGCCACGGCACACCGGATTTCGACGGACGGTCAGGCCACATCGGCAGCCTTGTACCCGGCGCCCCACACGGTGAGGATGACGGCGGGCTCGGCGGGATCGGACTCGATCTTCTTGCGCACACGCTTCACCAGCGTGTCCACGCTGCGCACCGTGACGAACGTTGCCTCGTCCCACACGCGGCCGAGCAGCGCTTCGCGGCTGAACACGATGCCGGGACTGCCCAGGAGCACCGCGAGCAACTGGAATTCGTTCGCCGTCAGATCCACGTCCCGGCCGCTGACGCGCACACGGCGGCGCGCCGGGTCGATCTCGATGTGTCGATAGACGATCGGGACGGCCGGCGGTGGAGAGTCGGACCGTTCTCCACTGCCTGCGCGCCGGAGCAGGGCGCGCACGCGGGCCATCAACTCGCGTACGCCAAACGGTTTGGTCAGGTAGTCATCGGCGCCGGAGTCCAGTCCCAGCACCTTGTCGGTCTCTTCCCGCCTCGCCGTCAGCATCAGAATCGGGGTCGACCGGTTCGGCGAATCCTTGCGGATCGCCCGGCAGACGGTCAGGCCGTCCAGGCCTGGGAGCATCAGATCGAGGATGACCAGATCGAAGCGCCGTTGCCGCGCGAGGTCGAGGGCGGCGCGGCCATCTTCTGCTTCCACCGGTACGGCGTGTTCCAGCCGGAGGTGCAGAGACACCAGTTCCCGGATGTGGGCTTCGTCTTCGACAACGAGTACGTGCGGGCGGGGCGGGGTCATTTGCCGAGTTAGACGAATGTAACTTTGGACGCGGACTCACGGCCCGCTGTCACAGTTTCTTCATAATCTGAGCCGTTTCGCGTATGGCCCTGCCTTTGAGTACCTCCTCAGGCGCGCGATAGCCGCCACCTGAACCATGCTCGAACGCCAGACGACAGCCCGCCGTCATCTTCGAATCGCCGCGATGGCCGACATCCACGTGTCGAGAACGTCGCAGGGAACGTTCCACGCCCTGTTTGCGCAAATCAGTCACACGGCGGACGTGCTGCTGATTTGCGGCGATTTCACCGATTACGGGCTTCCAGAGGAAGCGCGGATCCTCGCGCGGGAGCTCACGACGTCGATGAACATCCCGGTCATAGCCGTGCTTGGAAATCACGACTATGAAGCGGGCAAGCAGATTGAGATCAGACAGATTCTGGCCGACGCCGGTGTCACGGTCCTCGATGGCGAGGCCACCGAGATCCACGGAGTCGGCTTCGCCGGCGTGAAGGGCTTTGCCGGCGGTTTCGGCCGCGGAGCGCTGGGTCCGTGGGGCGAACAGACGATCAAACGATTCGTTCAGGAAGCCATCGACGAGGCGTTGAAGCTGGAAGCCGCGCTGGCGCGCCTGCGCACGACAAGGCGCGTGGCGATGATGCACTACTCGCCGGTTCGCGCGACGGTCGAAGGCGAGCCGACGGAGATATTTCCGTATCTCGGCTCGAGCCGGCTCGAGGAGCCGATCAATCGCTATCGGGTCAGCGCCGTCTTTCACGGTCACGCCCACCGTGGGACGGCGGAGGGCCGGACGTCGACTGGCGTTCCCGTTTACAACGTGGCCATGCCGCTGATGGCACGGCTGAATCCTGAGCGGCCCCCCTACCTGGTCCTCGAGTTGCCGCTTGAAGACAACGCCCCGGAGACGGCGGCGCCGGCGACGGCGCCGCTTGGCGAACCGGTGGTGAAGACGGCGTGAAACGTGCAGCACCGACTTTTGAGGTAGACCGACGTGATCGACACTGAGGCCCCCCTGCTCACCACCCCCGAGAAAGCGGAGTTGTACCGGACAGCGCTCGACATGCTGAACCGCAGCGGCGTACCGTACATGGTGGGCGGCACCTACGCCTTCCAGTACTACGCGGGCATTGCCCGCTCCACGAAGGACTTCGACATCTTCGTGCGCCCGCGCGACGTGCAGCGCGTCCTCGACGTCCTGGAGCGCGCCGGTTTCAAGACTGAAATCACATTTACCCACTGGCTCGCCAAGGCGCATCACGCCGACAAGTTCATCGACGTGATCTTCAGCTCCGGCAACGCGGTCGCGGAAGTCGACGACGAGTGGTTCGCGCATGCGGTTGACGAGGAAGTGCTCGGCGCTCCCGTCAAGCTGTGTCCGGCGGAAGAAATGATCTGGTCGAAGGCGCTCATCATGGAGCGCGAACGCTACGACGGCGCCGACGTCGCCCATCTGTTCCGCCACTGCAGCGGTCTGCTGAACTGGGAGCGGATGGTTCGCCGGTTCGGTTCGAACTGGCGCGTGCTGCTCAGTCACCTCATCCTGTTTGGGTTCATCTATCCCGGGGAACGTGCGCTGATCCCATCCTCCGTGATCAAGGACCTGCTGCATCGCCTTGCCGCGGAGCTGGACGTGCCGACGCGCGACAGCAAAGTCTGCCAGGGCACGCTGTTGTCGCGGCAGCAGTACCTGGTTGACGTCGATGAATGGGGTTACGAGGACGCTCGCGTGCAGCCGCGCGGCGCGATGACGGAGAAACAGGTCGAGGAGTGGACCGCGGCGATCGACAAGTAGGCCTCAGGGCTCAGGACTGAGGCATCAAGATATGGTCAGCGCTCGGGAATCATCCCGGTGACGACCAGCCCGCCGGTGGCGACGCCGAGCACGTCGGTCTTCGAGAGGACCTGCGCGCGAAGCGTGTATTCACCCGCGGGAAGGCTCTTGAACTCCACGGAATGCAGCCGTTTTTCCTTGTCACCGTCGAGCTCGACTCCTGACGATCGGAAATAGTCGTCGCTGTCGACTTCGACGACGAGCAGGCGGTTTTGCGCGCCCGGTTCGACGGCGATTGTAATCGGCACCGTCGCCGGCGCCGCGAAGTAATGGCCGTGCACTTTGATCTCAACGAGTTCTTTTGCCGGCGATTGCGGAACGGAGAGTGCCCCGAGAACGAGGAGGCCAGTGGTGACGATCGTCTTGCGCATCAGGTCCTACTCCCGCCTGTGCGCGTTGCAATCAAAAGGCCATCTTATTGTTGACGTTCCAGAATCCAGCAGACCGGGCCGACGATCTTCTCCAATACCGGCCGCGCGATCCACTGCTCGAGCGTGATCTCGTCGCTCGCCGCGAGGTCCGCTGCGAAGTCGTGCTGGAGCCGCGCGGTCACGCCGTGCTCGCGAAACGCGACGTTGACCTCGTCGTTGTGCTCGAACGATCGGTTGTCGATGTTGGTCGTTCCGAGCAGCGCCCAGACGCCGTCCACCATGACGGCCTTGACGTGTGTCATCGCCGGCCGGTATTCGAAGATGCGTACGCCCCCTTCGAGGAGCTCGCGATACATGCGCCGGCTCGCCAGCCGGACCCAGCGCTGATCGGTGACGTGTCCCGGAACAATCGCACGCACCTGCACGCCGCGCTGTGCCGCGCGTACGAGCGCCCGGCGGAACGCCCGGTCCGGCAGGAAATAGGGCGTGCTGATGTCGATGGAGGAGACCGCGCCTTCAATCAGCATCTGAAAGACGACCCTCGACGCCGTCGCGCGATCGGCGGGCGAGCTTTTGACCAGCAGCGCTTCCGCTGTGCCGACCGCTTCGAGTGACGGCCAGTGGCGCGGCCCGGTGAGGATCTCGCCGCACGACTCCAGCCAGTTCTCGGCAAACGTCCCCTGAATCGCCGCCGCCAGCGGTCCCTCGATGCGCGCCATCGTGTCGCGCCAGGTCGGCCCATGCACGGGCTTGAACCACCAGTCCGCAACGCCGGCGCCGCCGGTGAAGGCGACGCGGCCATCCACGACCAGGAGCTCGCGGTGCGTGCGGTTGTTCAGGCGATGAAGCCGGTACCACGTCAGCGGCTGATAGAACGTGACGCGGCACCCGTGCGCGGCCAGACGCCGCGCCGCGCTATTGGTGAACCGTGAGCTGCCGATCGCGTCGAGGACGACGCGCACTTCGACGCCCGCCCGGGCGCGCGCAATCATCGCCTCGACGAGCATGTCCGCCGCATCCCCGGGCTGGAAGATGTAGGCCTCCAGGTTGATCGACGCCTCGGCGGCGAGAATGGCGTCGCGCATGGCCGGATAGAACTGCGCGCCGTTGGTGTAGATCTCCACGCGGTTGCCGCGATGAATTGCCGCCTGACAGGCCGATTGCAGCACGTAGACGAATTCGTCGCTGTCGGGCCGCAGCGGAGCGGTGACGTGATAGTCGATGCGCGGGGTGAAGAGAAAGACGAGCGTGAACCAGGCGATGAATGCCAGGGCGACGAACTGCCACCAATCCATGGGTTACGAAGTGCGCCGTAATGCAAAATGCAAAATGCACGTCCGAGTTCTAGTGTGCATTTTGCATTTTGAATTTTGCATGTCCATTAGCTGCCTACGAGCACGGCGACGGGGAAGCGGTCGAACGCGTCGGCGGCGCGAATGGCGCCGGTCTCCGGCTGCACCGGCACACACCGGTCAGTGATGACGTTGTGGAAGCCGCCCCGTCCGGCATTGAACGGAGGAACGATCTCGGTGTCGCCCCATATGCGCTCGCCGATCGGCGCCATATCCGGTTGCGGCGCGATCGTCGCGACCAGCCGGGGAACGGCCACGACCAGACGCCGGCCACCGGCCGAACGGGCGAACACGAACACGTGATCACGCCGGGATCCCTGCACGTCAACGGGATTGTAGTCGCCGTTGGTGAAGATGTCGCGCTCCCGGGCGCGCGCACGCAGCAGCATCGTGGTGGCGAACAGCTTGAGCCGATCATCGCGCGACTGGAGCACCCGGGCAGCGACCTCGGCGCACCCATCGCGCTCGCACTCCTCATCCAGCTCCTTCAGCAATCGCGAGCGCCGTGTGTAGTCGACGGGGCGCCGGTTGTCGGGGTCGACGAGCGTGAAGTTCCACAGCTCTGAGCCCTGATAGAAGTCGGGCACCCCGGGCGCGCAGATCTTGAGGGTCATCTGCGACAGCGAGTTGTAGATGCCGTAGCGGGCAACGTCGGCGTGCAGCTGCAGGAAGTCTTTGCGGAAGGCCTGGTTCTCCGGCGACAGTATGGTATCGATGAAGCGCGTCATCGCCCGCTCGTGCGCGGGACTCGGGTTCAGCCAGCTCGTGAAGACTTTCGCCTCCCGCATCGCCTTCAGCATGTAGGCGACGATGCGCTCACGATAATCCGCCTCCTCCGCCGGAGACATCGTCTCGAGTGGCCAGGTGCCGAGCAGTGTCTGGTAGAGCAGATACTCTTCGTTGCGGCTGGGATAGGACTGACTGTCCACGATCGAACGGCCGCGCCGGTTCAGGCGGGCCCACCGGCTCGCGGCCTGCTTCCAGGCGCCGGGCACCTCCGACAGCACGTTCAGCCGCGCACGTACGTCTTCGCTTCTCTTGGTGTCGTGTGTGGACGTCGCCGACAGCGCGTGCGGCCATCGTCTGGCGCGCTCCTGCAGCCACGCGTGCAGCGCATCCGGCGACGTGCCGAACGCGTCCGGTTCGCCACCGACCTCGTTGAGCGAAACCAGGCGGTTATACAGGTACAGCGCCGTGTCTTCGATGCCCTTCGCCGTCACCGGGCTGGTGACCTGCTGGAATTTGCCGACGAACCCCATGTGCTCGTCGCGGCTTGCGTCGCTGATGTAGCTGGCTCGCTTCAGCAGCAGATCGCTGACGAAGTCGTAGACGGCTGCGGGCCGGTTCGGATTGCGATGCTTCGCGCCACGAACCGCGTGCTCGATCGCGCGCCGGTCCTGAGCGCTGACCTCGTCCCGATCGTTCACATACGACCGGTAGACGGGGAAACAGGCGATGATTTCGCGCATCGCCTGGGTCAGCGCGTTGAGCGTGAAGTCGCGATAGTGGCGGTTCCGTTCGGAGAAGAGGTTCAGCCGATGGCCGAGCACGTTCAGCTCGCCGGCCATGCTGACGCGCAGCACGAGCTGCTTGCCGCGGTAGGTAATCTCGTCGTACGGAACCTTGAGCCGCACGAAGCGCTCGTAGACGTCGTTCAACGCGCGCTCGTTGCGTTCGTCGACAAACAGCCCGTTGAGCCTGACGAGGAAGTCGTAGCCGGTCGTGCCTTCGACCGGCCAGTCGGGAAGCTCCTCATCGCTGCCGAGGACCTTTTCGACGACGAGATAGAAGCCGGGCGAGCCTGCGGGGGAGGCCGCGCGCAGCTCGCCGGCGCGCTGGCGGAGGCGCCGCAGATAGTCGCCCGGATCGAACAGCCCGTCCACGTGGTCGATCCGCAGGCCGTCCAGGTATCCGCCGCTGATCAAGTCGAACGCGAACGCGTGCACGCGCTCGAAGACCGACGGATCCTCCATGCGGATGGCGGCGAGCTCGTTGATGTCGAAGAAGCGCCGGTAATTTATTTCTTCGCCGGCGACGCGCCAGTGCGCGAGGCGGTAGGCCTGCGCTCCGAGGAGGCTGTCGAGCCCGTCGAAGCTGTCGGTCCGGCCGGCGACGCCGTTCAGGCAGCGGACTGCAGCGTCCACATGTTCGCGGATGCGGGCCGAGCGATCCGTCAGCGCAGCCAGCCGCCGTTTGATCACTTCCTTCTCGCGATCACGTTCCACCAGATGTTCGGGCTCCGCGTCCTTATGACCGGGCAGGTGGCGAATCGCGGTGAGGATGCTGAGGAACTCGATGCCGTCTTCCGATTCCTCGCCGACGTCCCGGAGCAGAGCGTCCTTGTCGATGCCCAGGACGCCGTCATAGGTGCCCGGCGCGATCGGGAAGAGCGTCTCGTGATAGCGCGCACGGAACGCACCCTGGTCGTATTCGAGGCGAATCTCCTGGCGTTCGAGAACCGCCCCATAGGCGTCGCCAAGAACCGGCAGCAGCACCTTGTCTTCGAGCTCCGGCTTGAGCGGGGTCCAGTCGATGTCGAACACCTGCGCGTAACGCGAGCTGGCGCCGTTCTCGAGGACATCCTGCCACCACGGATTCGCCGACCGCGCAATCCCCATGTGGTTCGGGACGAGGTCGAGGATGTGGCCCATGCCGTGGTCGCGCAGACGCCCAATCCATCGGCGGTAGCTCTCCTCGTCACCGACCTCCGGATTCAGCCGGGTCGGGTCGGCCACGTCATAGCCGTGTGTGCTGCCGGGAACAGCCTTCAGGTAACTGGACGCGTAGCAGTGCGAGACACCCAGTGCGTGCAGGTAGTCCACGATTCCGGCGGCATTGTCGAAGGTGAAGTCCGCGTTGAATTGGAGCCTGTACGTGGAAAGCGGCGTAGAAAGCAAAGGGATGTCGGCGGGCATCGCGGGCTGTACAGCTACCAAACGCGATGCCACCGTGAACATCGGCAGTAGGGGAGTTCTCCGAAATTATGAGGGGATCGCGACTTGGCGCATGTCATCCCTGAAGGTGGAATATCCCTTGCTCGCTCTACGGCGGAGTTTTCGTTGCAAACTCGACCGTAGCGGTTACGGCGACGGCAGCGGGTGTGACGCGATGCAATCAGAGGGGCTGCCTCCGGAGTTCTCGCAGTATTTTCCCGACATCCTGGAGCCGCATGTGGCGATGGTCGCCCGTGCGGTCGTGGCGCTGCCGTTCGCGGCGATCCTGGGCGCGGTGCTCGCGTTTCGCCCGCGCGCGCGGGGAACGCCGCCGCGGTCTGCGCCGGTGATTCAGACCCAGATCGTCCTGGCGGTCGTCGGCGGGCTCGTGATGCTCATCGTCGGGGCCAGCCTGGCCCGCGCGTTCGGCATCGTCGGCGTCGCCAGTCTGATTCGGTACCGGACGAAGGTCGACGATCCGAAAGACGCGAGCGTGATGCTCGGCTGCCTGACGGTCGGACTGGCATCCGGCGTCGAGTTGTACGGGCTGGCCGCGTTTGCCACGCTCTTCATCCTCGGCATGCTGTGGATTGTCGAATCACTCGAACCCGAACGGATGAAAACGTTCGAGTTGAAAGTAACCGCACAGGACCCGGCGGAGCTGCGGCGCGATCTCGAGCAGCTGCTGCGGAGAAGCAACGTCAAGGTCGAACTGCGCACCGCAGGTCCGAAGGAGCTGGTGTACGAGGCCAATCTGCCGCTGTCGATGCCGACCGATCGCGTCTCGAACGCCATCCTCAAACTTCGTCCGACCGGCGAGTTGGAGGTCGTTTGGGAGGAAAAAAAGAAGAAGTAGGGCAGGTCGAGCGCCAGAGTAAATTCTACGCATGGCGCGCCACGTCCTTCTGGTTGACGACGATCCCGAGTCGACTCTCGCGGTCGATCGGCAGCTCACCGATCTTGGCTACGACGCAGTGGTCGTGACGACGGGCGAGGACGCGCTACGGGTGTTGGCAGAGGACCTCCGGGTGGACGTGCTGTTGACGGAGGTGCGGCTGCCTGACATCGACGGCCGGGAGCTGGCGTGGGCCGTGTGCCGGAAGCGGCCATTCGTGCGCGTGGCGTTCATGGGACACAGTCCGCCTGGCGAGCCGCTCGATGTGGGCGATGTGCCGCTCCTGACCAAGCCGTTTTCCGCAACCGCGCTGGCGACCGCGCTGCTCCAGGCGCTACCGATGCGCCGGTCGGCGCATCTGTAGCTTCCGCCTTCAGGTCAGCGCATCCGTAGCTTCCGCCTTTAGGCGGAAGGCTTTGAACGGTAGTATTCCGGCGTGTTCAGGCGCGTGGTTTTCATCGCTGCCGTGCTCGCGCCCTTCTCGCTGCCGCTCGCCCAGGGCAGGCAGGCTTCTGTCCCGTTTACCGAAATCACCCACGACGCGGGTATTACCTTCGCCCACGTCAACGGGGCGGCGGGCGAGCTGCTGCTGCCTGAGGTGATCGGATCAGGCGGCGCGCTCTTCGATTACGACAACGACGGCGACCTCGATCTCCTCGCCGTTCAGGGCAAGGCCCTCCGCACCGAAGCTGGCCGGTCCAGTGCGACCAGTCGTCTCTACCGCAATGATCTGGCCTCGACGGCCGACCGTCGCCTGCGGTTCACCGACGTCACGGAGGCGGCCGGTCTGGCCGTTTCCGTCTATGGCATGGGCGCCGCGACCGGTGACTACGACAACGACGGCTGGGTAGACGTCTACGTCACCGGGCTTGGCGCCAACCACATGCTCCGCAACAAGGGCGACGGCACATTTGCCGACGTTACGGCGACGACCGGCACCCGCGACACCCGCTGGAGCACGAGCGCCGCGTTCTTCGACTACGACCGCGACGGATGGCTCGATCTCTTCGTGGCGCATTACGTTGACTTCGGCGCTGACATGAAGCGCGCGTGCTTCGCAGCTGATTCGACGCGGGACTACTGCAATCCGGCGGCGTACGCGCCGGTTGCCGACCGCTTGTTTCATAACAACGGCAACGGAACGTTTTCCGACGTCACGGCGCGCGCCGGATTCCTTCGCTCGCCCGCGCGGGGGCTTGGCGTGCTGGCGGCCGATTTCAATGCCGACGGCCGGCTGGATCTGTACGTCGCCAACGACGGCGATCCGAATCAGCTGTGGATCAATCGCGGCGACGGCTCCTTTGCCGACGAGGCGCTCCTGGCCGGCGCTGCCGTCAACAGGAACGGCCAGGCACAAGGCAGCATGGGCGTCGATCTGGCCGACGTGGACGGCGACGGCGACGAGGAACTGTTCGTGACGAACCTCGACAACGAGGGAAACACGCTTTACAGAAACGTCGGGCCGTTGCTGTACGAAGACCGCACCGTCGAAATGGGGCTGTTCAGGCTCGGCTTCACCGGCTTCGGCACCAGGTTCATCGACTACGACAACGACAGCTGGCTCGATCTCGTTGTCGCCAACGGAGCGGTTCGCCGTTCCCGGGAACAGGCACGCCACGGTGATGTCTTTCCACTCCGGCAGCGGAATCAGCTGTACAGGAACGATCGAGGCCGCCGTTTTACCGAGGTGACCGACCGCGCGGGCGCGGCGTTCGTTCCCCTTCACGTGGCACGGGGACTGGCCTCGGGTGATCTGGATAACGACGGTGACACCGATCTCGTCATCTTCAACAACAACGGACCGGTGCGCGTGCTGCGCAACGACGTCGGACAAGGCCAGCACTGGCTGGGCCTGCGCGTTCTCGACGGGCGACGCGACGCGCTGCACGCGCGCGTCGTCGTCGCGGGCCGCAAAGGACCGCGTGTTGGACGCCGCATCCAGGTCGACGGCAGCTACGCGACGGCCAACGACCCGCGGGTGATCGTCGGCCTCGCGGGTGACAGCTCGGCGACGAGCGTCCGTGTCGACTGGGCAAACGGGCGCAGCGAGGAATTCAGGGATCTGGCCGTCGATCGGTACTGGACATTGGAGCAGGGCAAACCTGCGCGAGCGCACACGCCGTGACAGGCCCTCGATGCGTTGCGGTCATGGTGTCGGTTGTCCTGGTGCAGGTGGCGATGTCATACGGCCAGGAACTGCCGCCGGCGCGCGACGGTCTGCGGCCGGTGCCGCTCCCGAACCTGGAACCAATCGATCGTCCCGTCGCGGAGCAGTTGCATGCCGCCGCCCGTGCCGTTGAGGAGGCCTCCGGCCCGACGTTTTCCCGCGAGATGACCGCGGCCGCGTACGGCTCGCTGGGCCGGCTGTGTCACGCGTACGAGCTGTTT
>Ga0209486_10000669_pt1 | contig 15087 bp, 10 predicted proteins | sample NCCompost_FD_187518 | JGI IMG/M metagenome (GOLD analysis project Ga0209486, IMG submission 187518) | Agricultural soil microbial communities from Utah to study Nitrogen management - NC Compost (SPAdes) (version 2) | ecosystem: Environmental > Terrestrial > Soil > Agricultural land | place...
ATGTAGGCGGACCTGTTTATGCTTCCGGACCCGAACAATTCAAAGAAAGTTTCAGGCGTGGAAAAGTTCTGCGTCAGGCATACCCGAACTCTACTGGGACTCAGTTTTGGACGCTCGTTCTTTTTGAGTTCCTTAACCCTCATCCTGCTGTTATGGCCGCTGCATGCCGGGGCTCAACCAGCGACTCCACCAACTACCAAGCGCGTACTGATCATCACCGGGGCGGACCCGAATCAGCCCGGCTTTGCGGTCATCACCAGGGGCTTCCAGTCAACCCTACGAGACCGTTCGCGATCCAGGGTCGAGTTTCTCCTCGAGCTCCAGCAAAGGTTCCTGGACAACCCTGAGTTACAGACGGGCGATGAAGAACTGATTAGTTACTTAAAACAGAAGTATGCCGGCCAGAAAATCGATTTGGTTTTGATGATAGCGGCCCGGCGATTTAGAACACTTTCAGAGAAAGACCCCAGTCTTTTTGCAGATATCCCCAAGATCTTTTATGACTTCGAAAGTGAACGCGAACTCACGAATCGCAGCATGGGGCCCAATATAACCGGAGTTTGGGCCAGCTCGGAGCGACATAGGGCGACGCTGGACCTCGCTCTTGCTTTGCTGCCTGGCACACGAAACGTTGTCGTCATAACCGGCTCTAGTCCACAAAACCTGGTCGGTCTTGAGCAGGCGCAGGCCGACTTCCGGCCTTACGAAGACCGAATGGCGTTTACTTACCTGACAGGCGAGCCAATTGAGGAAATGAAACGTCAACTAGCAGCATTGGATAAGACGTCGATCGTGATCTTCACCTCGTTCGCGAGTGATAAAGCGGGTAACTACTATAACGGGCCCGAGGTTCTCTCTATGCTCGCGCCCGCTTCTGCTGCTCCCATATTCGGTTCTTCAGACACGCTCATGGGTCTCGGAATTACGGGTGGCAAGTTGCACGATTTTGAAAACACAGGCAAGCGAATTGGTGAGTTGAGCAGTCGGATTCTTGCCGGCGAAAGGCCCGAAGGAATTGCACAGGAAACTGCGCCGAGCGTTACGACTGTTGACTGGCGCGAAATGGAGCGATGGGAACTAAGAGAGGAAAGTCTTCCGCCCGGTACCGTCATCAGATTCAAACAGCCGACCTTTTGGCAAGAATACAAATGGAATGCAATCGGACTTTTGACTCTCATTGTCCTGGAGGCAATTCTCATCGGATGGCTTTTGATTCTGCGCACGCGTCGCCGGCAGGCTGAAGAAGAAAGTCTGCGTCTTGCGGAACTCGCCAACAGCGAACACAAACGTCTGAACGAAATAATTTCGAACGTACCCGGGATAGTTTGGGAAACCCTAATCGATCCTCTCACGAACCAGAGGAAGACCACCTTCATAAGCGACTATGTGCGAAAGATGTTGGGTTACACGCCGCAGGAGTGGCTCACTGAAGCACCGGGTCTCGGCTTGAGAATCATGTCCGAGGAGGACCGGGAAAAGGCAAATCGTGAAAGTGAAGCCGTTATTGCGACTGGACGAGATGGAGTTATCCAATTTCGCTGGCGGGACAAAGAAGGAAGGATGGTCTGGACTGAAAGTTATCTGAGTCCAATACATGATAGCAAGCAGAAGGTGATCGGCCTCCGTGGAGTAACACTCGACATAACCCAACGCAAACTGGCTGAGCAGGCATTGAGATATGCAGAGGAAAGAGATCGCGCAATTCTCAATGCGATTCCCGATCTGATGTTCGTGCAAACGTTGGACGGGGTTTTCTTGGATTACCATGCCAAGGATTCAAAGGATCTCTTCGCCCCACCCCAAACGTTTCTCGGTAAGAACATGCGCGACGTGTTGCCGCCGGAGCTGGCGGAAAAGATCGCGCAGTGCTTCGCAAATGCTGCCGATGGGGGAGAGCCGCAAATCCTCGAATACACCATCCCGTTGAACGGAAGTGATCGCTGGTTTGAAGCCCGCATGGTGCGGAGCGGTGAGAACATCCTGACCGTGGTCCGCGACATTACGGAGCGGGTTTTAAGTCAAGAAGCATTGCGCGCCGAACGCGAGTTATTGCACGCCCTTGTTGGTCAGTTACCGGCCTCCGTTGGATTGATTCGCGGAAGCGACTTGCGCTTTCAAATCGTTAACCCGGCGTATCAGGCCACCGCTCCAGGCAAAGAAATGATCGGCAAGACAATGGACGAACTCTGGCCGGAAGCCGGCCAGAACTTTGAGGCAATTTGTCGTCAGGTGCTGGAAACAGGCGAGCCGTATCAAGTGACTGATGAATTGACGAGTATTCGACGTTCGTCCGATGGTCCACTAGAGTCAGGATATTTTAGTTGGTCGTTGCATCGCGTGCGTTTGCCCGGAGGTGACGGTTGGGGTCTGTTGAATACGGGGTGGGAAACTACTCAGCGCATACAGACTGAGAACACGCTCAGCGAACGCGAGCAATTGCTGCAGGCGATGTTCGGCTCGCTTTCGTCGCATGTCGTCGTGCTCGACCCGTCCGGTACCATCACCTATGCGAACCGGTTGTGGAACGAGTTCGCTATCGCGAATGAAGGCGAGCTGACGAGGGTTTCGACAGGAGTCAACTACCTGGAAGTATGCCAGCGGGCCGCTAACAATGATGATGAATCTACCCGGCGAGTTCTGGATGGTATAAGAGCCGTCCTCACCAGGAAATCCCCGACCTTTCGTTTCGAGTACTCCTGTCACGCGCCCAATGAGAAGCGCTGGTTCCTCATGCAGGTCGACCCTATGCCACCCGAGCACGGCGGCGTTGTCGTAGTACATACAAACATCACCGACCGAAAGCAGGCGGAGCAGGCCCTGCGTGAAAGTGAGGAAAGATTCAGCAAGGCGTTCAGAGCAAACCCGCAACCAATGACTATATCGACACTGGCCGAGGGCCGTTATCTTAACGTTAACGATGCCTTCCTGGAGATCAGCGGTTACACCCGTGAAGAGGTCATCGGACACACTTCGCTCGAGCTCGGAATATGGGAGAGTTCTAAGGCGCGCGGAGACTTCGTCAAGAAACTGAAGGAACACGGTGTAGTTGTAAATTTCGAGAACAGATTCCGGACTAAGGATGGCTCACTACGAGTGCTGCTCTACTCGGCTGAGCGACTGGAGATCGGTGGCGTGGAGTGTCTTATCGGAGCGTCCAGCGACATCACCGAACGCCAAAAAGCCGAAGATGCTCTTCGTGAAAGCCGGGCCAGACTGGTCCTCGCCTATCAGGCTGCGAACATGGGAACCTTCGAATGGAACGTTCAGACTGGAGTGAATATCTGGTCGGCGGAATTGGAGGCCATGTACGGTCTCGAGCCCGGCAAATTTCCCGGCACCCAATCGGCCTGGCTAGCGCTGGTCCATCCGGACGATCGCGAAAAGGCGCTCGCCGGCGTGAACCGCGCGTTCAAAACGGGTGAACCTGGCGAGGGAGAATGGCGTGTAACGTGGCCGGACGGCAGCGTGCACTGGATCTACGGGCGTTTTCAGGTCTTTACGAATACCGCCGGAGCGCCGGAACGTCTCACCGGCATCAACATAGACATCACAGATCGTAAGGCCGCCGAAAGCTCTCTGCGCGAGAGCGAGGAACACTTTAGAAATATGGCGGACACAGTGCCCGCGATGATCTGGGTTTCCGGCCCGGACAAATTGGTTACTTACGTTAACCAACAATGGCTCGATTTTACCGGACGCACCATGGAGGAGGAGTTGGGCAACGGCTGGGCCGGAGGAGTTCATCCGGACGACCTCGACCGCTGCTTCGAAACTTACTGCAACGCTTTCGATCGCCTAGAGCCTTTCCGCATGGAGTATCGGCTTAGGCGAGCTGACTCGACGTTCCGCTGGGTCATTGATAGCGCATCGCCCTCCTTTTCGCCGGCGGGAGAATTCCTCGGCTATATCGGCTCCTGTATGGACATTACCGGCCGCAAGGAGCAAGAAGAATCCCTCCGCATAGCCCATGAAGAGGTGAGCCGGTTGAAGAACCAGCTTGAGGAGGAGAACGTCTATCTTCAGGAAGAGATCAGCCTTCACAGAAATTTTGGCGAGATCATCGGCGACAGCGATGCGCTTAAGTACGTTCTGTTCAAGATTGAGCAAGTCGCGCCGACCGGCTCAACCGTTCTGATCACAGGCGAGACCGGCACCGGCAAAGAGCTGGTGGCCAGCGCAATTCATAAAGCCAGTACCCGATCTGACCGTCCGCTCGTCAGAGTCAATTGCGGGGCTTTGTCACAAAGTTTGATTGAAAGCGAATTGTTCGGGCACGAGAAGGGAGCTTTTACCGGCGCCTCAACCGGTAAGATCGGCCGCTTCGAACTGGCTAATGGAGCCACCATCTTCCTTGACGAGATTGGTGAGCTTCCTGCTGAATCACAGGTCAAAATGCTTCGGGTTATTCAAGAAGGTGAATTTGAACGGCTCGGCAGTGCCCACACTATTAAGGTTGATGTGAGAATCATTGCCGCCACCAATCGAAATCTCGATGTTGAGGTTAAGAAGGGGTTGTTCCGCGAAGACCTGTGGTACCGGCTAAACGTTTTCCCGATTACCGTACCGCCTTTGCGACAACGCCGCGACGACATACCGGCTTTGGTCGAACATTTCGTGAACAAATCTGCCAGGAAATTAGGGAAGGTCATTACTTCCGTTTCTCCATCTACTCTGAAGAGTCTGCGTGATTATTCGTGGCGGGGAAACGTTAGAGAACTGGCGAACGTCATCGAACGCGCAGTTATTAATTCGAAAGGACCGGTGCTACGGATTGGTGAAGATTCTTTAATGGAATCCACAGAGCAAACAAGCTCGGCTGCTGCCAGGACGCTTGAAGAGATGGAGCGGGAGTATATCCTGCGCGTCCTCGAGGACCGCGCCTGGAGGATAGAAGGACCTCACGGAGCCGCGCGAGTTCTGGGTCTTAACCCCAGCACTCTTCGCACGCGACTGATCAAGCTGGGAATTAACAGAGACAACGGTTCTAAATCCGACCGCGAATATCGCACCGTGAGTAGTTAATCCCTCACTGGCTGCCGGACTCCTGTGTCCAACTGTGTTATCCCACGGAAACTGTTCAATAAAACGGGAGTGCGATTACGGTGAGTAATGGCCGCGGAGTTTCGCGGGCAGCATCTCTTAGTATCCAAACGGTTTAGCTCGACTTGCTGGTGTTTCTTAACGCAGGCACACCCTTTGCTCCCTGAAGCCTACCAATAACAAACAGCACCGATCCCCATCCAATCTCCGAGCGCGGGGGACCGACGCTATGAAACCCGACAAACGCAAGGGCGAAATTGTTAGTGCCACGCGGATAACCGTCAGTCCAGCGAACCGGACGGAGTTATGGCTGACTATTTCTTCCCTGATTGACTTGATACGCCGCGAAGAAGGTTGCCGGAATTATAGGTTCTACGGAGAAACAGAAGATCAAAACGCATTCCTTCTGATTGGCGAATGGGAAACACAAACTGCGTGGAATGATCACCTAAGCTCAAACCACTTTGCGATCTTGCATGGTTCTCTGGAGCTTCTGAGCGACCAACCGCACGTTGATTTCCTGGTCATGAGGCGGGTAGGCGGGATCGAAGCGATAACTCGGGCCAGATGCGAACCCCGGGAGTCGAACAATCTTCAACTAAAGGAAACGGATACTTTCCCCCCATGATGAACTACCGTCGACAGCATCAAACTGACCCCAGTTTTTTACTCAACGCCGCTGCGGCTTGCAATTATTGCCGCGAAGTACCGGAAAACCACCTGCGAGCTTTTGCTGATTCTGAGTCATGTGGTGCCGCAGTCCTGGATGAGGCCGGCGATATTCTCTATGTGAATGCGGCCTGGCTTGAATATGCCACGGAACGCGGCTTCGCGGTGGACCTTTTTGGTATCGGATACGACTATCTTGAGGGACTTCGACAAGCGTCCGATGCACCGAATGGAGAAACAGTACAAATCGCGGCTGGCGTGAAACAGGTACTAGTGGGCAACACGAATGAGTTTGAACAAGAATATCTCAGCAGAGGACCGTTGGACGATCGATGGATACGAATTCACGCATCGCTTTTCGATTTACCCTGCACCCATTACGTCATAGTAATTCGCGAGGACATCACTGGCAGCAGGCAGAGCGCACCCGCTCGGAAGAAACAGACTGAGCTCTTGCAGCAACTGTTAAGCGTTACCCACGTATTTCCCTGGGAGGCGGACTTTACCAGTGGTTCCATTACCTTCTTGGCCGACCATGCCGTGAATGTGCTCGGCTACGCCGTTGAGGATTGGTACCTGCCCAGTTTCTGGCAAAGTCAGATGCACCCGAACGATCGCGAAAGCGCAATTGCCAAAATTGTCGAGAACGCAAAAACCGTCGACAACTTCGAAGTTGAGTTCCGGACGATCGCCCGCGATAACACGGTTGTGTGGTTGCACAATCTGATCAGCGTCATTCGCGTCGACGGCGAGCCGCGGACCCTTCTCGGTTTTGCGATTGACGTCACCGAGAGCAGGGAATTCGAAGCTGTACTCAAGGATCTGAGTAGCCGCTTAATCAACGCGCAGGAAGAAGAGAGGCGCCGCGTCGCTCGAGAGCTTCACGATGACTTAAACCAGCGAATGGCCATTCTGTCCATTGAGCTTGAGCAACTGGGCAAAACAAAGCGCGTTGCGAAGCTCAGCACACGCCTTCAAAGCATACAAACCAAGGCCCAGCAAATCTCTGCGGATATTCATCAGCTCTCCTACAAGCTGCATCCATCAAAGCTCGACCACCTGGGACTAGCCGCGGCGATAAAGGGTTTGTGTCAGGAACTTTCTTCCGCGCGAAAGCTGGACGTCGAGTTTGCCCAGCGCGGCTTTCCGGCAAAGCTACCAGAGGAAGTAACGCTATGTATCTATCGTATCGCCCAGGAAGCTCTACGAAATTGCGTCAAACATAGCCATGCGTTGGGAGCCCGGGTCTCGCTGGAGAATACCGGCACAGAAATCCGCCTGACTGTGGCAGACACAGGGCGCGGGTTTGACCCCAATTCAAATGCGATGAGAAAGGGTCTCGGCTTTACGAGTATGCAGGACCGTCTGCGAATCGTAGGCGGAAAGATACAGATACATGCGAGACCGAATATTGGAACCCGGATTGAAGTGGCGGTTCCCGTAGCCCTGGAAGGTGAATCCAGGGGCAGCGATAAGTGGGAAAAAACCGCGGCCGCTTGATTTTCATTCGCGTTCTCCCCGCACACACCAAACAAAATGGAGTGGAGGCATTATGTTAGGAACCCGTATCATTCTCGCCGACGACCATACGTTGATGTTGGATGCTCTCAAACACCTGTTGATGCCCGAGTTTGAAGTGGTTGGAACTTTCTCGGATGGGCGAGCACTTGTGGAATCAGCGTTACGTCTCAAACCAGATGTGATCGTACTTGATATTGGCATGCCGATAATGAACGGTTTGAACGCCGGCCAACGGCTCAAACGGTTGCGACCTGCGATAAAGCTGATTTATCTAACGATGAACCATGACCCGGACATCGCAGCCGAGGCTTTCCGCATAGGAGCCAGCGGCTATCTGTTAAAGAATTCGGCGGCGTCGGAATTGATCCACGCTATTCGCAAGGTTGTGCGCGGCAACTCTTATGTCACGCCGCTGATCAAGGAGGATGTCATTGGCTCTCCCAGCCATCATTTCAAGAACCTGAAGAGCACTAACTACCTCACCCTACGTCAAAAAGAGGTGCTTCAGTTGCTGGCCGAAGGACGCTCGATGAAAGAAGCGGCATACATCCTGAAGGTTTCGCCACGAACGGTGGCCTTCCACAAGTACACGATGATGGACCACCTTCGAATTAAGACCAGTGCGGAACTAATTCAGTACGCGATGACCAGTCACGTGTTGGCGGCTTGAGGTGAATTTCCGCTGCTGGAGCTTCGATGAAAGGCAAATGCAGAATCCCGAGACGCCGGGAAAGCAACCGGATGCTACAGATAACTCGAGCTAAACGATTCAACTGCAGAACCCCGGCGAGGCGGGGTTCTGCATCCTTTGACCCACATCAAAGCTGGCAACAGAACGATTGCATCCTTCTTAACGATGCGCATTGAACTGACTCTTGTGCGAAGCCTGCGTTGATGAATAATTCCTGTCAGTTTTACCAGTACCCTGCCTGAAAATCCTTCCTAAGATTGACGGGTGCACTATTCCGCAACGCCAATCCAACTCAATCTAAAACGGCTAACGACTACCGGTGCGTGCAGGGAGCAGTGGTGAACCGCGCTCGAATTTTGCTAGCTGACGATCATCCCGACATGCGCGAGCGAGTTAGGCGCTGTTTGGAGCATGAATTCGAAGTACTCGACCCGGTCGAAAACGGCATCGCTTTGCTGGAAGCCGCCGCCAAACTAGGACCTGATGTTTGTCTGTTGGACATCTCAATGCCAATTCTTGATGGCATCGAAACAGCGACTCAATTAAGAGAAAGCGGCTCGACAACACAAATTGTTTTCCTGACGATTCATGAAGATCCGGACTTTGTGCAGGCGGCGCTTAAAACAGGAGCATTAGGCTATGTCATCAAGCGCCGAATAATTTCAGACTTACGACCGGCCATTCACGCAGCCCTGGCCGGACGCAGATTCATCTCACCATTGTTATTCGCCACCGACGAAAGCCAGAAGACGGGTCCCTCCAGGCCGGCATGATCACCTGCCAATTACTTTCCACAACCGTTGATTTAACTGGAAAGCACAATACAACCAGTGCTCGCTCGGCTCGCGTGGCGACGCAAGATCAAAAATGACGAAGGGTCACTCGATGAGTGACCCTTCGTCGTTTGCGCGGTATACCACCGCAGTCAAAATCGTTTACTTGCGCCCTATTGAATTGATTTGCTGTAGAGGCAAAGGAGTCACTTTTGCGCGCGGTAGAAGTAATACTCTGCTGTGTAAGGGACTTCCATCACCTGGTTAATGGTCGTACCGGGAACCACAGGGGTAATGCCTCCTGTCGTGTTCACCCGTTGGATGTAAGTAGTCGAGGCAAAAATGCCGGCACCGCTGGTCTCGTACTTCGAGAGCAACAGCCAGGCAATGGCCGTCGGATCCGGAGTGCAACCTGTGCCCAATACCCGCCGGGCTTCCACTTTGCTGCCACTCTTACTTTCCCACTTTGGGCCCATATAATGTATGCCCACCTCTCCGAAGAAATTGTTCTCAGCGAATAACGATGCTACAGGCGCAACAAAATCCCAACTAGCGCCATTCCACTTATAAACCTGCACGCCACGCGCGTATACGTGGAAGGCCAACTGATTTCCCTCTGGCGCCTGGATACTGGAACATTGTGCTGGCAATTCTGGTCCATTGTTATTCTCAGCTGCGTTTGTTACCGAAACCGTCGGGAACGCAAGGCCAACGATCGTTAGCAGTACAACAAAACGAATAACGTTTTTGATTCTTGAATAGCTCGTCACTTCAATACTCCTTCTTTCTGAATGGATATCGGTCTGTTAAGCATCCCAGATGAGCTTACGACCCATCTCCGCTAAACAAGTACAATCGACACCAAGCGCCCCCGTCGACTTGCAATTCGTTGCCAGTCCCGCTGCCGACCTACTTGAATACGCGTTGAAATGTCCCTAAAAGGACCATTAGAAGTTAGATTAAATTTCTAAGCACGCTTATGTCCTTCAGAAGCATCGTTTGTATGCGGGAAAGTTTTTACAGTCGACCCTAAGAGGATGAGTACGTAGGAGGGCTATGCTTGCCAGATTGGTAGAAGAGGCAAACATCGCGGTCAATTCCGGCTTGGCCGCCTCCGGTGCGGAAAGGACTTTCCGCAGCGGGCTTAGAATTAAGGCTATGCCTCACGCAGAAGGCATAGCCTTAAGAGTTTGGTGGTGACGCCGGAAGGGCACAGCCTTTCCGCACCGGATGCGGCAAAGCCGCGCGGCGTGAGACTCCCGAACAATTACGGCGCCTACTTTCAACAGTGAGACTCAATAAATCACTGACGGGAGAAACGCGCCGCGAGGTTCGTTGTAGAGACCGATACTCATCAGCGTCATTGGCATGACGACGCGCAGCCCGTGCTGAAGACACCAGCGCATGAGTTCACTGTTGCGAGTCGGGAGTAAGAATCCGGGGCCGGGGAACTCTTTCGCCGCTCCAATCAGTGCTTTCAGGTCTTCGTTGTTCTCGCCTACTGCGTAACCTAAAAAACCGATCCCATTCGTGTAACCGGTAATGCGACTATCACGCTCAACTACAGTAGCGCTGCCTTGATTGATGGCATCGATCAATTCGACCTCGCGTTCGAATCCGTGTATCCGGACACACAGTTTGTTGCATTCGTCCACGTCATCCTTTGTTGCCGGACGTACGGGAAGGCCCGGAATTTCCAAGCCGAGCGCCGGACCCTGCATCGCAGAAAGTGGTTCACGCGTGTCGAATCCCAGCTTGGTGTAAAGCGATAACGATCGGTTGTGGTAAGCAGCCTGGACCAGCCGTACGCCCGCGAATGCCTGCTCCTCTGTTCGTCGCAGTACGTCTTCCATTAAACGCCGTCCGATCGCGCCGTTCTGAACGGATGGATCGACTGTGATCGGCCCAACACCGGCAACTGATGCAGTTTCCCAAAGGAAATTACTGCCAACCACGCGACCGTCGCTCTCAGCTATCACCGAGTAAACGTCATGGCGCGATAGCAGAAAACTCAGCAGTCCAATGGCTGGTTCCGGTGACGGGAAATCGCGCGGAAAGTTATGTCCGTCTGAGATTGCCTGGAAGGCCTCGAAGCAAATAACTCCGCACTTCTCAGCATCCTCGGGCCTGCCCTTACGCAGCCTGACTTTAGTTGAATTAATTGGTGCTGCCTGTACTTGAGTTTGTGGTTCTGCGACTGAAATTGCCATCTTGCGGTCCTCCGAAATTGCCGATTCTTCGCCCCTATCGGTTAACGCGCAAATCCAGCGTGAGATCGGTCATCAGCACCAAAGGTGCGGAATGCGTAGCCTGGGGGCAACGCCCCAGGTAAGCTGCCGGCAGATCCCGAAGCGCTGAAGGCGCGACATCAAAAGGTCCTTGCTGCACTCCGGTACCTATTCCGCCTTCAGCGCTTTGACTACAATTCCACCGTCAACTTTCGTGTATTTCGTGGATCATTTTTACAGAAACAGACGGACGATCCACGAGACCCACGAAATACACGAAACAAGTTGAGAGAGGCCACCTGCACGCGTATGCGAAAATTTGAAGAACATGCAATCATAGATGGCACATGAAAATTCTTATTGCTTACGACGGTTCCGAGTTTGCAGACGCCGCGATCCGCGATCTGCAGCACGCCGGTTTGCCTGATAATGCTGAAGCACTCGTGTACACGGTTGCGGACGTAATTGTTCCGCCGGAGGCCCAACCGGGCGATGATATCCCACCGGAACTACCTGCCGTCCGGCGCGCACATGAACGCGCCAAACACAAACTAGAACAAGCGGAAGTTCGCGCGAGACAAGCGAGCGAAAGCATTCAAAAGGACTTTCCTAACTGGAAGGTGACGTTTGAAGCCGCAGCCGAATCTCCGGCGTGGGCCATCATCTTTAAGGCGGGTGAGTTGAACGCGGATCTGATCGTCGTTGGTTCGCATGGCAAGTCGGGATTAGGGGGTCGGTTAGTTTTAGGCAGCGTGTCGCAGCGAGTGTTGTACGAGGCGCCTTGCTCCGTGCGGATTGGGCGCGAGGCCAAAGATCGGGTTCAGCCGCTTCGACTACTGGTTGGTATCGACGGATCGTCTTATTCGAAAGCTGCCGTCGACGCGATCGCCAAAAGAAGTTGGCCTGCTAACACACAAGTCCGCCTGCTCACCGTGGTTGATACCGTGATGGCCCTGGGCGATGAGGATGAGCCGGAAGTGAAATGGCTTGAAGTGGGTGACGAAGATAAGTGGGACGATGTGCGCGCGTTGTTCGAACCTGAAGCCGAACTGTTACGAGCGAGCGGACTGGATGCCGAAGTGATGATCCGGCGCGGGCATCCGACACAGCAGTTACTGGAAGAGGGTGAGACCTGGGGCGCACATTGCGTTTTTGTTGGTGCGAAAGGCGTGAGAGGAATTGAAAGGCTGCTGTTGGGGAGCGTTTCCGCAGCCCTGGCGGCGCGAGCGCATTGCTCGGTTGAGGTTGTCCGGCCTGCCATCCGTAGTTAGGCCGAACGGCTAACAGTCAATAGCCGCGGCCGTGAGGCCCGTGGTGAAGAGCATCCGATTAAACGAGCGCCGAAGGTGCGGCAGAAAACGATGGCTCTATGTAACCAGTGCCGCACCTGCGGGCCTCGGAGTTTACCGGCAGGCCTCCACGGCCTCACGGCCGTGGCTATTAACTGCCGGCCCTTCGGGCCTTATCGCTAAATTTCATCAATCGAAACACTGGATAACTCACCGCTAACAAAATCAGCGCATAGACGCTGTTCCTCGTGTCACTCACTATCGCTCCTACCAAAAACAAGACAGAAGCGGCCAACGCTAATCCCGTGGTCCATGGATAACCCCAGGCGCGATACGGTCTTGCCTTCTCCGGTTCGCGACGGCGCAACACAAACAACGATATAAATGACAACGTGTAGTTGGCGACAAAGAAAAATGCTAACACCGTCAGGACTGCGCCAAACGTTTGACCGAACACGATGAAAAGCACTGCTACTATCACGCTTAGCAGCAGGGCGACTGTCGGCGTACCACCTTCGTTAACCTGGGCTCCCGCTTTCATGAACAACCCGTCGCGACTAATAGCGAACAACACGCGCGTCGACATCAGATGATAAGCATTGATTGCGCTGATCATTGAGACAATGGTGAGGACGCGAAAGACTGTGTCTCCATGAGCGCTGAAGATCACGCCTGCCGCTGCTCCGGCAGCAAAGTCTCTCCCGGCCATTTCCGAGAGTGGCAATACATACAGCAGCGCGACATTCACCAGCAGGTAAATCACGATCACCGAGATCACACCGCCAAATAACGCCTTTGGAATACTTTGGCCAGGTTCTTTCACTTCTTCAGAAAAATAGATGACTCCACTCCAGCCATCGTAGGTATAGATGACAGCTTGTAGCGACAACACCAGGCCAGCCAACAGGCCCAGACCAACGGGGCTGGCAGTTGGAACACTAGTGAAAGCCCCGCCGCTGCCAGCAAGGAAAGCCGCGACAATCAAAATCAGAAATGCGAGCGCCTTTAGCAGACTTGTCGTGTTTTGCGTCCTGCTCCCCCAACTAACGCCACGCCATTGAAGCAGGGCGAAAACAACCGCAACGAACACAGCGATCACAATGTCCCGTCCGGTTAAACCCGGCATTAGATGGCCGGCAAATTCGCCAATCACGAGTGATACGGCCGCCGCCGACCCACACGTCGATATCCAGTCGCTCCAACCGACAACGAAGCCGGCGTACTCGCCCAGCGCATAGCGGGAGTAAACATATTGGCCGCCGGCACGCGGCAACATCGTTCCCAGTTCTGCCAGGGCAACTGCGCCGAGCAATGCGTAGATTCCGCCGATGATCCATACGGCGAGGAACAGCCATGGGCTTTGCAAATAGGAGGCGATGTCGCCGGGCGTCCTGAATATGCCCGCTCCGATCGTGTTGCCGATGATGACTGCGAGCCCAAAGCCGACGCCGAGTACGCGCAATAGCCGGCCGGAACTTTCCTTAGTGGGTGTTAATGGTGGAGGGGTCGTCAACGTTTTGTTTAGGCGGATCACTTTATCATCAGCAGCCAGTTTGAGATATATTTGCGCGCGCGGGAGTGGAAGTCGGTTTGATGTCCGATAAGCTTTAGCTTGTCGCCGCGACAAACTAAAGTAAGCTCCTGATGAAGTTCAACTATGGTTAGTTGCCATATCACGCGGAGCGCGATTTACCCCTCCCAAAGGGAGGCGAAATTCGCGCTCCGCGGGGGTAAGGCCAATCCGCTGTTAATGAACTTTTCAGAACCTGGGGACAACTAAGAAAATTATCGTTTACGAAGGACCAAACAAATGAAGAGGCTTTTACTGCTATTAGGCAGCGCTGTTTTGGGCGCCGCGTTGCTAACGTGTGTTGCTTTTGCGCAAGGCACCATTGTCCCCGGAGACAATCTGGTTGTTGAGGGTATACCAGCCATTCCCGCGTCGCTGGCAGATGATGTCGGGCGTTATACGGAATTTCGAGCTGCCGGTATCAGCAGTTGGCACCCCATCCGGCGCGAGATGTTAATTGGCACTCGTTTCAGCGATACCATCCAGATACACGAACTCAAGATGCCGGGCGGTGCGCGTAAGCAGCTGACGTTTTCAACTGAACGATCCGCCGGCGGTTCGTATCGGCCGCGAACCGGCGCTTATTTCATCTTCAACCGCGACGTTGGCGGCAACGAGTTTTATCAGTATTACCGTTATAACCCGAGTGACGGAACGACAACTTTGTTAACCGACGGCAAGTCACGCAACACCGGATGGCGATGGTCCACCTCGGGCGACCGGGCCGTTTATGGTTCGACCCGCAGAAACAGACAAGATAACGACCTCTATATCATCAATCCGGAAGATCCGAAGAGCGACCGGTTGTTAATGCAGCTCGAAGGCGGCGGTTGGGGAGTGAGCAATTGGTCGCCCGATGACAAGAAGTTTTTGTTGGCCGAGTTCATCAGCGCCAACGAAAGCTATCTCTGGTTAGTCGATGTAGCAACGGCCACCAAGACACTCATCACGCCGAAGGGTAGCGCGGAGAAGGTTGCTTACGGCGGTGGCACTTTCAGTAACGATGGCCGCGGAATCTATGTAGCGACGGACAAGGATTCAGAATTTGCACGTCTCACCTACATCGATTTAGCGACCAAAGCCCACACGGTACTGACGGACCATATTAAGTGGGATGTAGATTCCATCGATCTTTCCCCGGACGGCAGGACGTTGGCATTTGTCACCAACGAAGAAGGCGTGGGCCGTCTGCATTTGATGGATACGCGAACTCGCAAAGAGCGTCCTGTGCCGAAACTTCCAGTAGGAATCGTCAGCGGTATTCGCTGGCACGACAACAATAAAGATCTCGGTTTCAATATTACTT
>Ga0209486_10000670_pt1 | contig 15086 bp, 11 predicted proteins | sample NCCompost_FD_187518 | JGI IMG/M metagenome (GOLD analysis project Ga0209486, IMG submission 187518) | Agricultural soil microbial communities from Utah to study Nitrogen management - NC Compost (SPAdes) (version 2) | ecosystem: Environmental > Terrestrial > Soil > Agricultural land | place...
TATATATATATACGATTATATTTGTATTTGTATAATGTATTTAATAAAAACAAAAAAAAAAAAACACCGCGGATGGCCGCTCTTACCGAGCCGAAATCGGCATGCATTATGTGCTTGATGTTTATCTTGTTAATGGGCGTGGTCATCAGAGTATAGGGACAGAAGAAGACAAAAAATATAGGCTTGGATAAGACAAATAGCTACTTCAAATAGAATATATCCGATGGCAGCTAATATAAGAAAAATTGTCCTGGAAAGTCTGGAGAATCAGGCTGAAGCACAGTAGATGCCCATGAGGCTTAATACAATATGGCCAGCTCTTATGTTAGCAGCTAGGCGAAATGAGAGGGTTAGAGGACGTACTAGGACTCTTGTTGTTTCAATTAGAACTAGAAACGGGTTTAATCAGTCTGGGGCGCCGTCGGGGAGGAAGTGCGCTGTTGATTTTTTGGGACTGTGGGAAAATCTAGAGATGATTAATCTTAGTCAGATGGGGAGACCTAGGGTTAGGGTAAATACTAAGTGTCTTGATGTTCTAAAAGTATAGGGGATTAGTCCCATTAAATTGATTATAACTAAAAGAAAGAAGATGGCTGACAGAGAGGTTGATAGACCCTTTAGTTGGAGTCCTGAAGTTCGTGACAGTTGTGTGAAAATGGTGTCTTTGATAGGAGTTTTGAATGTGGACGATCGAGAATTAATTACCCAGAAGGATGATTGGATCATTAGAACGATTAGGGTATTTATTATTAAGAATACGGAGTTAGTGGGGAAAAGGGTGTTATATATGTAGGGGTCAAATGAGGAGAAGATGTCGGGTATCATGTCAAGACTTGATTTTTAGGCCATTTAAAACTTTGAAGGTTTTTAGTTTTTTTAACTTAAAGTCTTAGGGTTTAATAAGTTTGTCCCATATGTTTGTAACTAGGGGGTTTGCGATAAAGTAGATGTAGTATAGGGTTGTGAAAAGTTGACCAATTAGAATGAATGGGTCTTCTACTGGGCGTCCGCCAATTCATGTTAGGATTAATCAGGAGGCTACTAATATTCAAAATATGAGTTGGTTTACGGGGTAGAATGATAGTCTTCGTTTATTTATGATGTGGGTAAATGGTGGGATAAAGAGGATGAGAATTGCGGCAAATAGGGCTAATACACCCCCTAATTTGTTTGGAATTGATCGTAAAATTGCATATATTCACAGGAAGTATCACTCTGGCTTGATGTGAATTGGAGTGACTAGAGGGTTGGCCATTAGAAAGTTTTCCGGGTCTGTAAATAAGTTAGGCTCAAATAGGACTATAACAGATAGGCCTGTAATGGCTAATATATATCCTAATACATCTTTAATGGAGTAATAGGGGTGGAAAGGAATTCGGTCTGAGTCTGCATTTACCCCAATAGGGTTGTTAGATCCTGATTGATGGAGAAATATAATATGTAAGATGGTTGCGCCTATGATAGCGAACGGTAGAATGAAATGAAAGGCGAAGAATCGGTTTAGTGTGGCGTTATCTACGGCGAAGCCCCCTCAGATTCATTCTACTAAGGATTTTCCAATGTAGGGAATGGCGGAGAATAAATTGGTAATTACTGTTGCTCCTCAGAATCTTATTTGGCCTCATGGTAATACGTAACCTATAAATGCAGTAGCCATGGTTAGGAGGAATAGTACTACTCCAATATTTCAGGTTTCTATTAGGGTGTATGACCCATAGTAAAGCCCTCGTCCTGCATGAAGATAGATGAATAGGAAGAATATTGAGGCTCCGTTGGCATGAATTGATCGTAACAATCATCCGTAATTTACATCTCGAGAGATGTGTGCTACAGATGAGAAAGCTATTTCGATGTTTGGCACATAGTGTATTCTAAGAAATAGGCCTGTAATTGTCTGGATGACTAGACATAGGCCTAAGAGGGAACCGTAATTTCATCAGATGGAGATATTGTTTGGTGCTGGAAGATCAATTAAGGATCTGTTGATAATTTTGATTGCTGGGTGGGTGGTTCGAATAGGTTTGAACATATTAGTTAAAGGGTCGTAGGGGTCCTTTCGAGCGTAAGGTTAATTTTACTACAATAATTATTGTTAGGAGGAGAATTAGGGCCAGAAGGATTAGAAATGGGGCTGTGTTTATTAGATATAGTGTTGAGTTTCCTTGGGTAAATTCTGATAGCGTTGGTACTTTAATGTTGGTTGCATAAGTTAAAATTCTAAGTGTGAGTAGCGAGATTAATCTATATATAATGTTGTTGGAGTTGGCTATTTGCTGATTAGGGGTTAGGGCTAAGAAGTAGGCGAATATTACGAGCATTCCTCCGACGTAGATTAGAAAAATTAGAAAGGCGAATCATGAGCTTATGAATGATGCAAAAGCTGCTGATAGAAGAAGAGCCATTATTAGAATGTTTATTCCGAGAATGATGGGGGTCGAGGCTAGATATAGCGTAAATGTTGTAGTAATTATTATAAGTATGTATATGGTTAAAATCATTTATAACTGTAAGAATTGAACTTAATCTTTAGACTTCAAAGGTCTTCGTGCACCTTACACTAAGTTATATAAGAACCTCATCAATAAATGCATAGGTATAGGCAGATTCAAACTACATCTACAAAGTGCCAGTATCATGCCGCAGCTTCAAATCCGAAGTGATGCCCAGCAGAGAAGTGGTGAGCACATGTTCGGAGTAGGCAAATAGCTAAGAAGGAGGAGCCAATTAGGACGTGTAGGCCGTGAAATCCGGTGGCTACAAAAAATGTGGTTCCGTACACTCTGTCTGCAATAGTAAATGGGGCAGCTATATATTCCCCAGCTTGAAGGAACGTGAAATAGGCCCCCAAGCATACTGTAACGGTTAGGGCTTGAATTGCATCCCCTCGTTTACCTTCTATTAATCTATGATGAGCTCAGGTTACTGTTACCCCTGAGGCTAGTAGAACTGCTGTGTTTAGGAGGGGCACTCTAAAGGGGTTTAGAGGGTGAATTCCTGAGGGGGGTCAGCAACAACCGATTTCTGGTGTGGGGGATAAACTTCTGTGAAAGAATGCTCAGAAGAAGGCAAAGAAAAATATAACTTCAGATGTAATGAATAGAATTATACCTCAGCGTAGACCTGTAGTTACGTGTCTTGTGTGGTGACCTATGAAAGTCCCTTCTCGTACTACGTCTCGCCATCATTGAATTATAGAAACGATAATGAGAGTTACCGCGATAATAAGGCATCAGGTTCCGTGGTTGTGAAATCATCTAGCTAGGCCGATTGCTAGGGTGAAGGCTCCTAGTGAGGAGGTTAAGGGTCATGGTCTGTATTCAACTAGGTGAAATGGTTGACGAATCATTTATGTTTTTTATTTTAATAAGCTTTTTACTTGGAAGGTAAATGTACTGGTATACTAAAAACATACAAGAGAGCATGGCCCGTTTTTAAATTTACAGTTTAATGTTTAATCTCAACCATCTTGTAAGGTTCACTTTCATGAATTTTCTAGGGAATGGGCATTATACCTTGTTTTTGAGTTAAATGTGTGGTGTTCGGATCATCAAAAGGTGGATGCTATAAGTGAGACAGAGGTTCAAAATATTATAATTGATACAATTCAGGCTATGGGGGACAGGTGGGGCATAGAAATACACCTTTGGTAACTATGTCTTGACAAGACATTATTATTGTTTAACTAGTATTTCTATTGGGTGAAGTTTGAAACTCATTTTATGAAGGATTTAGTGTTGATAGATTCTACTGCAATTGGTATGAAAGAGTGGTTGGCTCCGCAGATTTCTGAGCATTGTCCGTAGAAAATTCCTGGTTGTGTAGTGGTGAAACCAATTTGATTAAGTCGTCCTGGCACTGCATCCACTTTTACGCCTAGGGCAGGTACTGTTCAGGAGTGAATTACGTCTGCAGCGGTGATTAGTATTCGGATTTCTAATTGTATGGGTACAACTATGCGATTATCCACTTCTAAGAGACGGTAGTCACCCGGCAGAAGATCTGAAGTCGGAAGTATGTAGGAGTCTATTTCCACATTTATGAAATCTGTGTATTCATATCTTCAGTATCATTGATGACCAATAGTTTTTACGGTAATGGAGGGCTGGCTTACTTCGTCTGTAATATAGAGGATTCGTAATGACGGTAGGGCTAGAACTAGAAGAATTAGGGCTGGGAGGATTGTTCACACTGTTTCAATTGTTTGAGCTTCTATAATATATCGATTTACATGTTTGTTTAGTATTAGGGCTACAAGGGCATAACCGACTACTGTTAATACCAGGGTGAGTACTAACAATGCGTGGTCGTGGAAGGAGATTAGTTGAAATATGACAGAAGATGCGGCGTCTTGGAATATTACTTGACCTCAGTTTGGCATTCTAAGTGAGCTACAGGTAGCATGGGCCTAATTAACAAATAGGTGCCTTTGGCATTCACTTAATCGGGGATATGTAATAACACCTGTTTCTCTTAGGTTATGGAAATCTAGGGGAAGAGTTGAGTCTGATCACTCTAGGGCTGATGATATGTGAGGTCTTGAGATAACTCTTCGTTGCGAGGCAAAGGCTTCTCATAAAATGAAAATGAATAATATTAGTGCCACGAAGGATAGCAGGGACCCAAAGGATGACACAACATTTCATTTTATAAATGCGTCTGGGTAGTCTGAATATCGTCGGGGTATACCACTAAGTCCAAGGAAATGTTGGGGGAAGAATGTTGTATTTACTCCTAGGAATATTAAGAAGAATTGTGCGTTGGCTCAGCGAGGGTGCAGAGTCAGCCCAGTTAAAAGGGGAAATCAGTGAGTAAAAGCGGCGAAGATTGCGAATACAGCACCCATTCTTAATACATAGTGGAAGTGGGCCACTACATAGTAAGTGTCATGGAGAATGATGTCAAGTGAGGAGTTAGATAGAATAATGCCTGTTAGACCTCCTGTAGTAAATAGGAAAATAAATCCTAAGGCTCATAGAACTGGGGTTTCATATTTGATTTTAGATCCATGCAAGGTTGCTAATCATCTAAAGACTTTAATTCCTGTAGGAACGGCAATAATTATGGTAACTGCTGTAAAGTATGCTCGGGTGTCTACATCAAGCCCAACTGTGAATATGTGATGTGCTCATACAATAAATCCAAGAACGGCAATTCCTAGTATAGCATAAATTATTCCAAGGGCTCCGAAAGGCTCTAACTTTGCAGTGTAATGACTTACAATATGTGAGATTGCTCCGAACCCGGGAAGAATAAGAATATACACTTCTGGGTGGCCGAAGAATCAGAATAGATGTTGATATAGAATGGGATCTCCCCCTCCAGCAGGATCAAAGAATGAGGTATTAAGATTTCGGTCTGTTAGAAGTATGGTAATTGCTCCCGCAAGAACTGGGAGGGATAGGAGGAGAAGGACAACTGTAATTACTACAGCCCATACGAATAGGGGGATTCGTTCTAGTCGTAAGCCTCTTCAGCGTATATTGATTACTGTTGTGATAAAATTGATGGCTCCAAGGATAGAGGAAGCTCCAGCTAAGTGTAGTGAAAAAATAGCTAGATCTACTGAGGGCCCAGCATGTGCAAGATTTCTGGCTAGGGGGGGATACACTGTTCAACCTGTTCCGGCTCCTTTTTCTACCGCAGCAGAGGAAACTAGTAGAATTAGCGAGGGGGGTAGCAATCAAAATCTTATGTTATTTAGGCGTGGGAAGGCTATATCTAGGGCGCCTAATATTAGGGGTAGAAGTCAATTTCCGAAGCCGCCAATAAATACTGGCATAACTAAGAAGAAAATTATTACGAATGCGTGGGCTGTAACGATTGTATTGTAGAGTTGATCTCTGCCTAGGAAGGCTCCCGGCTGTCTTAGCTCGATTCGAATAAGAAGTCTTATACCGGCACCGACTATGCCAGCTCAAACTCCGAGAATGAAATATAGGGTTCCAATATCTTTGTGATTGGTAGAATAAAATCATCGCATATATTATAATGAGGGGTCTTAATCCTAGAGAAAGTCTTGCCGTGACCAGGGTTAGAGTTCTAGTAACTTTGCTTTTTATAGGGTTTAATAGTTTTAGGTTTGGTGTTGAAAATATTATGTTGATGACAATTCTTAGGTAGAAGAATAGGTTTATAACTGATCCTATTACTAATATAAATACTGTAATTTTTATTGATTCTGTTAGCATTATAATTGTTATAAGCTTAGGCATAAACCCCGTGAGTGGGGGCAATCCTCCCAGGGATAGAAGTAGGATGACTGTAGTTAGGTGAAGTAGGATCCTATTGGAGGGAATCTTATTTATTTGTTTGGCGGAGAAGATGTTGAAGTACCACAGGGATATAAATAGGGGAGTAATGAGGGCTGAGTATACTGCAAAATATATGATTGACGCATTGGGTTTAAATACAGCTAAGAGCCTCAATATTCACCCAATGTGACCGATGGACGAATAAGCTATAATTGTTCGTATTTGACTTTGATTTATTCCTATGACACCTCCGACCAAGGCATTAATTCCGGCTATGGCTATAATAAAGGATATGTTTTTTTGTGGTAGTAAAAACGCTAGGATTGAAAGAGGGGCTAATTTTTGTCAGGTAGATAAGATCAGGCAAGATGTTCATGAGATTGAGGCTATGACTGAAGGATATCAAAAATGACATGGGACACTTCCAAGTTTTAGTAAAATGGCTGTAGTTAATATGAGCGGTATGATGTTTGGTAGGGAAGAAAATGACATTCATAGAGATGTTCTAGATATAAGTAATAGGGCAGATCCCAGAGCCTGGGCTAGGAAATATTTTACAGATCCTTCGGTCTCTTGGTTGTTTTTTCTCTGTAGCATAATTGGAATAAATCTTAGGAGATTTAGCTCTATGGCCCCCCATAGGAGAATTCAGTTTGTTCTTGACAGGGCCATTAAGGTTCTTAATACTAGTGATGTGAGGGTGAGTATTATAGTGGGTGAATGAATTAAGCTCATGAAGATTATGGAGGAGTTGAACCCCCTTATAAGAATTAGAAGTTCTTACTTATCCCGGCTAATCTATGATGATCAGTCTAGAGAGCCTTCATTTCACTCGTGGATTAAACCTAGAAGAAGAATTAGTAAGAAGAGAATTGAAGTGATTAGAGTGGTATTTAAACTGTTAGTTAAGATAATGGTAGGAATGGGTATTAGTAGCACAATTTCGATGTCAAATACAATAAAGATAATAGCTAAAAGAAAAAAACGTATCGAGAATGGAATGCGTGCGGTTCTTTTGGGATCAAATCCACATTCAAAGGGCGATGATTTTTCTCGATCTGTATGAGATCGAGCTGCTAGAATGTTAGCTGCGGCTAGGATGACTGAGGGGACTAGAAGAGCGATGATAGTGGATGTTGTTATGAGATTCATTAACTAGAAATAGTATATTATCTCTTGATTAAAAGTCAAGTGCTATTTACAAGCTCTCTAGTTAGATACAGGGAATTGAGGTTCCTTAATTAACGTCATCAGAGTTATCCGTTCATCCGGCGCTGTATCATATTGAGGTAACTAGAGGAGCACATAGAATTAATAAAGCTAGAGATAGGGGTAGAAATCTTTTTCAAGTTAGGTTTATTAAATGGTCATATCGTATTCGTGGATATGTTGCTCGGACTCATACAAATAGAGTAGCTAGAGCCACCGTTTCTATTACTAGGAGAATATCACTTATTAGTGGGATAAAAGTACTAAAGAAGATTACTCTTGTAAATAGTCTTATTACTAAAATGTTAGCATACTCAGCTATGAAAATTAGAGCAAACAGGCCCCTCCTGTACTCAACGTTGAAACCAGAAACTAATTCTGACTCTCCTTCGGCAAAGTCAAAGGGAGTGCGATTAGTCTCTGCTAAATTTGTAATAAATCATACTGTGGCCAGGGGCATAAATATGAGCGAAATTCAGGAAATTTGAGATATCTTAGTGAAGTCTATTGATGTTAATATGATTAGGGCCCTTAATAAAATTAGGGACATACTTACTTCGTATGAAATGGTTTGAGCAACTCCTCGAAGTGCCCCAAGAAGGGCATATTTGGAATTAGATCTTCATCCAGCTAGAAAAGTTGTATATACATTTATTCTTGAGACACATAAGAAATATAAGACACTGAATTGAAGAAAAAATGATTGATGGGAGTGGGGGTAGATGACTCACATTATTAGAGCTAAAATTAAACCTATAGTGGGTGCAAATAAGAATGGAGTTTGATTTGAAGGAGTTGGTTTGGCCTGTTCTTTAACGAATAGTTTAATTGCATCTGCGAATGGTTGAGGTAACCCTATAATTCCCACTTTATTCGGACCTTTACGTAGATGAAAGTACCCAAGAAATTTTCGTTCTATTAAGGTATAAAAAGCTATCCCTAATAGAGCTAAAATTATTCTTATCAGAATAGATGTGAAAAATGGGATGTTCATGTAATAAGAGAGCATTGCTCATAAACAGGGTTTAAACCTGTGGCACTATTCTGCCATCTTACTAGGCTTGAAGATGAGTTGAACATCTTAAGTGGACGTTCAAGGTCCAGTGTTTCCGAAACTTCAGGCCGCTACTGAGACATCTCTCTTGTCAAGTGCAAGTTGACTGTTCTAAATAAACTAAGTTACAAAATTAGTGAGTGGGAAATACCCATGAACCGATCCTAAGTCGGTGGCACTATTCTGCCAACTCACTTCATAGTTTATGAATATTTAGTTTAAATATGTCTTATATTTATTCTTTAACTATAATTATTATTCTTATTTAGGTCCTTTCGTACTATAAATAGATTATTTTATCGAGGATAGAAACTAACCTGGCTTACGCCGGTCTGAACTCAGCTCATGTAGGGTGTTATTGGTTGAACAAACCATCTTTATGTGACTTTTGCGCCACATAGATTCCCTAAGCCAACATCGAGGTGCCAACCCCCACTATTGATAAGGACTCTTTAGTGGGATTAGCCTGTTATCCCTAAGGTAGCTTGATTTGTTGATCTTGATTAAGGGTCAGAGTTTAGATTAATTTATCTTTTTATAGGGGATGATTAATAATTTCCCTGGTCGCCCCAACCGAATTTATTAAAAATTTATAATTTTTATTAAAATAAAGCTCTATAGGGTCTTCTTGTCCTTCGACGAGATCTAACACTCTTCAGTTAGAGATTAATTTTTAAGTGACTTATAGAGACAGTCTTTATTTCGTTGGTCCTTTCATTCTAGCCCACAATTAATGGGCAAGTGATTATGCTACCTTTGCACGGTTAGGATACCGCGGCCGTTGAACTTAGTCACTGGGCAGGAATTACTTCCCATTTGTTACGGGAAGCAATGTTTTTGTTAAACAGTCGAAATAAGGATTTGCCGAGTTCCTTTATAAGTGTTTATTTTTTGTTTGTGAGTATATTTTATATTTATATTTATTTATCTATAATACTTATTTTTACATAATATTTTAATAGGGGGAGTTTGTTTCAAATTCCAGCTTTTAGGTGCAAGTAGGTGTATAAATTATATGAGTATTACGGTAAGGTATTGTAGATGGCTGTTTTTAGGCCTATTTATTTTTGGTTATTGTTAATAGCTTTAGACCACAGGGCTTATCCTCTGTGGCCTTACACTGAGGCTATTGCCCCATGTTTTAATTGATAAATTTTACTGGAAACCAGCAATTTTCTAACGCGTGTGGTATGTAGCCTCTGCCAACATATTTTCTAAAGTTGTTGCCACAACTAGTAGTGGGCTCGTAGCTATATGGGGGCAGCTCGTGTAGAATTCGGGAAGGAATTTTAAATTTTTAGCTTGTAAAACCATAATGCACAAGGTACGTGAGATATCACTACTTTGTTTTATTAAATATTTCCTTTTTAGTACTTTTGTTTGGGTGTTAGTAGGGTAGGTATTTAAGTGTTTTGTTTAATGTGATATTGTATGATTAGTTGAGTAAGCGAAGCAAACAAATTGTTTTATTTTTAGTGTAAGTAAAAAGCATTGTATATGCTATACTTCGACAGGTGCAACTTCCGTTACACCTACTTTGTTACGACTTATCTCGCCTTTGGGCGAGAGTGACGGGCGATGTGTGCATGTCTCAGATTCGTCTTCATTTTGACTTTGTATCTTTATTACATCCAAGTCCACCTTTGTACAACTTTTAGTGTTGTGCTCCGTATCTTTATTTAGGGTGTAACCCATCATCGCCCTCTCATTGGCTGCACTTTGACCTGACGTATATGAGTTTAATCATAGTTGCATACTCGTACTTTTAGAGGTGTGCTTACGACGGCAGTACACAAGCTGTTTGATCTAGGGAGGGTGAAGAGTGCGTGGATTATCGAGTTATGAGACAGGTTCCCCTGGTTCGATGAGACACCGCCAAAATCTTTAAGTTTTAAACTGTGGTTCGTATTTTTCGACTTTATTTATTTCATGAATAGACGGGTATCTAATCCGTGTTTTAGATTATGGTTTTATGGCCATTTAGATGAGTGTGGCTCTAGGGCTGTTTAAATTAGACCTTAATAGCTGTTTAAATCATCTTGCACTTAGTCATTGTTTAATTAGCTTGAGTTTGTCGTCTAACCGCGGCAGCTGGCACGAATTTTGCCAACTCTTAACTTGATACCCAATTCTTGCTTTTGCAGAGTTAGTAGAGTTACTTACTGTGGCGCCCTATTACGTATAGAAATCTTGATGTAATTGTTGATTCTTTTAGATTTAGAGGGATTGCGGGGCGGCTAGAACTTACATGTATATTGGTTCATAGTAGCTAAGTTTTCAGCTAGAATCAAACTGTTAGTAAGAGAGAATATCTCTTTTTCGGGGTATGAACCCGCTAGCTTGAATAGCTTATCTTACTTAAGTGGGGATACTATTAGTATAATATTAAATTTGCAATTTAATGTTATTATTTAACTACCTCACTAAGACCATCTTGTAATTAATTCTGGCTTTGTAATAATTAAGATGATGGGGGCCAGATGTATGGACATTAGGGTTAAATCTTTTGTTTTGATTTGGGGGAGAGAGTTAGATGTTGTTATTAGGGGCCCGTGGTGTATAGCAGTATACATATATAGGGAGTAGGCTGCTGTAAAGAATCTTGTCATACCTAGAAGTAACAGTGCAGATGTGGATATTTTAAGGATCGCAGCAATCAACATAATTTCTCTTATTAGATTGATTGATGGAGGGGCCGCTATATTTCTAGCCGTAAACAGGAATCACCATATTGTGAGTGTTGGGGCTAAGACTATTAACCCCTTTGTCAAAAATAGCCTTCGAGTATGTGTCAGCTCATAATTTATGTTTGCTATAACAAATAGGGCTGAAGATCTTAATCCGTGAGCGATTATTATAGCAAGGGCTGCTTGTAAGCCTCAGTTAGAGTTTATTAAGGCTCCGGCAACTATTAGCCCTATGTGCCCTACAGATGAATAAGCAATAAGTGATTTAAGGTCGGATTGACGAAAGCAGATCAATCTTGTGGATACTGCCCCGACTAGGGCAATTCTTGACAGTAAGCTAGATGTAGATTTGGCTGCGTGATGAAATAAGCTTAATATCCGTAGGATTCCATACCCACCCAGTTTTAGTAGAATTGCTGCAAGAATTATAGACCCTGCGATTGGAGCTTCTACATGAGCCTTAGGAAGTCAGAGGTGCACTGTAAATATCGGTAATTTTACTAGGAATCCTCCGATTGTTAATACTCAGGCTAGGGATAGGGAGGAATAGTCTCTAGGAAACTCCATACTTATAAATATTGGTATTACTGCAGTTTTTGATGTGATAAAGATTTTGCAGAGGGCTATCAATATGGGAAGAGAAGCAGCTACCGTATAAATTATTAAGTATATCCTGGCTTGAGACCGTTCAGGCTGATATCCTCAGGTTATAATAAGAATTATAGTCGGAATAAGAGATGCTTCAAATCAGATGTAAAACATAAATAAGTTGGGGGAGAGGAAGCAGTTTACTAGGATAATTAATAAGATAATTAAGTTGGTAATAAATATTTTAGGGTATATATTTTGATGAATGACTTTAGTTCTAGCTAGGATCATTATAATCGTTACTCAGATTGTGAGTGTAGTTAGGGTGAAGGATATAGTGTCCGAGGATATTAGTTCAGTTATTATTGAGTACGGAAAGTTGTTTATTAGGGTGGAACATAGAGGAAGTATGAGTAGTGTAAGAGTTAATGCAATTACTCAGGTATAATGTGGTGTTATTAGAGGGAGTAGGAGCGCAGATATTATAATTAGTTGAAATTTTAACATTTATTTATTGTTAAGGAGTTTAACATATCTGTACCATAAGACCGTGATATTAGGACTATGAGACTTAGCCCAACTCTGGCTTCACAGGCTCCAAAGGTTAGCAGTATTACACTGATACTAGTATTAGGAGCATTTGCTACTGACAGAGATAGAGGTACAAATAGGACTAAGCTGAGAGTAATTCCTTCAAGGGATAGTAGTGTTATAAGAAAGTGTGATTGATTTGTAATTAAATTTAATATGGCTACTAAGGGCAGTAGAAACACTAGTGCTATAATGGAGTTGTACATAGAATTGAGAGGAGTCTCTATCTTCGATTTACAAGATCGATGCTTGTTATTAGCTTTCAATTCTCAGATAACACGCAAAGTGATTTTTGGCACCCAAAGCCGGTGTTTTATGTTAAACTATTATCTGTGTATAATATCTTATATAACTTTAGCATGAAAAGCTAATGTGTTTATTACACCACATACACTTGTTTAGAGGAGGTTCCATATTGTTAGCTTCAATAACATGCTTTTTTTAAGCTACCTAAACTTGGTGTAATTGAGTATATACACTCACGCACAGTATAGATCGTAGAGCGTATTATTAAGCTTTAAGGCTTAGCACCATTCATCGCGCAATATTGCTGAGCGAATACTGTGTGTCCATTTAGGTTTAGATTATAACTAATATGAGTATTAAGCCGAGCACGGAAGATATCATTAGATAGTTTACAGGCATGGGCTTTGAGGAAATTATTAAACTATTTGAAACTTTATTTGAAAAACTACTTATACCTTGACCACCCAGGGCCTCTAATCAGGACTGGTCTGTCAATTTTAAATAGTTATGAGATATGTATATTGGTAATTTTATAGTAAATTGGGAAGAAAGTGGAACTAAAAATCACATTATACAGGAAGCATAGTGATTTATTGGACTGTGTATTAAAATTGATTCATTTTTTTGTCTTGAGGCTGACATAGCTCATGCTAGCATAGCCCCAGTGATAACTAAAACTAAAGGTGTATATTTTTCACATAGGTGGATTATTATTATTTCTTGCTTTAGGGGGGCCACTCATGCAATGAGGGAGCCGGAGATGACTGATATAGATGCTAATACTAATATGGGGGAGGTAAGGGAGTTATCTTCCTCTAGGTGTATATAGGGATTGCAATTATTTGTACCTCACACTACACATAAACTAAATCGAATTGAATAGAATGATGTTAATCCTACGGCAAATAACATTAGAAGTATTATAAATATGTTGTGAGCGTAGTGTATAGAGGCTTCTAAAATTATATCTTTTGAGTAGAATCCCGATATAAAGGGAAACCCACATAAAGCTAGATTAGCCATAATTAGACATGAAGATGCAGTTGGTATTTGTTTGGCAAGGTTACCCATTCATCGTAAGTCTTGTCTGTGCATATGACTGTGAATGAATCTCCCGGCGCAAACAAAAAGTAAAGCCTTAAATAGGGCATGAGTTACTATATGAAAAAATGCTAAATGAACCATATTTAGACCTATCGCGGCTATTATCATTCCGAGTTGCCTGAGGGTTGATAGCGCAATAATTTTTTTTATGTCACATTCTGTAGTAGCTCTAAACCCGGCCATTAAAGTTGTTGAGACAGCCGTGAATAGAAGCAGAGGTGAAAACCACCATGCAGTAGACATAAAATCATAAAATCGAATTAATAGAAACACACCGGCAGTAACTAGTGTAGATGAGTGAACTAGGGCTGATACTGGTGTAGGTGCGGCCATAGCTGCTGGTAACCACCTAGAGAATGGTATTTGAGCTCTTTTTGTTATTGCTGCCACAGTAATTGCTAAGATTTGGTAGAAATTTTCATCTAGATTTCATATATGGAGAATATTTCAGTGCCCCTGACTTAGGGTTCAGGCGATGGCTAAAAGTAATGTCACGTCCCCGATACGATTAGTCAGGGCTGTAATTATTCCAGCGGCCAAGGATTTAGGATTTTGATAGTAGATTACTAAGATGAAGGACACAATGCCTAACCCATCTCACCCTAGGAGTAATATAATTAAATGTGGGAAGAAAATTAACATGTTTATAGATAATACAAAGAGTAATACCAGAACTGTAAATCGGTTAATAAACTTGTCATCTTTTATGTAGACTGTGGAGAACTTAAGAACATTTGCTGAAATTATGATTACCGTACATGAAAACATGAGTCCTAGGGGGTCTAAAATAAGGGTAAATATGATGGGGGTAGATGAAATAGAAAAAAGATTTCACTCTAATAGCATTGTAGTGTTGTAAAACACTGCATAAAAGGTTGGGGTTAGTAGGACTATGAAAATAATCCATAGTAACTTACTTGCTATAAGGCTGATTTTAAAATTTTGTAACATGAAAAAGGGTCTTATGACGTCTCTGAAACCACAATTCAGTGATTTAACTAACCTACCTTTTCCCGTGAGACAGTCGGTAGATATTTAATGTTAAAAAATGAATTTTAGATTGGGTCTTAAACCCCAACAATTTTTTGGGGGGGGTCGGGAGATTCCCGACAACAGTGTAAAATTTTGTCTAATCAGGTCTAAAATGCCCCACATTAGTCAAAAATAGGCTATATGCAAACTAGCAAGATAAAAATATTTTGACCCAGTTTTCGGACTCTCTCCAAAACGGCAGATTCAAAGTAGTTTGGGCCTAAACCTGGTTTTTTTTTTTTTTTTTTCTGCCCAGTTCCGGGCTTTTTGGTTTTCGAAGATTTGTGATATTACCCCCCCCTCGCAATTGGAGTGCTAGGTTAT
>Ga0209486_10000672_pt1 | contig 15065 bp, 13 predicted proteins | sample NCCompost_FD_187518 | JGI IMG/M metagenome (GOLD analysis project Ga0209486, IMG submission 187518) | Agricultural soil microbial communities from Utah to study Nitrogen management - NC Compost (SPAdes) (version 2) | ecosystem: Environmental > Terrestrial > Soil > Agricultural land | place...
TCGGGGTTTGTGGTCCAGTTGCCCGTCTGCTGATCGTAGCTTGCGAGCACGACTGGCGCTCCATTCAACTGGCACGCACCATGTCCCGCCAGCGGCGTCGCCGCTCGGTCGATGCTCCCCTGTGCCAATATGATCGAGCGACCACCAGTCGCCAGCTGCCAGACGTCTGCCAGTGTTAATGCCATCAGGTCTTGTGGCATTGCTCTGGCGAACATGTCGTGTCGCTGGCGGCGAGTGCGGTCGTACACACTGACACCAGTGATTCCGTGCACGCGCGGATCGGTTCCCGTCGAGATGGTCGAGTGCCCAACAGCGGTGTTCGTAGGCAGGAAGTTGACTCTCGCCTGATCAAACCAGGCACCGTGCCGTCGTATGGTGGTGAGCGTTGGCATGGAGGCCGCGTAGCGATCGAAGTAATCCCGACGCATGCCATCCAGGACTATCAGCATGACCACTCGGGGTCTCGCAAAATCTGTCCGCAAAACAGGCAAGACATGGCCTGTCTCGGTCGGGGGCATTTGTACCCCCAACGCAGCCGCAAGCGTTGGCGCCACGTCCTGCTGCACGGCTGGGGTCGAGTACACTCCAGTTCTCACCGCAGGGCCCGCGAACATCAGAGGAATCGAGACGTCATACGCCCACGGTGAACCGTGCATGTACGCATAGTTCGGATCAGGTCGCGTAATGAAGTCGCCTTCACGCGGGACGATCAGCAGTTGGCCGGTTCGTCCGGGATAGTATGACCGAGCGAACATCTCCAGGAAGCGCTGTCGCGCGGCTGTGGTCCTGGCATCGCCTGGCCCAGTACGCCGTACCCGAGGCGCATCACTCACTGAAGCTCGCTTTAGCTGCTGGCCCAAAACCGTCCCAACCATCGCAAGCAGAGTCAGGATGACAAAGACAGCACCGTAAGCGGTCAACTTTGAGAAGCTGAGAAAGATTCGCTGGGTTGTAATGGCGGCTCCATCGCTTCAAACCGGACCGTGAACGGAACCCGATCCGACCAATCAGTAACGAATGTCCTTAACTCAACAGGAAGATTAAGAATGGTGCCGAGGGCGGGAGTCGAACCCGCACGTCCTTTCGGACAACGGATTTTAAGTCCTTTCACCACGCTTTGACTACCTTCTGCTACATGATACCAGACAGTATTTATCGACGTTTCAGCCGTCAATGCAAGCTACGTCGCAGCAGGTATCGCAACGTAACTCCCTCATCTTTCCCTCATCTCTCAAGCCGAATCCTATTGGTGTGATAAGTGCCGGGGATCTTTTGGGAATAGCAGACCTCCGCATTGCGAATTAGACGCTCGGCAAGAACGTAAGCGCTTGCCTTTCCACAGTTGCAACCACCAAAGAAAAATCGAGGTTTTCCGGTTCTTTCCCATCCCTTACCATCGCGTATACGTCGTGTACCGTTTTTTTTGTCCACATATTGGCCAGGTTGGAATCCTAAATACTTAGGAGCTAACGCGGACTGACGGCGAAAACTCTCACGATCGCCACTTTAAACTCGGACACCGCACTATTGGTTGAAAATTCACGAATTACGAGATCGAGAAGCCTCGACTTCTTCTTCATGACAGTGACTTTCGCGAAGGGCGAGTTGAAGAATCTCACTTTCCGCAGCATCATTCTGACGCAATGCCCGTTCGGGCAATCGTGCCGGTGTACGATAAAGTCTCCTCGTTTCGGCAAGAGTTTGGATTGAAAACCCCGCACTCAAAGAGGCCGCACTCTTACATAATTCAGCCAGGGATTACATCTACAAAGATGAGACTAACCCTAAGTCAGTAATTAAGAAAGCACGTCCGAGAATTCTCCGCACGTAATCATCAGTCTTGACTCGTCACTGATTCTGCGATAGAACGCCCCCGACTTCCCAGCCCAGTTCAAAAAGGAGCTTTACCATGCGTAAGTTATTGGTTTCAACCCTGTTCTTTTTGTGTATGGCCTCAGCCGTAATGGCACAAGATCCTGTTCAAGTCGATAGTAAGCATTACAAGGTTGAGTTTGAGAATGACGAGGTTAGAGTGCTGCGGGTTAAAGTTGGACCCAAAGAAAAGTCTGTGATGCATCAGCACCCAAATGCCGTGGCGATCTTTTTGACTGATGCAACTGGCAGGTTTACTTTTCCGAAGGATCCCGCGCAGGATATCACTCGCAAAGCAGGCGAAGTACTCTGGACGCCGGGAACAGTTCATTTGCCGGAAAACGTTTCCGACAAGCCATTTGAAGTGATTCTTGTGGAGTTGAAGAGTAAATCGGCCGCTAAAAACGTGGATAATAGACCTGCGACTAAAGCAACCAGCACAAATGGAAATTGAGTTCGAGTTTAGTAAGCGAGGAGTTCGGGGCAATTCTTAGAGTTGAATTCACGCTGTCGAGAGTCCGAGTTCGCTTCAAGAACGTGGGAGCTACCGCAAGTCTTTCATTGGGCCTAGTGGACCGCTTGTTGGGAACGGACAGTCGCAAATTAAAGAGCCAAGCTCCCCCGGTCAGATTGGGATACCGGGAATAATGGCGAATTTACAGCTCAGGCAGGAACAGGATGGACCCCAAGGCTGCATCTTCCGCCAACGCGTAGTCCTCTGAAGGGTGATGTCGTTGAGCGAATCGACGCGTTTCCACGTGATGGTGGTTTGCCAGAACACTTCTCGCGTTAATTGATGGAGACAGTAAAATCGTAACGATAGTTTCCCGATAAGAAGTTAAAGACCCAGAACCTCAACTTCAAAGGAGAATGACCATGTCAGATTATTGGCAGATTGAGAATGACCCGCCGCCAAACCCAGGCGTCGGTAACGCCCTGAATGGCTTGCAAATACAGCCAATTACCTCAGGCACGCCTCCTGTGATCACTGGCTATCAGTTGATGAACGGCTCATCGCAGGTATCCTCAACCACTGACACAACGATGCCAATCAGCTTCGACGACGTCGAATTCGCTTCAAGGACTTGGGACATAACCGCGTCTGTTCCTACCCCCGACGTTGATGGCAGCGGGACCTGGTCCATCATAGGACAGCTCTCACCCGAAGACGTAGCCACCGGGGATAATGGCGAATTTACAGCTCAGGCAGGAACGGGAATTGACCCTAAGGCTGCATCTTCCGCCAACGCGTAGTCTACGTGAAGGTACCAGCTTCGAATCGCCCAAATGAGGATAACGTGTGAAGCGAGTGATCCTTCACACGTTAGCCCAATGGGCGTTTCTGAGGTAATCCTGATGACCCAGCGTCCCGACAAGACCTCGAAGGAATTTAAGGCGGGTAGTCACCGCACGTCTCATTTTAGCTCCGATGCGGTTGCTAATCGGATGATCGTCTGTGCCTTAAGTCTCGTTACGTCTTTACTGTTTTTCCAGGACACCTCAAACGCTCAAAACCCAACCGCTGCGCCGCCGAATCCTCCCACTCAAAATACCGAGGCATTGCCGGCTTTTTCTGCGCAGGAACGGCCGCTTAGCGCAGGCGAGACCCAGTCGTACCGCCTCACTCTGACTTCGGGACAATTTTTCTATGCCCTCGTGGAACAGAAAGAGATCGACGTCAAGGTCATTCTGTTTGGACCAGATGGTCAACAAATCAGCGACACTGATAGTCCGAATGACAAGTGGGGAACAGAACCGGTTTTGCTCGTGGCCGACAAAGCAGGCGATTATAGAGTTGAAGTGCGATCGTCAAATAGCAAAGCCGCTCCCGGGCGTTACGAGATAAAGATCGTATCAGTAAGAGAAGCAACACCAGCTGACAAGAATCTTCTTCGTGCGCAAAGACTCGTCGAAGAGGCTGACAAGCTTGGCAGCCAGACAAACGCTGAGGCGAAACGCACTGCGGTCGAAAAATTTCAGGAGGCGCTGCGGCTGTTTCAACCCACGGGCGAAACCTACCTGCAAGCACTCACACTTCGTTTGATGGTCGGTCGTTTGGCCCAACTAAACGACTTTCGAAATGTGCTCAAATACTCGAAAGAAGGGCTTTCACTCGCGCAAAGCTTGAACGATCGTAGATTGGAAGGGTCGTTTGAAAACTTCGTTGGCGGAGCCAGTGACTTCTTGGGCGAAGTTAGAGAGGCGCTGGCTCACTATGAGCGCGCGGTCGTTCTGGCCCGACAGAATGGCAGCAAGCCTCTCGAGGCTGCCGCACTGAACAATATCGGTAAGATCTATGGAGATGCGTCTGACCGACAGAGAGCTCTCGAGTATTACCTGCAGGCCTTACCAATTTATATATCGCTAGGCAATCAAGTATCAGAAGGAATTGCACTGAGTAACATCGGGACTGCTTACAACAGGCTCGGAGAGCCAAACAAAGCGCTCGAGTATTTACAGCAGGCTTTATCGAAGTTTCGAGCCGAACCAACGGCTAAAAACAACGAGTCGCTTACACTGGCGATAATTGGGCACGCATACAGTCGTATGCAAAACTATGAGCAGGCGCTCAGTTATTACAATCAGGCCCGGACAATCCAGCAGCAAACCGGAAACAAGACGCAGGAAGCAGAGACTCTCGATAACATCGGGGCTCTGTACTTACAACAGGATCAACCGCAAAAGGCTGTTGAATATCACCAACAAGCGCTCGCGATGCAACGCGCTGCCGGGAATGTTCGCCGCGCGGCAATCTCACTGAGCAATCTGGGCCATGTTTACACTGTCCTCGGCCAGACTAACGAGGGAGTCGACTACTTTAATCAGTCGCTTTCAATATTTCGCAGAATCGGCGATTTGAACAATGCGGCAGTTGCTTTAGAGGGTCTGGCTCGTGCTGAGCAGAAGCGCGGAAATCTTAGTGAAGCCAGAAAGAGCATTGAAGAGTCGCTGAACTTAATCGAGACAGTTCGCGCGCACAGCGGCAGTCAACAACTCCGTGCTTCGTACCTGGCCTCACGTGAGAACGCATATGAGCTTTTGGTTGACATTCTGATGCAACAGAATGCAGAGGCCCCAGGTAAGGGGCACGACGCGGAAGCACTTCAGGCAAGCGAACGAGGGCGCGCACGCAGCCTGACGGAGATGTTGAATGAAACTCACGTGGATATTCGCCAGGGCGTCAGTGCTGATTTAGTGAAAAAGGAGCGAGAGATCAGGCAGTCGTTGAATGCGAAAGCTCAACGCCAAATTCAACTCACGGCCCAAAGAAGCAATCAGCCGGAGATCGAAACGCTTAATAAAGAGATCAGCGCGCTCGAAGACGGTTACCAACAGGTGCAGGCAGCAATTCGCAAGGCCAGTCCAGTTTATGCAGCGCTAACGCAGCCTCAGCCACTGGACGTAAAGGCGATTCAGGAGCAGTTAGATCCGAGCACAATGATGCTGGAGTATTCGCTGGGCGATCAGCAAAGTTACCTTTGGGTTGTAACGCAGAATTCACTCAAGAGTTACAAGCTGCCAAAACGTGAGCAGGTAGAGAAACTCGCGCGGCGACTTTACGGTTCCTTAGCGGCTCGCAGTGTAGCTAAGTCGCATGAAACACCCTCGGAGCGTCGAGCACGAATCGAGCGGTCCGATGCTGAATTTCAGCAGACCGCCACTGAGTTGAGTCGCATGATATTGGCACCTGCTGCGGCTGAGTTTGCAGGTAAACGATTGTTGATCGTAGCTGACGGTGCATTGCAATACGTGCCATTCGCTGTTTTGCCGATCGCAAACCGGCGACCTCTCGTCCTCGATCACGAACTTGTGAATCTCCCATCATTTTCAGCATTTGCAGTTCACCGTCAGAACTTGTCGAATCGTACACCAGCGCCCAAAGCTGTTGTGGTGATCGCCGATCCAGTGTTCTCGACTAACGATGCGCGACTCACATCGCAGAGTCAGGTTGCCGAATCGAGCCCGTCAGGCTCGACACGGATCATCGAGCATCTGCCAGGTAGCGCCAGTGTTCAACTCTCGATTCCACGACTGCCATTTACCAGACAAGAAGCGAATGAGATTTTGACAGTGGCGCCGCCAGGGTCCAGCCTGAAAGCATTGGACTTTCGCGCAAACCGTTCAATCGCCACCAGCGGTGAGTTAAGTAAATATCGTTACGTGCATTTCGCGACGCATGGTTACCTTGACACAACGCGACCGGCGCTTTCAGCGATTGTGCTCTCGTTGGTGGATGAGCAGGGCAGACCACAGGACGGCTTCCTGCGAACTCTTGATATTTACAATCTCAACTTGCCGGCTGAACTGGTTGTCTTGAGTGCATGCGAAACCGGCTTGGGCAAGGACGTGAAGGGCGAAGGTCTAGACGGATTAATGCGTGGATTTATGTATGCCGGCGCCCGGCGTGTAATTGTTAGCCTTTGGAACGTTAACGACAAAGCAACGGCAGGTTTAATGCAGCGTCTTTACACCGGAATGTTACGGACAAATAAAACTCCGGCTGCTGCATTACGCGCTGCACAGATCGAAATGCTACGAACGCGGCAATGGCAATCGCCTTACTTTTGGGCGCCGTTCGTGATGCACGGCGAGTGGCGGTAGAGAGGAGCAGGAGGAGGCAATCGGGCAGGAAATCCTTACTGCACCTGCTTACTGCTCCTGCTCCTGAAAAAACAGGTGGTGATGGTGGCTTTCGTCGGTGGTTCTCGCGTTAATGGGTTGAGGGAGTTATGAGATTGATTGCGAGTTTCATACTCCTAATCTTAGTCGTGCGATTTCGTTTTGTGTGGCGGAGAGCGCAGTCGTTGGGGATGGCGCAAAAGGCGGATGAAGCAACGCGTAAGCTCTGGGACACCGCTTTATCGAGGCATTCGGCTTAACTATGGCTGTCCTCCTTTTCTGTAAGGTCACTTCAACTCGATGAAGACGGTGAGCGTGCTGGTTTCGGAGGGCGTGGCCTTGAGCCAGATGTCGGTGCTGAGCTCTCTCCAAGCGTCGTCGCCGCCCTTACTCGCCTCGAAACGACAAATGCGCTGGTCGAAGAGAGTAACGAAAGAGCACGAATGTAAACGAATATTCATTACAACCATGTGTTCCCAAACGCCGAATTCCTCCTCTTGGTGGTAAGAACGTTGCTGCCGCGTAACTAATTCCTTTCGCTGCGATCTCAGCTACCGAGGCTACCAACGTTCCAATCTGTGGCGATGATGCCCTAGTCAGATACCACCAGTCTTGTTCCGGTCTCAGTGGTGCAAAGTGTCGACACCACGGTCCCGTTCGGCAGAATTACCTGAGCGATACCCTCGGCCGCATACGTGTCCGTCTCTCGGTCATAGGTCACGTCATACAGGACTCGGAAGGGCCCAGCATAAGTGTTGTCCGCACTGAAGCGGAGCGCCTTTAGTTCGTACCGGAACTGATCGTCGGACAGGTGTCTCAATGGTCGTCACGGTAGTTCGCTTCTTCTCGCTCATGTTCCTCTCGTCGCTCATGTTGGCATCGGGGTGATTGCCGCTCGCACAGCGCGAGCATTAGAATGAGCGCGTTCGCTCGGATTTTCCCCATTCCGCGCCTTGTTGCAGACATCGTGACGCATCACGCCGCGAGCGTTGTCGAAATGCTGTATACCATCTTTAGGCACCATCGTGGAAAGAAGTAGCATCCGCTTTCGCCATCATTCTCGATCAGATTTAGATGGCATGAGTGATGAAACCGACAAAGAACTAACTCTTACTGAACTCGCCTTCCACAAAACACAGACTGAGTCGCCAACACACCAGTCCCGCACGATAGGCGGGAGATCCGATTCGACAAACTTGTATCCGAGTGCTTTACGGTGTGAAGCTCTAAAAAACGCGAAAGCCAGGCTATTTCCCGACGGCCACCAGGTGATACGCGAGTTTGATGATTGAGTACTCATTTCCACCGCACAGCCGGAGTTTGACCTTCAGCCGGATCCGCTCTAATTCGGTTTGTCCCTCAGAAAGCCCAACTGTGTCCCACTTACATGCCAGGATCTCAGTACCGGACGTCGCGGGCAAGAGCGACAGGCTCCTCGAGACAACGTCATGTTCGAGCTGGGACTCTTCATGGGGAGACTTGGACCAGCACGCACCTTCGCCGTGTGCAGCGATTCGCCCAAGCTCAAGCTTCCGAGCGATCTCGCCGGTGTGACGATGGCACGCTTCAAAGCCGATGACGCCCGTCGAGACCTGACAGCTGCCCTCGGGCCATCCTGCTTCCGACTGCGACAGGCAATTCGAGATCTGGGGCTCTCACCATCCAAGCGCTTGAGCGGTATCACGGAGAGCGCGTCGCACGTGGAGCAAGTGTCCGACCGGGCCGGAAGGCTTATAGCCTTGCTTGCACGATCGCGAGTGCTGGAGCTCGACGTCATCAATAAGCAGTTCGGCTCGATCCTACCTGAAGCCGGTGGACTTCCCGTCATTGGAGGTAAACGCGATCGTTAAAGTAGCCACTTACTTTGAAGTAAGTAGGAGGTGACGGGTTCGACCATCGTCCATCTGTTGTTGGCCCATGTCAGCCTGCGGAACCTCCGTGAGTCCTCGCTGAGCCAGGCGGCGGTTTACTTCTTCCTCTACTGATTCCCGCCAGGCAGCGTCGATTGCTGCATTCATTGAGTCCATTTCGGCTCGTGAATAACCCAACTTGATGCCGGTTGTTTCACTCCGCGCATACTTGAGCCAACCTTTTTGCGTAGGCACAAACACAAAGTCAGTTCCCGGCTGGGGGGTCATAGCGCCGCGATCTATAAATGCACCCCGTGCTGGCATGAAAGGCCGCAACAGGATGTCGTCAAACGCCGCCTGCGTGTCATTGACGACTTGAGTCGGATCCGATGCAGTATGGTATTACAGAACACAGATTTGAGATATCTTCTAGACCACTTCACGTCTAGTTGGAGGGAAAGATGCAAGAAACACAAACGCAGATCTCTTCAGTCTTAAACGGCTCACCAGGCGCTGGATCGCGGGCGTTGACTCAGGGTCCTATCAGCAAATCAACCTGGGCAGATGCCAGAACGCTGATGATCGTCGCAGCCCTCACGTTGCTGGTCAAATCTGATCAGGCCGCTTCCGTGTTTAATTGGATTTCTGGACCATCAGGATTCAAACCCAAAATGGTACCGATCTTGTTTTCCACAATTCTCCTGTATTTCCTGCTGGTTTTTCTGGCGCACGCTGTCAGTGACCTCATAACATGGTGGCCCATCTGGCGTGAAATCCAGCTACCGAACCGAAAAACTTCTCGACTGCTGGCGGCTTTTGTAGCAATACGTTTTGTCTTGGAATGTGGTGTGCCGTTGGTATTTGCGATACTGATCCTTCTGTAACCATTACGAGCTGAGGCTCGAGGAAATCGTGATCTGAACCGCCGGTTGCTTGTAAAGTACCGACGCGGGTTTACCATCCGCAGGCACACTCCATAACTCGAATTCGTTTGTCTTATCGTTGTGTAGTGCGAAGGCAATCGTATTACGAAGAGGAAACCAAACCATACCGCTAGCGCGAAACATTCGATCGGGAATCGATCCCCAGGCCAGTAATGTTGTGCGGTCTCCGGATGAGAGATCAATCAAGTCAAGTCCCCGAGAGGTAAATGCCGCCAATCGCGAGCCGTCAGGAGAGTAACAATAACCTGCGATAGGTTCATTTGTTGACAGTAGTGGCGTAGGCTCACCCCCACTTGCGGGAATGTGCTGCAAGCTGGTAGCTATTTTGCCGCCGCTTGCGTCCCGAGTCGCTCTAATGAAAGCGATTTCTTTGCCATCGGGGCGCCAGAGGGGATACGAATCCCAGGACTGACTGTCTGCTGGAGTATCCTTCGTAAGTTGTTGTGTTTTTCTCGTCTCAAGCTCGAAAACCCATAGACGATGCCTTCCATAAGGCTCCGGCGGTGACATCGAAAAAACAACCTGTCGATTGTCGGGCGATAAGACACCGTAACCTTTGTACCCATGCTCAGTTTCAGCTATCGGCTGGCAACCTTCACTCTCAAGTTCGCAGAGATTTATCTGGTCCTCCGGTATGCCGTTCTTGTGTTCACGCTTCACGACGACCAACGGTCCTCGAGTTGAATTGCCGGAAACGTAGATGTAATTGACACCGTCGGTTGACTTGAATAGTTCTTTTCGATCTTTTCCATCAGCACCAATTCTGTAAACCTTGCTGCCCGCAGTGGTATAAGCCGTGAGCAGTAATGCCTCCGAGTCTTTGCCTGGTTTATGCGGTGAACAACCAAACGCCGCGACTACTAGAAGATTCGCAAGGTAAAGGCAGGTGGAGCGAATTGACATAAAGATAACCCTGATGACTGACTTTGCATTCAATGATGTAAACGAACATGCGCAAGCGAGTCAATCCCTCCTGCGCATGTTGCTCATATTCCAAATCAAAAGCGTAAAGTTACACAGACGAATCTAAATGTCATTCCCTCGTCAGGTACGTCCTCCACACTGAGTCCTGCGGCACATGCAGGTTGCGGCGTAGGACCAGCCGTTACTTGCCATCGCGCGTTCGTCCTGGCATTAGGATATGCAGAAGTACCAGTCGGGTCCGTTTTGCCGCCGAACTTAATATCTGTACCGGACCCTGGCCCAAGAAACCACCAGCCAGTCCCGTCTGGTTTGGGCAGCACGTTACCGGCATTCGGCGCGTTGGGCACAGGAAACAAGGAGTTGCCAATACCGTCAATGCTTTCAAAGGTTCGCACTGCGATTCCGCCAAGTGGCGGACCACTAGGGATACTTACAGCGGATTTTGGGACAGCTCAGCGAGGCGGCAACGAAACTCGCTCAGCACCTGGCAGCGCTCGAAGATTCGCCAGCGTCTACGGTTGAAACGTCACCAGCGCCGCGGGAGTGCATGACAAAGGCGCAGCTCGCAGAGTATTTCCAGTGCTCAGAAGTATCGATCACGAACTGGCAAAAGCGGGCTGAGAACCCATTGCCTTGCGGCTATGTAGGCGACTCGCCGCGCTTTTATCTCGCAGAGGTCAAGCAATGGTCACACGAAGAAAAAGAGCGCCGCAAAGGATCGCTGCGAAATAAAACTGGCCCCATTGCTAAAAAACAGATTACAAAACCGCAGCCCGCTCGTAAAATGCGCGCCACTTTGATGGCCGCAAACTGAACGAAGGGAGGTAAGAATGCCGACATTCAAACGGTTCAGGGCAAGCACATTGACTCGAAACATCCTAAGTATGCGACGGCGCGCTGGTGGTATCAGTTCCGCATCCGCGGCAAGACGTATACAGGATCTTTGCCAGAGGCGCGAACTAAGAAAGACGCCGACGATGCAGAGAGAGGAATCAGGTCCGCGCTATTTGAGAAACGCTACGGCGGGCCGTCTAGGGACGTGGGGTTTAGTGACTACGTTGATCAAACATTCCTGCCGTGGTCAGAAGTAAATAAGGCGTCCTACCGCGACGATATATCGCGCTCGCAGGAACTGAAAGCCTTTTTCGGTAACTCACCAGTGCAGTCTATTCGGACCACTGACTGCGATCGGATAAAGCGAGCGTTAATGAAAAAGAAAACGCCTCGCGGGACGCCGCGAACGGACGCAACGGTGAACCGCTATACGGATCTACTTTCAGCGATCTTCACCAGAGCGATCGTGGACGAGTTGATCGGGGCAAACCCATGCGCCGGACTGCCAAAAGAACCAGAGGGCGACGGGCGGGAGCGGTCACTTTCCGCAGATGAGCATGAGCGTTTGCTGAATGTCCTAGTTGATGATCTCGCCTACATGCGAGCGCCGGCTTTATTGGCACTTGGCACAGGGTTACGTAGAGGCGAGATGCTGAAACTAAAGATCGAATGTCTGAACCTGTCTGATACTGTGGCTCACGTCCTGGTTATGAATCAGACTACGGAGATCCCACCTGATTCCCTGATCGTTCCAGCACGAAAGCATAGTAAGAATAAGTACACTCGAGTTGTGCCGCTGAATCAAACCACGCGGGCGATCCTGGTTGAACTGACAAAGGATAGACCGGGCGCTGAGTTTCTTTTCACGGCACACGCCAACGGCATTAACCACTACTGGCTAAAGAGTGGAATCAAGCGGGCTTGCGAACGCGCTAAAATAGCCCACGGCATAACTAAAGCCGCTGGTCTAACTTGGCACGATCTCAGACGCACGTTTGCAACACGACTGCGGGCAAACAATGTGCATGAGTATGACATTCAATATCTACTCGGGCACAAAATCCAGGGGATAACAAAAGTCTATGCGCGACAGACGATCGATAGTCTGCGGAGCGCGGTAGGCACCCTAAGCGAACCGTGGGGCAAGGTGATTTTATTCAATAGGAAAGTGAGTTAGAGCGGGCTTCATCTTGGCTTCATCGTAAGTTATGAGGTTTAGATGTAGCGAGGGAAAGCAGATGCAAACCACTGATGTAAGGAAAGATAAGCTGGTGCCGAGGGCGGGAGTCGAACCCGCACGTCCTTTCGGACAACGGATTTTAAGTCCGCAGCGTCTGCCATTCCGCCACCCCGGCATCTGTCAACTGAGTCTCAGCTTCTAAAGCTTTGGGCGTTGTTTTCTGTCGATTACGCTGGCGGCCGCATTGGCCGATCATAAACAGAGATGTAATTCTTAGCTTGCCGCTCGTAATTCTATCACCCTGCTGGCGGTTCTCGCAGCCGCAGTGTGCCGCAATTCGCACCGCAGGCATCCACCGTCAATAGAATTCTCTGAATGCTCGCTGAACCTAACCTTGTCGTCTCGGATCTTCCAAATATGCCCATGACTAATCACTCAAACTCGTCTCTGAAGGTATCCCAACGCTTCTTCAACTCAGTCATGAACTGAATAAAAGCGGGCTCTTTTCTGATCCGGTCGAGATGAGCATCGCGCGCAAACAGCGGGTAATTTGGCAGGCCCGTCTCGGCGGTGGTTCGCAGCCACTTGGCGGCCTCATCAGTCTTTCCTGAGAGCGCGTATACGCACGCAATATCAAAAGTAATGTGGTGATAAGCGCGATTATTCCTTGCCTGCTCTAAAATGGGTGGAATCGCAGCTTCAGCTTCTTGAAACTTCCCTCTCAAAGCCAGCAGCAACGCCAACTTACTTCTCGCGCGCAAGTCTCCTGAATTCTTTTTCACCGCTTCTTCCAGCAACTGCTGTGCTTCATCGAGCCGGCCTTTCGCCATAAGTGAGCGTGGTGGCCCCACCCTTGAGAAGAAACGCCGTTCGGCTTCAATCGCTTCATCAAACTTACCGTACAATTCATACGACTCCACGAGACGGGCTTGAATGGCACTGTTTGTGGGGTCAATCTCCAGCGCCCGTTGAACTTCTCTTAACCCGGTCGCCTCATCTAATCCGAGATGATCAAAAAACGTACCGAGAGCGATATGGCCCACACTTGGATTAAGGGCCAAAGCCTGACGCGCTTCACGCGCGGCCTGCACCAGGTCCCAGTTCCCATACTTACTGAAATAGTATTCAAACCGCGCGGCGTGAATCTCGGCAAGAAGAGGGTCAAGGGTCTCGGCTTCTGCCAATGCTTTCTGCGCTAACCCCACCCACACATTGTTATCCGGGTCGGTGAAATTTGCCTTCCACATGTACGCGTCACCTAATGCTGCATACGCGAGCGCGTATTTCGGATCCACTTCAACAGCTTTCTTGAAATGAGCGATGGCTGCGTTAATTGCGTCAGCATCACCAATTGCGGTCGTGATGCGTTCAAGATACGTAAGCCCTTTCACATACTGTTCATAAGCTTCCGGATTGGACGTGTAACGCTTACCGAGGCGGGCTTGTTGCTCCGCGTCTAATTTGAGCTGAAGACGCGATGCGACTTGCTGCGAAATCGTATCTTGAATCGTAAAGATGTCGTCCGCGCGCAAGTCAAAGCTATGGGTCCATAGTGAAGCGCCGTCGCTGGTTCGTAACAGATTTACGTTGACTCGTAGACGATCCTTTGCGCGCTGCACCGTGCCCTCGAGTACCGAATCCACGCCCAACTGTTTCGCGGCCGTTAGTCCATCCGTGTCTTCACTCAGGTAGCGACGCACAGCACTCGTGGGTCGCACAATAACCTTTCCCGTTTGGCTGATCCTCAGAATGACGGCGTCGGCAATTCCCAAACCTAGATAATTGTCACCTGTATCGAAGGACTTAAGAGGCAGGACGGCGAGCGATTTAATTTCGAGTTGATTTGAAGCGGGGGTTTGTTGCACGCGCCCGGTGTAAATGTAGATGAGCGCTACTGTCGCCGCTGCCAACACGGACGCGAGGCCGATGATTACACCACGTTTATGACTCTTAACCTGACCGACAATGTACTCGGCACTGGACGTCGGATGGCCGGTCGCCGATTCAGCCCCAGACCGAATCTTCGTTCGTGTGTCTCCACTCGCGACGCGCAGCTTATCTGATTCGCTGCGTTCGATAGCCGCCTTAGTCTCTAATGATTGTTTCAATCGTTTTAGATCGATCAAAAGGTCTTTGCTGGTTTGGTAGCGCTCGTCTCGATTCTTCGTCAGCATCTTCTCGACGATCTCTTCCAACCTCTCCGGTATGAGAGGTGAATAACGACTGAGAGGCGGCGCTGGATTTTTTGACAGAATCGCCGCGAGAATTTCGCTGGAAGTACTGGCTATAAAGGGTGAGCTACCTGCGACCATCTCGTACAGCACTATGCCCAGGCTCCAGATATCTGTACGTTCGTCGATCACGTCGCCGCGTGCCTGTTCGGGCGACATGTAAGCAGCCGTTCCCATCACCACACCAGGTGCAGTGTGCGATTGAATGCGTGTAGCTGCATCCTGGTCGATAGACCCGAAGGCGATCTCCTGATTGACTGAGATCTTCGCTAACCCGAAGTCGAGTACTTTTACCAAACCGTCATCGCGACGAATCATGATGTTTTCCGGCTTGATGTCACGATGAATTATCTTTACTCGATGCGCTGCTACCAGTGCAGACGCCACTTGCAACGCAACGTCGATCGCTTCGTCAATCGCCACTTCGGAGCGTAGTCGTTCGCGCAGCGTTTCGCCTTCGATTAACTCAGTAGCGAGAAAGCGCAGACTGTTGGCCTCCCCGATTTCATAAATCGTCAGAATGTTCGGATGATTAAGAGCGGAGATGGCACGCGCTTCCTGCTCGAAGCGCCGCATACGTTCGTCATCTTGCGCGAAATTAGTGGAGAGG
>Ga0209486_10000673_pt1 | contig 15063 bp, 6 predicted proteins | sample NCCompost_FD_187518 | JGI IMG/M metagenome (GOLD analysis project Ga0209486, IMG submission 187518) | Agricultural soil microbial communities from Utah to study Nitrogen management - NC Compost (SPAdes) (version 2) | ecosystem: Environmental > Terrestrial > Soil > Agricultural land | place: USA...
AAAGCCCGACAGATAGGATTGGAAGCTAGCTTGAGGTCAAGACCTTCCCATAAATCAGATCGCAAGCGAGAATAAAGCGTACCAGGTTTCAACCTTTCACCGCATGTCATTGATCAAAGTTCGGCGGCCGCGCGAGTCAGTTTCAACGCGGGTAACGGATGAGTTCGTTAATGGGCGGAACTGGGTTGGTTTTGCTTCGCTGTGCTGCGCGAGCGTAACGGCTCCCACGGCCTCGATTTCTTCGACCGAGCCGGGGAACAGGTCGGGCAGGTTGCCGTGGTGGGGGCACTCGAAGTTTGGCGCGAGGCGATCGGTGATCGCGACCAGCTCCCGTTGCGGGCATGTCAGCGTCGACAGCAAGCCACTCTCAACATCAGTCTCCACAAACCTGATTCCTTCAGGACACTCGAAAGCGCGGCCTCCTAATTCGGGGCGCAAGATAATCGCACTCTGCATAAATTCGGTCCACATTGGTAGCGCAGCAGCAGCTCCTGTCATTCCCAGTTGCCTATTATCGTCGAAGCCGATCCACACGACGCAAACCAGATTCGGCGTGTAACCGATAAACCAGCCGTCCCTTGAAGTGCCAGTCTTGCCCGCGACCGCGGTGCCCTTCATCGCATCGCGTGCCGCTCGTCCGGTGCCGTGGTCTACAACCGCCGTCAGCATATTCGTAATCATGTACGCGGTAGTGGGACTGATTACCTGCTCGGCCCCGGCCGCATTTGCTGTCGCGATGGGAGACTCGCCCACACTACTGACTACTTTGGGTTTTACCCGTCGTCCACCATTCGCGAGAGTTGCGTAGGCAGCGGACAGCTGCAAAGGCGTCGCTTCCATTGTGCCGAGGGCGAGGGCGGGATAGCGCTCCGGCCGCGGCAATCCAAACTGCGACGCCAAATTTGCAACCCGGGCCAATCCGGTGTGCAAGGCTACGTCGACCGTGACCACGTTGAGCGACTTCACCAATCCGGTCCGCATTGTCACTTCGCGCATCGAGTAAGCGTCACCGTAGTTTGCGGGACGATAAGTTCTATTGCGATCGTAGATAAACTCGCGCGGCGCGTCTTCATACAATTGCATTGGCGAAAAGCCGTCCTCGAGGGCCGCGGCGTAAACAAATGGTTTAAAGGTTGAGCCGGGCTGGCGACGAGCGTCGGTCGCGCGATTGAGTTGCGAAGCGCCATAGCTGCGTCCCCCTACCATCGCGAGGACATTCCCTGTGCGCGGATCGATTGCCACGAGCGCTGCTTCTGGCTTATTGGGCTGGCGCGAATACTTTTTATCGAGCTGAGTGAGCTGCTGTCGCAAGGCATTCTCGGCTAGCTGCTGTAAGTCTAAATCGATCGTGGTGTAGATACGCTCCGTCTCTGTAGCCACATTTGTTTCAGAATTCACGCGATTAACGTAATCGATGAAATGGGGCGCCACGGAATCAAAGTCATGGAGCGGCACAACTGCAACTGGTTCCCGCATCGCTGCGTTAGCAACCGGTTCGCTGATCCAGCCATTGCGGACCATCGCTGCCAAAACGAGATCCCGGCGCGCTCGCGTTGCATCCTGATTTCGCTCGGGGGAATAGCGCGACGGGCCTTGAATCATGCCCGCGATAGTTGCCGCTTCATTTAACGAAAGATCTTTTAGTTTTTTGCCAAAGTAAATTTCGGCTGCTTGCTCCACTCCGCGCGCAACGACCGCTCCCCTTTGTCCCAGATAAACTTCGTTGCAGTACAGGGCAAAGATATCTTCCTTTGAGAGCCGGCGCTCAAGTGCGAACGCCAGCATGGCTTCAGCATACTTGCGACGGAACGTACGCTCCGGAGAAAGATAGGTGTTCTTCACCAGTTGTTGCGAGATGGTGGAACCACCCTGACCAACTCGCTCGTCACCCGCATTGCGGACAAGCGCGCGGGCCACTGCCAATATGTCGAGTCCCGAATGTTCGAAGAAACGTCGATCTTCGATGGCCAGGATCGCCCGTACCAGGACCGGCGGAATATCGAGATACGAGAGTGTTTTCCGATCGCCTGTTTTCGAGGAGAGGTCGTTGGTTAGAACTTCGGGTTCGAGCGTGAAGGATTCGAGAGCAACATTGTCGCCCATCAGCCCCGCAATGCGATCGCTGGAGAAACTGACCTGGACAATTCGCGGTCCGCTTGTTTTGTCGACAAGGCGTGGCTGAATTTCAATCATGCCGAAGCTCTGTTTAAAACTACCGCTCCAAACCGAGCTGGCTTGAGTTTCGATATAACCGGTGCGTCGCAACGCCTCCACGAGAGCAGCTTGAGAGAAGCCCTGGCCGGTACGGAGAGTACGCGGAGCGGCATAAAGTCCCGGACGACTTGTAAAGTATCCGGTCGCGAGACGCGCATCGATGAGTCTTGAATAGTATTTGTATGAACGCAGCAGCTCGTCAGCGCCGAGGGCAAAGGTAAATAGAAGCAGCGCAACGAGGGGGCGAAAGATAGGCTGTGAGGTTCGAGTCATCTTGGAAAGTTTCGAGTTTCGAGTTTAGGGTTTCGGGTTTTCGAGTTTAGAGTTTCGAGTTTAGGGTTCCGAGTTTAGAGTTTAGAGTTTCGGGTTCCGGGTTTCGAGTCCCGGGCTCCGGGGTTCCGAAACCGAACGCCGGCTCCCGAAACTCCAAACTCGAAACTCCGAACTCGAAACGCCAACCCCGGAACCCGAACTTCGTTCCCGGAGCAACCCTTCGTTAATCGTTAATCTCGTATGTTTCTTATATACGGCTAATGGCCGGGGGATTCTTGAGGGAAGGAATCTTGAGGAATGGAAATCGCAAACTTCGTCGGTTTGCGTTACAAGGCGCTGACGCGCCGCCGTTGATACCACCTGGGCGGGGACTTCGTCGCAGCCTCGATCACACTTCGGATACCGGAGAGACCTTCAAGCACCGCTTCGCGTCCGGCTTTCAACAACTCTTCGGCTCGGCCCATCTCGTCCCAGCGGATGTGTCCCACGTGCGGGGTGATAACGACGTCAGCCGCATCAAGCTGCGCTTGCGCTGCAATCCGCTGAACAACAAGCATTGATTGAATTACCACGCCAATAATCGAAAGAGACTGATTGAGGAACTTTGCTCCTTCAGCGTTCACGTCAACCGCAATCACGATATCTGCCCCCAGGGAACGAGCAACGTTAACCGGGACATTCGCGACCAGGCCGCCATCAACGAGCTGCCTTCCCTGATCATCGACCACGGGGAGATACCAACCTGGAATCGCGCAACTGGCGCGAATCGCAAAGGGGACGTCGCCGGTGTCTTTCAAAATCACGGCCTTGCCGGTGCTGAGTTCTGTAGCCACGGCGGCGAAAGGGATTGTCAGATCTTCGAAGCGAGTCTTCGGCAAGCGAGTCCGCAGATAGGCTTCGAGCCGCTCATTACTTTGGACGCCGCTGCGCGACATCGTCATGCGCCCAATATCACGCCAGCGCAAACTTCTTCCTAAAGCTTCCAGTTCGGATAACGGCATTCCGGAAGCGAAGGCGCCTCCAACCAGGGCTCCGGCGGAAGTGCCGGCAATAAAATCGAGGGGAATCTCATTTTCGGCGAGAGCCTGCAGCACACCAACATGAGCGATGCCCCGCGCCGCGCCACCGGAAAGCGCCAAACCAACTTTCGGAATAATTCTGGTCTGCGGCATGGAGTCTCTGAACTTTGAACTTTGAACTGTTTTACACGGCGCTTAAGGTAACTATCTCCGCTCTTTCTCGGGCACTGTCAAGAAATGCGTCTGTGTCTGACTCGATTTTTGCTTCAGTCAGAGTACTTTCGATCTCGGCACGCGCCTCTTCAAGCGTCGGCACAATCTGCCGCCGCGCCCGGACGCGAGGGGCATAAATCTCGTTGTAGTAATCCGTGATCTCTTTTTGCGAGATCAAAACGAAATTGCGGAAGCGAAAGTCGAGGTACTTCTCGATCCGCACTCGCTGTTCGAGGATCTCATCGAGTTTTTCCGCCGTCAGGCCGACAAGCATCAAGCGCTGCTGAAACTCAGCCGCGGAAGGAAAAGCCTTGCTGAGCTGGTCGCGAGCGTTCTTCACTTCGTCACCTGTGGGAGCAATCGTCGGTAACTTCTCAGCTTCCTGCAGGATCAGTCTTTGATCAATGACGAGACGCAGCGCGCGATTAAGGTCCTGGGAATTAGGCGAGACCAGCGGCGTGTTAGGTTGCAGCGCCAGTTGCCACACCAGATCGGAGTAAGTAATCAAATCGGTGCGGACACCCGCATTCACAGTCGCAACCATACGATCGACAACTTCCTGAGCTGGGGACGCGTTGACACGGAGAAAAGGAGACGGGGCGAAAACGCTAATCGTAGAAGCTGCGAAAAGTGGAAGCGATGTTGAGGCTAAAAGGTAAATCAGAATGAGCCCCAGAACTTTAACCATGAGGCGCGACTTCATGCCGCGGACTTTAGATAGCTTATTAATCATTTTTTATTCCACATCTCTCTTTCTGCGCCGTTCCGGAGGGAGGGAATCGCCGCCCACTGATCTTCTCCCCATCCCCGCGTCTGCTCTTCTCCTCTTCTCCCCATCCCCCGTCCCCTCGTCACCGTGTCTTCGTGTCCATCTCTGTGTCTCCGCGTCGCGGCGTCCCCGCGTCTCCTCTTCCCGCACTTAGAACGTCTGCGTAAATCGGAAATGGAACTGGGAACGTTTTAGGCGATACACAGCCGGCGTCCCGTCAAATCCGCCGCCGGGGCCACGCTGCGGGATTAAAAACTCTGGCGGGTTTAGGAGGAAACCATAGTCCACTGCAAGCGCTCCCCCAACCGGAGTTTGAATGCGGAATCCCAGACCTACTGTGTTGCTCCAATGCGCACGTAAATTCGCAGCCTTAATCGCGGCAAGAACGTCGCCGGCTGGAACTGGCGTCGAATCCTTTTTGCCAAACAAGTCGCCTATCCGCCGAAACACGTTGCCACCGTCGTAGAACGGCACGACCTGCAGTGCTTTGGTCAAGGGTATGCGCGCCTCGAGATTCACAACCGCCAGGGCATTTCCGCCAACCGGCACTGTGAAAGGATTCAACTCAACAATGTCTCCATCCTGATCGCGAAACGTACCTTCAGGAATGATCGCTTCACGCGGTCCTGCTTCTTCAAAACCAAAGCCCCGGAGAGTCGTTGAGCCCCCTGAGAAAAATCTCTCACTGATCGGTAGCGTTCGATCTATCTCATCGATCTGACCGTTCCCATCGCGGTCGCGAGGATTGAATAAGTTCGCAAGTCCCAGAGTAGCGTTAGCGGCTAATACTGTTCCGCGCAAACGATTGATCTTGTGGTAGGTGCGGTAAGACGCTTGCAACTTATTGAAAGAGAGATTGCCGCCCAGCTGTCTCAAAGCCACGGCGTAGTCCACACTGAAGAAATAACCGCGGGTCGCGTCAACCTGGTTGTAGCGGCAAACTTCACCCGGTACCGCGGAATCAACACTCTCGGGATCGCGGACAACACCAAGCAATCCGCGCTCGCACCTTTCCCGCGTGTCGCGAACCAGCGACGCGCCAAACCGAGAAAGCCGCACCGCTCGATCAGGTTGCAGGATGGGCCTGACCAACAGGCTCTCAAGATTGAAGAGGCGCACGTCTTCGTAGCTATATCGAGCAAAGACAATGGTATGTGTCTTTTGATCGAGAATGCGCTGCGTTTCCAAAGCGACAGTAAAACGATTGATTGTCGGCTCTTTGACGCGCGCGCCAAATTCATCGACGGAATTGCCATCCTCATCCAATCTCTGGACGATTCCGAAAGTCCCACGATCTATCGCGGAACGAAAGAACCGGGTGACCGTCGAATCGCGTTGATACTGCACCGTCAAAGCGAGTGGCGCGAATTGTCGCTTGTGGTAGCGCTTGAACTTCGGGTCAATGTACTCCAACCGGATCAACTGCTGCTGGCGGCTGACCCGCAGGCGCATCGCGCCGTGGCGCAGTTTGTTCATCAAGTTAACGTTGGAGAGTTCAAACAGACCCAGCGCTCCGGTGTCTGTAGAAAAGCCACCGCCGTAATCCATTACGCGAGGTTTCTTTTCTTCCACGTCGATGATCAGATCTTTCTTCTTGAAACCTGAGGCTGTTTCTCCTGCGGGTTCGGCGTGAATGATCACCTGGCGATAGGCATCTGTGAGATAAAGCTCGCGCTCACTTTCGGCCACCCAATCCGCTCGCAGCACGTCGCCTTCCTGAAGCGGAATTGCTCGCATGATGGCGTTACGTTTGCGCTGTTGTGTTTTTGCGTTTCCGGTCACGCCATTGACTACGATGCGATTGACAAAGACTTTATCGCCTTCGTTGACGCAGCTACCGTTACGGTCTCCCGTGTCAGAGCGACAGGTAATCGTATAGATCAGGCGCACCTGCTCTTCTTCACCTTTGTGCGGCATTTCCACCACCGACAGATCCACTTGGGCGTTTGCATACCCCTCGCGCGAATACAGTGCGAGTACGCGGTCACCATCAAATCGCGCCTGGGCCCGGGAAAAAGGTGCTCCGATGACCGTTTTCAGTTCGTCGCGCAGTTGCTTATCGGTGTAGATCTTATTTCCGCGCACTTCGACGCCGGCGATTCGAGTCAGCGCATTCGGGATCACGTTGAAGGTTATGATTAGATTTTCGCCGTTGATCGAGACGCCCTGCAGCACTTCAACCTCCGCGCCCCGATAACCTAGCTCGCGCATGTAATTGCGCACCGTGCGGCGGTCCTGTTCCAACAAGGTCAAGCTGGTGTAGCCACGACCATAGCCAAGAAAAGGTATTAGACCGAGTGCGCTTGCCTTTTGACTCTTTAGATCTCCTTCAACATCTTCAAAAGTCAGTGTGTTAGTTCCGCTGATGCGAATATCGGTGAGCTTGAAGCGCCTGCCTTTATCAATCTGATATTGAATCTCGACCGTGCGGCCGCTGAGTGCGTCGGGATCCAGGTTTTCACAACTTTCGCCGGTATCACTGGCTGGCGTTCCGATCACAGGCGGCACAACGCTACAAACCGGCGTTACATCCGCGAAGAAATACCCTTCCTCCTGAAGTTTGTTGCGCAGCCGGCGGGCTCCTTCTTCGATCGCCGACAGATCGATGTTGCCTTCGCGCATAACGGGCAGCAGTTCTCGTTGAGTTTTTTCTTTAAGTTCGAAGTCCTGAATCACAACATTTACTTTCGGACCAATGCCACCCTGCATATTGATCGTTATGCGGTTGGTTTCGTTCTCGCGCGCAACGCGCGGGTCCTCGAGCTGAGGCGCCAGGTTCCCCTGCGCGATGATCGCCTCGCGGATGGTTTTTATATCTTCTGCGAGTGCTTCGCGTGTAAAGAAAGCACCCGCTTGCAGGCGCAACTGAGGTCGCAAGGGAGCCGGATCAAATCCCGTGATGCCGATGTTGAATGCCTCGACGCGAGCCTGTTCGTTAAGGGTCACGCGGTAGGTTACAACCGCACGCGTGCCACTGCCATCAAGTTGCTCCTGAGCGTCGACGACGGCATTGAAGTAACCCCGGTCCCGAAGATAGACCTGAATTTCGTCAGTATTGCGAATGATGATCTGTTTTGAGAGTCGCGAACCGGGTTGCGCCAAACTCAGTCGCGCCCTTAACTCGTCGGCTGCTACAGGTAATCCGGTGGTCGGTCCGATCTCGATATTGACTTCACTTATTTGCACCTGGCGCTGAATCACAAAACGCAGGCGAATCGGCCCGGAGCGCCCTGCTGTCTCGATAACTTCGACCCGCGCATTGGCCACACGATGCGTGTCGAATAATGCCTGCAACGAGTCGCGCACTCTGACGGCTGAAAACTCGGTGTTCGGGACCACTTTCAGGACCGTGAGAAAGCTTGCTTCAGCGCTGGCGTCCGGTGGCGAACCCTCAAACACGATCTCGATCGCAGTCACCAGCCTGCCTTCATAGGCATCAAACCCGCGCTCGTCGTTAGTTGCCGCCGCTGCAACCGAGACGAACGCAACGATGAAGAGGGACGCGAGGATTCGCCACACCGCTTTTCGCGAGGCCGTCAGTTGAATTCCCACTTGTTGCCGCAGGCTCTGCCCCATCTTTAAAACCGCTTCCTGAACCGAATTTCAAAACTGAAATTATCGTTTTGCGTGCTAAGTCGCCGCGTGGAGGCCTGTTCGTATTGTGCGATGAAGGAGATTCGGTCTGACACGCGATATTCAACGGACAAGATCTGGTTTGGGTCAGAAGCGACATTGGTCGAATACGTAATAGAAAGATTCTTGTTGATGCGTTTGCCTACGGTTAGCCGCGCTCCCGGCGTTGACCCGCTGCGCCCACCGATCACCGGATTGATTTCAAAGCGACTGAGGCCAAAAAGCTTACTAGTGGCCCGTTGGGCCGGAGCATTGATAAGCGCGTCAGTCAGCAAACTAGTCGCAGTACCAATACCGGATTGCGAGAGTACTGAGGCGCTGGTATCGCCGGAAGAAAGCTGACCGGTAGTAATCAGCGAAACAACATCGGCTTGCGGTAAGGCCGGCTCCGAACTCACCACTGCCTGGGGCTGTGAAAGGGGTCCGGTCAGCGTCACGTTAACGCGGTAGCCGCGAATCTGAGCCTCACCCTGAATGTTTACAATCGGATCGGCGTCGCGACGAGCCGGCAGATCCATCAACGCCCGTGTGATCTCGTAACGATCGTTGCGGAAGTTGAGCGTGCCGCTGGTGGCCGTGACGCGCCCAGAGACGACTGGATCCTTCACCGGGCCATTCACTTGCAAGGACACTGAGCCAATCAAGTCAGCGAGATTATTCCTGACCACAAGGGCGTTGCGGCCTTCAACTCTTAAGTCGTTGAAGACGGCGGCTCGGGTAAATTCAAGCTCACCGCCTTCTTCAATCGACTCTTCGCGTCTGAAATTGATCAAGTCGGCCAGCTCGATATCTTCGGTATATTCAGAGCGGCGCAAGATGACGGTGCCGCCGACAAGCTGCTCTCGCGCTGAACCCTTAATTTCCAGATCCGCATCGACAGTGGAGCGGAAGTTGGTGGGAAACGGCACGGTCACATTCTCTCCATGCAGGTTCACCAGAAATTCCGCGAGCGAGAACCCTTCAAGACGGGCGCCGCCCGAAGCGCTCACGTGACCGCCGCCCATGATGCCGGCCAGTGACTCGATCTGCGCCTGGTCAGCTGTGAATCTAACCACCGACTTGAGATTCGAGATTGTCCAGCGCTCATTGCCGAGCAATATTGAGACCGACCCGCTAGCGACCGATGCAGTTCCATTCAAGCGCGGTTGTTCATGGCTTCCCGTGACGCGCACCGCCACGTCGGCAACACCGGAAGTGAAGACATCGGGAGACAATCCGTTTAGGACACGCAGGTTCAGTTGGCCATCAGCCGTAAAAGTCTGGCGGCCACCGGGACCAACTGCCAGCCGTCCGCCCAACAAGATATTTGTACCCGGCCCGGTAAATTGAGTTTTTTCAAAGAAAACTTCCGCAGGTGAAAACTGTACGAGCAGAGGTGATGTGGCAGTCAGTTGCACATCTTCAACGCGGAAAGTCAGCTCGGATAAATTGGCCGTGCCCTGCAAGCCTGCCAAAGAGTATTCGTTGTCTTCGTCCACCAGATTGCCGGAAGCTTTGATTGTCCCGGAGGCGCGACCGGTGATCTTCACCGTACTCTGCGGCAGGATCATTCCCATCAATGTGGTGAGGTCGGCGTCTTTCAGCGTCGTTTCTAAACTTGAAGCTAAATGAGGATCGGCGAGATTGACGTTCGCTGCGACTACCTGCGGCTGGCCCAGCAGTCCCGTGGTAAACGTGATGCTTAGCTGCTTGTTCTCGGTTCTGCCCACCAGTGCAAGCGTGCCAGCGGGTCGGCCGTTGATCGTTACGTCTTTGCCCGTACCATCAAAAGTGATCTGATAGTTCGAGAAGTCTTGATCGGCGAGATTGCCCACAACATGCGCCGTGAAGTCAGCAGTCCCCGTTAACGGCGGCAATCCCGGCCGATTAGCAAGAGCACTGAGCCGGTTTAGCTGGACTCCTTCCGCTCGGCCCTGGAGGTCGAAAATCTTGCTGGTGGTGTTGTAGGTGCCGCTGGCGATGATGTGACCGGCGTTCAAGTTCGCATCGATGTTCTCGATCTTTACATCCGAGCCGTTGAACGTGGCGCGCGCCAGTAAACTCTGCAAAGGCTCGCCAGCAAGACGGCCGGCGCCGAAACGCAGCTCGGCGCTACCACTCATGGCGTTGGGAATACCTCTTATTTCGACGCGACCGGAAACATCGGATTGCGTGTCGCGGAATTGTTCACGTGTTGTGCGACCGAGTGGTAGTACTGCCAGCAGTGCGGCCGCATTTACTCGATCGAGTGTCGCATCAACTGTCACATTGTCTTTACCAGTCCGCGGAGCATTGACAGTGAACTGCATTCCGCCGCCATCTTTTTCGCTGAGACGCCCGTCCGTAATTGTCAGCTCGGCAGGTGTCATTGTGATCCCTGCTGATAGAGTCCCGACATCGTTTCCGTTCACGATTAACGACGCGAGAGAAACGCGACCATCGATGTCTGGTGACCTAAGCTGGCCGCGCAGTGAGCCGTTGAAAGCGAACTGCCCGCCGAGATCAATCCCATAGCTACGCAGTTGTTCCTCGACGTCAGGCAGCAATCCTGAGGTGAGTAACACCGCCTGCAGCTCTGCCGCGTCGGATGAGTTCACAGCAACCTGTAAATTCGAATTTCCCTCGAAGGAAAATTGACCAGTTGCTTGCAGCGAACTCGCCGGAGTGCGCAAATCAACTCGCTGAATTTGGAACAAGCCGCGATTAGCATTGAGTGAAACTTCGCCTGACACAGGAATACGACCAGTATCTGCTGCGGTCGTCTCGCCCGTTAGTTGCGAAGTTAAGGTTCCCGATGCTTGGGTGAAATCTGTACCGGGGAAGGTCAGGTCAACACGTCCGGTTGCTCGACCGGAAACGGGCACCGCGGCTTGCGCGAACGCCGTGAGTGGGCCGGCAATGTCGAGAGCGTTGAAGTCTGCAACGATTCGCGAACTAGCGCCGCGGCCCGTGGCAATCCTCGCCGTGCCGGAAGCTCGTCCTTTGAAAATGTCGGCAGTAAAGTTGTTGAGCTGAATATCGGAGTTGGTGGCAACCAGATCGGCTTGCGCCGCGCCGAGGTCCATCCGCCCGAGGACGCCGCCCCCAATGCTGAGGTCAGCGCTGGCGCGATAACGTCCGGACGGCTCGACGACGAAAACCGGTTTCGTTAATTTCACGTTGTCGGCATGACCATCGGCGAGTTTGACAGTGCCGGCATCAATATCGGCAGTCGAACCCTGAATGCGACCGTCACGGATTGAAAGCCGAACACCCGCGATATTCACACTACCAATCTCAGCGCCGGCGGCTGAAGTCGCCCCGACCTGCACGCTTTTGGCAACAACACTAGTAACGCCATCCTGGCTGACTACCTCTGCGTTGTTAACTGCAACTCCCTTAACACGCGTTCCCGACCCGACTACATCTCCGGCATTTATCTTAGCTACCGTAGCAGTGGTGACGTTGTTTTCATTGCGCACACGCAGGTCTGTAGCAGTTATGCCATCAACGCGGGCGCCCGAGGTGCTAAGACTGTTGGCGCGGAATTGACTGGAGGATGCTGTTAAGACTCCGTTATTCAATTCGGCCTGGGCGTCCATTAGGATCAACCCGGCGATGGTGGTGCCATAGCTTCTTTCGGCGGCTGCTCGCAGCTCACCGACCCAGCGAAAATCGGTTCCCGTTCCCATCACGCCGCCAACCATCTGCACCGAATTCAATTGAAAACCTCCGGCAGTCAGCAGGTCCGCGACTGCCCGGCCTTTGATGTTGTAACTCTTGCCCTGGCCCGAGCCCGCAGCTGTAACATTCAGTCCTTGCAAGCGCACCCCATCCGCTGCGAGCGCGTCCGACTTAATACTGCCCTCAACTTTGTATTGATCACCTTCGCCTGAAACTTTGCCCGTGAAGTTACCCGCGCCGCGCAGGGTGGTCTGCGGATGCAGAACTTCGGACGCCTGCGTCAAATCAACAGTCGAGGTGATGTTCATTTGATAACGCAGCGCCCGCCAATCGTCCATCGTGCCGTCGAGCTTCGCTTCACCAACCGGTGTGCGCACGATTAGCTCGTGAATATCGGCACGCGTTTGGTTCACGCGTCCTTTGGCATTGACGGAGATGTCGTTTACCGCACGCCCATCGTAAGTGAAGGTTGAGTTTGTAAGAGCGAGAGTGACGGTGTTCATCCAACTCTCGGCTGGTGCGGCAGGGTCGTCGGGCTGAATCGTCGCTTGTAAGTTCCGCGCTTCACCGGAGATCTCGTGACGCTTGTCTCCGTAGTGAATTACGCTGCTCTGAATTTCCAGCCGCGCAGTCGAATAGGCGAAAAGAATGCGCCGGTTTGGCTCCGGAGGAGGGATGTGGAGGTTACGAAAATTAGACCTGCCCTCCTCGTCAAACGTCACCCACGCTTCGAGACCTTCGATTTTTAGTTCCTGGAGATTGATGTTGCGACGCAGGTTGAGAGCGTAGAGATCCTCAATTCTAACGGTCGCCAGCACGCGGTCGATCTTGCCAAGCTTTTCTCCAGTTTGGGCGTCATACAGTTCCACGCCCAGCATCTCGACTGTTTGGGGCGTAAACGCCGTGTGGAAGTCTTTAATCTCGGCACGAATGCCATAGGTCGCAAATGTGTTCTTGATTTGGCCCGCGACGTAATCGTCAACGTAGCCAAGCCGGTAGAGGATCACCGCCAGCAGGATCAACGCCACCACGCCAATCGAAGCAGCGACCGTCGCGATCAAAGCATTACGTTTCGTTAGGTATCGACGGCGTCTCCCCTGCGGCGTGTGCGGATGGCGACGGCGCGCGTCGCGGTTGGCGATTGCTTCAGCCCGCGGTGGTAACGGTTCATCGGTCTCCGAGTGCAGCGCCGCCACCACCTCGTCGTGTTCACGAGACGGTTCATCCGTAGCTTTGTCTGAACGGTTCTCGCGATCGTCTACACTCATAGCGCACAGCCGCAAGTGGGCTAGGTAACAAAGTTAAGATTATAGAGGGAGAGCCCGAAAAGCTTGAAACGAGCCGCTTGCAACCCGATAGTCAGGGGTGAACCAAACCGCGCTGCAAACTCAATCCAGGAGTCGAACTAAGAGATGACTTCGACGCTCACGTGCGTTGCTCTCTTTTTTCGGTCAGCGGCGCCTTTCGTTCCGCCGACGGCTCTCTTAGATAGGCGGGCTGACCCAGGGGGACATTGCCGACGACTTGGAGCTCAAAGCCCTCGAGCGCCGCAACTTTAGGGGGATGATTTGTTAAGAGGAGAATTCGCCGCAGGCCCAGGTCGTGCAGGATTTGCGCGCCGACACCATAATCACGGTCGAGTCCGTAATTGGTTTCCAGGCTCGCCTCCTCCTTGCTTTTGCCTTTCTCATTCATGACTGCATAAGTGCGCAACTGGTTCACGAGGTCAAGACTATGTTCGCGTTGGCGTAAGTAAAGCACCACGCCCTGACCCGCGGCCGCAATCTTTTCCAAGGCCGAGTGGAGTTGATAACCAGTGTCGTCGATCAGGGAACCGAACATGTCGCAGGTAACGTTTTCCGTGTGCACGCGAACCAGCACCGGCTCGTCTGTAATCTCGTCCAACATTCCCATAACCATTGCCAGGTGCACATCGCCGTTGATGATATTTTCGTAGGCAATGGCGCGGAAGAGTCCGTGCACCGTAGGTAGATCGGTCTCAACAACACGCCGCACCAGAGTTTCTTTGCTGATGCGATAGCGAACCAGGTCCGCAACCGTAATCATTTTTAGATTATGGACGGTCGCAAACTCTTTCAACTCCGGCAACCGGGCCATGGTGCCGTTGTCATTCATGATCTCGCAAATGACACCGGCGGGATAAAGACCGGCAAGCCGTGCGATATCAACGCTCGCTTCGGTTTGACCAGGACGCACAAGCACGCCGCCGGCACGGGCTCGAAGCGGAAACACGTGACCGGGTCGCGCCAGATCCGCCGGCTTGGTCTTGGGATCTACCGCGGTAAGAATTGTGGTAGCGCGATCGGATGCTGAGATACCTGTGGAAACGCCTTTGCGACCATCGATAGATACCGTGAAAGCGGTGCCTAAAAACGAGGTGTTGTCCGCAACCTGCGTGGTCAAGTGCAACTCGTCGCAGCGCTCCTCGGTAAGCGGCAGACAAATCAGACCACGCGCAAAGCGCGCCATGAAGTTGATGACTTCCGGAGTAGTCTTCTCAGCAGCACAAACCAGGTCGCCTTCATTTTCGCGATCTTCATCGTCAACGATAATGATCATCCGTCCATCGCGAATGTCAGCGGCTGCGTCTTCTATGGAAGCAAATGCCATAAATGCTTTTGGTCTTTGGTCTTTAATCGTGGATTTAAGTTATCGCTGTCTTGAACTTTGATCTTTGTACTTTGATATTTGGCTTCGCTGTTAAGTCATTCTGCCTTCTGCCTTCGGTCTCCTGACTTCCGTTTCCTGACTTCCTACGCATGTTACCTGAAAGGCCCTATTTTTTCGACCAACTATCGTCTGCTGACCTAATTGGAGCGGCAATTAAGAACAGTCAGGGAGGTAAGAGCAGTCAGGAAGGTGGGCATGCGCCAGCCTCAACTCTCAGCGGAAGTTCTTCTAGAGTCCAAAATCCTCTCTACATACTTCGCAATCACATCCGCTTCCAGGTTCACTTCATCTCCGGGCTGGAGCTGAGAGAAATTAGTAACTTCCCAGGTCTTGGGAATCACGGCAATGTCAAAATAGCCCGCTGCGAGGTCGGCAATCGTCAAACTAATTCCCTCAACGGTCACTGAGCCCTTATACACCAGGTAGGGCGCGAGCTCAGGCGGGTAGGCAATCCGCACGGTCCACGATCCTTCGTGATCGATTGCCTCCAGGAATTTCCCAGTGGCATCAACGTGGCCCTGCACGATATGACCACCAAGCCGGGTTGCCGGAGTAACGGCTCGTTCAAGATTCACCGGCGAGTCTGGTTTAAGTCTTCCCAGCGTTGAT
>Ga0209486_10000674_pt1 | contig 15050 bp, 13 predicted proteins | sample NCCompost_FD_187518 | JGI IMG/M metagenome (GOLD analysis project Ga0209486, IMG submission 187518) | Agricultural soil microbial communities from Utah to study Nitrogen management - NC Compost (SPAdes) (version 2) | ecosystem: Environmental > Terrestrial > Soil > Agricultural land | place...
CACTCGCCCGACGTGAGGCATGAATGGTCGGCAGAGAATACTACGGTTCACACCGCTACTGGAGCGAGCGCGACGCGGTCTGCCACTTCGAGTCGGCGCAGATTCCGCAGTTGGCGCCGGTGAAGTAGCCCTTCCCTTTCGCGCTGGTGTCGTTCATCAACTGCCACTTGAGCCAGGCCACCGCGGCAACGCCGAACGGCCCGCCATTGTCTTCGTTGTACGTCCCGCCATGTCCGACGGACGGATACACCCCGTAGAACACCGGTATCCTCGCCGGCATCGTCTCGAAATCACGCTTCCCGTTCGCATACGCGATGTCTTTCTCGCCGCCCGTGACGATAATCACGGACGAATGCAGGCCGGCGAAGATCTTCTCGTCAGGCTGAATGAGCCCGCTGTTCCAGATGCCCACAGTCGCGATGCGTGGATCGGCGGAGGCGCCATAGGACATCAGGCCGCCGCACGACATACCCATTGCGGCGACACGGTTCGTCTCGACCTTCTGATAGAACCGGCTCGTCGAGTCGTTGCCCTCCTTGGCGATCCAATCCAGCGCCTGAATCAATGCCGAGCCGTCGAGCATGTTGCCGCGGCCGGCGCCACGGCCGCCACCCGCACGACCACCTGCCGGCGGCGCTGCACCTGCGGCCCCCGGAGCCGCACCAGCTACTGGTGCCGCGCCTCCGGCGCGTGGCCCGGCCGCAGCGCCTGCGCCAGGCGCGCCAGCGGCACCCGGCGCCGCACCTCCACCAGGAGCGGTTCGAGCCACGGGAGGACCGTCCGCGATGACGACCACGCCGTGCGACGCGATCTCGTTGAGGAACTCGGGGAATTGCAGGCCGTCCTTCGCGCAGCCGCCCTCACCCCACACCAGCACCGGATGCTTCGACGCGCCGAGCGTCGCCGGGCGATAGATCGTGTGTGTGGCGAGCGCCTGATCGTGCTCGATGACGACGGCGTGCGGCCCGGTTGGTGGATTGCCGCGCAGGTTGGCCGTCACCGGCCTGAGACGTGCGGTGGCATCGGCGGCCGGCGCGTTCTGCGCGGCGACGGGGCCGACGACGAGGCCGAAGCCAAGGACGAGGCCCGCTGCAAGTGCGAGCCCACTCATGTGTCTGACTGACATGCTGCTGTCTCCTCGATACATGGTTGAGTATTCCCTACTTCAGGCCCTTCGCGTCGGCGTCCACGGCGCGCGCCCACTCACCGAGCAACGTACGAAGACGACGGACGATGTCCGGCCGCTGCGCCGTGCGATCGTGCCGCTCGCCGATGTCATCGCGCAGGTTGTAGAGCAGCAGGTGGTTTGCATCGACGACCAGCTTCCAGTCGCCCTGACGCACCGCTTGCTGCGTGCGGTTCGAACCGGGGGCCGACCGCCAGAAGAACGTCCGCTCCTGTTTCGGCACGCGACCCTCGAGGATTGGAAAGAGGTTCATCCCCTCGTAGGCCGATGGCACATCAGCTCCTGCAGCCGCCAGGATGGATGCGCTCCAGTCGAACGTGATCGCTGCCTGATCCGACACGCTGCCGGCGCGAATGCGGCCGGGCCACCTCACGATCGCCGGCACGCGGATGCCGCCTTCCCACACCGTCCACTTCCGGTTGAAGAGCGGTCCGTTGTTCGACAGCCACTCGCCGCCGTTGTCGTTCGTGAAGATGACGATCGTGTTGTCCGTCAGCCCGAGCCTCGCAACGGTCTGCAGAATCCGGCCGACGCCGCTGTCGGCAGCTTCGAGCATCGACGCGTAGTCGGCGCGGGTTGGAGGATTCTCGGCGTTGCCGGTGACGTGCGCACCGCTGCCGGGTGCCGGCGACGGCTCGTCCGGCCGGTTGTACGGCCAGTGCGGCGCGTTATAGGCGACATCCAGGAAGAAGGGCTGGCGCGCCGCTGCGCTTTGCTCGATGAACTGAATCGAACGCTCGGTGATGAGCGTCGTCAGATACTGGCCCGTCATCGAGATCTTCGTCTCGTTCTCCCACAGATCCTCTGACCCCGGGCCGCGGTTGTGATGCCAGTAGTCCACGTGGCTGCCCATCAGGCCGAAGAACTGATCGAAGCCGTGTGCGCGCGGTCCACCGTTCTTCGCAGCGCCCGTCACGCTGCCACCCAGGTGCCATTTGCCGATCAGCGCGGTCTGATAGCCGGCGTTCTTCAGCAACTGCGGTAGCGACGATCCGCTGACGGCAAGACCGCGTGTTCCCTCGGGACCGAGCGCCGTCTCGATCGCGCCGCGCTGGGGATATCGGCCGCTGATGAGCGCCGCGCGCGTCGGGCTGCACAGCACGCCATTGGCGTATGCGTCGGTCAGACGGACACCGTCCCGCGCCAATCGATCGAGGTTCGGGGTCTTGATGTCCTTGCCGCCGTAGCTGCCGAGATCGGCGTACCCCATGTCGTCCGTCATGATCAGGATCACGTTGGGGCGTGACGACGCGGTCGACCCAGGACGCTGCTGCGATCGGCTCTCCCGCGCGGCGAGCGCCAGCAGGATGCAGGCAGCCAGCAGCGCGGCGATCAGTCGCATCCGCGTCATCGAAGCTTCCTCGCGACGAGCCATTCGAGCAGGCGGTCGCTCCAGGAATCGACCGGCAGCCCGCGCGTGGTCATGCCGAAGCCGGCGCTGACCTGGTCGTAGACGTGGATCTCCGCCGGCTTACCCGCAGCCTTCCACGCCGCGAAGAGCGCGAGGCAGCCATTCGTCACATTGAAATGGGTTGAGCCGACCGCAATGAACAGCGGCGGCGCATGCGCGGGCACGTTGACGTCCTGCAGCGACGGCCCGTAGAGCGAGACGAGGAAATCAGGCGAGGCGTCGGTGCGCTCGGCGAGCGCGGTGCCGACCGCGATGCCGCCACCCGCAGAAAAGCCCATGATGCCGAGACGCGCTGGATCGATCCGCCACGCGGCCGCGTTCCGCCGCGCGAGGCGCAGCGCCTGCTGCGCGTCGGCAATTCCCATCTGCAGCACCTCCCGCAGCGTAAGATCATCCGGCTCAGGGTTCGCATTGCCGTTGCGAATCTCGAGTTCCTTCCGCGGCCCCGCCGCAGCGCCTGCCGGTGGCGCCGCGCCGCGCCCGCGGCCGCCACCCGGCATCGACTGCAGCGTCCGGTACTTCAGCACCAGCGCCGCAATGCCTTTGGAGTTCAGCCACTGCGCGACCTTGACGCCTTCGTTATCCCACCCGAGGATGCGCAGCGCTCCCCCGGGAGCAACGACGACGGCGGTTCCGGTGGCGCTGGCGGGCGAAGGGAGGAACACGGACACCGACGGATCGCTCACGTTGCTGATGGTCCTGTCGCCAGCCGGTGACGTGGTGGTGGCTTCGGGCACCGTCCAGTTCTCCGATCCCGGAGCTTTGCCTGGCCACAGACGAATCACCTCCGGCGTCTGCGCGGTGACCTCACTGGCGATCGCCACCAGTCCAACGGCGATGACGGTGCGGAGCAGCACGGATCCTACCGCATGCCTTTCTTCTCGACCGCCCAGAGCGGATCGGTGCACAACCGGCAGTCGGCACCGACGAACCACTTCGCGGCCTCCGCACTCCCCTTCAGCTGGTAGTCCAACCACGCCACGGCAACCTCGCCGAACCAGCCACCGCCAGGCTGGCGATATGTTCCGCCGTGACCGACGTTCAGATTGGCCTTGAAGACCGGCACCTTCGAAATCCGCGCGAAGTCGTCCTCGGCATTCGGGTACGCCACATCGGACGGACCGCCGATGATGTAGGCCACCGGCCCGTGCAGCCGGTTCAGGCTGTCCTTGTTGCCGGCGCTCTGCTTCAACGCCGGCGACGACGATCCGGGAGGCAGTGCCCCGCTGTTCATGACGACGGTGGTCGTGACGCGCGGGTCGTGCGACACAGCCAGCGCCTGCAGGCCGCCACACGACTGGCCCATCACCGCGATCCGGTTCGTGTCGAGCTTGTTGTAGAAGCGGCTCGATCGGTCCGAGTTCTGCTTCACTGCCCAGTCGATGGCGTCGAGCAGGAGCTGATCGTCGATCGTCGGTGTTGACGGCTGTCCCTGGGGCGGATTCTTCGGACCGACCGCGATCGCAAGATAACCATGCGATGCGATCTGCGTGAGGAACACCGAAAACGCGGAGCCGTTCCGCGCACACGCGCCGTTGCCCCACGAGACGATCGGCAGCCGATTCGACGGCCCGAATGCGGCAAGGTTCGTCGGGTGATACGCCGTGTGCGTCGCCAGCGTCGGATAGGAGTCGGCGGTCACACCATGTGGACCTGGCGCAACCGCTCGCGGCGGCGGCGCGGGCGCCTGCCCCTGCCGATTGAAGAACTCGAAGATCCGTGGCCACACCATCGGCACCATGCTTCCGTGATTGCCATCGACCTCGAGGTATTCGAACGCAAAGCCGCCCTCGCGCATATAGCGCGCCATCGCACGGCTGCCTGCGAGCGACGGTGTGGCGCCGGTGCCCTCGGTCATGAAGATCGGCAGCCGCTTGATGCGATCGAAGGGATACGTCGCCTGGTCGACGAACGGCCCGGACATCGGCGCCACCGCGCGCCATCGTTCCGGGTACCTGGCGGCGAGATGCCACGCCCCGCCGCTGCCCATCGAGTGGCCGGCCAGATACGTGCGCGAGCGATCCGCGCCGTATTCCTCGGTGACCATTTCCAGGACGGTCATCACCTCGAGCTCGCTGAGGTTCAGCTCACGCTGGCGGACGGGGGTCACGGCGGCGCGCTGCGATGCTGCGGCCGCGGATTGTCCGAACACTGCCGGCAGCCGGAGAGGATTGCCGTACGCGCCCATCGCCGTGAACCCGAGGGGCGACACGACGATGTAGCGGTGCTGCTCCGCAAGCTTCATCAGCAGACCATCGGCTTGATCCAGGTACGTGCCCTCGTTCGCGCCGGCGCCGTGCAGCATCAGGACGATCGGCAGCGACGCCTTTCCGTCCCACGTCTTCGGAACGTAGATCCGGTAGGGCAACTGCTGACCAGTGGGCGTGAAGACGTATTGCCGGCGCTGATCTCCGGTTCCGCGCGTTGCCGGTGCCTGGGCCGAGACGGTGACGCTCAACATCAGTACCACGAACACGCTCGTCACAAACTGCCGTTTCATGGGTGTGCCTCTCCTCGCGTCATCCGGTACAGCACGGCAATGAGAACCAGCGTGATGACGTCGGCAATGGCCACCATGTAGAAGCCCGCCGCAAACGAACCCGTCCGATCACGCAGAATGCCGAGCATCTGGGGGCCGAAGTATCCGAACAGACCCGCGCCGAGGCTCACGACGCCCATCGCATGGCCCGCCTCGCGGCGCGGCATCACGCTGCCGGCCAGACCGTAGAGCTGATTTGCGGCGGTGAAGCCAAACCCGATCACGGCAGCCGTCGCCACGCGGAAGGTGAGAAGGCTCTCCATCGCCATCGAGGCAGACGCCCCAGCCAGCAGAACGAACACTCCAGCCAGTACGATCAGCTTGTTAAAGCGATCCGCCAGCAGTCCCACGCCAAGGTTGACCACGATCGCAGTGAGATAGCCGGTGCTGATGATGAGGCCTGCCGCCTTCGCGTCGAGGCCATACAACGCCTTCGCCACGCTCGGCACGAAATAGGTCACGGTGAACTGGCCAAAGCCGCCAAGTCCGACGACGAGCGCAAGCATCCAGACCACAGGCGAGAGGAAGGCGCTCCGGCGGTCGGCGTCGTGCGCCAGATGCGGGTCGACGCTCGGCATGTCGTCCGATGCCGGGCGGTAGAACAGCGAGAAGACCGCCGCGCCAAGCACCGCCATCGCCGCATAGCCGAGAATCGCGAAACGCCACCCGAACTCGCCGACCAGCACGCCTCCGAGCGGAGCCCCGACCACGGACGCGAGCGCCGAGGTCGCGCCGAGCACGCCCATCGTGCGCCCGCGCAGTGAGGCGGGCGCGGTGAGCGCGACGGCGATGAGCACACTGACGAAGGCGAAGCGGTAGCCGAAGATCGTCAGGCCGCGGAACGTGAGCGCGGACTCGAAGCTCCAGGCCTCGCCCAGCAGCACGCTTCCGGCAGCCACGCCCAGCAGTCCGATACCCAGCACGCGCTTCTCACCGAAGCGCCTCGCGCTGACGCCGGCCGGCACGCTGAGCAGCATCGCCAGCAACCCGTAGAGCCCGGTGAAGAGTCCGAGTTGCGTATAGCTCATGCCGAACTCCTGCTGAATCGACGGCAGGAGCGGCGAAAACCCGAGGTTCGACAACTGCAGCGCGAACATGGCGATGAGCGTTGCGCCGAATGGCAAAAGCCATCCGGCCGGCGCCGCACGCATCACCGTGGTCGTCACTGCAACACCCGCGTCTCGAGGAACGAGCGGACATCAGCGCGCGCCGCGTCGGCATCCCACTCGCGGCCATCGACGACATCGGCTTCGATCGGCAGCACCGGAATCCCTGCGTCCTCGAGGGCACGCTCGATGAAGAGACGTCCGGTGGCCGCCGGCTTCATGCTCCGCGGCCGGAGGACAAGCGCACCGTCAATCCGGTGCGCGCGCGCCTGGTGGACGAGCCATTCGGCAGCCCAGGGCGGGTTGTGCAGGTACTCGTTGAAGCTGGCCGTTCGGCTGGCCAGCGCCGCCATCGGATCGTCGAGGCCGTAGCGAATGTAGCCGTCCGGCCCGAACGCGAGGTACATCGACCAGACGAACACCGCGCGGTGCGACGATTCGAACGCGGTGTAGAAGCCGGTGTCGTGCCACAGGCCTGCGCCGACCCACATCAATCGCGCGCGTTCGCCCGGGCATGCCGCGACGCCTGCGTCCACGCGCTGCTGCACCTCGTCGCGGAAGGCGCGCGCGTGCGCGATTGCCCAGTCACTGCCCCGCACCCACTGCGTCGCCATGACGTTGGTGATCTGCTCCGTCATCCGGACCGGGCACTCCGGGGCGGTGGCAATCAGTTGCCGCACGTCGTCGAACACTTCTTCCTGCTGATTCACCAGCTCCAACCGATCGCGCAGCGCGTTGCGGTCGAATGCGCGGCCACTGATCGCCTCGAGACGTTCGACCAGCGACTCGAGAGTCGAAACCAGGAACGCGAGGCGGTGCGGTTCGACGAGCTCCCGCCACTGTCGCCTGCCGAGCTCCCACCAGCGTTCCGGCAGCTCTCCGGCGCCCGGATGATCGATCTCGAACAGCTCGGCCCCGAATGCTTCGGCCCACAATTCGAAGACACGATGAATGCAATCGCAGGTGAGCCGGGCGCACAGCAGGCGGGGTGTCGGCAGACCACCCCACGGCGGCTCTCCCGCATCGGCGTAGCGCGTGGACGCGAAGCCGAGACTGCAGTAGCGGCACAAGCCGCAGTGAAGACCATCGGCATCCATCGCGCCCAGAAACTGCGGCGCCTGACGCTTGGCAGCGATGATCGACGCCCACCACTGATTACTGACCGCCGGAATCTCGAGGAGATCGAACAGCTCGAATGGCACGTCCGCCTGCAGCAGCGCATACGGCTGGCGTTCGTCGAACACGCGCCGGCGCAGATCGGCAAACCACTGCTTCTGGAACGCCGATGCGGCCGTTGTGGTGTCGAGCTGCTTGTCAGCCATGCCGAGCCTCCTGCAGCGTCGAGGCAGCGGACACCATGACTTCGAGCCGTGCGTGCTCGTCCGGCGTCAGCGCCTGATCCTGATCGCTGCGCAGACACACATGCGGCATGCCGCGCGCCTGCAGCATGTCGCGCAGTGCCGGATAGTCCCAGCCGAACACGGCGTCCTCCGGAGGCAGCGACACGACAACCGCGTCCACGTCGTCGAGCATCCGCTCGCTCCAGCGCCGGAGCGACGCGGCGGGAGTGCGCGCACCCACTGCGTCGGCTCGATACTTGTCCGCGACGGCGCGAATCGGATCATCGTCAACGCGCACGTCGTCTCCGGCTGCGCCGCTTCCCCACGGTCCGATCTCCGCGACCACGATGGCGCCGTGCGATTCGATCGCCTGGTGCAGCTCGGGGCCGTCAACTGGAACGCCCGTGAGCAGCACGCGTGGGCCACTGAGAGCGGGGCGCTTCGCGAACGCGCGTGCCGCGCCGTTCACCGCCGCTACATACCGCTCTGGCTCCAGCTCCCAGAACGCGGCCAGCAACGGAAACAACTCGGTTCCGGTGACGCGTGGAACGATCCGGCGGAAGACGACGAGTCGTCTCGCCGCTGAGCGCGCCCCGTTCGCTCGAACGATCTCCTGGCGGAGATCATCGGCCGATGGTTTTCGTCCCGACGCCGACGCAAGCGCGTCGAGCAGCGCGTGCGCCCGCGCCGCGTCGTAGCCGCCGATCTGTGCGCCACCCGACTGCAGCAAGTCGAACAAGATGACCGGAGGAAGCGCGGACGTCACTCCGCTGCGCACGAACTCACGCAGATAGAGGAAGCACTTGTAGTCGGTATCCGACGTGCGAGGGATCACGATTCGCGCTGCATCAGAGAGCCGGCCTGTGAGCGCGTGTTCGACCAGATGCCGGAGCCGTCGCGGGAAGACGCCTGGCTCGAGATGCTGGTCTGCGGTTGGCGTCGGAGCGCAAGCTCCGCGAGCGAACACGGCGCGGAAGCCGGCCGCGCGGACGATCTCGACTGGAACCGAGGGCCACGACGCGACGACGAAAGGTTCCTTCACACGCGTTCTCAGATCACGCCCGCCGCGTGCAGCTTTTCGACGCCGGCCGCACCGTATCCGAGCCATTCGCCGTACACGAGCGCGTTATCCTGACCGACGGACGGCGCAGGACGGAGGCATGCCTGCTGTGCGTCGGAGAACGTGATCGGGACGCCCATGCCGACGACATCGGCGACGCGTCCGAACTCCGGGTGTTCGAGCGGCACCGTCTCACCGCGCACCTGGACTCTTGGATCGCGAACGGCGTCACGCGGTGACCGCACCTCCGCCGACGGCACATTGTGCCGTTCGAGCAGCGGCAGGAGCTCGGCCGTCGCCAGCGTGCGCGTGAACGCTTCGATGTGCGCGGTCATTTCGTCTACGTGCGCGACACGGGCATCACGGGTCGCGAACCGCGGGTCCGCTTCGAACTCCGGATGGCCGATGGCGGCGAACACGCCACGGGCGAACTGCTCGGTCGGCGCGCAGATCGCCACGTGGCCGTCGGCCGACTCGTAGATGCCGAACGGCGTCAGGCGCGGAACGACGCGACCAGTGCGTTGCGGCATCCCGCACGCTTCGAGCAGATCGAATGGTTCCGCGGCAACCAGCGCCGTCAGCACGCCGAGCATCGATACATCCACGTGCTGTCCGATGCCGGTCGCGTCGCGCTGTCGAAGCGCCGCCAGAACGCCGACCACACCGAAGACCGGCGCAACCAGGTCCGCCATCGGTACACCGACGCGGACGGGCGGATCCTCCGGGCTGCCCGACGTCATCATCAGCCCGCTCAGTGCCTGGATGATGTTGTCCATCGCCTTCCCGGTTCCCGGAGCCTGCGTCGCGCCGAAACCGGTGACAGAGCAGTAGATGGCGCGCGGGTTGATCGATTGGGCGAAGGAATAGCCGACGCCGAGACGTTCGAGCGTTCCGGCGCTGAAGTTCTCGACAACGATGTCCGCCTGACGCAGGAGGTCGGCAAACACGTCGCGCGCTCCAGGCTGCTTCAGGTTGAGCGTGACCGCGTACTTGCCGCGCAACCGGTTCAGCGCGGACACCGAGACATCGTCTGGCCGCGTGCGACCAAGCGAGACGCCGTCACGCCCGAGGTACGGGGGGTTCTGGCGGCACGGATCCGGCGACTCGGGATTCTCGATCTTGATGACGCGCGCCCCGAGGCCGGCGAGCAGGAACGTGGCAAACGGGCCGGCGAGCGCCAGCGTGAGATCCAGCACCGTGAGCCCCGCAAGCGGGCCCCCTGTCGAAGTGTTATCGCCGGGCACGGGCGACGCGAGTGTACCGGCCGTCGCCGGACACGGCTAAGACTTTCTCCGCCCGCCGGTGAGACGTCGGACGTCTTTCCTGTGCGATACCGACTGGCGGACGAGATCGACAAAAGCGCGCACGAGCGGCGACGCGTTGCCGGCTTTCCACGCGAGGACGATTGAAATCGTTGGCAGCGGTTTGTACGCCAACGGCTTGAGGACGACGCCGGGAGGCAATAAGGCGCCCACCGAGTCGGGCAGCAGCGCAAATCCCAGACCCTCCTGCACCAGTTGCAGGTGGCCCAGCACGTTGTCGGCGCTCGAAACGGCCTGCATCCGGATATGCGCCTGCCGGTACAGCGCGGCGATGGCGTCGTGCAGCGCGGGAGCGAGCGCCCTTTCCATCGTGATGCACGGAAGGTCGTTGAGCAGGTGGACAGGGATGCGCTTTCGCCTCGCCAGCGTGTGGTGTGCGGGAAGCACGACGACGATCTCCTCGCGCAGCAGATCAACGACCTCCAGTCCGTCCGCGTCGAGCGGCCCGCGCAGGAACGCGACGTCGAGAGCGCCGGTACGCAGGCCGGTAACCGGTTCGACGGCGTACTTACTGTGCAGGATCAGCCTGAGGTGGGGCAGCTGCGTGGCCACCAGCGGACGCAGGGCGGGAAGGATTCGAACATCCGCCGCCGGAAACGTCCCCACTGACAAATCGCCGGCGCGTCCGCCGGCGGCCTGCTTCGCCAGCCGCCCCGCATGATCGAGGCGTCCGAGGATGTCTTTCGTCTCGCGCAGGAACACCCGGCCGGCGTCGGTCAGCGCCACGTGATGGCGGCTCCGATCGAGCAGCGCGACGCCAACCTCGGCTTCGAGCTGCCGGATCTGCTGGCTGAGAGACGGTTGCGAGGTGTTGAGCCGCGTGGCGGCGCGCGTGAAGTTCAGCTCGTCGGCCACCGCCACGAAGTACCGCAGATGACGCAGTTCCACCACGCCAAGGCTAGACGCGGAGGCGACGAATGGCAACCGGGAGTAGCGGCCGGTGAGTCGTAAGACGTCTCACGACAGCGCGGGGCCGCGCTATTGACGACGGCGCTCGAGCGCGACCCGCGAGCAACCATCCAGGACATCCAGAAACGTCTGGTAAGACGCGGCGCCAACCACGAACGGATTCGGATCCGTGCGGCTGCGGGCGCCAAGCCGGCTCACCCACTCCTGAAACGGCACCATCAGCGGGTGATTCTGCAGCCACGCGTCAACGCCGGCGGTTCGAGTGGCCTCCTTGAAGCGCGCCACTGAACCGATGAACGTGCCCATCGCATCGTCGCTGAGAAGCCCCGGCGTGAGCCACGAGCCGCCAAAAAGCGCGGCGACGTGTTTCTGGCCGCGATCCAGGACAGGAAAGATGAATCCCATCGAGCCAGGCGTGTGCCCCGGGACGGCGACGGCGCGCACGGTCACGTCGCCGAGGGTGATGGGGCTCCCCTCCTCCAGATTGGCGTCGCGCTTTGGCGGCGCGGCTGCGGCAGCCGGCGCCGGACCCCGCCCGCGGGCGGGTGTCTCCATCAGATCCCAGTCCGGCGGCGACACATAAACGCGTGCGCCGAAGCGCTGTTGGAAATAGCCGGCACCGCCAAAGTGATCGGCGTGGCCGTGCGCGACGAGAACGATCTTTACTTGTGCGGGGTCGAGCCCGAGGCGCGCAAAGCCTGGCAGCAGCCTTGATTCGAGCTCGTTCGGTGACAGCGCGTCGATCATGATCAGACCCGCCGACGTCTGAATCACGTACGCGACGGTTCCAATACTTCCGATCGCGTAGACGTTGTCGAAGATCCGGACAGGCTCGATGACCGGATCGTCAGCGCGGTTCGCGCGCGGCGCCTCGCACCAGAACCGCACCGTGTCCGCCCATTGTCCGCCGGCGGCCGCCTTCAACGCGGCGATGCGCTGCACGACCGCCGCTGTATCTGGCTTCGCCGGCGGTGCGGCCGGCTGCTGCGCCCGCAGACTGGCGATGGCGACGATGACGATGAGACCAATCGAAAGGACGCGCATGCTCGGCATCTACTTGCGAAGAGTCCTGTAGACGGCCTCGACGAACATCTCCGTCGTCCACGGTCCGGTCAGCGCGCCGTACCGCGTGTCGTAGTCGGCTGTCGGGCGCGCGGCCTTGACCTGCTCGAGAGTGGCGCCGGTCCGAACGAGCGCCCTGATCCGGTCGCGGACGATCACCACCATGTCCCGGTACTCGACGACTTCGTGCTCGTCGGACAGGTAGCCGTGCCCCGGTACGACGAGCGTGCCCCCCTGTCCCTGATGCTCGTACACCGTCTTGGCGAGGATGTCGTTCAGCGCTCGAATTTCGCCATCGACGGTTCCTCCGTTGGCGACGTCGATGAACGGAAATCGTGTGGTCGTAAACACGTTGCCGGCGACGATGACGTCGGCCCGGCGGAAGTGCACGAGGCTGTCGCCGTCGGTAACCGCATTGGGCGCCCAGAAGAGCTCGATTGCGTCGCCGTTGTGGAACGTGCGGCGCCGTTCCTCCAGATATGTGTCCGTCGGTACGGCGTCGGACGCCGCCTTCGCATTATTCATGCGGTTAGCGACGTTCTGATGACTCATGATCGTCGCGCCGATGCCGGCCCCAGGGAACTGCAGCGAGAAGAAGGTCCCGCGAACGCTCGGATCGGCGCCGGACGTGCGGAGCTTCAGATTGCCGCCCGTCCGGTCCGCATGGAAACTCGTATTCGCAATGAACTGAATGGGCCGCGAGCTCAGGCGGGCAATCGCAGCAATCGTCTTGTCGGCAAGGCGCCCGGTCCCCGTATCGACGACGAACGGTCCTTCCGCGCCAACCTGCACCACGATGTTGCCGCCGTCTCCAACGAGCATGTACACGTTGTCTCGAACGCGCAGCACGTGAACCTCGCCGTCCGTGGGCTCGGGATTGACCGCCACGCTTGCTACCCGCGCTCCACCGGCCGGCCGCTCGAGCGCCGATTCGTTCCGCGGTGGGCCTGACGCGAACGCCGGATAGATCGTGGCGCCGCCGCCGAGGTGACCGCTCTGGGCCGTTGGATGTTTCTTGCGGTACTCCGCGACGCCCGGATTCTGCCCGAACAGATAGTTCGGAACGTTGTCCGGCGCCCGGTCGAGGACCTGCTCGCCATCGTCGCAGGGAAACAGCCAGTTCTGATGGTCGACCGGCTGACGTGCGTAGTCGGTGGTCCGGACCAGTGGCTCCTCGAGGTACACCGGATCGGTCACGACCACCGTGTGCGTCAGATGATCGCCGCGCCTGACGAAAAACTCCTGCAGCGTCGCCTGGTCACTTTCGGGAACCCCGTTCCGCGTGAACCAGCCCTGCTTCAGGTGAGTCGTACGCACGGCCAGCGCGGTACCGACGAAACGGCCGGTCGAGAATCCCATCCAGGAATGCGGTGCGTAGGCGGGCGGATGTGCTCGTCCATCCATCCAGATGGTTCGTTTCCCTTCGAACGTCTGGCTGAACCAGTGAATGGCCACGAGCTGGTGCGTGTGCGGGTCCCGCTCCTCCCACGCACGCGAGTTGCCAAGCGCGCGCATCTGATATGGGGCGACGTACCCGTCGCACTGGTGATGGCGCAGCGTGAGGCGGGACGGATCGTATGACAGCGCGAAGAGGCGGCCGGCCTCGTTGAGCGGAAGCCCGCTGTAGTCGGCCATCTCCGGACCGGCCCCGCGTTCCGTCGAGTCCTCGTGGAGCGCCGGCGTCCAATATCCCGACAAGTCAATCGCGGCCGATGATGCTTGTGCGGGTGGTGCGGCAACCGGAGGGGCCTGCCCCAGCGTTCGCGCGCCCGCCAGCAGAACGGCCGCAAGCGCGATGGCCCGTGTTCGACGCGACCACCGATCCTTCGCCACCGCGGTCATCGTGCCGAGCAGGCGGTCGGGTTCCATCCGGTGGCGTTCGCCTGCCTCTTGAAATGGGTGCTCGTCCAGTAGGGCTGAGAGAGATAGGTCGGGTCGACGGTCTCGGTCGCCACAACCATGAGCACGTCGCCGCCGTCGAGATCGAAACGATCGAAGTACTCGGTGATAACCGCGCTGGCGCTGTACGGTACTCCGTTCTTGCGCAGGTAGCCGGGCTTCATTCCTGTGGTTACCACTTTCAGCGACCCGCCGCTCGCGCGTCCGGCGCCGAACCCGCCGCCACCGAAGATCGCGCCGCTCCCCATTGGCCCCTCCGGCCGATCCCACGACGCGCGGGACACACCCTGCCAGTCGCCGTCGGCTGTCGGCGCAACAGTGCTTCCGCCAAACGCCAGCGTGCGAACCTGCGATCCAGCCTCGGTCTCGATCTTCAGCGTCCTGTCGTCCTGCCACGTGATACGAAGCCGTCCCGGCAGCCGCATCACACCGCCGACTCCATAGCCGCGACACTGCTCGCCAGCCGCCTCGTCACGCGCCGGATCCCACGATGCGGCGATTTTGCGGGCCGCCGGGTTCATCGGAACAGAGGTGTAGTCTCCCGCCGGCGGCGTGACGACTCGATAGCGCCAGTCTTCCGTGATGAGAGGAATCCAGTAACCAGTCAGGTCGATCGGTGCCGCGTTGCGCGGCGCCTGAGGAGGAGCGGGCGGAGCTCCTCGCTGGGCATCGACGATCGCGATCGACGACGCCAGAACGAGACCCGTGAGCAGCGCGCGCATCAGCGAGACGTCCCTACGGCCGCGCCGCAGAGGGTGGCGCGGCAGGCGGAGCAGGCTGCGCGCCCAGAAGTTCCTCGCCCTTCTCGTTGAGGATGCGCATCACCAGCACGACGTTCCCGCCGGCTCGGGCCGGCGCTACCGTAATCGTGATCGGCGTGCCCGCTTTCAGTGCATCCATCGATCGCCGGCGGGTCCAGCCAGTGGCAATGAGTTGAGCGGGATTCGGCAGCAGTTCGCCACTCCAGTGCGCGACGGTTCCTTTGTCGTCGGTCACGTCGAAGTAAATCTGTGCGTGCGGGTTCAGGTAGCGGAAATCGGTGACGGTCGCTTTCGCCGTCCACTGTTTCTCACGGTCGTACGACACCAGTGTTCCATGGTGCGCCGACACTCCCGTCACTCCCACTACAGACAGTACGGCCGCCAGAGCACACCACGCGACAGACGAGCGGATCACTTGCGCCCTCCTGGCTCGGCGGGTTTTCCAGTACCAGCCG
>Ga0209486_10000675_pt1 | contig 15047 bp, 8 predicted proteins | sample NCCompost_FD_187518 | JGI IMG/M metagenome (GOLD analysis project Ga0209486, IMG submission 187518) | Agricultural soil microbial communities from Utah to study Nitrogen management - NC Compost (SPAdes) (version 2) | ecosystem: Environmental > Terrestrial > Soil > Agricultural land | place: USA...
TACACATGGATTTTCCCTCATGGAAACCGGAACGGTTTGATGATTATCCTGAGAGTTTATTAAAATCATTAAAGATCGATGAGGTTGTAGGTGTGTATAAAAACCGTGATGTTTTAGTTGAACTGGAAAATGAAGACAAAGTAAGAAAATGCTCTCCGGATTTTTCTTTATTGAAAGAGACGGGGTATAAAGTAATTATTACAGCGCCGGGAACAGATGTTGATTTCGTTTCAAGATTCTTTGCCCCCTCAGCCGGTATTGATGAAGATCCCGTTACCGGTTCTGCACACTCACAACTTATTCCCTTTTGGGCGGAGAAATTGAATAAAAAGAAAATGCTTGCGAAACAAATTTCCCAACGGGGTGGTGATATTGAATGTAAGTGGTGGGGTGACAGGGTAACAATGTCCGGGCAATGCGTTTTTTTTATGCAGGGGGAGATTACAATTGTCAATGAGTAACGGGCATTTATCGAAACTTATAATCTTCTTTCATCTTTGCTGTTATAATCCTTTTTCTTCCACTCGACCGCTCACTGCATTGTAGGATTATATCTTAACGTTAAAACTTCCACTTGTTCGATTTAATAAAATAATAGCATTAAAATCAGGATTCAGCTCGTACAAATACCAATTTCTGATCTTTCGCCTGATTATTGTAGTAGGTTTTTTTAAATACATTGCCCATGAAATCTTTGTTACAATCAACGGTTAACTTCATTGTCGGCTTTTTAGCCTGCCTCTTTCTTATTACACAATTTTCATTTGATAATGATGCGGGAAATCAAACACGTCAAATGCCGCAGGAAGTATCTTATCAATGGCATGCGCCGGATATGCCTGACAAAATGGAATTTGCAAATGAACCAGTCCCATTGCATAAATGGGATATAAAAGAACGGATGGACCGGGAATTATTATTCAATTATTACTGGCAAAATAATGTTCTCTTTATCCTGAAATTGTCAAACCGGTATTTTCCAATTATTGAAGAAAGATTGAGGGCAAATGGCGTTCCCACCGATTTCAAATATTTGTGTGTGGCTGAAAGCAATTTGCTGGCCAATGCGACTTCCCGGGCAGGCGCAGTTGGTTTTTGGCAATTCATGAGTGGCACGGCACCCGCTTATGAGCTTGAAGTAAACAGCCAGGTTGATAAAAGAAGGGATATAGTAAGATCGACTGATGCGGCCTGTAAATACCTGAAAACTGCTTATAGCAAATTTGGGTCATGGACAGCGGCAGCTGCTTCTTATAACTGCGGACAGGGAGGATACGCCAAACAAGCAAACTTGCAGAAAACATTAAACTATTATGATCTCTTTCTTCCCGAAGAAACCAATCGCTATATTTTCAGGATCCTTACTTTTAAGCATTTGGTTGAAAATGCAAAGGAATTAGGATTTATTCTGGACAATGAGGATTTGTATCATCCAATCAAAACAAGATCAGTACTGGTGAATTCAACTATTCACGATTTAGCACAGTTTGCGATAGACAACGGTACCAATTATAAAACGCTCAGGCTTTTGAATCCATGGATAAGATCAAATTCCCTGCTGGTAAAGAATGGTAAACAGTATGAGATTCTTTTTCCAAACTAATAGTTAATCCAAAAACCTTGCTTTCAATTCCGGTGTTGGCAACCAGCATTCGTCTTTTTTACCAAACCACTTGTAACGATTCTTTGCGATCAGGTTATAAACGGCATCACGAATAAATTTTGGAACGACCCAAAAAAGCTTTACCCATTTCCAGCCTCGTAATTGCTGGAACATTTTTAATGCCGCAGTGGACCGGGTCAGGATATTGCCATCCTCATAAAGTATAAACGAATTGAAAGTATCCGCAGGAAGTCCCAGTTTTTTTAAAAGTTCTTGTCCATAATTTGATTGAAGAGAAGCAAACAGGAATTTTTTTTCCTTATCTCTTTTTAAAATGAATTGAACGCTTCGGCTGCAAAGATTACAGACCCCGTCAAAGAGGATCACTGGTTTATCCATCCTGCAAAGTTAAGACCCGCTGATGGTTGACTTCGTCATTCAAATATCCGTCAATATTTATAGAACTCTCTCATCTTCGTCATCAAGAGATCCTTTTTCCGGCGCGACACTTCGACGGTATCTCCGTTAGAAAGGATAATATAGCCACCTTCACCCCGCTGGTATTCTTTTACATGCTCCATATTGATCAGGAAAGATTTGTGAATACGTAAAAAGCCGCAATCTTCAAGCAATGTTTCATATTCATGGATCGGTTTTGATGCGCAAATGAGCGATCGTTCTGTAAAGTGAAAGTTAGTATAGTTGCTGCTTGCTTCACAATAGATAATTTCCGAGAGCTTCACTACCTGGAACCCTTTTAATGATGGGATACACATTTTGAGTTTTTGCCCGCCTTCTTTGCTGCGCATATTGTACAGCAAAGTCTCCAGGTTGCTACCGGTTGCTTTTTCTTCTATTTTTTTGGCGGCTCTCCTGACTGCTTCCGTCAATAAATTATCTTCTACGGGCTTTAATAAATAATCAACCGCGCTGAAGCGAAATGCCTGCAGCATAAAATCATTGTAAGCTGTGACAAATATGATCTCAAAATTTATGCTGGTGAGTTCAGTCAGGAGATCAAATGCATTTTTTTCCGGCATGGAAATATCAAGAAAGACCAGCTCGGGTTTTGCCTGTTCTATTTTATGTTTGGCCTCATCTGCACTGCTGCATACACCCATTATTTCTATTTCCGGGCAATTAAATTCAAGCAGTTTTTGCAGTGAGGATAGTCCCCGGGGTTCGTCATCCACTAATAAGGTTTTTATCTTGTTCATGGTTCTTTTATTTCGAGTGGTAATTGTAATGTCACCAGGGTTCCCTTTTCTGTGCAACCCGGAATGTCTTTTTTATCCCTGATACTTATCTGCGCATGCAGGTCATATTTTTCGTTAAGCAATTTGACACGATTTTTAATATTGACAATGCCTACCGCTCTGTGCCTGTTCGTATTATTGGGTTTATTTTTTTGTGATTGGTCTATTCCCATGCCGTTATCATCGATCGTGCAGATCAGTTTTTCATTTTCTTTCTTAAAATGAATGGTTACATGGATGTTCCTCTTGCTTGCGGAAATACCGTGCCAGATAGCATTTTCAATGAACGGTTGAATCAGCATAGGAGGCACCAGTGTTTCATTTACGTCCAGGTTCTCGTCGATTGTTATTTCATGAGTAAAAAGACTGTTCCGGATGTTTTCCATTTCCATATATCGCTCCAGGTAATCAATTGTATTGCCCAGCGAAACCAATGATTGGGAAGATTGATCCAGTGTAATACGTATCAGGTGTGCAAACTTGCTCAGGTAATGTGATGCGTCTTTATTTTCGTTGTTGAGTATCATTTCACGGATACTATTCAGGCTGTTAAAAATAAAATGCGGGTTCATTTGGGCCTGCAGGGCTTTCATTTCGGTTTGAGAAAGTTGCTTATCAATATCTGCTCTTTGCCTGATATGATGAATACGCCTCCGGTACAAGAAGTAAATGCAGATTGCAAACAGAAATGCGACGATACTCACGAACCAGCCCGTCTTCCAAAAAGGTGAACTGATGACAAAAGAAAGTTCACTGGTCTTTTCAATCCCCGGCTTGCCTGATGCTCTTAACTGAACTGAATAATTTCCGGGTGGCAGGTTACTCAGGTTGATGCTTCGCTGGTTGCCAACCACGGTCCAGTTCCCTGAATTATCCAGACGGTAAGCAAACTGGTAATTGCTTTTTTCAAAATCAATAACAGTATAATTGAGCAGCAGGTTATTTTCGTTGTATTTAATACGTAATTCTCCGGCGGGTTGGAAAAAGGTCTTTTTGTTTTGCACACCGGCTTCTTCAATTAGAAGCTTGCTGCTATGGTCAGGTTTTTTTTCCGGTGTGAACGGAAATTTAACGATGTATTCATTGCTGCATAAATAAAGCTGTCCCTTTTCAGCGTCAAAATTAATTCTGCGGCCGGTAGGTTTTTGTTCCGGTAACCCATCACCGATATCATAGATCGTAATTTTTTTTGTTCTTGTATCAAACAGGGTAATATGGCTATTACTTGCAATCCAGAGTTTATTATCGATTACGGGACTTAGGGATTGCAGTACATCCGACGGCAGTCCGTCTTTCATGGAATAGGCCGCAAATTTTTTTTCTTTTATTTGGTATTCCAGCAGACCATTATGTGCATTGTGAAACCACAATGATCCATTGGTATCGGAGGTGATTGCAACAATATCATCATTGTATTTATTGGCACCGCCATAAACGGTGATCAATGTATCAAATTCCTGTTTCCGGTTGTTCCATCGTGCAAGCGAGTGACCACTCAGCCATACATCGCCGTATGAATCATAAACAACTCTCTTAACGCGATCAAATGGTAACGCGGGCTTTGTGGCTGAAGTGAAAACGGAAGAAGTCCTTGACGGAATATGATAGCGGACTACGATCCCTCCAAGTACGCCGCACATCCATGCATAACCATCTTTGCGGGCTGGTGCGAGATTAGCGGCGAATCCTGTTGCCCAGGGATATTTTTTAGCATCAAACAACTTTCCATAGGTATCTGTTTTTGTGTCATACCATAAAATCCCGATGTTCGTACCGATCCACAAAGTATCGGGGTGATACATTTCTATGGATTGTATTTCGTTCCATTGAGTTTTCTTTTCAAAAAAATCAACTTCCTTTATTAGTTGCATATTATCAGCATTGATGATCGCCATTCCTTTGGTTACGGAGAACCGGCCGGCGTATATTTTATTCTTATACCGGTATGTACAGGTAAAACCACCGCTGAATTTTTCTCCTCCCGGCGGCGGATATCGGTATGAATTAATGATGGGAGGATAAAGTTCCTGTTTTAACAAGCCCTCATTGGTTCCGGCCCACAACCGCTTGTCCTTATCAAGGAACAGGCATATGATCTTATAATTGGATAAAAATTTTTGTCCATCACAATATATCTTCCCCGTTTGTTTGTTCACGTGTAAAAAATAAAAACCATTTGAACGGGAATTCAGCATAAACACACTATCATTAAACTGTTGAATTTTGCTTTCCCAGTTCAATTCGTCGATCACACGAAAAGGTAGAGCGGTTGAAATATATTTGTTCGTGGAGTTGTTATAATAGGTGATACTATCCTTTGCCAGCTGAATAAAAATAAAATCATTGCTGTTCACCCGGTGTTTTACAATCCAGGGTCCCGGATGTTGTCCTCTCGGATGCAAGAAAATATTCCATATCCTATCTGTTCCATCTGACTCTTCAAAAGTTTTTTTTTGGTCATCATAGATCGCGATCTTATTTTCTTCTATATATAACAGGTATCTATTGGCGGGCATTTTAAAAATATCTCTGCCATAAAGAATTCTTTTTCGGCCAATGTCAGTGATATTATAGGCATCATGTCGGAATTTCACATTGCCCTTTTTATCAAATACACAAAAACCGGCCGCAGATGTTACAGCAAAAGATCGGTCGCTTAACTGTTCTGCATCCCATGCAGCATTCAGTGGTGTAGTGAAAGCCGTATTATCCGGAATAAGGAAATTCTGAGCACTGTAATTTTTTGTATTGATCAATTGAAAGCCTCCCCTCGTTATGATCCCCAACTGGTGTTTATCAAAAAGCTTGAGTTTTGAAATGTTACCGGAGGGTAATTGCAGCGGGGCTGTTCCCTGGTAAAATTTTTTAAAGCTGTTCCCGTCATAACGGTTCAGGCCTGCAACGGTTCCGATCCATAAGTAACCTTCATCGTCCTGTTGCAGACAACTAATATTGTTATCACTCAAGCCGTCTTTTACGGAATAGCGGGTAAAATCCTTTTCCTCATACTGCGCAGTAAGTATCTGCAGGCAGCATAACCAGCAAAAAAGAAAGCAATAATATTTTTTACCATCGATAAGCATTGATAACTGGTTTTCCGGAACGAGATTAAAGTTAAATCTATAAATCAACAAAAATAACAGGTCTGCGCCTTCTGCAAACAGCCATAGCAAATGACGCAATGAGTAACGCCGGTAACATTATAAAACCCGCCTTTGGTTCAATCGCAGTATGAAAATTTTGTAAAAAAAGATTTACCGTAAAATCAAAACTGTCAGCCATTGGTGAAAAGCGGATCCAAAGTGCTGGGACTACAGATTATTTTTATTCCCGAATTTAAAAATTTCGAAAAATCAAAAATCATTAACCATTTAAAAAAACCACAATGCAAACAAGAGAAGTACAAGGAAAACTTTGGAGTTCAGCTCCTGAAGACTGGGCAAAGTTTCTTGAGCCAACATTTATCCCAATGTATCAGGGCGTTTTACAGCAGCTAAAGCTTGATGAAGAAAAAATGCTGCTGGACGCAGGTTGCGGGTCGGGATTGTTTTTAAGTATGGCATCTTCAACAGGCGCAGTGATTCACGGAATAGATGCTGCACCGGGCTTGCTGGCCATGAGCAGGAAGCGACTACCTAATGTCACATTGTTGATCGAAGACCTTGAAGAAATTCCATTTGCTGATGAAACATTTGATGTGGTGACTGGCTTTAATTCATTTCAGTATGCAGGCAATTTTGTGAATGCGCTTACTGAAGCAAAACGTGTGACGAAAGAAAATGGTAAACTCATTATCGGTATTTGGGGAAAAGAAGACGAATGTGATGCCGGCGCAGTATTGAAAGCAGTTGCCTCTTTATTACCACCGCCTCCGCCCGGCACGCCAGGTCCCTTTGCTTTAAGTGAAGATGGAAGGCTTGAAGCAATTTGCCAGTCCGTTAACCTGAAAGTAATGAAAAAACAAACCGTTTTTTGTCCATGGCAATTTACAAGTAATGATGATCTGCAAAAAGGATTTCTCTGTACAGGTCCCTGTGTGAAAGCAGTTCAGGCAGTTGGGGAAGATGAGGTGAGAAAAGCAATTACCCTGAGTACCCAGCCTTACAGTCTTGCAGATGGAATTTATTTCATGAAAAATCATTTTACATTTTTCATTACGGAAAAAATCTGATCGGCCATTCTTTTTTGATCATTGACCGATACAGTGACATGACATCTTTTAAGATGAACGGGCACCTATTGCCCGGCAAGCCAAAATCTTTTCGAAACTATTTTGAACCATTAAAAAATAATGACATGAATTTGAGACATGCAGGCAAATTTTTATCGATAGCGATAATCCTATCATGCACGTTTTCTGCGTGCAAACGTGATGAAGTCATCAACGCCGTTGACAATACTATTGTAACGGAGGACAATACTATAGCCGCTAATGCTTTTGAAACAGGTGGAAATTCGGCTGCTGCTCATATTGCCGCGAGTGAGAATTTAGTAATACCCGTTTCCGTTGATCTTCCCGCGAATCTGCCAGATGGAAATACAAGAGTAGTCACTTATTATGCTGTAGGCGTGCAGAAATATAAAGCGAGAATGAAAGCAGGAACCGATCCCGTGCAGTATGAATGGGTGTTTGTAGCTCCCCAGGCCAGTCTTTATAATATGACAAATACTAAAGTCGGAACGCATGGCGCAGGCCCTTATTGGGAAGTTTCGACAGCGGATTCCATATTCGCTCAGCATTTCACTCCGATTAGAACAGCGCCAAGCCCGGATATTGAAAGCATAGACTGGTTATTGCTCATGCCAAAAAACGGCACTACATCAACTGGCATCTTTGCTGATGTTGATTATATACAACGTATTGCCACAAAAGACGGGAAGGCGCCGCTTACACCGCCGGCAAGTCTTACACAAACTGCCGAAGTAAAATACAAGGCAGTATATCGCTTCACAAAAAGGAATTCATAGTTCCAAAAACAAAAATTTAAACAAACCATAAAACCTTTCAACATGACAACAACATCTTTTAAGATGAACAGGCGTTCTATTGCCTGTCTCTTCTTCACATCCATCGTAACGACAATTGTTCTTATCTCTTGTCAAAAAGGTGATGTGCCGATTCTTCAGGAAGAAACCACGGCAATGGCCCAAAGAGGTAAACCCACCGACTATTCATCTGACGTTTTGGACAAATGGATAACAATGCAATTGCGGCTTATGCGCAATGCAACAGGAATTCCCAATCATGGTTTTTCAAGACATTTTGCGTATGCAGGTGTTGCTGCATTCGAATCTGTAAAACCAGGAATGAATAAGCAGACCGCTCAATGGTCGAATAAATGGAACGGTTTAACAGGCTTGCCAGGCAATCTTCCCGCTAGAAAATTCCATCTGCCTGCGAATGTAAATGCTGCTATGGCGTCTATCAATAAAGCTTTGTTCCCCAATGCAACTGCTGCAGACAAGGCGGCGATAGATTCCCTTGAATTGGCGTTGAATAATGAATTTTTAATCAATCAATCAGCTGAAATAATTGCTAATTCAAATCAATATGGAAAAGAAATAGCTTTATTGATATTTGATTGGTCAGAAACCGACGGTTATAAAAATGCAAATGATCCTTACACCATACCTACAGGACCCGGTTTGTGGAAACCAACTCCGCCTGCATTTGCAAACCCGGCTACTCCGTACTGGGGTAATAACAGACCGGTAATTAAAGGAAGCACGATTAACACAGCAGCAGAACCGCCAATTGAATATTCCGCCGACGCGGGCACACCGTTCCACAATATGGTGAAAGAACTCTATGATGCCTCGGTTGACATAACAGACGAGCAAAAGGCAACAGTAACATTCTGGAAAGATGTGCCTGGTGCTACTTCGCCGGGTCATTGGTTAAGTATCCTCCAGCAGGTCATCAAGCAAACCGGAACAACTCTTGAAAAAGCTGCATTGGCTTATGCATTAACAGGCGGTGGCATTAACGATGCATTGATCACATGTTTTCAATCAAAATACCAATACAACGTTCTACGGCCGGTTACCTATATACGTGAAGTGATGGGATATACAACATGGTCATCGTTTCTTGGAACTCCTGCGCATCCTGAATATCCTTCAGCGCACTCTTCGCTTTCAATGGCAGCGGCCAGTGTACTGGAAAACCTATTTGGCGAAATAGCCTCCTTTACTGATCATACCTACGACTATTTGGGGTATGCTCCAAGAACATATTCTGCCTTCTGGCACATTGCATTTGAAGCAGGTGTGTCAAGATTCTATGCGGGCATCCATTACATTCCCAGCATTAATGCAGGATTTAACCAGGGAAGCGATGTGGTAGATAATATTTTTTCTGAACAAACACAGAATAACGCTATTGGCAGGTTAACTAATAAATAGAGGACGGTTTCTATTACGAGCCTCCTCTGCAATAGCAGTTGGAGGTTCGTTTCTCACTCAAAAATTATGATCACAAGATTTACACTTATACATTTTCATACCAGTAAACTAACATATATGAAAAAGATTTTTTCTCCGAAGGAGTCTGTTGGGACAACCAAATTATTCATAACACAAATAATTGTGTTGTGTTCTTTGCTCATCTCTGTTAATTCACAATCACAGATCCTGGAAGCCTGGTCAAGACGCTACAATAATCCATCTACCACCAGCGATATCGGTGAGCATATTGCACTTGACAATTGGGGTAATGTGTATGTGACAGGCAGAACGATCAGCGGCACCAATTTAAATTACACGTGGAATATGACCACGATTAAGTATGATGGAAGAGGCGAGCAGCAGTGGGTGCGCACGTATGATAACCCCTATGGCGACGCTGATTCCCCCAGCGATATGGCAGTAGACGCACTTGGTAACGTTTATATTACCGGTTCCAGTGGAATGGGTGCACAATCCGATATCCTTACTCTTAAGTACAATTCAAATGGTGATCTTTTGTGGGTTAAACTATATGATGGTGGTAAGCAGGCGAGTGATGTAGCTTGGGCAATGGCACTTGATGCTTCCGGAAACATCTATGTAACCGGCAGTACAAATAACGGTGTTTATTCCTCCGATGCAATAACGATCAAATACAATAATGACGGTGTTCAACAATGGGTAGCGACTTATACCGGTGCAAATCCTAACGGCCCGGATGTGGGCCATGCCATCCAGGTGCCAGGTGATGGATTTGTATATATCACAGGCGCGATCTCTGAAGATGTAAATTTTGCCGATTGTCTCACGATTAAATACAACACGGCTGGTCAGCTTCAATGGGTGAGAAATTGGGATGCACCTTACCATCATGATGACTTTGCAGTGGATCTTGATATCGATGGCAGCGGGAATGTTTACATTACCGGCCTCAGCAGGGAGTCTGAAGAAAACATAGATTATGTGACCGTTAAGTATGATGGCAATGGTAACCAGGTGTGGTATAAAGCAATGGACAGTACTGCAGATGACCGGGCACACAATATTGAAGTGGACGGGATGAACAATATCATTATTACAGGTGATATACGTCCGAATGACAAAAGAAATTTTTTAACTGTAAAGTATAATGCGAGTGGAGATGTTCTTTGGTCTAAAAAATTCATACCAGTGGACAGTTGTTATGCCTCACCATCGAAAATGGTGTTGGACAACGCGAACAATATTTATATAACGGGTTTAGCAAGACGTGATGGTTGTTCAAAGACATATTATGCAACGATCAAATATTCTTCTAACAGTGCAACAGAATGGACAAAATATTATGCCGGAGTGGGCAACCGATCCGATGCTCATGATATTGCAGTTGACGCAAAAGGCCGGGTGTATGTGATTGGCATGAGCCTCGATGGACCAGAGCCACCACCTTTTACTGATGCCGACTGGTCATATGCAACAGTTAAGTATGCGAAGTGTATAATCAATTGTCCGGCCGATGTAGTAGTAAATACCGAGCCGGGGAAATGTGGTGGATATGCAATTTATCCGCCAGCCACTACAACAGGTGATTGTGGCCCATTAGAATACAGTTTTGTATCCGGCACCTTTGTTTCCGCTGGTACTCATGCTGTAGTTGTTACTTCTCCGTCCACCGGCGAAAGTTGTACATTCCTTGTAACTGTACGGGATGTCGAATCTCCAACAATTACATGCCCGGCACCCCTGACAGTTAGTTGTGCAGCAGATATACCTGCCGTAGACATCGGTGCTGTTACTGCCAGTGATAATTGTATGAATGGCTTAAATGTTAAACATGTTGGTGATGTGATCAGTAATCAAACATGTGCAAACAGGTTTACGCTTACAAGAACATATAAAGCAACTGATTTATCGGGCAATACAGCCACATGTTCGCAGATAATAACTGTAAATGATAACACGCCTCCACAAATCAAAGACTTAAGTCTTTCTCAATATACAATGTGGCCACCAAACCATACCATGAGAGATATTACCTTAGATTATACAGTAACCGATAATTGCGTTAGCACCCCATCAGCCACGGTAACAGTAACAAGTAATGAGCCGGTAAACGGAACGGCCGATGGTGATACCGATCCTGACTGGGAGGTTATCGATCCGCATCATATAAAATTAAGAGCCGAAAGAGCAGCGAATGGCAACGGTCGAATTTATACAATCACGGTTACGGTTGACGATGGATGTAATCCTGCAGTGAGTCAATCCAAACAAGTAATTGTTGCGCACAATATTACCGGGCCACGCACAGGTCAGCCTTTTAAGGTTGGTTCTGCTGTTCCATTCAATGGTGTATTCTGGGATAAACCGGGTAATACGCATAGTGCAAAGTGGTTGCTGGATGGAAGTGCTGCGACGAATGGAACTGTTACTGAACCAGTAGGAACTCAAAATGGAAAAGTTACCGGCAGCTATAAATTCAATACGCCCGGCGTTTACAAATTGCAAATGAATGTAACAGATCAGACAGGCATTACATCTTATGCAAATACCAATAATGATCTTGATGCAATTGTTGTGATCTATGATCCAAATGGCGGTAATGCTTATGGTGGCGGTTGGTTCCAATCACAACCCGGTGCGCTTGCAGGTAATGCTGCTGCACAGGGTAAAGCCAGTTATGGATTTGCAGTTAACTACAAAAATGCCGCAAAGCCAAAAGGCGAAACTCAATTTGAATTTAAAGTTGGAGATTTTGAATTCAATGCATTGAATTTTGATTATCTCTCTATTAATAATGCAAAGGCACAATTCAAGGGTACAGGTAAGATCATTGGCGGGCAAAGTGGTATCGGTTTTATCATGACAGTAACTGACGGGGCCATTGATGGAAGCGGTATCGATAAGATAAGAATGAAGATCTATAACAGGAATAACGGTATTGTTTATTATGATAATCAGCCAGGAGCAAATGATGCCAGTGATCCAACAACAGTTGTCGGTACAAATAGTTTGATCGTGATCCAGGGAACTGTGCCAGCCAATGACGCTCTTACAAAAGAAACATCTACCCTGGAATCCCAGGCCTCAATAACCTGTCCTTCGAACAAAGTCGTATCTGTAGATGCCGGTTCTTGCATGGCCACTGTTTATAATATTGATCCTGTATTTGCACCTGCAGGAGCCGTAGTTGCTTATCACATCATGTCACCACAGGGTCCATCAACCGGATATGGAAGTGTAAGTGGCTTTGCCTTTCCAATCGGGATCAGCACAGTGAAGTATAATCTTCCTGATTTTATAGGAGTGAATTGCGAGTTTACTATAACAGTGGAAGATAAGACACCGCCTGTTATCACCTGTCCGCCAAACTTAACATTGACATGCCCGGACCAGATCCCATTGCCACAAGATTATGTTGCCATTGATCCCTGCTCGCCTTCAGGCCAGGTAAATGTTCAGTTTGTAAGCGATGTGAAGTCAAATGAGATTTGTTCAAATAAATTCACACTTACCCGTACCTATAAAGCAACTGACGCAGCCGGTAATACAACCACCTGTGCGCAGATTATTACGGTAAACGATGACGTGCCGCCTGTTTTCAATCAGTCAATGCCAATTTCACCATTGAATGTGGCATGTCCCTGGCAGGTACCAAATCCAGACGACTTTACAGCCCATGATGAATGCAATGATGAGGATGCCGGTGTTGTATTTAAAGAAGTAAGGACTAATGGTTCCTGCGCAAATCGATATACATTAACAAGAACATGGACAGCAAGTGATATATGCGGCAACACCGCTGTCTATACACAAATCGTTAACGTTAAAGATACCGTACCACCCACTTTCAACAACACTCCGGGTTCTATGAATTTAGTGCAGTGCGCTTCAGATATCCCCCAGGCACCGCATGTAACTGCAGAAGACAACTGTTATGATCTTTCGGCACTACCTACAGTTACTTTAAAAGAGGTCATTACAGATCAACAATGTGCGAATAAATTTAAGCTGACCCGTACATGGACAGCAACAGATGCATGTGGTAATACGGCAACTGTATCGCAAATATTTGTGGTTCTAGATGTGGTGCGGCCTGTTTTTGATGGAGTGGAACCATCGGTTGTGAATGTCTCCTGCGAAAAAGACATTCCGGCCGTTCCAACGCAAACTGCAACGGATAATTGTGGAGCAAATGTTACCATTAGTTATTCGGAGACTAAAACCAATGTACAGTGCGCTAACAGGTTTACATTAATCAGGAAATGGATCGCAACGGACGCCTGTGGTAATTCCGCAAGCAGAACGCAAGCAATCAACGTGGCTGATCATGAAGCACCAAAAATTACAGCAATAAGTGCAACGCCTGTTGTGTTATGGCCACCAAACCATAAGATGAGAGATGTGATGATCGACTATACTGCAACGGATAATTGTGGCGTGACCAGCACCCTGGAAGTTAGCAGCAGCGACCCTGTTAACGGTGGAAGTGACGGAGACCAGTCACCGGATTGGGAAGTGATCGACGGGCATCATGTTCGGTTAAGAGCAGAAAAAGCAAATAATGGACAGGCCCGGCATTATACTATCAAGCTGACTATCACAGATGGTTGCAATGCTCCAATTGACACTTCGATCACAGTGGTTGTCGCACATAATATTACATCACCTCAAACTGGTCATCCATATAAGATCGGTTCAACAGTTCCTTTTGGCGGAACATTCTGGGATAAAGCCGGCAATAAGCATACTGCAAAATGGCTGATTGATGGAAGCGCTGTGGCTAATGGAACCGTTACTGAACCATCAGGCAATCAGAATGGAAAAGTTACGGGCAACTATCGGTTCAATAACCCTGGCGTTTATAAATTACAGATGAATGTAACTGATCAAAATAGTGTTACATCCTATGCCAATACCAATAATGATCTTGATGCCATTGTTGTGATCTATGATCCGAACGGCGGCTATACTTATGGGGGTGGTTATTATAACTCACCAGCCGGCGCCTTAAAATCTGATCCATTGGCAGAGGGCAAGGCCAGTTACGGTTTCACGGTCAACTACTTTAAGAACTCTACCAATCCGAAAGGAGAAACACAGTTTGAATTCAAAGTAGGCGATTTTGAATTCAATGCCCTGAATTTCGATTATCTCGTTATCAATAACGCGATGGCACAGTTTAAGGGAACAGGAAAGATCATTGGCGGGCAAAGTGGTATTGGATTTGTTATGACGGTAACAGATGGTCAGTTAGACGGAAGCGGACAGGATAAAATAAGAATGAAGATCTTTAATAAAAATACAGGTGCGATCATTTATGACAATCAACCCGGAACCAGTGACGCGACATTACCGATACAGCCGGTTGGTGCAAACAGTTCCATTGTAATTAGTGGAGCGGACCAGGTCCTTACTTCTGCGAACACAAAACAAACTTCGAATGTGAAAACCACTGTTGAAGAGATCGAAGGGGAATTAGATGTAATTGCATTTCCAAATCCCTCGGCCACTAATTTTACGCTAAGAGTCAGGAGCAAGTCGGTGGATAAAATAGCGATGCAGGTGACAGATATGTACGGAAGAATGATTGAAACAAGAAATATAAATACTAATACCGTCATTCAATTCGGTGATCGCTACAAGCCGGGAACATATGTGGTAAGAATACTGCAAGGAAAGGAACATAAAGAAATAAAACTGATCAAACTATACGATTAATGGATGTATGTAAACAAGACTGCCCCGGTAACGGGGCAGTT
>Ga0209486_10000676_pt1 | contig 15036 bp, 11 predicted proteins | sample NCCompost_FD_187518 | JGI IMG/M metagenome (GOLD analysis project Ga0209486, IMG submission 187518) | Agricultural soil microbial communities from Utah to study Nitrogen management - NC Compost (SPAdes) (version 2) | ecosystem: Environmental > Terrestrial > Soil > Agricultural land | place...
ACCTTGGCGCCGGCGTCGCGCATCGCGCGCTGGGTCGCGGTCGCGAGCGGTTCCTTGCTCGCGAGCGTGCGCGCCTTCTCGCGCCCGTAGCCGGTGAATGCGAACGAGTCGACCCGCGCGCCGTTGCTGTCATAGACCGCCAGCAGGTAGCGGATCGTGACGATGAAGGCCTCCCCGGCCACGTCTTTCGGCGTCAGGAACGAGTATTCCTCGAACTTCGGCTCGAGCACGAACGCGAGCGGCGGCGAGATGTTGCTGACGCGGCTCGGGTCGTCGACGGGCACGAGCTCGCGGAACATCGCCTTCAGCAGCCAGTCGAGGTTGGTCACGTGCGCGGGCCCGAGGTTGACCTCGTAGTCGATCGAGCCGCGCGTCTCCTTGTGGACGTACTTGCTGAATTCCTCCGAGTAATGGATGCCGACCCGCACCGGAAGCTGCTCGAGGAGCGGCGGCGGCAGCTGCGCCTTGGTGTCGAGGCTCGTCGTGGTGCAGGCCGCGAGCAGCGCGAGGCTGGATGCGGCGAGCGCTGCGCGCAGAGTGGTCATGGTCATCAGTTGCTCCGTCTCGCGGCCGCCTGCCCCTCGGGCAGGCCGACGAACACGCCGCCGTTGCGCGCGCAAAGAATGCGCATGAGTGTCGCATAGCGCATGCTCGTGTGTTGTGGGTACTGGCCGGGAATCGGGAATCCGAGGGCGTGGATCCGCACGCGCCTCTCGCCGCTGCCGGCCGTGCGGTTGATGCGGTCCACCGTGTCCACGACTTCCTGAATCGACGGCCCCGTGAACTCGTCGCCGATCATGTAGAGGCTGATCGAGTGCTCGCGGGTCCAGAACGTGCGGATTGCCGCGATGATCCCCTCGGAAGGGCTCGAGTTCGAGAACGCCTGCCACCCGCGGAAGCGATCGAGGATCGCCTTGCGGCGCGCGGGCGAGTCCGGGATCCACTTGCCGCGGTACTCGGTGAACATGTAGCCGCCCTCGTCGTCCATGACCTGGATGCCCTTGAGCTTCGGGTAGATGTTCAGCACCTCGCCGAGCTTCTGCTCGGCGTAGCGCCAGTTCTGCGACTGCATCGAGCCCGACGTGTCGACGACGAAGATGACGTACTCGCTGTCGATCGGCACGCCGGCGACGGGCTGCTCGTAGACCTGCTGCCGGCTCACCTGGCGGAGCTCGCGCGACTCCTCGATCATCGAGCTGCGCGTCTCGGTCAACGTCGACTTCAGCTTCTCGAGCGCCTCCTCCTCGTCGGTGCTGGCCTTGTGCTTGCCCTCGACCGTGGACAGGTCGCCGCGCAGCCGGGCGAGCCGCTGCTGCTCCTCGGTCAACTCCTCGATGCGCTCGCGCAGCTGACGCTCGAGCACGACCGCGAGGCCGCGGATGTCGAACGCCTCGGCCTTCATTTTCACGATCTGGCCCTCGAGGTCCACCTGCGACTGCTCGAGCTGGATCGGCTCGCCGAACTCGTTCAGCACCAGCAGCAGGATGATCGCGCCGAAGCCGCAGCAGATGCAGTCGAGGAACGACATACTGAAGGTCTCGGTGTCGCGCCGCGTGCGCCGCTTCATGGCCAGTCCTTCGCCGGGCTCAGGAGAGAGCCGCCGGTCACGCGCGCGAGGCGCCAGAAGTAGATCGGCGCGGCGGGGTCGCCCTCCATGGGCAGCAGCACGATGTTGAAGGGCGGCGGCGACGGCGGCAGCGACTTCACCGCGTCCTGCATGAGGTCCTCGCGCTGCTCCATGGTCACGAGCGTGCGCATGAGCGGGGGCTTGTCGCCCTGCGTCGGCAGGCCGTCCGTCACCAGGATCACGCTGTCGGGCGCCGGGTCGAGCGACCGGATGACGGCGAAGGCGTTCTGCAAGCTCGAGCCGCCGGTCGGCGCGGTGCTGCGCAGCGCCGACAGCGCCTCCTCGACCTGGCCGGAGTCGCCGGCGTCGAGCCAGCGGCCCGTGCTGCCCTCGACGAGCGGGCGCGGCGCCGTGTCGAAGGCGTAGACCTGGAACTGCGCCGTGCGCGGCAGGCGCGCCGCCACCCACTCGACGGTGTTCACTGCCTGCTGCCACTTGGCCGAGGCGATACGTCGCTCGGGCGGCATGTTGCGCAGACGGAGGATGTTGACGACCGTCTCGTCGAGCATGCTCGCGGACGCGTCCACCAGGACCAGCACGCGCCTGCCCTCGACGCGCAGCGTCACCAGCTGCTGCCGGTCGAGGACCGGCGTGCGGGACCCCGAATCGACAGGCGCAGCATTCTCCCTGAGCCGGCGCGTGCTCTCCTCCAGCGACTTGAGGTCGGCCTTCAGCCGCTCGAGGGCCTCGCGGCGCGCCAGCGTGTCGTGCTCGTAGCGCGCGAGCTCCTCCTCGGTCGCCTTCAGCTTGTCCTGCATCTCGCGCGACAGTCCGGCCGCGCGGATCTTGCGGTCCTCGGTCGAGTCGAGCGCGTTGCGCAACTCCGCGAGGTGCTTGTAGCCGTCCAGCACCTCCTGCTCGAGCCGCTTTGCGTCCGCGTTGAGGTCGGAGTTCTCCTTGATCCGGTAGAGCCCCGCCTGCGCGCTGATGATCGTGTAGAACAGCACGACCGCGCCGAACCCGCAGGAGATGACGTCCAGAAAGGACATGCTGAACGTCGTGGTCTGCCGCCGTGCCATCCTCGCTCCGCCTCAATCGACCGCGATCAGCTCGAGCACGACGCCCGGACTGCCTACGCGCAAGCGATCGCCGGCGCCGAGCTCCGCCGCGCCCTGCACGCGCTCGCCGTTGACGAAGGTGCCGTAGCGGCTGTGGTCGCGCACGCGCGCGCGTCCATCCATGCGCTCGAGCGTGCAGTGCAGGCGCGAGATGCCCTCGCCCGCGCCGCCGAGCGCGATGCGCCGGCCCTCGCCCGGGCCGTGCCCGATTACGATCCCGCGCTCGTCGATCGCGTGCGCAAGGCCGCCCTCGATCACGTGGGTCGCGGGCGATGCGACCCGGCGCCGCTCGCCGCCGGGGGCCGCGTGTATGCGCGCAAGCGCGATTGCGAGTGCCGGTGGCTCGCCCGGCCCGATGTCCACCGCGCGCGCAGCGGCCCCGGCCGCCGCCGCCGCGTCCGGCAGGCGCACGACCTCCGGCGCGCCCGCGGCGAGGCGCGCCGCGAGCGCGGGCAAGTGCGCAGCGCGCGCGCTGAGAGCGAGCGTCGCGGGCTCGTCGGCGCGCCTCAGGCCGCGTACGAGATCATCGAGCTGCGCGTACCAGGCCTCGGCGGCCAGCGTGAACTGCTCGCGTCCGACCGTCGCGCTGTAACTGCCGCTCCCGGAGTCCACGGCCGCATCCACGGACTCGGCCGATGCGAGCGCATCGAGCCAGCCGGGCAATCGGTCGTAGAGCTGCTGCTCGCTCGCCGCCTGGTGCAGTGGGTCGAAGCGCGTGCGCCGCACCATCGCCTCGCTGACGAGCTGAGCCCAGGCGGCGTACATCGACTTGAGCCCAGCGCGCGGCGCAATCTCGACGCGGCGCCGCCGCAGGATGCGGTGACCGGCGAGCTCGGTCAGCACCGCCTGGTGAAGCTGCACGTCGAGGTGCAGGATGACCGGGCGCGCCGCGAGGCCCGCGCAGGCCGCGACTGCCGCATCCACGACTCCAGCGACCAGGATGCCGAGCGAGCGTGCGATCCCGAGCAGGAGTCCCGCCTGGTGCGGCCGCATCGTGGCCGGCACCGCGAACACCGCCTCGTCGCCGGGTGCTGCGATGGACTTCCACAGCGACTCGAGGTGGGCGTGGACGAGGTCGGCGTGCGAGTACGGACGTGTGCCTGCGCCCGCGAAAGCGTCCTGCGAGAGATCCGACCAGAAACGGTCGGCCGCGAGCACGGGCTGCAGGCGCGCGGCGGCGGCTGCCGCCTCGCCGACGACCGGACCTGCGGGCGCGAGCAGCGCGATGCCGGGACTCGCCGCAAGGCGCTCGCCGTCGCGAACCGCAATGACCGCGGCGTCGACGACCTCGATGCCGATGGCCGCCATCGTCATCGCACCTGGAGGTTCCGCAGCACGCGGTTGTCGAGGTAGGTTTCGGCGTCGAGCACGAGCCGTTCCTGCGCGAGCTGCAGCTGGTGCAGCAGGAACATCAGCACGAGCGACAGGAGCAGCGCGACCAGCGTCGAGTTGAAGGCCACGCCGAGGCCTTCGGTCACGCCCGAGATGTCGCCGGTGACTGCCTTGTGCGCCTCGGCGAGCGCGTCGCCGATGCCGCGCACCGTGCCGATGAAGCCGATCGCCGGGATCGCCCAGGCGATGTAGCGCAGCATCGAGAGCTCCGAGTCGAGGCGCTCGGCCTCGGCCGCACACACTGCGTGGCCGGCCTCGCTGACGTCCTGGACGTTCCGTGTCGCGCCGAAGCGCGCGAGCGCGGCCTTGCCGGCGCGCACGATCAGCGACTGCTGCTGCTCCGCGGGCAGGGATTCGAGCTGGCGCACGTACTCGCGCGTGTCCTCGGGCAGGATGCGCATGCCTTCCGGGATTCGCACCGGGTCGCCGTCCAGGATTTCCTGCTCGCGGCGGCTCGTGTTGTTCTTGAGGATGATCATCGCGATCGCCCAGATCATGAGGATCACGCAGCTCTCCTGCTCCCAGTCCTTCATGATCACGAACAGCGAGCGCTCGGGGACGTAGTTCGGATCCTTGCGCATCGCCTCGGCCTGCACCGTCAGCACCGCCTGCGCGTTCGGGCGCACCCACACCGACCAGATCGCGTGAATCACGACGATCGCGGCGAGCAGCGAGCCCAGGCTGTAAAGGAACTCTTTCGGGTAGCGGGTCTTCATGAATCCCCTCAGATGTCGATCGGGAACGAGACGGGAAAGTCGGCGCGCACCTTCTCCGTCGGATTGAATCGTTGCGGCGACGGCCCCGCGGGGGCGGCATCGGGCGGCAGCGGCGGCAGCTCGTCGTCCTCCGCCGCGGGCTCCTCAGACGGCGCGGACTCGTCGCCGGCTTCGGCCTCGGGCACAGGTGCGGGCTCCTGCTGCGCCGGCTCCTGTTGCGCCGGCTCCGGCTTTGCAGGATCACCCGGCGGGGCTTGCGGCGGTTCGATTGCGAGGGCCGCGAAGCCGAGGACCGTCGCGGCCGTCACGAACCATGCGCGCAGCCGGTTCATTGCGCGTACCGCGCGATGCGGAAGCCGACGTCGGGCCGGGCCGCCGAACCCGACTCGCGCGCGGCGAGACGCAGCTCCGGCACCTTGCCCGTGAGCCAGCCGGCGCCGCGGATCACGTAGTTGTCGCCCGACTTCGGTCCTGCCGGGTCGGTCGACTGGTAGTCGGGCCCGACGACGTAGATCGAGTAGCGGTCGGTCGTCCACTCGAGCACGTTGCCGCCCATGTCGTGCAGTCCGAGCGCATTGGAAGCATAGCTGCCGACAGGGGCCGACACGCGATGGCCGTCGTCGTAGCCGGAGATTGTGACCGGCGTGAGGTAGATTGCGCTGGCGTCGCCCCAGTTACCGGCTTTCGCGGGCACCGGCAGATCGTTGCCCCAGGGATACTTGCGCACGGCGCGGCTGCCGTCGTACCGCGCGGCGAACTCCCACTCCGCCTCGGTGGGCAGGCGATAGCCGGTCGTGACCGGCTCGACGAGCTCGAGCCGGTCGCCGCGCCGCGCGTAGGCCGGCGGCAGCTTGTCGCGCTCGGACAGCCAGTTGCAGAACGCGGCCGCATCCTGCCAGGAAACACGCACGGCCGGCTGGCGCTCGAGATCGAGCGACTCGTCCTTGAAGATGCCGGACAGGTGCTGCGCGCGGAACTCGCGGAACTCGCGGTTCGTCACCTGGAAGCGCGAGACGTAGAACGGGCGGCGAAGCTCGACCTGGCGCTCGGTCTCGTTCGAGCGGCGGCCGGGCTCGCGTCGCGGGCTGCCCATGGTGAAGCGGCCGCCGCTCACCAGAACCAGCGGCTGACCGAGCGAGGTCGACTGCTGCCCCGGCATGGCCGCGACGCGCGCCTCGCCCGCCGTCTTCAGCGCGAACTCGATGACTTGCGTGCGTCCTTCCTGCGGCGTCACCGTCGCGCGGAACGGCTCGAGCCCGCTCTTTCGCACCTCGAAGACGTGCGGCGCCGCCGGCAGCGACAGCACCTGGTTCGCGGGGCCGCGCGAGGCGCCGTCCACGTACAGGATCGCGTCGGCCGGCTCGCCCTTGACGCGAACTTCGCCGAGCATGGGCCGGAGCTCCACTGCGATGCGCCGCTCGGCGCGGCTCTCGACCGCGACCGACTGCGTCGCAGGGGCGTGGCCGGCGAGCGTCAGCAGCACGTCTTGCGGCATGCCGGGCGGCACGCCGACCGTGAGCGGCGTGCGTCCGCGATAGCGTCCGCCGATGCTGACGTCGGCGCCCGTGGGCTTGCTGTGCACGACCAGGCGGCCATCCGGCATGCCGAGCTCGACCGGGCCGACCGCGAGCGGCTGGCCCGCGACCACGGTCAGCGGGCTTTCGAAGCGGCGGAACTGCGGGTGCACGATCGCGAGCGTATAGCGGCCGGCGTCGAGCTCGGTCTCCAAGGGCGTCATGCCGAGCTCGCGGTCGTCCGCCCAGACCGTCGCGCCGGAAGGCACCGAAGTCACGGTGACGCGCGCGAAGACGGGCTCGAGCTCCACCTTGAGCGACTGCCGCTCGCCGCCGCCGGTGACCATGAAGCGCAGGCGCTCTTCCGCGAAGTGCGGCGCCGTCACCGCGAGCTCGCGCGTGCCGGCAGGCAGTTCGTACTCGCCCGGCAGCGCGCCGATCGTGCGGCCGTCCACCGCGAGTGTCGCGGCGACGCCCCCGGTGTCGAAAGCGACTCGCCCCGGCAGGCGCTCAAGCGCAACGACGTAGCGCTGGCCTGACAGGCTGCCCACGACGACAGGCTGGCTCGCCGGCGCAAATCCCTCGGCTTCGACACGCAGCTGGTAGCTCCCGGGCGGCACGAGGTAGCGGCCGCCGAAGCCGATGTCGAGCATCGTGCCTTCGAAGTTCACGCTGTCGAAGGCGGCGTCGGGATTTGACGCCACCTGAACCGGGGTCGCGGTAAACAGGTAGAGGAGCACGATGCCGATCACGGCGAGCGCCGCAAGCGCCAGCCCCCGCCTGCCGGCGCGGCGCATTGCCGGCTGCATCGTGGGCTTCACGATGCGCGGCTCGTACGGCACGACTGCGATGGGCTGGCGGTCGCCGTCGGTGGCAATGCCGGCGTAGGCTTCCGCCTGCGGCGGACGCGTCACGTTCGCGACGCCGCCATGACGCACGACGATGGTCGCTCGCCCATCGCGTTCCTCGAGGTCGATGCCGACGCCGTCGAGGCCGCCGAACGCGCCCGGCTCGGGCGTGACGGCGAGCCGGCCGTCGGCCAGCGCCACGCGGGCACGGATTTCACCGGGCCGGCAGCCGGGAATGACGACGGCAGCGCCGGGCCCGCCCACCGTGAGCGGCAATTCGCCCGGCAGCAACTTGCGCTCGCCGAGCGGATCTTCGAGCCAGATGTCGTTCAAATCGGCTCCTCGCACCTGACGACCACCGACGCAGACGGCGCGCCCGGCGGCAGGACCACCTCGCGCCGCACGTCGCGAAATCCCGAACGCGTGCCGACTACGGTGTAGCGCCCGGGCAGCAGCTCGACGTCGCGCGTCGCGAAGCTCCCATACTGCCCGACGCGGTAGATCGCCACCTGCGTCTGGCCATCGGATTCGAGCCGCAGCCGGATCGGCGATTGCGAGGCCTTGGCGAGCTGTTCGAGCCGGGCGGCGGAAGCGGCAAGCTGTTCGCGCGGGTTGCCGGCCGCAGCCGCCGCGGCGACGAGCCCACGCGCCTCGGCCCGCCCTTCCGCATTCCACAGGCGTTCCGGGCTCGAGTTCAGAGCGTCGATGCGCCGCTGCAGTTCCGCGCGCGGCGTCGCGCGGGCGATGCCTTCACGCGCGGATTCGAGCGAGGGCTCGAGGCCCGCGGCTTCGCGCCAGGCCGTGAGCGCTTCGTCCCAGCGCTCGGCGCTCTCGGCCGTGCGGGCGCGCGCCTCGAGCAGGCTGATCGCCGAGGCGCGCTGGCCGCGGTCGAGGGCCGCGACGGCATCCAGCGCCTCGCGCGACCCCGGCCGCACCGCGATCGCCTGGTTGAACGCGGCGCGCGCCGAATCGTTGCGGCCCGCCGCAGACTCGGCGAAGCCGCGCGACATCGCGACGGAGAAGGCGTCGGCACTGCGGCCCGCTGCCAGCCGGTCGAGCCCCTCGCGAGCGCCCGGCACTCCGGCATCGATCGAAAGTGCCTTGCGATAGCCCTCCTCGGCGGTCGTGACGCGCCCGGACTGTTCGTCGCGAAGCGCGCGATCCACGAGCGCGAGCCCCTCCTCGATCCGGCCGGCACGCGCGAGTCCCGTGACAGCCGGCGGATGGTTGGGCTCCATCGCGAGCGCAACCTGGAACGCCTCGCGCGCGGAGCCGGTCTTCGCGCCTGCGAGCGCCTGCTCGCCACGCCGCACGGCGTCGGCCAGCGCCTTGGGCCGGGCTTCCTCGAGTGCCGCGAGCTGCTTCGACGCCTCGTCCCAAGCGGCCGTCGCCGCAGGATAGTCGGCGACCGCGAAACGCTGTGCCGCCTCCGCGCCGCCATCGCGGGCGCGGGCGAACTCCGCCGTCGCCCAACGCGCTGCTGCGCGCGCGTCGAGCGACTTGAACGCGGTGTCGAAGCGCGTGCGCGCCGACTCGGCAAGGCTCCGGGCCTCGGCCTCGGCCGCGCGCACTGCCTCGGCCGACTGGCGCGCGAGCCCGGCCTGCTCGGCTTCCTCGCGCGCATTGCGCGCGAACGCCGACTCCTCCACGCTCGCGCGCGGCAGCAGGAACACCACGGCGACGGCGACAAGGGCTGCGACGCCGAGCAACGTCGGCAACAGGCGCAGGCCCCGCACCGGCGCGGGCGGCGGCGGCACCTCGTGCGCGAGCGGCTTCAGCGCGCCGGACTCGTCTGCGGCGGCGACGGCAAGCTTGGCGCGCGCGATCGTCGCGTTCCCCGGGCGCTGGTTCGCGGACTTCGACAGGAGCCGCAGGGCCAACTCGCGCACGCCCGACGGCACGGCACCACGGGGCACGAGCGGCGGCACCGGCTCGTGCAGGACGCGATCGCGTGTGATGTCCGGGTAGTACGGCGGATGGCCCGCGATCAGCTCGTAGAGCAACGCCCCGAACGCGTAGAGGTCGTCCGAGGGCTGTGCGGGCTCGCCGCGCAGCTGCTGCGGGCTCGCGTTGTAGGGGGAATGCCCCGACTCCTCGCTGCCCGCGAGCGCAGTCAGCCCGAAGTCGCCGATCCTCGCATGGCCGTTGGCGTCGAGGAAGACATTGGCGCACTTGAGGTCGCGGTGCACAAGCCCGCGCGCATGCAGCGCCTCGAGTGCGGCGGCGACGTCGTCGACGGCGCGCGACCAGCTCTCGAAAGACCGGCCGCGCATCTGCCCGAGGTCACCGCCCTCTCGGTACTCCATGACAAGAAAGATTCGGCCGTCCACGCGCTCGAGGCCGTGGACCGCGACCGTGCAGGCCGGCGGCAATGTCCCGGCCAGCGCGACCTCGGATTCGAGCCGCGCGAGGCGCGCGGAGTTGCCGGTCACCGTCTCGTCGAAGAACTTGAGCGCGACCTCGCCGCCCCGCGCACGGTCAGTGGCGAGCCAGACCTCGGCGCTGCCGCCGCGACCGATCCGTCGCACCAGAACAAACCGGGCGCCGAGTTCGAGCCCGGGTGTCAGCTCCTGCATGGGGAATCAACCCGCGCCGCTCGGCTCGGCAGGCGTCTTCGAGTCCGCGGCGGGCGCCGGCGGCGCCGTCGGAACCAGCCCGGTCTCTTCCTTGTACAGGTCATGCAGCAGGCGCCGCCATTCCGCGTATTGTTCTTCCGCGGTGCCCGTCAGGCGCAGCGCGCGGCCCTCGACGTCGACCACGAGCGGCGCGGCCTCGGTCGAGAAGCTGCCCGAAATCTCCTTCAGCGACTCCGCGTGGATCTTCGCTTCCTCGCGCTTCCTGTAGCCGCTGATGACACCGGCGACGCCGCCGGCGACGCCGCCGTAGCGCGCGGCGTCCGCGACGCGGTCGCAGTTGCTGCCGCTTCGGCAACTGTCCGGTATGAACACGGCCGCCGCCACTGCGGCGGCGCCCAGGATCATGCGGTTGCGCGCCTGTGACTTCAGCTTCTCCTCGGCCACGATCTCGTCGTAGGTATAGCGGCGCCAGCTCGAGTAGGGCTCCTCGAGCCGCTCGCTGAAGACGGTGTAGTGCTCGCTGACCGTGTCGATCATGCCGTAGTCGCGCTCGCGGATCTGGTCGATGCGCTTGACCAGGACGTCATCCTCGGCCGGCAGGCGCAGCACCTTGTACTCGCCCGTCTTCTTGTCCTTGCCGAGGTATTCGCCGAATGCGACGGGCGCGAAGTCGGCGGCGAACCGCAGCTCGCTCACGCGGCGGATGTTGGCGAGGTCGGCGCCGCTACTCGCATTGCGCACGGTGAGCAGCTCGTTCGCGATCGCGACATAGACATTCTCGAACGGGTCGCGGCCCGCCGTGTAGTTGTCGCGATAGACGCGCGTGTCCGCGCGGCCCTCGAACTCCTTCTCCTCGATCCAGACCTTGCCGGTCGCATCACGCGCCGTGACCTGGAGCTTGAGGTAGGCGCCGTTCGATTCGAGGATGAGGCCGTCGATCGTCAGGTCGAACGAATTGACGGTGGTCGGCACGACCCGCGCCGTGCCCCAGTGGCCCGTGTCCTCGAGCGTGTCGCGAAGCTGCATGGCCATGTAGCGCGCCTCGGCCCGGCGGATCTCCGGGTAGATGCGCTTCTTGTCCATCAACGCCGGGTCGTCCTCGACTTCCGGCGGGATGCCCGGATCGAAGATGTGGACGCCGACGTCGAGGAGCTGTTCGTCGGGGACTTCGGCCGTGGCCTGCGTCGCCTGCAGCACGGGCACCGGCCGCGTCTCCTTGACGCAGCCCGCCACGAGCAACGCGCCCGCGAAAATTCCGCCCAGTAGTGCCAGCCGGCTCACGCGCATGCCCGATCGACCTCAGCTGCCCTTCTTGTAGCGACGGTATTCCTCCCAGAGCGCAGCGCGCAATTCCGGGTCCGTTTCCTTCATCGCCGCCTCACGGATCTGCCGCGCGACGATATCGTCGTCCTTGCCGTCCGGGATGTCGGCCGGAATCGACTGCGGGCCCTTGCCGCCGGAGGCGCCGCCGCCGACGCCGCCTTGCTGGCTCGAGGGCGCGCCGCCCTCGGCATCGCCACTGCCGCTCTCGCCGCCTGATCCGTCCTCACCACCCTCACCCCCGGCACCGGTCGATTCGAGGCCGCCTTCGCGCTCTGGCCCGGCACCGGCTTCGCCCCCTTCGCCCTCCTCGCCTTCTTCGCCCTCCGCGCCGTCCTCGCCCGGCCCTCCGCCGCCGCCCGAACCTGCGGCTTCCGCGCGCTCCTTCGCGATGTCGGCCTGCGCGGTGCGCACCGCGGCATCGAACGTACCGAAGGTTTCGTCGAGCCGGCGCCCGATCTGCTCGCTGCGGTTGCCGCCGTCACTGCTGCCCGGCGTCGCGGCCGGCCCTTGGCCCGTTGCACCACCTTCACCGCCCGGCGCGCCGGCCTGGGTCGTGTCGCCGCCGCCAGTCGGCCCGCCGACGTTACCCGCGGGCCCGCTACCGCCTGCTTCGTCACCCGTACCGCTGGTGGGACCGCCGGTCCCCGGCGAGCCGCTGCCACCTGCCGCACCCGGTTCGCCGGAACCGCTCGAATCCGAACCCGGCTGTCCCGGTGCGCCCGGAACACCGGGAACTTCAGGAACGCCCGGCACTCCAGGTGAACCCGCGGGCGCGCCGCCCGGCGTGCTGCCGGGTGTTCCGCCGGGCAATCCACCCGGCAAGCTGCCCGGCGTGCCGCCCGCGGTCGCGCTACCCGAGGTACCACCCGAGGCGCCACCGGACGGGTTCTCGCCGGTCTGGCCGCCACCACCGCCGCCGGCTTCGTCGCCGGGCATCGGAATGGGAGCATCCTCGCCGCCCTGGTCGCCCGGGGACGGGAAGTCGGAATTGGCGCCGCCGCCGGAGGATCCACCTCCGCCCGATGAACCGCCGCTATCGTTGGATCCGCCGCCGCCCGATGAACCACCGCCGCTCGAGCCGCCGCCGGATGAGCCGCCGCCACCGGAGGACCCACCGCCACCACTTTGCTGTCCGCCACCACCCGGTGAGCCTGACCCTCCGGAACTCGGGCGCTGCGACGAATTCTGGGTCATGCAGCCGACGAGAACGCCGAGGGCTGCCGCAAGGGCAATGGCGCGCAGGATGCGGATGGATTTCATCTCAAGCCTCCCGGCTTCGAGCCTTCATCAAACTTGGAGACGCGCCCCCGGCAATCGTTCACCCGCTGGGGGGCGCGGCTCCGGGCTCAGGTTCCCGCAGGGGTCGTCGCGGGGATGTCTTCGCCCTTGAGGAAAGCGCCCAGCTGGCCGGCCAGCCGGTCGCATGCCGTGCCCTGGACGCGTGCAATGAAAGGCAGGGGCACCAGCACGCCGACAAGGGCCGATGTCCCGATGACGTTTGTCGAGACGGAACCGGCCGTCTTGGCCGTGTTGAGGTCCCAGACGATCGCTTCGTAGTCCGATTCCTTCTCCCACCAGCCGAAGCCGATGCAGCCGCCCCCGGCTGGGCCCAGCGTGCAGGTGATGCTGCCGCCGCTGTCCGTCTGGCGTGTGGCGCCGTCAATCCAGACGATATAGCGCACACCGCTCTGGGCGACCCGGTCCGCGACGACGTCCTTGGCGAGGAGCTTGGTCACGCCCTCCGGGCGTTGCGGCGCGGTGGACGGCTCGAGCCAAGGGAACATCGAATCCACGAACTCGTCGTTGGCGCGGACCTGGATGCCGGTCGTGCGCGCCATCTTGTCGCTGACGCAGTCCATGAAGTCGTCTTCGGCAGTGATGCCCTCGACGTGGGGCTTCGCGAGCAAGACGACGGCCTCATGCGAGGCGATCGCGGTCCCGAACTGGCGGTCTTCCTCGAGCTGCGCGGTCATGCAGCCCGAGAGCAGCACGAGCGTTGCGGTGCCGCCGCCGACGCGACACAGAGACCGGAATGGCAGTTGCATCCTGCGACGCCTCATCGGCCCTCGCTCCCCGCTTCATTTGAGTATACGCCGCGATCACCACAGTTCCATCTGGCCCGGCGAGCGGTTTGGCGGGCGAAAAAGTGCCGTCGTGAGCGGCGCCGAACGACCGCTTCCGAGGCCGTGCTTGCGGCAGCTCGCCTCGAAACGGCTCTTGAGGAGCGCAGCCCAGGTCCCCTGCCCGCGCATGCGGTGGCCAAAGCGCGAGTCGTTGTCGCGGCCGCCGCGCAACTCCCGGATGCGGTTTCGCACCTTCTGTGCCCGGTCCGGGTAGTGCAGCTCGAGCCACTCATAGAACAGTTCCTTCACTTCCCCGGGCAGCCGCAAGAGGACATAACCCGCCGTTGCCGCGCCCTGTGCCGCCCCGGCCTCCAGGACCGCTTCCAGCTCGTGGTCGTTGATCGCCGGCACGACCGGCGCGTACATCAGGCCGGTCGGGATCCCGGCCGCCGCGAGCCTGCCGATCGCCGCGAGCCGCGCCCTCGGGGAGGCCGCCCGGGGCTCCATCCTGCGCTTCAGCTCATCGTCGAGCGTCGTCACACTGACAAATACTTTGACCAGTCGTTCCGCGGCGAGGCGCTCGAGGATGTCGATGTCGCGGACGACCAGCGCGCCCTTGGTCACGACCGTGACCGGGTGGTGGGACTCGGCGAGCACTTCCAGGATCGAGCGTGTCACCCCCAGCTTGCGCTCGAGCGGCTGGTAGGGGTCCGTGTTCGCGCCGAGGTTGATCGGGCTGCAGATGTAGGACCGGCGGTTAAGTTCTTCCCGCAGGTGCGCGGCTGCGTCCTTCTTGTAGAAGAGGCGCGTCTCGAAATCGAGGCCGGCGGAGAGGTTCAGGTACTGGTGACTCGGGCGGGCGTAGCAGTAGGGGCATCCGTGCTCGCATCCGCGATACGGATTGATTGATTGCTCGAACGGAATGTCAGGCGAGTTGTTGCGCGTGATGACGCTGTGCGCAGGCTCCGGCTGCACGGTGGTCTGGATCGGCGCCAGCTCTTCGTCGCCGATGCCCCAGCCGTCGTCCACGCGCTCGACGGACAACGATTCGAAGCGGCCGGTCCGATTGGAGGCTATACCGCGTGTCTTGTCCGGTCTCAGGGGCATACTGTACGGATATACAGCTACGCCCTTTTCTGGTCAAGTAGCCTTGGTCTCAGGTTCCGGGAAACGGTCGATGCGCCTGAGCGCCGGGAACCAGCGCACCCACAGTCCCGCGATCGCGACGCTCGCGACTCCGCCGACCACGACCGCCGGCTTCAGGCCCCACCACGCCGCAGTCAATCCTGACTCGAACTCGCCGAGTTCGTTCGAGGCGCCGATGAAGACCGCGTTCACCGCACTGACGCGGCCGCGGATTTCGTCCGGGGTCTCGAGCTGCACCAGCATGTGGCGGATGTAGACGCTGACCATGTCCGAGGCGCCGATGACGATTAGCGCGGCGAGGGAAACGAAGAAATCGTGCGACAGCCCGAACACGACGGTCGCGACGCCGAAGGCCGCGACGCCTGCGAACATCTTCGCGCCGACGTGACGCGTCATCGGGCGCCACGCGATCGCCATCGCGACGATCGCGGCGCCGATGCCGGGCGCGGCGCGCAGCCAGCCGAAGCCGTCGGGGCCGACGTGCAGGATGTCGCTCGCGTACGCCGGCAGGAGCGCGACCGCACCGCCGAACAGCACCGCGAAGAGGTCGAGCGAGACGGCGCCGAGAATCACCTTCTTGTGCCAGACGAAGCGCAGGCCCTCGAGCAGTGTGTGCCACGTGTCGGGCTCCTCCGGTCGCGCGGGTTTTTCCGTCTTCACGCCGACGATGAGCAGGAACGCGGCTGCGAGAAGCCCCGCGACCGTTGCGTAGACGACGTCGGGCCCGGCGAGATAGACGAGGCCGCCGATCGCGGGGCCGGCGATCGTCGAGA